>Ga0208242_100186_pt1 | contig 74133 bp, 76 predicted proteins | sample SubbioAug_CSW13A_FD_184825 | JGI IMG/M metagenome (GOLD analysis project Ga0208242, IMG submission 184825) | Serpentinite rock and fluid subsurface biosphere microbial communities from McLaughlin Reserve, California, USA - CR12Aug_CSW13A (SPAdes) | ecosystem: Environmental > Terrestrial > Deep... | reverse complement strand
CGGTATTTCTCGCTATATCACTAAATTACGGCACAATAAAAAACACCCCGACACGGGGGTGAAAAATATTTATCCACTATGCCTAAAGCAGCGTGGATAAAGGGTTACAGACTTTCTGAAAAGATTCAGAATATATAAAGGGGTAATAATACTTATAAGGTTTAATATAGTAATATTACCTGTTTACACCAGTAAAATAGTCAGAATTGTCAAAAGAATTAAGTACAGATTTAGTATTCAGCATGCTGTCGCATCAGTTACTACGAGGGGGGTTGGCAATCAGAGTTGTGAGCATCAGGGTATATAAATTAAAAATTAGGAGGTAGGTTAGATGAGAAAAATCAGACGGCAAAAGAGAAATTTACTTTGGGTGGTGGTGATGTTAGCGGTATTGGTGTTGATGCTGGCAGCCTGTGGGCAAAAGCCGGCGCCGACACCGGCTCCTCCTGCTCCACAGACGCCGACAAGGCCAAGTATTGAGTGGCCAAGCCGCATGTCAATTGCCACCGGCGGTACAGGGGGTACATATTTCCCCTATGGCGGGGGTATGGCAAATATCATTTCCGAGAAGGTTTCAGGTTTTACTGCCACAGCTGAAGTGACAGGCGCATCGGTGGAAAATATCCGCCTTGTCCACTCGCAGGATGCGGAGATCGCGCTGATTATGGGCGATGTGGGCTACCAGGCGTTTCATGGAGAGGGCAGATTTGAAAAGGACGCGCAGGATATCCTGATCATGTTTCAAATGTACCCGAATATCTATCACGTTGTAACTCTGGAAGATTTCGGCATCAATAGTATTTCCGATGTCAAAGGCAAGCGGGTTTCAATCGGCGCTCCCGGCAGCGGCACAGAGTATAAGACAAGTCTGGTTTTTGATGCACTGGGCATTAAATATGAAGAGTTCACCGTAGAACGTCTTTCTTTTGCGGAGCAGACCGATGCCATGAAGGACCGCAACCTCGAGGTGGGCATTTGGAGTGTGGGGCCACCCACATCCTCAATCCTGAACCTGGCGACTACACATAAGGTCAAGATTCTTCCCTTCAGCGATGCTGAAATCAAGAAGGTTACTGCTGCCCACCCCTTCTATACCGACAGTGTCGTCGCAGGGGGCCTCTATCCCGGAGTTCCAAATGACGTCAGGACTCTTGCCGTCTGGAATTCGGTCATTGTTCACCGCGACGCTCCGGAGGAGAAGGTTTACCAGATAGTTAAGGCCATGTTTGAAAACGTGCAGGACCTGATTGATATTCATCCCGTGGCTGAGTGGACTATACCTGAGAACACTCTTAAATACTCCACCATGGCACTTCACCCCGGTACTATCCGTTACCTGGAAGAAATCGGGCTTAAAGTTCCCGATAGTTTAAGGCCTTAGATAATTAAGTTAAAGATGATTGATATTACTCTCAGGGGGCGGAGATTCGCTCTGCCCCCTCTTATTGTAATCTGCCTGCTCATATTTTTTCTGGTGTTCGGGCTGACCGGCGGTTTTTCCTCCAGGCACTATCTGGTTGTGTCTTCCGCCGCCGGGAAAAAGTTATTTATTCCTGTGGAGAAGGATGAGACATTTACTCTCAGGTATATCCACTCCATTGATTTACAGCCTGTTTATGAGTTCTACCGCATATCACCGGCCAATGAATTGGTCCTCCTGGAGATTAGGGTGCACAGTTTTGGCGCCGGCCTTGGAGACTGGCAGGGAAAACTGGTCCTGGAGCAAGGATTACAGGCAGTAAAAGAAATTAATTTGCACCTGCGAAACTTACCATTACGCGTAGGTAGAATAGCTGAGCATACATTTATTATGAAACATCAGGAATTCCCCCTGCACAAAGAATTTAAAGGAGGAGAGCTGGTGACTGTTTCAATTCAAAGAATCTGGGGTCCTAAAAGGGGGCGTGAGTGGTGAAAAGCATTAAAAACTGTTTCAACAATTTTAATAGTTCGCTTGTAACCGCAATTGCGCTGACGATGTCCCTTTTTCACTTATATACTGCGGGGTACCGGATACTTACCCCCTGGCTGCAGCGCAATTTTCATTTAATGCTTGCCCTCATCCTTGTCTTTCTCCTCTTTCCAGTCAGGAAAGGTAAAAATATTTGGCTGAGAGCTCTGGACTATGTTCTGATTATATTGGTATTGATAAGCACACTCTATATTGTATTTAACCTGGATGCTTTAATTAACCGGGCCGGCATGTGGAATACCACAGACATGCGAATGGGCCTGATTTTAATACTGCTGATTCTTGAGGCAACCAGGAGAGTGACAGGAAATGCCCTGCCCATCGTTGCCTCGGTCTTTCTGCTCTATGCCCGTTTTGGCGGCTATATACCGGGGTTGCTCGGGCACCGCGGCTACTCTCTCCACCGTATTGTCACACAGCTCTACCTGACACTGGAGGGGATTTTTGGTGTGCCGCTTGGTGTTTCGGCGACCTATGTATTCCTTTTTATCCTCTTTGGGGCTTTTCTTGAAAAGTCGGGGATAGGAAGCTATTTTGTCAACCTGGCTTATTCTTTGGCCGGCAGGGCTACCGGCGGGCCGGCGAAAACTGCTGTTATTGCCAGCGGCTTAATGGGCAGCGTTTCCGGCAGCGCGGTTGCCAACGTTGTTACCACAGGGGCATTTACTATCCCTTTGATGAAAAGGGTAGGATATAAAAGCGAGTTTGCCGGGGCGGTGGAGGCCGCTGCTTCTTCCGGCGGACAGATTATGCCGCCTATTATGGGCGCCGCTGCTTTTATCATAGCCGAGTTTCTTGCTATCCCCTACCTGAGAGTTGCTGCAGCCGCCACTATTCCGGCGCTTTTATTTTTCCTCTCCATCGGGGCCGGTGTTCATTATGAGGCTAAAAGGCTGGGGCTGCGGGGCCTGCCCAGGGAAGAAGTGCCAAACTTCAGAGAAATATTAAAAAAAGGAATCCACTTGTTTCTTCCCATTGTTGTGCTGCTCTACCTCCTGATAATTATCAGATATACACCTACAAAGACCGCCTTTTGGACCATCCTGGCTACTGTGGGTATTTCCTGGTTTAAGGCGGATACACGGATGGGGCCAAGGAAAATAGTTGAGGCTCTGGAACTTGGCGCCCGTAATTCTCTCACCGTGGTTACAGCGTGCGCCTGTGCCGGCCTTGTAATCGGTGTGTAACATTGACAGGGATTGGGCTTCGGCTTTCCACTGTTGTCATACAGATGTCAGGAGGGCATCTCCTGCCGGCGCTTATCCTGGCCATGCTTGGCTCCATTGTCCTGGGGATGGGGCTACCCACCACCGCTGCATACATAATCATGGCCACCCTTGGTGCTCCCGCTCTGATTAAAATGGGAGTATTGCCTATGGCAGCTCATCTGTATGTTTTCTATTTTGCCATTATTTCCGCTATCACACCGCCTGTGGCACTTGCTGCCTACTGCGGTGCCGCCATCGCGGAGGCCAATGTCAACAAGACTGCATATGCTGCCATGAAAGTGGCGGCAGCAGGATTTGTTGTGCCCTATATGTTTGTGTACTCTCCGCAGCTTTTATTGGTTGGCACCACTTTTGCCATTCTGCAGGGGATTGTTACTGCCACCATCGGCGTAGTGGCATTATCAGCGGGTGCTATCGGCTTTATGAACACCCGCCTCGCTCTGTGGCAAAGGGGGTTGCTTGTGGGCAGTGCCTTAACCCTGATTAAAGGCGGTATAAGTACAGACCTTTTGGGCCTGGCGCTGCTTGCAGTGGTAGTCCTCACACAGCATGTCAAAAGGCCGGATAAAGCAACCGGGGTAGAGGTAACAGGAAAAAAATAGCACTTAAGATAAAACGGCGCAAACGCCGTTTTATCTTTTAGCTTTGAAATTCTAAAATCCTGTAATATATATAGGGATTTTTTTTATTTTATATATTGCTTTCTTTTCTGATTAATTAGTGGTAAAATACTTGGCGGATTCTTCTTTTTATGGTATAACTGTAAAACACAGGTCTGACCGTTTTACCATAAGATAAACTACTGGATAAAGGAGCATAGCCAATGGTTAAGTGGGAAAGAATAGACGAAAACAAAGTGGAAATGGAAATAGAGGTTGATGTGCCGGTTGTTGACGATGCGCTGGATCAGGCTTACAAGAAAGTAGTAAAACAAGTTAGCTTACCCGGATTCCGTAAAGGAAAAGTGCCACGCAGAGTGCTGGAAAGCCGGTTTGGAGCGGAGATCCTCTATGAGGAGGCGCTGGAGGTAATGGTTCCCGGAGCCTACCAGAATGCCGTGGATGAAACCGGTATTGAGCCCATAGACCAGCCCAAGATCGATCTGGTACAGATGGAGAAGGGGAAGCCTTTTATTTTTAAAGCAATTGTGGAAGTCAAGCCGGAAGTAACGCTTGGGGAATACCGCGGTGTGGAAGTTGCCGGGGAAGCGCGTGAAATCGCCGCTGCCGATGTTTCCGCCAAGCTGGAACAGATGCAAAAACAGCATGTAAAACTCCATGTGGTGGAGGAAGGTTCAGTCACTGCAGGCGATCTTGTGGTTATCGACTTTACCGGATATATTGACGGTGAAGCATTCGAGGGCGGCCAGGCAGAGGGGCATTCACTTGAGATTGGATCGGGCTCGTTTATTCCCGGCTTTGAAGAACAGTTAACAGGTTTAAAAGCCGGCGATGAGAAAGATGTTGAAGTTGAGTTTCCAGCCGACTACCACGTGGAAGCACTAGCCGGTAAAGCAGCAGTTTTTAAAGTAAAGGTACACGAAATTAAGCGTAAAGAATATCCTGAACTAAACGATGCTTTTGCCGCTGAAGTTTCCGAGTTCAGCACTTTTGCTGAATTAAAGGACGATGTGGAGAATAAGCTGAAAGAGCAGGAAGAAGCAGCACGCAAGACTGAAATTGAAAATAAAGTTGTGGAAGCAGTGGCTGCTGCTTCACAGGCTGTAGTTCCTGATGTGATGGTAGAGCGTGAGATTGATCGGATGAACGCGGATATGGACCATTTTTTGCGCATGCAAGGCCTCACCCTTGAAAAGTTTATGGAATTAACAGGTAAGACCATGGATGATTTGAGGGCAGAAAAGAAAAGCGAGGCCGCAGACAGGGTTAAGGCCAATTTGGTATTGGATGCTATTGCGCAAAAAGAAGGAATTGTGGCTCTTGACGAAGAAGTAGATGAACGGATAAAGAAGTTTGCTGAGGGGTATAAACAGGATGTTGATAAGGTTAAAGAGTATTTTAGTGCACAGGGCCAGACCAATGTTATTCGCGAAGAGATCAGAGTAAGGAAAGTCATTGATTTGCTTGTTGCCGAGGCCAGGGTGACCACGGTTCCCGCTGCTGAAGTTGAAATCGATGACAGTAAAGAGTAGGAGGATACCAATGAACCTTGTACCAATGGTTGTGGAGCAGACCAACCGGGGGGAACGCGCTTACGATATTTACTCCAGGCTGCTCAAGGATAGAATAGTCTTTATCGGCAGCCCAATTGACGACAATGTAGCCAACCTGGTAATTGCTCAGCTTCTGTTCCTGGAATCTGAAGACCCGGAAAAAGAGATCAGTATGTATATTAATTCACCCGGCGGCTCAATTGATTCGGGGCTGGCGATTTATGACACAATGCAGTATATCAAGCCTGATGTATCCACAATCTGTGTGGGCCTCGCCGCCAGCATGGGAGCCGTTTTATTGGCTTCGGGCACTACCGGCAAGAGATTTTCACTCCCCAACTCCAGGATTATGGTGCACCAGCCAATGGGTGGCGCTCAGGGCCAAGCGGTGGATATCGAAATACATGCCAGGGAAATTCTGCGCATGCGGGAGCAGTTGAATGTGATCCTGTCCAAACACACAGGCAAACCGGTGGAACAGATTTCCCGTGATACCGACCGAGATTACTTTATGTCGGCAGTGCAGGCCAGGGAGTACGGCTTAATTGACGGAGTGTTGGAGAAACGCCTGTAAGAATTTGCATCTCCTCTAGGAGGGAATTTTCAAATGTTTAAATTTAATGACGAAAAGGGCCAACTTAAATGCTCCTTTTGTGGAAAAACACAGGAGCAGGTGCGTAAACTTGTAGCGGGCCCCGGTGTCTACATCTGTGACGAGTGTATTGAGCTTTGTAATGAAATTATCGAGGAAGAGCTTTCCGAGGAGATGGAGCTTGATCTTGTCGAGCTGCCGAGACCTACTGAAATCAAGGAAATTTTGGATCAGTATGTAATCGGCCAGGATGAAGCAAAAAAATCGTTGGCGGTGGCCGTCTATAATCATTACAAGCGTATTAACACCGACCAGAAGCCGGATGAGATTGAAATTCAAAAGAGTAATATTGCTCTCATCGGCCCGACCGGTGTGGGCAAAACACTGCTTGCCCAGACGCTGGCCAGAATACTGAATGTGCCTTTTGCCATTGCCGATGCCACATCTCTGACTGAGGCCGGCTATGTGGGTGAGGATGTGGAGAACATCCTGCTTAAACTGATTCAGGCAGCTGACTACGATCTGGAAAAAGCTGAAAAAGGCATTGTTTATATCGACGAAGTTGATAAAATTGCCCGCAAGACTGATAATCCCTCAATCACCCGCGATGTATCCGGTGAGGGTGTGCAGCAGGCGCTGCTTAAAATCCTGGAAGGCACTGTGGCCAGTGTGCCGCCGCAAGGGGGCCGCAAGCACCCGCATCAGGAGTTCATGCAGATTGATACCACCAATATTTTGTTTATCTGCGGCGGAGCTTTTGACGGTCTGGAAAAAATTATTCAAAACCGCATTGGCAAAAAGGGAATTGGTTTTGGGGCGGAAATCCCAGGCAAACGCGATGTAAACATCGGCGATATACTGCGCCATGTGCTGCCTCAGGATCTCATGAGGTATGGACTTATCCCTGAATTTGTAGGCCGTGTGCCGGTGGTAGCCACACTGGATGCCCTCGACAAAGAGGCCCTGATCCGCATTCTGACTGAGCCCCGCAATGCATTAATAAAACAGTATCAGAAACTTTTCGAGATGGACGGTGTGACGCTGGAGTTTAAGGACGGCACACTGGGAATAATTGCCGAAGAGGCTATCCGGCGCAACACCGGCGCCCGGGGCCTGCGTGCCATCCTGGAGGGGATACTGCTTGATGTGATGTATGAGTTGCCCGCCCGGGATGATATCGGTAAGTGCATCATTACAAGGGATGTTATCCAGAAGCGTGACAAACCGATTCTGGTTACTGCTGACAAGCGGAAGAAAAAGAAAGAAGAAACTGCGTAACCGCCTTTTATCAGGCGGTTTTTTTTTTATGATACGGTTATACTAGTGTGGACAGGATGAAAAAAATAAGGGGGGAAGTTGATGTACAATCTGGCATCAATTATAGGATTTGTACAGATATTTTTCGCCATAGTGATTGGCCTTTACTTCTGGAACCTGCTGCGGTCACAGCAAACCAGCAAGGTTGCAGTAGATAAGGAATCGCGCAAGGAAATGGAGCAACTGCAGCGTATGCGCTCCATTGCACTCACCGAGCCGTTGTCGGAAAAAACGCGCCCCTCCACTTTTGCCGAGATAATTGGTCAGGACGATGGGTTAAAGTCTCTGAGGGCGGCTCTTTGCGGCCCTAACCCGCAGCATGTCATTCTTTATGGCCCACCTGGCGTAGGAAAGACTGCTGCAGCGCGCATTGTGCTGGAGGAGGCCAAGCGCTGCAAGCAGTCACCCTTCTGCGAAGAGGCTAAGTTTGTGGAGCTTGATGCCACAACTGCCCGCTTTGATGAGCGGGGGATTGCCGACCCGCTCATTGGGTCGGTCCATGACCCAATCTACCAGGGTGCCGGCCCCATGGGTATGGCGGGTATTCCACAGCCCAAGCCCGGCGCTGTGACAAGGGCGCACGGAGGAGTTCTTTTTATTGATGAAATAGGGGAACTTCATCCCACCCAGATGAATAAACTGTTAAAAGTGCTCGAAGACCGGAAGGTTTTGCTGGAGAGCGCCTACTACAACGCTGAGGATCGCAATGTGCCGGTCTATATCCATGAAGTTTTTCAGAATGGTTTTCCGGCTGATTTCAGATTGATTGGGGCCACCACACGCCTGCCGGATGAAATTCCACCCGCCATTCGCTCACGCTGCCAGGAAATATACTTTCGCGGCCTGCTGCAGGATGAAATAGAGAAAATTGCACAGAATGCCATTGGGCGTATTAGTTTTGGCATTGACGGTGAAGCGCTGGAGGCAATTAAAAAATACGCCACCAACGGGCGTGAGGCAGTGAATACAATACAGATAACTGCAGGCATTGCCATTAATGAAGGCAGGCGGCAGATTACACTGCAGGATGTGGAATGGGTGGTCAATTCCAGCCAGATGGCGCCGCGGCCGGAGAAAAAAATCCCTGATTGTCCGCAGGTTGGCTATGTTAACGGGCTTGCCGTTTATGGGCCGAATATGGGCACGCTGATTGAAATTGAAGTAGCGGCACACCCTGCGTCGCCGGGACTGGGGCGCCTGCAGCTAACCGGTGTTGTGGAAGAAGAAGAGATGGGCAATCACAGGCGCACAGTACGCCGTAAAAGCATGGCCAAAGGGTCCGTTGAGAATGTGCTTACAGTGGTGCAGGACTATCTGGATGTACGGCCGTGCGACTTTGATATCCATATTAATTTCCCCGGAGGCGTCCCCATCGACGGGCCTTCGGCCGGTATTTCAGTAGCGTGTGCCATCTATTCCGCACTCACAAAAATCCCTGTCATTAATACTGTGGCTATGACAGGTGAAATTTCTGTCCGCGGTTTTGTCAGGCCAATTGGAGGCGTGGTGTGCAAGGTTGAAGCCGCCCGTCAGGCCGGTGTCAAGAGAGTTCTTATCCCCAGGGAAAACTGGCAGCAGGCCTTTGGGCATCTCACCGACATAGAGGTGATACCTGTTGACACATTACAAGATGTCCTGGACGCCGCCCTGGTTAACGGGGGAAAAGCGTCCCTGCCCGGGCCGGCAAGGGTACTGAGCGCCGCTTCTTCTGTCTAAGCCCCGTCCCGTTTGCGGCGGGGCTTTCAACTTGCCAAAAATTTTTAAGCAGGAAACAGCATCTGTTTCACGAATATATATGTGTTATATAAATTAGAAATGAACGGGGGGTCCCCATGCCCGAGAAATCACAAATCCTGCCCCTGCTCCCTTTAAGGGGGATACTCGTCTTTCCCAATATGGTCCTGCACCTTGATGTGGGCAGGGAAAGGTCAGTCAATGCTCTTGAGCAGGCCATGGTGGAAGATAATAAAATACTGCTGGTTGCACAAAAAGAAGCACGTGTCGACGAACCCACTCCGGAAGATATTTATGCCATGGGCACAATTGCGCAGGTTAAACAGATGCTTAAGCTGCCTGGAGGGACAATCCGTGTCCTGGTTGAAGGCCTAAGCCGTGCGCGTGTTAATAATTTTGCTGCCCTTGAGCCTTATTTTCAGGTCGAAGTGGAAGAGGTTCCGGAGGACGATTTTAAAAACGTGGAAATCGAGGCGCTGATGCGCAGCGTCCTCTACCAGTTTGAGCAGTATATCAAGCTGAGCAAAAAGATTCCGCCTGAGACGCTGGTTACTGTGTCTTCCATTGAAGAGCCGGGCCGCCTCGCCGATATTATCGCTTCCCACCTGACGCTTAAGGTCCCGCAAAAGCAGGAAATTCTTGAGGCTACCCCGGCAAAGGGACGCCTTGAAAAATTAAATGAGATATTGGGCCACGAGATGGAGATCCTGGAGATTGAGCGCAAGATAAATCTGCGCGTGCGCAAGCAGATGGAACGTACACAAAAGGAATACTACCTGCGCGAACAGATGAAGGCCATCCAGAAAGAACTGGGCGAGAAGGATGAAAGGATGGCTGAGGCAGACGAATACAGGGAAAAAATTGCTGAGGCAGCTCTTCCCGCGGAGGTGGAGGAAAAAGCGCTCAAAGAAGTAGAGCGCCTGGAAAAAATGCCCCCCGCCGCCGCGGAGGGGGTAGTTATCCGCAACTACCTGGATTGGATTTTGGCCCTGCCCTGGTCCATGCAGACCCAAGACAGGCTGGATTTGATAAGGGCCGAAGAAATACTGGATGAGGACCATTACGGCCTCAGGAAAGTAAAAGAAAGGATTACCGAATATCTGGCGGTGCGCCAACTGGCCCAGAAGCTAAAAGGCCCCATACTCTGCCTTGTCGGACCGCCCGGAGTAGGTAAAACTTCACTGGCCAAATCAATTGCCAGGGCCCTGGAGCGCAATTTTGTCCGCATGTCGCTTGGCGGCGTGCGCGATGAAGCTGAAATCCGCGGGCACAGGCGCACATACGTGGGCGCCATGCCCGGGCGAATCATTCAGGCCATGCGCCAGGCCAAGTCGCAAAATCCTGTTTTTCTGCTTGATGAAATCGACAAAATGTCCACTGATTTCAGAGGCGATCCGTCAGCAGCTTTGCTTGAGGTGCTTGACCCGGAGCAAAACAATTCTTTTTCCGATCACTACATGGAAATCCCCTTTGATATGTCCCATGTGATGTTCATTACAACTGCAAATACTCTCTACAATATTCCCCAGCCGCTCATAGACAGAATGGAAACTATTTATATTCCCGGTTACACTGAAGAAGAAAAAGTTAAAATAGCCGAACGCTATCTCCTGCCCAAACAACTAAAAGAGCATGGTTTAAGCAGCAGCACACTGGTAGTATCCGAAAATACGCTGCGTAAAATCATCCGCCAGTATACCCGGGAAGCCGGGGTGCGCAACCTGGAAAGAAAGATTGCTTCCATCTGCCGCAAGACTGCCAAAGAAGTGGTACGGGACAAGAAAAAATACTCTGCAGTCACAGTACAGAGCGTAAATAAATATCTTGGTATTCCAAGCTTCCGCTATGGCCTCGCCGAAAAAGAGGATGAGGTGGGAGTTGCCACAGGGCTTGCCTGGACCGAGACCGGTGGAGATACGCTGGTGATTGAAGTTACTCTCATGAAAGGAAAAGGTAAGCTGCTCCTCACCGGAAAGCTGGGTGAGGTCATGCGTGAGTCAGCCCAGGCCGGCCTGTCGTATATCAGGACGCGTGCCAAATCCCTGGGGATCAATGAAAACTTCCATGAAGAGTATGATATTCATATCCACATCCCCGAAGGCGCCATCCCCAAGGACGGTCCTTCTGCGGGCATTACCATGGCCTGTGCCCTTATTTCCGCGCTGACACAGCGTGCTTCAAAGAGGACTGTGGCCATGACAGGAGAGATTACACTGCGCGGGCGTGTGCTTCCCATTGGCGGTGTTAAAGAAAAAGTACTGGCAGCCCACCGCGCCGGTATCAAAACGATCATTCTGCCTGCCGACAACAAAAAAGATGTTCCTGATATCCCCGAAAATGTGCGCCGCAAGCTGGAGTTTGTGCACGTGGAACACATGGACCAGGTGCTGGTGCATGCGTTGGCGAAAGAACAAAAATGAAAATAATTTCCGCGGACTATACTGCCAGTGCTGTCAAACAAGAACAGTTTCCAAAAATTGAACTGCCTGAATTCGCTTTTGTCGGGCGTTCCAATGTGGGTAAATCAACGCTCTTAAACTCGCTGCTCAACAGAAAAAAACTTGCCCACACCAGTTCCACCCCCGGCAAAACGCGCACCATCAATTTTTTTCTCATCAATAATTCTTTCTATTTTGTGGACCTTCCCGGCTACGGTTATGCCCGTGTTTCCATGGAGATGAAGAAGAGTTGGGGTATTTTTGCTGAATCTTATCTCCGTGAACGTGAGACACTGAAGTTGATTATTATGCTTGTTGATATTCGCCACCCTCCTACAGACCAGGACAGAGACATGTATGAGTGGCTGATACACTTTGACCTCCCCACTGTTATCGTTGCCACCAAGACCGACAAGATATCGCGCAGTAAAAGGCAGCTCCATGTTGACCAGATCAGGAAAGGCCTGGGGCTTGGCCCGCAGGGTCCGGTGATTCTCTATTCCGCGGAAACAGGAGAGGGAAAAGAAGAAGTCTGGCGGCGGATTGTTCAATATCTTTAAAAGCTTTAAAAAACGGGCAGGCAAAGGCCTGCCCGTCTCTTTGCAGGCTTGCTCCTTGACATAGTTAACCGCTTTAGATATATTTTAGAAAAGATAGAGAAATGTAGCTGCTCAGCAAGGTTTAGTAAGGAGGACTTTTGTGATGACAGAGAAAAATCTGGCGCCGGTTTACTCCCCCGGCGAAGTGGAAGACAAAATATACAGCACGTGGCTGGAGCACGGTTTTTTCCGGGCTCCCGGCGACCCTGACAAAGAGACTTTTACCATAGTCATTCCTCCTCCCAATGTGACAGGAACACTGCACATGGGACATGCCCTGGACAACACCATCCAGGACATTTTAATCCGTCGCAGACGCATGCAGGGTTTTGATACACTGTGGTTGCCGGGTACAGACCATGCAGGTATTGCCACCCAGATAAAAGTTGAGGAGCACCTGGCCGACGAAGGGGTCAATCGACATGATTTGGGACGCGAGAAATTTTTGGAGCGTGTCTGGGAGTGGAAAGAAGAATACCACTCCCGTATAGTCAGACAGCTGCAGAAACTTGGTGTTTCCTGTGACTGGTCAAGGGAGCGTTTTACCATGGATGAAGGTTGCTCGCGCGCAGTGCGCGAGGTCTTTGTCTCTCTGTTTGAGAAAGGGCTTATTTATCGCGGAGACTACATTATTAACTGGTGCCCGCGCTGCCATACCGCTCTTTCAGACATTGAAGTGGAGCATGAGGATAAGGAAGGAACTCTGACCTTTATCAGCTATCCCGTCATTGACGGGGATGGACAAATTATCGTGGCCACAACACGTCCCGAGACAATGCTTGGTGATACCGCCGTGGCTGTCCACCCGCAGGATTCACGCTACAGCCACTTAATCGGAAAATTTGTGCTGCTGCCGCTGATGGAGCGGAGGATACCCGTGGTGGCCGACGATTATGTTGACCCTGCCTTTGGCAGCGGCGCTGTTAAAATCACGCCCGCCCACGACACCAACGACTTTGCAGTGGCCGAGAGGCACAATTTGCCGTCTGTAGCAGTAATTGCAGATGACGGGACAATGACTGCCCAGGCGGGCAAATACGCGGGACTTGACCGCTACGACGCACGCCGGGCCGTGGTGGAAGACCTGGAGGCGGCCGGCCTGATTTTAAAAGTGGAAGAACATACCCATGCCGTCGGGCACTGCCAGCGCTGCCGCACTGCCATCGAGCCGCTTCTTTCCAAACAGTGGTTTGTGCGTATGAAACCGCTTGCCGAGCCGGCCATTCTAAATGTTAAAAACGGAAAGACCAGCTTTGTACCTGAACGCTTCACCAGGGTTTACCTGGGCTGGATGGAAAACATCCGAGACTGGTGCATCTCGCGTCAAATCTGGTGGGGACACCGGATTCCCGCCTGGTACTGCGGTTGCGGGGAGATGCTTGTGCTGCGTGAAGACCCGCAAAGCTGCCCGCGCTGCGGCAGCACTGAATTTGTCCAGGACCCGGATGTGCTGGATACATGGTTTTCCTCAGCCCTGTGGCCCTTTTCCACTCTGGGTTGGCCCGATGCGACGTTTGACCTTGCCCATTTTTATCCCACCGATGTGCTTGTCACCGGCTATGATATTATCTTTTTCTGGGTAGCGCGCATGATTTTTATGGGGCTTGAATTCATGAAAGACATCCCTTTTCATACCGTTTATATTCACGGGCTGGTACGCGATTCCCTGGGAAGAAAGATGAGCAAATCGCTGGGCAATGGTGTGGACCCGCTGGAGGTAATCAATGAGTTTGGCGCGGACACCCTTCGCTTCACACTGGTTACCGGCCAGGCGCCCGGCAATGACCTGCGCTTCCGCCAGGAAAATGTGGAAAGCAGCCGCAACTTTGCCAACAAAATCTGGAATGCCTCCCGTTTTGTGCTCATGAATTTAGGGGATTTCCACGTAGACCAGATCGACCTGTCGGGAGAACTGAGCGATGCGGATGCCTGGATTTTACACCGCTATAATCAGACGGTGCGTGAAGTAAACAGGCTGCTTGACAGTTATGAACTGGGACAGGCCGCACGCACCATTTATGAGTTCCTGTGGAGCGATTTTTGCGATTGGTATGTGGAGATGGCCAAAATCACACTTTACAACAAGAGCGAAGACGCAGGCAGGGATAAGGTCCGCTCAACGCTGACCTATGTCCTGGACAGGACGCTGCGCCTGCTCCACCCGTACATGCCTTTTATTACCGAGGAAATATGGCAGCAACTTCCGCACAGCGGTGAGACTGTCATGCTCTCGCCCTGGCCTGTCTACGACGAGTCACTGGATTACCCGCAGTCTTACGCACGTATGAGTTTGGTTATGGAAGTAACACGAACTGTCCGTTATTTACGCAGCGAGGTGCAGCTGCCGCCGTCAAAGAAAGTAAATGTTGTGCTCCATGCTGCCGGGGATGATGATTATCAGGCGCTCACAAGCGGCGTGGAAACACTCAAAAAGCTTGCTTTCATCGAGGAGGCGCAAATTGTCAGGGAGCTCGCTGCAAAGCCCCGCCAGTCGCTGACTGCCGTCGTGGGCGGAGTTGACATCTACCTGCCGCTCGTTGGCCTTATCGACCTGCCGGCGGAGGAGCAGCGGCTTAAAAAAGAGCTGCAAAGCCTCGAGTCTGAACTTGGCCGCTGTTCATCCAAGCTGGCTAATGCCGGCTTCCTGGCCAAAGCACCGGAAGAAGTAATTGCTGCTGAACGCGACAAGGTGGAAGATTACCGACAGCGCCGCCACAAGGTCCTAACCCGCCTGCAAGACTTAGAGTTGGCTTAAGGAGTGCTTTTGCTTGAACTACCATGAAGCGCTTAACTGGATTCACAGTCTTTACCGTTTCGGCTCCAATCAGGGCTTGGAAAGAATCGAAAGAATTCTGGCAGAGCTTGGCAACCCGCACCTCAGGCTGCATACCGTCCACATTGCCGGCACCAACGGCAAGGGCTCAACTGCCGTTATGCTTGCTGCCATGCTGGAAGCGCAGGGCTTTCGCACCGGCCTTTACACGTCACCATATCTGGAGTCCTTTAACAACCGCATGGCAATAAACGGGCGCGATATAAACGAGTCAGAACTGGTGCGGCAGGTGGAACTGCTGAGGCCCCTGACTGAGAAAGTGGGTCGGGGCGGCTTGGGAGACCCCACCGAGTTTGAGGTTGTCACAGCACTTGCTTTTAACTACTTTGCGGGGCAGGACCCCGATTGGGTAATAGTGGAGGTGGGACTGGGCGGGCGCCTTGACGCCACCAACGTCCTTTCACCAAAGGTATGTGTAATTACAAATATAGGGCTTGAACACACTCAGGTCCTGGGGGACACCGTTGCAAAGATTGCCGGCGAAAAAGCAGGCATCATCAAGCAGGGAGTGCCCGTGGTCACTGCCGCCGAGAAGCCGGAAGCGCTTGCTGTAATCAGCGAAATTGCCGCCCGGCGCAATGCGCCCCTGACTGTTATCGACAGGGATATAGCTTACAGTTACGGTGCTGCCTCACTGGACGGCCAATCTTTTTCTTACAAAAGCCAAAACCGCAGCCTTGAGAACTTAAAAATCGGGCTGCTGGGCAGGCACCAGGTAAAAAACGCCGTCACCGCGCTTGCCGCCAGAGAATTAATGCCGGGCATCCCTTTTCATGAAAGTGCGGTGCGCCTGGGCCTTTCTTCAGCACGCTGGCCCGGCCGCCTTGAAGTTTTTTCCCGTGAGCCGCTTGTCATTGTTGACGGCGCTCATAATGCTGACGGTATCATCGCCCTGCGCGAGGCGCTGCGTGAACTGCTGGGGCAGCGGAGGCTGCATCTAGTGCTGGGAATCCTCGGCGACAAGGCGGTGGAGGAGATAATCGGCCTGATTGCACCCCTTGCCACAGCTTCACTGGTGATTACCAAACCCGACAACCCCCGTGCGGCGGATCCGTACAGAGTAGCTGAGTTTGCCACCCGGCATACAAATGCCGCCATAGATATAATACCAGGTGTGGCAGATGCTGTGACGCTTACTGTGGGGAAAGCTGCTGCCAATGATGCAGTTTGTATCTCCGGCTCACTCTATACAATCAGCGAGGCCAGGGCGGCACTTAAAAAACTGCTATAAATGCGCAGAATGCGGCAGGGGCTCTCCCTGCCGCATTTTTAGTGCTCCCTGACTTATGCTTTTTGACGTACGCGTTAACCTTTCTAAAAAATATTTTAATTTGAAATATTTTTCACATGAGGGCAGGGGATTACCCTGCCCCTGTGGAATATTTCTTATGGTTTTAAGTAAAATTCAATAGGGTAAACACCAGTTGTCTGTCCGCCCCAATGAGAAAACACGGGAGGGTTGCTTATTATTTAATTTTTTTGAATAAAAATGAAAAAAAGTTTTAAGAATGAGAATAGCAAAATATTAAAAGAACAATAAGGCAGGATTCGCACATGATTTCTCGAATACCTCAATGTTAGGTCAAAAAACTTACGATTCTCTTCAAAAAGGGGTGAATGAAGCATATGAGTTTTAAAACGTTTAAAGGCGGCATCCATCCGGGACACTTTAAAAGAGCAACAGAGGGCAAGCCCACAGTGCCGGCCCGGCCGCCTGCAACAGTGGTTATCCCCCTGGCCCAACATATAGGTGCGCCGTGTGAGCCGCTGGTAGCGGTCGGCGATGAAGTGAAAATGGGCCAAAAGATTGGCGACAGTAAGGGATTTGTCTCCGCGCCTGTCCACTCCAGTGTTTCAGGCAAGGTGATTCAAATCGGCATGTGCAACCACGTGCTGGGCCGGCCTGTCCAGGCTGTTTATATTGAGTCGGACGGACAGGATACCTGGCATGAGGATATTAAGCCTAATCCAAACTATGAAGAACTCAGTGACGGTGAATTGAAAAAGATTATTCGTGAAGCAGGTATTGTGGGTATGGGAGGCGCCACTTTTCCCACCCATGTTAAACTGTCACCGCCTCCGGATAAAAAAATTGAATTTGTAATTGTCAATGCGGCAGAATGTGAACCATATCTCACCTCCGACCACCGGGCAATGCTTGAAAGCCCTGACGATATAGTAATAGGCCTTAAACTGGTGATGAAGGCGGTTAATGCACCTAAAGGCTATATAGGCATTGAGGATAATAAACCGGATGCAGTGGAAGCTATGAAAAAAGCGGCTGCAGGCGAGGCTAATATAGAGGTGCATGCCCTCCATACCAAATACCCCCAGGGCGCGGAAAAGCAGCTGATTAACGTCTTCACCGGCAGGGAAGTCCCCTCAGGCGGGTTGCCCATGGATGTGAGCTGTGTGGTGCAGAATGTGGGTACATGTATTGCTGTTTCAGAGGCTGTGCGGCTCGGCAGGCCTTTGATTGAGCGTATTGTCACAATCACCGGTTCAGGTATTAATGAGCCTAAAAATATGCGTGTCCGTGTAGGCACCATGATCAGTGAAGTTATAGAGCAATGCGGCGGTTTTAAGGAAAACATCCGCAAGATGATCCTTGGCGGCCCCATGATGGGGCTTGCGCAACCCAGTGCTGACCTGCCGGTCATCAAGGGTACATCGGGAATACTTTGCCTGACTGATGCTGAAGTAAAAATACACGAGATCAAGCCGTGCATTAAATGCGCCAAATGCTCAGATGTCTGCCCCGTCAGCATTATGCCGCTCTTTATTGGTGGCGCAGTGGAGCATGGTTTATACGAAAAAGCAGAAGCATTTAACGCCATGGACTGTATAGAGTGCGGCTGCTGCACTTATGTCTGCCCGGCTAAGCGGCCGCTGGTACAGTGGATTCGTATGGCCAAGGGCGATATTGCAGCAAAACGCAGAAAGTAACGTGACGCAAAGGAGGGATAACTGATGGAAGTTAAACTGGTTGTTTCATCGTCGCCTCACCTGCGGACTCCTGAGTCAATACAGAGCGTGATGAGCGATGTACTTTTGGCCTTATTCCCCGCTGCTATTGCCGGGGTGATCTTTTTCGGCTACCAGGCTCTTCTGACAATGGTTCTTTGTATGCTGGCAGCCATGGTTACCGAAGCTGTTATTTTAAGAGATAAAAACATCCTCGGCGATGGCAGTGCCGCTGTGACTGGCCTGCTGTTGGCGATGGTTCTGCCCCCGGCGCCTCCCTGGTGGCTGCCTGTAATAGGCGGCGTGGTGGCCATTACCATAGGAAAACAGGTGTTCGGCGGCATTGGCAATAATATCTTCAATCCGGCGCTGGTGGCGCGCGCTATCTTAATGGTTTCCTGGGCTGCACATATGACAGGATGGCTGAGCCCTCTCGATCTGACTACGGCGGCCACACCTTTGCCCCTGGCAGCCAAAGGTGTTCAGACCGGGTTTGTCAGCTTATTTTTTGGAACTGTGCCCGGCAGTATCGGTGAAACGAGTGCTTTTGCCCTGCTGCTTGGCGCTGCCTGGCTCTTTTATAAAGGACATATTGACTGGCGCATACCCGGTGGTTACCTTGGCACTGTATTTATCATGGGTGTCTTTCTGGCAGGAAGCGGCTCTCTGACGGCCATGGTTTCAGCCGGACTATTTCATGTTCTTGCCGGCGGCGTGATGCTTGGCGCCCTTTTTATGGCCACAGACATGGTCACATCTCCTGTTACCGCACGCGGCAAGCTGATTTTTGGTGTGGGCTGTGGTTTGATAACCATGCTTGTCCGGCTCTACGGTATATACCCCGAAGGCGTTACTTTTGCTATCCTGCTTATGAATGCTGTGACACCGCTGATTGACAGCGCCACTCTACCCAGGAAGTTTGGGGAGGTGACTAAATAATGAGAGAAATAACCAGGCTCGCTTTGACGCTGATGATAATCTCCGCTGTGGCGGCAGGCGCGCTCGCCATCACCAACGCCCGTACCTCTGAGATTATTGCAAAAAGGCTGGAGCAGGAAAGAATCGAGCAGATGCAGTCGCTTTTCCCTGCTGTGGATGAAGTTAAACCCAGGGAGGTGGATGGGAGGACAGCCACTGTGGGCTACGCCGGCGGGAAACTGACCGGTGTGGTGTATGAAGGACGCACAGGGGGTTATGGCGGTACCATCATCTTTACTCTGGCCGTGGACGCCGATGGAAAAATAGTTGACTTGCAAATAAACGATCACTCAGAGACACCTGGCCTTGGCTCAAAGATCACCGAGGATGGTTTCCGCAAACAGTTTGTAGGGAAAACGGCCGATGATGCTTTTGCCGTCGGTAAGGATATAGACAGTATCAGCGGCGCCACCGTGTCTGCCCGGGCCATGGCCTCGGGTGTTAAACAAGAGCTGCAGGAAATCATGGATATCTTTATTGCCGGAGGTAAGTGAAATGAATATAATGCGTGACTTTACCAAAGGTATTGTCAAAGAAAATGCTGTCTTCCGGTTAGTGCTGGGCATGTGCCCCACGCTGGCTGTTACATCACTGGCTACCAATGGATTAGGCATGGGCCTTTCCACCACGGCAGTGCTGGTATTCTCCAATCTTTTCATCGCTGTGCTGAGGGATTTAATTCCAAGCCGAATCAGGATTCCCTGCTTTATTGTGGTCATTGCCACTTTTGTGACCATGGTTGACATGCTGCTCAAGGCCTACCAGCCCGGGCTTCATTCACAACTTGGAATATTTGTGCCGCTGATTGTAGTGAACTGCGTTATTTTAGGGCGCGCCGAAGCATTTGCCTCCAAGAATCCAGTTGTTAACTCAGTGGCTGACGGCCTTGGCATCGGCCTTGGCTTCACACTTTCCCTGACAATCCTGGGGGCGGTACGTGAAATACTCAGCGCCGGCACTATCTTTGGGCGCAATCTCCTTGGTTTTGGCTACCAGCCCTTTCAGGTCTTTGCTTTTCCGCCCGGCGCATTTCTTGCGCTTGGCCTGCTGATGGCTCTGGTAAATATGCTGTCTAAAAAATTTAAACTGGAGTAAGGGGGGGATAACCCATGCAGAACATTATAATAATTATCTTCGGCGCCATTTTTATCAACAATTTTGTGCTCTCGCGTTTTCTTGGCATCTGCCCGTTTCTTGGCGTTTCAAAGAGAACCGAGACATCCCTGGGTATGGGCATGGCCGTTATCTTTGTTATGGCCATGACGGCTCTGGTTACCTGGCCGATTGAACATTTCCTGCTTGTGCCCAGAGACCTTGAGTACCTGCGTACAATAGTCTTTATCCTGGTAATTGCAACGCTTGTCCAGTTTGTGGAAATGGTAATCCGTAAAATAAGCCCGGCTCTCTACCAGGCGCTCGGGATTTTCCTGCCGCTTATTACTACCAACTGTGCCGTGCTTGGTGTGGCTCTCCTGAACATCCAGATTGGCTATAGCCTGTTTGAGGCTGTTATCTTTAGCGTAGCCGCAGCGGTAGGCTTTACTCTGGCCCTGGTCATCATGGCCGGAATCAGGGAACGCCTGGAGCTTGCTTTTATTCCAAAACATTTCAGTGGAGTAGCTCTACCTCTCATTATTGCCGGAATCCTGTCCATTGCTTTTATGGGATTCCAGGGCATGATGCAGTAGGCAAGGAGGAGAAGAACACATGTTAGCTGTTGCTATTATCAGCCTGGGGGGACTGGGGATTATTTTCGGGGCTCTGCTGGCCTATGCGTCGCAGAAGTTTGCCGTGGAAGTGGACCCCAGGATTGAAATGGTTCAGGAGGCCTTAGTTGGTGCTAACTGCGGCGCCTGCGGTTATCCCGGATGCGCCAAGTTTGCCGAAGAAGTAGTGGCAGGCAATGCGCCTGTGAGCGGGTGTACGCCTGGAGGTTCTGCTACCGCAGCTAAAATTGCGGAGCTGCTGGGGCAGGAGACACCTGCCGCAGAGGCGAGAATTGTGGCGCAGCCGGTCTGCCTCGGTGGTTGCAGCGTGGCCAAAGATAAATCAGTCTACGATGGCTACAGGGACTGCAAAGCGGTATTAATGTTTGGTGGAGGCAACAAGGCTTGCCAGTATGGATGCCTGGGGCTTGGCACCTGTGCCCGCGTCTGTCCTTTCGACGCCATTACCATGAGTGAGGACGGACTGCCGATTGTGGATATTGACAAGTGCACAGGCTGTGCAAAATGTAAGAATGCCTGTCCTCGCCAGGTTATTGATATGGTTAATGCTAAAACTTATCACTATGTGCGCTGCAAGTCACAGGATAAAGGAAAGCAGGTCCGGTCGGTCTGCGAGCGAGGCTGTATTGCCTGCGGCATTTGCGTTAAGAATTGCCCTGAGAACGCGATCCGCATGGAAAACAACCTGGCAGTTATTGACAGCTATATATGCACCAATTGCGGAAAGTGCGTGGAATCCTGCCCGCGAAATACCATAGCTTAATAAAAGCGGTGCGGAAGGCCTTCCGCACCGCTTTTATGAGTGTCTGAGATGTGTGTTTTTCGTTGACAATTGATGTCGAGGGGTGTAAACTAAAACCGTTGCAATTCTAAGCAAATTGATGGAGTTGTGTTCTTTGGATAAGCTTACTCATATAAATACTGAGGGCCGTGCCCGAATGGTTGATGTCTCGGACAAGGAAGTTACAAAACGCACAGCTGTGGCCAGGGGCCAGGTAACTATGGCGCCCGGGACACTGAAGCGGATTGTCCTTGGCTCAGTTGCCAAAGGTGATGTGCTGGCTGTGGCGCAGGTGGCGGGAATTATGGCCGCAAAGCAGACTTGGCAGCTGGTGCCTATGTGCCATCCTCTGCTTCTTACAGGTGTGGAGCTCGAATTCTTGCCGGATCAGGGACGGAATATTCTGGAGATTGAGGCCAGAGTCAGTACGACCGGTAAAACAGGCGCGGAAATGGAAGCTCTTACTGCGGTGTCTGCTGCTGCGCTTACAGTGTATGATATGTGTAAAGCAATTGACAAAGAAATGGTAATCGGCAGCATCCGGCTGATTGAAAAGACAGGTGGAAAATCGGGCCACTATCAAAGAAAAGATAAGGAGAGCAGCTATGAACAAGAGTAAATACGGGATAACCTTCTGGGGTACGGCCTGTATCCTCTTTCTTTTCTGGCTTTTGATTACCTGGCGGCTTCACTGGCAGCACCTTCTTGTCGGCGCTCTCTGTGCCATAGGTGTGGCCATGTTTAACAGGGATATTTTGCTGCTCAAGTCTGAGAGGCCCCTTTACCTGCGCACCACCATTATAAAGTGGGTTGTTTATCTTTATCACCTTATAGTTGCCATTTTTAAATCAAACTGGGATGTGGCGAAAATAGTGCTGCGCCGTGATATGGGGATTTCGCCCTGCTTTGTCAAATTCAGCACAAAAATTAATAAGCCTTTATACAGGGTGATCCTGGGCAATTCCATCACTCTTACGCCGGGAACCCTTACAGTTGAGCTGGAGGAAGACTTTTATATTGTCCACTGTATAACGCGGGCCAATGCCGAGGATGTGGCGGATTGGGACATGACACGCAGGCTCGTGGAAATTGAGGAGGTGGAGTCCGGTGCCGCTTGAAGAGATTGCTTTGATTGTGACAGCTATTATATTGATGACAGCAACATTTATGTGCCTTTACCGTGCTTACGTCGGCCCCACCGCTGCTGACAGAATTGTTTCCATCAACGTGATCGGGACCAAGACAGTGGTTATTATTGCCCTGGTATCACTTGTTTTTCACCAGGAGTTTTTCCTGGATGTTGCCATGGTATATGCACTGATAAGCTTTATTGCCACAATCGGGGTGGCCAAATATCTTGAGACAGGCGCCCTGGAGTAAGGAGGAAGGACATGGCTTTTATTATTATCCCCATTCTTACTGCCGGAATCTTTTTTTTCATGATCGGCGTCATCGGCCTGCTCAGGCTCCCTGATGCATACTCTCGCATGCATGCCACCACTAAATGCGATACTCTGGGTGCGGGGCTTATTCTTTTTGCTCTTGCACTTTATGCGCTCTATACCGGATTTCCTGCTACCAGCATTAAACTGATACTGCTCATTATTTTTGTCTGGGTGACAAATCCCACTTCCGCCCATGTTATCGCCCGGGCTGCTTACCGCAGCAATGACGCGCCCTTATGCGAGGGCTCCTTCAGCATGGACAAGACAGAAGGTGGTGCAAAATCTTGACTTATGTGCTGCAGTACCTGTTGCTTATCTTTATGGTTTTGTGTGCCATCGCTGTGGCCCGTACGCGCGATCTTTTGGCGGCAGTGATTATTTTTGCAGCCTACAGCCTGATTATGGCTGTTCTCTGGCAGTTATTAGCTGCGCCGGATATTGCTATCACGGAGGCTGCTCTTGGTGCCGGAGTTACCACGCTGCTGCTTGTGGCCGCCATCAGTAAGACAAGGAGGCAGGAGTAATGAGAAAACTGCTGGTATTTATCTTCCTGGCTGTAATCATGGTTGCTCTTGTGGCTACCGTACTGGAAATGCCTACCTTCGGCGAGCCGGGCAACCCAACCAATAACGAGGTTTCTGAGCGTTATATCGAAAAAAGTATCGAGGAAACCGGAGCACTTAATGTCATTGCCAGTATTATTACTGACTACCGTGCTTTTGATACCCTGGGCGAAGCTACGGTTCTGTTTGTGGCCATCGCTGCAGCTCTCTCCACTATTAAAGCGCATTCCCACTGACATGTGAAAGTGAAAGCTTTAGTGAGGTGAACCACATTGGAAGACATTATTGTCCGCTATATCAGCCGCATGCTTGTACCGTTTGTCCAGCTCTACGGGTTGTATGTAATCCTTCACGGCCACCTCTCACCCGGAGGCGGCTTCTCCGGCGGTGCTGTTGTCGCCTCCAGCATGATCCTCTACGCACTCGCTTTTAACCTGGCTGAAGGCACAAAAAAACTTTCTCATGATGCTTCTTCAGTGTTGGAGAGCGGCGGGGCGCTTATTTTTGCCGGCATGGGCCTCTTTGCTATTTTACTTGGCACAAATTTCCTTGGCAACAGAGTAGCGGGCTTTCCGCTTGGCACTCCGGGAAATTTGTTCAGCAGCGGAGCTATCATGGTTATTACCGCCGGCGTGGGCATAAAAGTGGCCAGTACCATGATTACTTTATTTTACACCTTGATTGAGGGAGAGGGGCATGGCCATGATTGAAATGCTGCTTCGCCTGCACCAAAACAGCTTCTATTTCTTTGCCATTATTCTTTTTGTTATCGGTTTTCATACCATGCTTACACACAATAACCTGATAAAAAAGATTATAGGTATGAATATCATGGACACTTCGATCTTTCTCTTTTTTGTCGCCATCGGTTATGTGCGCGGTGGCAGGGCGCCCATACTTGAGCCAGGGGTGTCTCATACCTATATAAACCCTCTCCCTTCGGCGCTGATTCTGACAGGAATAGTTGTTGCGGTCAGCGTTACCGCCTACGCTCTTAGCCTGATAATCAAGCTTTACCAACACTATGGCACTATTGATGCTGAAGAAATTATGCGTATCAGGGGAGGGGAATCCCTGTGAGTTCAACTCACCTTCCGGTCCTGGTAGTGGTTGTACCGCTCTTTTTTGCCTATCTGATGCCTCTTTTTGCCCGCTGGCGCAAAAAATGGTGCTTGCCGGTAACATTGGGTGCTATTACATTTTCGCTCTTTTCTTCCCTATATATGGCGCAACAGGTGATGGCAAGCGGGCCCTTTCACTATCGTATGGGCGATTGGCCCCCTCCTTGGGGAATTGAGTTTTATATCGACCACCTGGCTGTATTTATGGGGATTACACTCACGGGTGTTGGTTTACTCATAATTATATACGGCTCAAAAGACCTGCTGCACGAGATCAAAGAAAGCCTGATGGGCTGGTATTACACGCTCTATCTGCTGCTGATGGCGTCCATGCTTGGAATGGCTTTTACCAATGATTTTTTTAATCTTTTTGTCTTTATTGAAATCTGTGCCATCGCATCTTGTGCTATAATATCTATAAAAGATAAAAGAGAGTGTATCGAGGCTGCTTTTAAATACCTGGTGCTGTCTGCGGTGGGCTCGGGCTGCATACTGCTTGCAATTGCCATGGTCTACATGATCACAGGCCACCTTAACTTTAATTTTGTGGCTGAAGGGCTGCAAACGGCAATGTCTGTCTACCCCAAGAATATCCTGGTTGCGTTGGCGCTCCTGATGGTGGGGCTTGGCGTAAAAGCCGCGCTCTTCCCGCTCCATGTCTGGTTGCCTGACGCCCATTCCTCGGCGCCATCCCCGTCTTCGGCTGTATTGTCGGGCTTGGTGATTAAAATATATGCTGTGGCCATGATCAAGCTTCTCTACAGGGTTTTTCCAGCTGATTTTGTCGGCATGATACCGGTAATGAACATGCTGCTGTGGATGGCTACATTTGCTATTATTGTAGGCTCCATGTTTGCCATTGTGCAGGAAGACATTAAGAAGATGCTGGCATATTCCAGCATCGCTCAGATCGGTTATGTTTTCCTCGGTGTGGGACTGATGAGCCAGAATGGCCTGATTGGCGGCATCCTGCACATTATAAACCACGCCATGATGAAATCCATGCTTTTTCTTGCCGCCGGCGCCTTTATCTATGCCACCGGTGTACGCAAATTAAGCGACTTAAAAGGAATCGGCCACACCATGCCAGTTGCTGCCACTGCCTTTACTATCGGCTCTATGGCCATGGTTGGCATCCCCGCAACAAACGGATTTATTTCCAAGTGGTACCTGGCACTGGGCACCCTTGATGCCAACAAGCCGTTGTTTGCGGCTGTTATCCTGGTCAGCAGCCTGTTAAACGGAGTATACTACCTGCCAATCATAGTAAATGCTTTTTTTGCCAAGCCTGAGGGAAGAGTGGCGGAGCCTGAGCGCCTGCCCGTACAGATGACTGTACCGCTCGTGGTGCTTGGCTTTGGCTGCCTGTTTTTTGGCGTTTTCCCCTCTCGCCTTGTCGAGTTGGTTACCAGGGCGGCCCAGGTTCTTAGGGGATTTTAACTAATAAACTTCATGAATAAACATCTTGAGGAGTAAGCAAAAACTAGCAAAGGGAGCTGGATTTCCGTGGAAATGAAGACGTCCTTCCTGCCTGTCTGGGTGGTGATGTTCCCAGTCATCATGACATTTGTAATTTACTACGTGGAACAGCACTCCGAAAAGATGCGTAACGCTCTGGCTGTTGCGACCTCCGTTGTTACATTTCTGTCTGTGGTGGCAATGTACCCTGATATCATGGCCGGAAATATTATCGGGTACCGTATGTTCCAACTCCTGCCCAACCTGGAAATATCTTTCCGGGTAGATATCCTCAGTTTTTCACTGGCACTCCTGTCTTCATTTATCTGGATGCTGGTATCAATTTACTCCATTGACTATATGTGCAAGGAGCACGGCTGCAACCGTTACTACCCGGTTCTAATCATTACACTGGCCAGTTGTATGGGAATATTCATGGCCGGTGATTTATTCACCTTGTTTGTTTTCTTTGAAGCGATGTCGCTTATCTCTTATGTGCTGGTTGTTCACGAAGAAACTGTTGAAGCCCTGCGGGCAGGTTATAAATACCTGATTATGACCATCATCGGCGGCCTCGCCCTTTTCTTTGGCATTATAATTACTTTTGAACTGGGAGGGTCAGTTACACTGTCCGGGACGACATTAATAAAGGAGCCGTCCGCCCTTGCTTTCTTTGCTTTCATTTCGTTTCTGATTGGCTTTGGTATGAAAGCAGGTATGTTTCCGCTCCATGTCTGGCTGCCTGATGCCCACCCGGTGGCGCCGTCGCCGGCCAGCGCCCTGCTCTCAGGAATAATGCTTAAAACAGGCGCCTACGGCCTGCTGCGTGTAATCTTCCATGTTTTTGGCATTGAACTGATGAGGTCGTCCGGTTGGACAATGATTCTCACAGTGGTAGCCATAATTACAATCTTGCTGGGGTCTGCCGTGGCCATAACGCAGGATGATCTGAAGCGGCGCCTTGCTTACTCCAGTATCGGGCAGATGGGTTATATCCTGCTTGGCATGTCCATTCTTACTGAGCGTGCTTTAATCGGCAATATCTTTCATATCTTCAGCCATGCCTTTATGAAGAGCACACTCTTCCTCGCCGCCGGCGCCATAATCCTAAAGACAGGCAAACGCAGCATAAAAGAGCTTGGTGGGATCGGCAAACAGATGCCCTTCACCATGTTTGCTTTCACCCTGGCGGCATTGGCCATGATCGGCATTCCGCCCTTTAACGGGTTCCTAAGCAAGTGGACGCTGGCGCTTGGCGCCATGGATGCCGGTATGCCGTTCTATGTGCTGATTCTGCTTGTGAGCAGTCTTCTTAACGGCCTTTATTACCTGCCTATTATTATCGCCGCCTTTTTTGGCGCCGAAGAAGGCCACGGGCACGAGCTGGTAAAAATCAACGAAGCGCCATATAAAATGCTGATTCCAATTGCCATTTTGGCAGTGAGCTGTCTACTTTTTGGACTGCTGCCAACCAATCTTCCTTTCGACCTGTCAAAGGTGGCGGCCGACTTCTTACTCAGAGGAGGCTATTAAGACATCATGTTTTTTGCAGCTGCACAGGAAAGTAAGGTTATAACTGAAGTAATCACGTCATTATTACCGGTGATAGCGGTGCTGTTTCCCCTTGCCGGCTCGCTCCTGACGTTTCTGGCCGGCCTCTACTCGGAAAAACTCCGCTCTGCATGCGCGGTCCTGACGGCGCTGATAACATTCGGCATCGTAATGTCGATGTATCCTCTGATCCAGCAGGGTACTATTGTCTATCGTTTTGCCGGTTTCATGGAATACGGCCTGATTTTTCGCGCCGATTTCCTGAGCTTCTTATTTGCTGCTCTTTTTTCCGCCAGCTGGCTTTTAGCCACGCTTTATGCCACTGTTTATATGAAACGTGAGCACGCGCAGAACCGCTTTTACACTTTCCTGCTTGCCACACTGGGGCATTGTCTGGGCGTGGTTCTGGCCGGTGACCTGTTCAGCCTTTTTCTCTTCTTTGAGCTAATGACATTTTCGTCTTATGTGCTGGTAATTCACCGCCAGACGCCCGGCGCCATGAAGGCAGGCGCCATTGCCATCTACATGGGTGTGGCAGGCGGCCTTTCATTGCTGATGGGCATATTTATTATCTACTGGGGAGTAGGTACGCTTGAACTTGTTCCCATGCTTGAAAAAATTCTCGCTGCGGGGATAAATCCACTGGTCGTGATTCCGCTCTTCTTAGTCGGCTTTGGTATTAAAATGGGCATGGCGCCGTTTCATATCTGGCTGCCAAGGGCATATGAGGAGGGACTTTCCCCTGTTAACGCCATTTCTTCTGCTGTTATGCTCAAAGCGGGAGCTTATGGCATTATACGGGTACTGACACTGATTTTCACTCCGGCATCACCCGACATCCCTCTTATAGGGGCTGAAATAATAAGTTATATCGGACTTGGCGTAATATGGCTGGGAATCATCACCATGCTGCTTGGAGCGACACTTGCCATGCTGCAGAATGATGCCAAAAAAATACTGGGCTGCAGCAGTATCAGTCAGATGGGCTATATACTGATGGGCATTGGGGTAGCAGCCTTTCTCGGTTATGAGAAAGGGGCTATTGGCTTTGCCGGAGCCATCTATCATATTATTAACCACTCAGTCTTTAAGGCTTCACTCTTTATGATGATAGGCGCTATTTACCTGTTGATGCTTGATGTTGATATCACAAGAATCCGCGGCATGTTCCGGAAAGTTCCCTTTGTGGGGGTTACCTTTTTGATAGCATACGCTGGTATTGCCGGCATTCCGGGCTTAAACGGCTATGTGTCAAAGACCATCCTTCATCACGCCATTGTTGATGCGCACAAATACGGCCACATGGGTAACCTGCTTGTGGCAGAAAAGCTTTTTGTGCTCGCCAGTGCCATGACAGTTGTCTACTTTGCCAGGCTGTTTGAGCAGCTATTCCTTGGCAGATCGCAAATAACAGAGGCTAAAAGAGACTTTAAAGTCTCACCGCTGATAAAGGCAATCTTAGCACTCTATGCTGTAATTATAATGGGAATTGGTATATTCCCCACCTTTGTTCTCAAGAACCTGGTGGTTCCGGCCACAGCCGGCTTCAACTTTGATCCCTACTCTGTCGGCTATATCAGCAAGTTAAATGTATGGGCCTGGGCTGACCTAAAGGAACCCCTCGTTGTTCTGACTCTAGCCGTCATCATGTATCTCTTCCTTGACCACTTCAGGGGCTTCTCCTGGCAGCCTCCAAAATGGCTCAGCGTGGAATATATATTTTATTTCCCCCTCTTTAATTTCTTTCTTGGCACAGTCTGCAGGATTACCACATCTTTTGACGTGGCACTCAACCAGACATATCTTAAAACAGGACAGATTGGAACAGGCGTTTGCAAATATATCGGTACTTTTGATTCTTCTCTTAACCAGGCATATGAAAAGTCCGGCAGTGTGGCAAGGCGGCTCGTTGAGCAGACGGAGCGTTTTGATGGCGCACTAAACGAAGCATATGAAAAGTCAGGCAAACTGGCCAGGCAACTGGCCGACAAGACAGCAGAGCTTGACGGCACACTTGATGATATGTATGAACAGTCTGGCAGCCGCTCGCGCAGCCTGTGGGACAGGATGCGGGGGAGGCCTACTGATTGGAATATTAAAAACCTGAATTTTGACTCATTCCTGATGGCACTGATGCTTGGGCTTTTTCTCTTTATACTCATCTATTACACTAAAAATATTTAAAACCTGAGGCGCCGCGTGGCGCCTCAGGCATGGAAAGAAGTAAAATGTCACCAGTCGGTTGCTTTGCTCTCCAGTCCGTGTTAAACTGAAGGAAAACCGTAACTAATCAGCGACTGTCCCTTGGCGCAAGGCTGAGTAGTTTACGACAACTCAATGTAAACGGGGAGATACTTCTTGAAAAAATCATCTTTGATATACCTTGCCGTAGGTATTATTCTTGCGGGCTTTGTTCTTTATATGGTCCGGGCAGAAAAGAAAATAGAGCGCACTGAATTTCTCATGGATACTATCGTGAACAGTGTTATTTATACCAGAAACCGCCGGCAGGGGGTTAATGCGCTCAGTTCAGCTTTTGGGGAGATGTACCGTCTGGAAATAATCCTGGACAGGCATCACACTGATTCAGAAGTGTTTGTTCTAAACCGGGACGCCGGGACAAGGCCCATTGTTGTTTCTGCGGAGGCTCTCGATGTGATAAAAAAGTCGCTTCAGGTAGGCGAACAAACAGGAGGCGCCTTTGACATCACCATCGCACCGCTGATAAATTTGTGGAGGTTTGGCAGTGCTGATGTCTATGTTCCAAGCGAAAATGAACTGGCTCAAACTGTTAAACTGGTGGATTTTCGCAGAGTACAGGTAAATAATAACGACGGTACGGTTTTTCTGGATGGAGGCGGCACTGAGCTGGACCTGGGCGGTATTGCAAAAGGCTATATAGTTGATATGGCAATTGAGGCTTTGCTTGAGCAGGGGATTACTTCCGCCTACCTCGATGCCGGCGGCGACATCAGGGTAATCGGAGAAAAACCAGATGGCAGTGCATGGCGCATAGGCGTAAGGCACCCTCGCGACAGGCGTGGAATTATAGCCATTGTCGAGCTGCGTGATAAAGCCATTGTAACTTCAGGCGACTATGAACGCTTTTTTGTGGTGGATGATGTGCGATATCACCATATCATCGACCCCAAAACCGGCGAACCTTCGCGCGGTATAATAAGTGTCACAGTCATTGCACCGGATGCTTTTACAGCCGATGCCTACTCCACAGCGCTTTTTGTGCTGGGCCTGGAAAAAGGGATGGAGATAATCGAATCTCTGCCTGAACTTGAGGCAATCATGATTACCGAAGATGAGCAAGTCCACATTACAAGCGGCCTCGCTGGTAAAGTAGAGATCCGCCAATGACAAATACACGAAAGATGACTCATCTCTCGCTGCTTGTGGCTTTTGCACTGGTTATACACACCGTGGAGGCCACCATTGCATTGCCGATGCTTGTGCCGGGGGCTAAGCTTGGACTTGCCAATATTATTACCCTCCTCACATTTATACTTTACGGATTTAAACCGGCGCTGCTTGTGACAGTAATACGGACAGTGCTTGGCAGTATATTTCTCGGCAATTTCCTGGGCTTTGGTTTTTATCTGAGTTTTACCGGTGGTATTGTTTCCACCGCTGCCATGGCCATCGGCATACGCTTGTGGCGCAGCGGCCGCATTTCATTGGTGGCTGTCAGCATCCTCGGCGCAGTGGCGCATAATACAGCCCAGGTCGCCACTGCCAGTGTGTTGATCGGAAATATAAACCTGCTTAAACTGTATCTGCCGCTTCTGCTTATCCTTGCTCTCCCCACCGGTTTCTTTACCGGCATGGCAGTTGGTTATGCCAACCAGGCACTGTCGCACGTGTCGCGGCCATATAAAGCTTAAAGGTTGAGTGCCAGTGAAAGCAATTATTTTAGCATCAGCTTCACCACGTCGTGCTGAACTGCTCAGGCAGCTTGGCTTCTCCTTCACTGTAGTTAAGAGCGGAGTGGCCGAGGATGAATTAGATCACTGTGAGCCATATCAGATGGCGGAAAGACTCGCGTTAGCCAAAGCAAGGGCGGTGGCCGCGGGGGTAACTGATGCGCTTGTTATTGGCGCCGATACCATTGTCTGTGTCGACGGCCGGGTGCTGGGCAAGCCGCGTGACAGGTATGAGGCGGTGGACATGCTCAGGCTGCTGGCAGGGCGGGAGCATCATGTGCTGACAGGGCTGGCATTGATTGGGCAGCCGGAAAACAGAGTCCTTACCCATGTGGAAACTACCCGTGTCTTTATGCGTGAGCTTAAGGAAGAGGAGATAAGCTGGTATACAGACAGCGGTGAGCCGTATGACAAGGCAGGAGGGTACGGCATACAGGGAAAGGCAGCTGTATTTGTAGAGAGGCTTGACGGTTGTTATTTTAATGTGGTGGGTCTGCCTTTGGCAGCTCTTTGGCAGCTATTTGGCAGTTTTGGTATACGTATCTGGGAAGGAGCTGGTATTTATGACATCCAGGCGCCTGACCATCAAGGATTTGCCTCCGAGTGAACGGCCAAGAGAACGCTTGCTTCAGGACGGTGCGGCTGCACTGTCAGATGCGGAACTTTTGGCAATTTTTATCAGGACAGGAACAAAAAATGAGACAGCTGTACAGTTGGCGGAGAGGGTACTGGTAGAGCTTGGCGGCCTGGAGAGGCTGCCGCGGTTAACCAGCGAAGAATTTTGTGCCATCAAGGGCCTTGGCCCGGTGAAGGCTGTTACGCTGCTTGCGGCTGTGGAAATGGCTAAACGGCTTGCCGGCCGCATACGTTCCGGGCAGTCGTCAGTCACCTCTCCCGGGGATGCGGCTGCACTTGTGATGGAGAAGTTGCGGCACAAACTCCGTGAGCATTTCCTCATAGTACTGCTTGACACCAAACATAAATTGATGGGCCTTGAAGAGATATCCATCGGCAGCCTCAATGCTTCACTTATCCACCCGCGGGAAGTTTTTCGTCCGGCAATCCAGAAAGCGTGCGCCTGTATTATACTGGTGCACAATCATCCCAGTGGCGACCCTACGCCAAGCCGCGAGGACCTGGATGTGACAAAAAGGCTGACCGAGGCGGGCAGACTGGTAGGCATTGAAGTTCTTGACCATGTGGTTATCGGCGACGGGAGATATATCAGTTTTCGGGAAAAGGGACTCCTCTAGATTGCTTGTTGGGGGATATTACATATTGAGGCCGGGACTCTACATTTGGTATAATGTAGTGTGTAACAGATTTCTCCGAACTGTGAGCCGGCAGTCTATTTGCAGCAGAAATGAAAGGGGACAAACTTATGCGCTTTATAACGAAATATTTTTCCCGGGATATAGGGATTGACTTAGGAACAGCCAATACACTTGTTTTTGTCAAAGGTAAAGGTATAGTCCTGCGTGAACCGTCCGTGGTGGCTATCAGGCGGGATACAGGGGCCATCCTTGAAGTAGGCGAAGAAGCAAAACGCATGATTGGCCGCACACCGGGGAATATTGTTGCTATCCGGCCCATGAAGGATGGCGTAATCGCCGACTTTGAAGTGACACAGACCATGCTGCGGCACTTTATCGCCAAGGCATATAAGCGCAAAGCCATCTTTAAAGCCCATGTTGTCGTCTGTGTGCCATCCGGTGTCACAGAGGTGGAAAAGCGTGCTGTTATTGACGCCACAAGGCAGGCTGGGGCCAGAGAGGCCTTCTTGATTGAGGAACCCATGGCCGCCGCTATTGGAGCAGGCCTTCCCGTTGGGGAGCCCACAGGCAGTATGATCGTGGACATCGGAGGCGGCACCACTGAAGTTGCCATTATTTCTCTCGGTGGTATTGTAACCAGCCGTTCTATCCGTGTCGGCGGCGATGAAATGGATGAAGCAATTGTACAATTCATTAAAAAGAACTATAACCTTATGATTGGTGAGCGTACAGCGGAGGAAATAAAAATTACAATTGGCACAGCTTTTCGTGATGAAAAAAACCCCAAGCGTATGGATATACGCGGTCGTGACCTGGTTACCGGACTGCCGAAAACGCAAAATGTGACTGATGCGGAAATAGAAATGGCACTTGCCGACCCGGTTTCCAATATTCTTGAAGCTATTAAAATTACACTGGAGAAAACACCACCCGAACTGGCAGCTGACATCATGGACAAGGGTATTGTCATGACCGGAGGCGGTGCGCTTCTGCACGGCCTTGACCGGCTCATTGCCAAAGAAACCGCCATGCCTGTTTATATAGCGGACAACCCTCTCGACTGTGTGGCTCTTGGCTCCGGCAAGGCATTGGCTGAAATAGAACTTTTAAGGCGCGTGGCTGTCAGTCCACGCCGCATGCACTAAATTGACCATGCCATGAATTGCGTGAAGGGTGAAGAATTTGCTAACCCCCATTAAAATCCGTAAGAAGCCCGTTTCCATCCTGCTCATCTTTGTCTTTTTGCTCATCCTGGCCTCTTTTACTTCCCAGGGCAGGCAAAAGATAACCTTGATGGAGGAGATGTTGCTGACTGTTGTGGCCCCTGTACAAGGGGTCTTTCAGCGTTTAACCTTCTCGGCTGAAAGCGTTTTCGCGTCGGTAAGGGAGTACCAACTGCTTCTTAAAGAGAATGCCCTGCTGCATGAACAGCTGGCAGCCTCTTCCACACTGGAGGCGCAGCTGGCAGAATTGCGGAAAGAGAACCACCGCCTGCGCCAGATGCTTGATTTAAGGGAAAAATCGGAATATCAACTGATTGCGTCCGAAGTAATAGCCAGGGATGCCAGCAACTGGTTTCAGACTATGACCATAAACAGGGGCTCAATGCACGGTGTGAAAAAAAATATGGCTGTGGTGACCAGTGAGGGATTAGTGGGCAGTATTTATTCTGTCTCCCACATTTCCTCGCAGGTTCTTCTGCTCACCGACTCACGCCCTGCCGTGAGCGCCTTTGTACAGCGCTCCCGCGAGCCAGGCCAGGTGGGCGTGGTGGAAAGCGCGCCCGGCATTCCAGGCTATCTGAGGATGATCAACCTGCCGCGGGAAGCTAATATTCAACCGGGAGATATAGTTATTTCTTCGGGCCTTGGCGAAATATTCCCCAAGGGATTGGTAATCGGCCATGTATTGGAAACCGGCGAAGACGAATACGGTATTCTGCAGTACGCACTGCTGCGCCCGGCTGCCAATTTCAACCGCCTTGAAGAGGTTTTTGTTGTAATTCCTGTCACGGAAAAGAGGGAATAGCCGGATGGGAATAATTTTTATTTTTGGACTATTTGTAATAAGTCTGGTCATCCAGGGCTCTGTACTGGCGCTGGCAGGGACCGGCGGGGTTCATCCCGACATCCTCTTTGTGGTTGTAGTGGCCCTCGCTCTGCTTTCCGATGGCAAGAGAGGCGCCCTGCTTGGCTTTTCTGCCGGAATGCTGCAAGACATTGTTTTTGCCTCGCCGATTGGATTTTTTACATTTGGTAAAATGCTGGCAGGACTGCTGGCAGGGCTTCTGGCCCATGAGATTTACAGGGATTTTGTGCCTGTGCCGGTTATAGTGGTTACTGTCCTTACTGTATTAAACGAAGCCGTAACATACCTTCTCATGAATATGTACTTTAATCCGCAAGTCACGTTTATCCATTACTTACAGCACTTCTCACTGCCCCGTGTAGCCATGCACATATTGGTGATGGCCATAGCTTACCCTTATCTTTATACCGCTCAAAAACGCCGGATGTTTTTTCACGAACCTGAAAGCACCGGCTAAAGGGGAATATAATGAGTAAATCCACGATAAAAAGGCTGCGTGTCTTTATCGCCCTGGTAGTGGTGGTAATACTGGTACTAGCCTCCCGCCTGGCATGGCTGCAGGTTTATCAGTATGATCATTACTTTGCCAAGGCGGAATTCAACAGGACAAGACAGCTGCCGATTACAGCCCCGCGCGGCGAAATTTTTGACCGCAACGGGGAGCTTATGGTTGGCAACCGTCCGGGGTTTACAGTATCGCTGCTGGATCTGCCAAAACGTGAACAGCCGGAAGTCATTCACTATCTGAGCGAGCTATTGGAAATGGATGAAGAGGCTATCCGTGACGAGATCTGGAAACAGCGCTTTTCCACATTTGCCCCCATCCGCTTAAAAAGAGATGTTTCCGCCGAAGTGGTAGCCAAGATAGGTGAGCGCAGAATGGACCTGCCCGGGGTTATAATTGAGACAGAACCTATCCGAAATTATGTTAACAACAGTCTCGCTGCCCATGTCCTCGGTTATGTAAACAAGATAAGCAGCAGCCAACTCCAGCAAAAACGCGAACAGGGCGAGTTTTACAGGATAAATGATCTCATAGGCGCCTCCGGGATAGAAAGCACGTGGGAACACTACCTGCGCGGGACTGAGGGTAAGCTTTTTGTTGAAGCAAACAGTTTTGGCAGACGGATTAGCGTGTTAGGCAAAGAGGACCCTGTCCCCGGACACAGCCTGCGCCTGACAATCGACAGTCGCCTGCAGGAAATTGCCGAACGGTCACTGGCAAAAGTGATCAACGAGGGTATTGAGGCCGGCAATGGACAACTGGGCAAAGGCGTCTTTGTAGCCATTAACCCCAATAACGGGGAAATTCTGGCCATGGTAAGTTACCCCTCCTATAACCTCAATACTGTAAGCAGGGACTTTAACTTATTGACAGCAGACCGTGATAATCCTCTTTTCAATAAAGCTTTCAGCGGCGGTTATCCTGTGGGTTCAACCTTCAAGATGGCGGTGGCCGTGGCTGCCCTGGAGGAAGGGATAATCAACGAACGCAGTATCATAACATGCACAGGCCGTAAGCAGTTCTTCACGGGTGATGTGCTGCGCGGCTGTTTCAACAACGCTGTCCACGGCTCCTTAAACGTGGTTGATGCCATTGCCAAGTCCTGCAACATCTTTTTCTTTGAACTGGGAGTTCGCCTCGGTATAGACCGTGTAATTTCCTATGCGGAAGAGTTGAGCCTCGGCAGCGCCACAGGTATGACTGACCTTGGACGGGAGAACCTGGGCATACTGCTGCGGCGTAAACCTGGTGTGCGCTGGAATCCGGGAGACGTACTAACTGCAGCCATCGGCCAGGGGCATATGATTACTCCGCTGCAGCTTGCCAACTACACAGCCATGCTTGCCAACAGCGGAACGCACTATAAACCCCACCTCGTGAGCCAGGTAGTCAATCACCAGGGTGAAACAGTCTTTGTGGCTGAGCCGGAAATTTTAAATCAACTTAACTATAGCGAAAAAACATGGGCTGCTGTACAAAAGGGTATGGAAGCCACAGCAAAACTGGGCGGCACCGCTTCAGTGCTGCGCAATCTTCCTGTACAGGTGGCCGCCAAGACCGGCTCTGCCGAATCTATACCAGGCTGGAGCGCGCACAGCCTGTTTACGGGTTACGCTCCGGCACAGGCGCCTGAAATTGCCTTTGTCATCATTGTTGAGCACGGGGGATTGGGCTACCAGGCCGCTGTACCCGTTGCTAATCTGATTCTTGGCGAATACTATGCGAATTAATGGCGCCAAAAGCGGAGGATGTTAATGAGGAAAATGTCCGTTGAGTTTAAAGGGACTAAAGACGGTGTTATAATTTATTGTCTTGACGGCTTTGATTTTAACCGGATTATAGATGAACTGGCAGAACGCCTGAAGCAAAGAGCCTCTTTTTTTGCCGATGCGGAAGTACGTGTGAATGTAGGTGCACGTCTACTCTCAGGCAGTGAAAAGGAGATGCTGGCTGCGACTATCAGGGAAAACAGCGAAATGAGGCTGGCAGCCATTGAAAACGGAGATGAAAAAGCATTTAATGCCACCATTGAACGGCAGAAAAAGGACAAACGCAAAGCAGGCGGCCAAAGGGAAGACCGCTCGCTAATTATCAAGCGCACCCTTCGCTCCGGCCAGATTATCCGTTTTGCAGGCAGCGTTGTGGTGTTTGGTGATATTAATCCCGGTGCAGAAGTGGTTGCTGAAGGAGATGTCATTGTTTTTGGTACAGTTCGCGGCACTGTCCATGCAGGGGCGGCGGGCAACAGGGATGCTTCTGTGGTAGCGCTGCGCCTGGTTCCGGCTCAACTCCGCATCGCCGATATGTTTTCCAGGGCTCCTGACGGGGAACCGCTGCTGCCCGCTGTGCCTGAATACGCGTATATCAGTGAGGACGGCATAGTAATTGCTTCAATCAATACCAGGGCAGGCGCTTAAACACAGGAGGAAGAGGAGGTCATAAGATGGGTGAAGTTTTGGTAATAACTTCGGGAAAAGGCGGCGTCGGCAAGACGACCACAGTTGCCAACCTGGGTACCGGATTAGCTATAGAAGGCAAAAAAGTAGCACTTATAGATGCAGACATAGGTTTGAGAAACCTAGATGTTGTAATGGGGCTTGAAAATCGTATTGTGTATGACCTTGTGGATGTTGTGGAAGGGCGCTGCCGTCTGAAGCAGGCACTAATCCGTGATAAACGTTTTGAAAATCTTTATTTGCTCCCGGCTGCCCAGACCAGGGATAAAAATGCCGTGTCTCCTGACCAGATGAAAAAGCTCTGTGAAGAACTGAAAGAAGAGTTTGACTTTGTACTGGTGGATTGCCCTGCCGGCATTGAACAGGGTTTCAGAAATGCTATTGCCGGTGCGGACCGTGCCCTTATAGTCACTACGCCGGAGGTCTCTGCAGTAAGAGATGCTGACCGTATTATCGGACTTTTGGAAGCTGCTGAACTCTCAAATCCCCGATTGATTATCAATCGTATCCGTCCCGAAATGGTCAGGCGTGGTGATATGATGGATATCGACGATATACTGGAGATTCTGGCCATTGAGCTGTTAGGCATAATTCCTGATGATGAAAGAATCATAGTATCCACAAACCGCGGTGAACCGGTGGTGTCAGCCATCAATGGTTCTATGTCCGCGCAGGCCTACCGTAATATTTCCAAACGTCTTCTCGGGCAGGAAGTACCAATGCTTAATATCTATAAAAACCGGACACTGTTGGGTAAAATTAAAAAAATTATTGGCTTTGGTGGGTAGGAAGGAGTGAATCGATGAATCTGCGCGCTTTACTTAACGCCCTCACAGGGAGGCAGGACAGTAAGGATGTGGCCAGGGAACGTCTGCGCATGGTTCTTGTGCACGACCGAGCTACTGTCTCCCCGGAATTCCTGGAAAAAATCAAAGAAGAAATGATTAGTGTAATTTCCAAGTATATGGAGATTGATGAGCGGCACACCGTGATTAATTTGCACCATACAGACGGTACTGCAGTACTTGAAGCCAACCTGGCAATTAAATCTATCCGCCGGGCCCCTTGATTGGCTGTTCTTGGCGCTTTACCAATCATAGATAGTTGTATATAATTAAGTGCGTGGAAACACTGCACTTATTTTTACCGCAAGGGGATGAAACCTTGTTTGACCGCCGTATTTTCCGTAATTTCGATTTCCTGCTGCTTTTTACAGCCGGCGCCATTATGATGGTCAGCCTCATAGTAATCAGCAGCGCCACCCTGGTAAATCCGACCGGCGATCCAAACTATTTTGTGAAACGCCAGGCCGTGAGGTTTGCGATAGGTTTAGTTGTTATGCTGGTTGTGGTCAGTATTGACTACACCCAGTTTTATCGTTTTTCATCTTATCTCTATGTTTTTAATCTGGGCCTTTTGCTTGCCGTTTTTTTTGTCGGCAGGGAAGGCGGCGGAGCGCAGCGCTGGATAGACCTCAAGGTTTTTGACCTGCAGCCGTCCGAATTTGCCAAAGTAATAATTATAATATCGCTCGCCCGCCACCTGGTTTCGCGGGAGGGGAATTTTGACAGTATATTTAGTATCATCCCGTCATTTATGCACGTGGCTTTGCCCATGGCTTTAATCTTTCTGCAGCCTGACCTTGGGACTTCACTTGTTTTTATAGCCATTCTCTACGGCATGCTGTTCATTGCCGGCGCCAGAGTAAGGCACCTGCTGCTCTATGCTGTTGTCGGTATTGGCGTGGGCTTTCCCATTCTCTGGAGCAAATTAAAACTTTATCAGAAGATGCGTCTCACTGTTTTTATAAACCCTGAATCCGATCCGCTGGTTTACGGCTACCAGCTGATACAATCCATGATAGCCATAGGCTCGGGAGGGCTGAGGGGCAAAGGCTTATTTGAAGGGACACAGAGCCAGTTGGAGTTCCTGCCGGCGCAGCACACAGATTTTATCTTTTCAGTGCTGGCGGAAGAGATGGGCTTTATCGGTGGCGTGGTGCTACTTTTGCTGTTTTTGCTTCTTATATACAGGGTAATCCGTACCGCGTCACTGGCCAGGGATACTTTCGGCGCATTGATTTGCATCGGTGTGGCATCCATGCTTACTTTCCAGGTGCTTGTCAACATCGGTATGACAATCAGCATCATGCCCGTCACAGGCCTGCCGCTGCCGTTTATGTCCTACGGCGGGAGCCAGGTGCTCGCCAATTTAATTGCGCTTGGACTGGTGCTTAATATAGGTATGCGCAGGCATAAGCTGATGTTTTAAGTCATGCTGTTGAATCTAAAGAGCGGTCTTCATCTGAAGACCGCTCTTTTTTTCGTTAGTTCTGCTGCGCCATGTTGACGACGCCTTTTTTTATGGCATACTCCACCAATTGGTGGCGGCGTTTAAGATTAAGTTTCTCCATGATATGGGCTTTATGTTTTTCCACTGTTTTAACACTTACAATCAGGATGTCGGCAATCTCGCGGTTTGTGTATCCCAGGCCGATGTAATGCAGAACTTCCCTTTCACGGTTTGTTAAAACGCCTTCAGTCACGGCCGCAGCCTCAGTCTTGCCCGTGAGCGCCTTGCTTACCAGGTGCTTTACCATTGACGTGTGGATGGCCATTTCGCCTTTCATGGCTGTACGGATGGCCGAAACCAGTTCAGTGCTTGCCGCTTCCTTGAGCACATAGCCGGATGCTCCGGCCTCCAGCGCCTTTAACAAATAAGGTTCATCGTTGTGCATGGTTAATACTATAACCTTTACGTTTGGGTGCTTCTCTTTAATCAAGCGCGTCGCCTCCAGCCCGTCAATATCGGGCAGGCCGATATCCATCAGAACCAAGTCAACTTCTGTTTCAGGAAGAGCGTTGATGGCGTCCGTTGAATTGGCATTTTCGGAGACAACACTGATATCAGGCTGCTTTTCCAGGAGCATTCTGAGGCCTGAGCGAAAAAGGGTATGGTCATCCACAAGCATGATATTTGTCAACCTAGAAATTTTAATCACCCCCTGAATAATTTAATGGTATCTTAATGTAAATGGTGGTGCCGTGTGCAGCGGATTCAATATTAAGTGTCCCTCCCACAAGGGAAATCCTCTCATCCATGGATGCCAGTCCCAGGCATGTGTTAAAGATTCCTTCTTCTTTAACGGCCGATACATCAAACCCATTGCCGTCATCTTCGATTATTACAACAACATTCTGGTCATCGCATTTCATTATTACTGATACATTGCGGGCTTGTGCGTGTTTGGCGGCATTTGTCAGCGCTTCCTGCACAACACGATAGACGGCTGTCTCAATCTCAGGGGATAGCCTTTTTTTATCAAAACCATCTGCCTGAAACTCTATTTTCCAGTTATCATTTCTGGAATATTTTTTAATAAAAAGTTCAACTGCCGCTTTTAGGCCTAAATCTGCCAGGGGGATGGGGGACAGTTTCCAGGCCAGAAGCCTGACGCTCTCCAGTGTGTGCAGGAGCAGAGTGCGGAATTCCCGTGTGTATTTTTTCAGGTCGGAAACAGTTTCGGAATCTTCAATTTGGCTGAGGGCAATCATCAGTGTCATCAGTGTCTGACCGGTTTCGTCGTGTAGTTCCCTGGCTATTCTGCGTCTTTCTTCTTCCTGGGTGTGAATAATCTTTTTTAACAGCCTGTTTCGTACTCTGTGGGCCGTGGCAAGACGCTTGACCATGGTATTGAAAGCTCCTGCCAGTTCACTTAGTTCATCATGTGATTTTACCCGCACCTGCCTGGTGAGGTCTCCCCGTGATACATCCTGAACCGATTTTGACAGGATGCTGATGGGTCTTATAACTATTAGCGTGGTTAGGAGGTAAGCTGTGAAACTACCTAAAAGGAAAGTTAGCGCTGAGATTAGCAGCAGCTGACGGGTGGCTGAGGAAAGAGTGGTTTTAATGCTGTGATCAAGGACGCCTACCCTCACAACCACACCGTCCATTCCAAGGACAGGAACGGCGACGTCACGCAGAATCCCTTCTTCTGTCTGAACCCTGGCCAGACTAAATCTTTTGTCTGGAGTAAGGGGGTTTGCCGGCGCCAGGTCAGTAGGAAAACCACCCAGAAAGGTATCGGCCAGAACTTTATCATTTTGTAAAAAAATTACATAACTTACATCCTGGTTGTTCTCCATAGTATCCCTGGCGAGCCTGTGCATAGTATAGAAGTTATTTGAAAGAATCATGTCAATACTGCGGGAGGCAACATCTCTGGCAATGGAAACCGCTTTTTGCTCAAGCTGCTCAGCCAGCGCAGACTGCAGGGTTGTCTGTATATAAACTATGGTTAATATTGACAGCATCAGTGTCACAACCAAGACAATACCGATTACTTTACCGCGTATCCCGCTGATTCTGTTTAGCACGCTCACACTAATTAGCCCCTTTAGCCGACCGGTGCTGCCAGCCTGCAGCACCGTTATTAATGTACGGAAATAATAATTATGTTCTTATCTAATAGCATAGCATAAGTAGCGGCTGCAAGCCAGAGTTTGTTTTAAATCTCCTATAGGGATAACAGGTATTACCCCACCTTAGGTATGATTTTACCCCCATGTTCTATTCTGCTACGCGGGTAAAAAGAATGCTTTAAATTGGCACAATCCCCGATGGACGCGGGATGAGTACTCCTTTAAAATGAGAATAAGCAGAACTTTCAGATATAAATTCACAAGCGTACTGCTTATATGGTCAAAAGGTAGTAGAAAACAGAAAGAGGTGAGTTGAATGACTTCTGAAGTGTATGCAAAACAACCTACCAATTGGGTAAGAGAAGGTATCCGGGGGACATTGGTATTAGCCATTATTTGCGCAATCTCTGCAAGCGCTATCACAATGACCCGCCAGCACACCGCCCCCATTATAGCCCATAATGAATATGTTGCTCTGATGAATGCTCTGGATAGGCTTATGCCCGAGGCAGATACATACGAACAGGTCGATGTAAACGGCCACGATGTATACCTTGGAGTAAAAAACAATAATGTCTTTGCTGCTGCGGTTCCCGGCAATAGGAAAGGTTTCTGGGGCCAACCTCTTGAGGTGCTTGTCCTGGTTACCAGTGATGGCAGTCTCAGAGATGTAATTATCCGCAATCACGGTGAAACCCCGGGTATAGGTACCAAAGTGGAAAGTCAGGTTTTTCTTTCCCAGTTTAAAGACAAGACTTTGATTGCAGGAAAGAGAGCGTTTTCTCTGGATGATGTGGATATTGTTTCCGGCGCCACCGTATCCTCACGCGCAGTCGCCAACGGTATCCTTGATGCCATCGACCTCTTCCTCGCTCTTAACTTAAAGTAGTGATTAAGCCCGATAATTTTAAACAGTTCCTCACAGCGTAGAATCGCACCAAGGATTTGCTGAAACGATACCGACCCAATTTTTTATTTTTTTGTTGACCACTGTGAATGGGATAACGTTCTCTAGGATTTGGTAAGCAGTGGGATAGCAGAGAGAAGGTTTGGCTTTAAAATAAATTACAGCTTTAGAACGGAGGAAAAGTTATGAGTCTGGCAGTTTTCAAAGAGGGCATCCATCTTCCCTATTATAAAGAGCTGACAAGTCAAAAGCCCACCAGGCCGGCCGGCCTGCCTGAAGAGATTATAATACCGCTTCAGCAGCACGCCGGCGCCCCCTGTGAGCCTTTGGTGCAGGTTGGCGAGAGAGTGGTGGCAGGACAAAAAATAGGCCACAGCGAAAAGTTTCTCAGTGCACCGGTTCATGCCAGTCTTACAGGAGTTGTAACGGCTATTGAACCAAGACCTAATTTTACCGGTGAAAAAATAAACAGCATTGTGATTAAAGTAGACCGCGAGCAAGAACCGGCTGTGTTTGGGCCGCCAAGAGATCTGGACAGTTTAAGCCGTGAGGAAATCATTACTGCCATCACCGAGGCGGGGATTGTAGGCATGGGAGGGGCGGCTTTCCCCACATCGGTTAAATTAAACCCAGCTAAGCCGGTTGATACAGTTATCCTAAACGGCTGTGAATGTGAACCCTACCTGACATGCAACCATCGGCTAATGCTTGAACAACCGGACAAGTTGGTTGCCGGCGCCAAGCTTCTGCTGAAAGCTCTGGGTGTGCAAAAGTGTTACTTTGGTATTGAAGATAACAAGAGTGATGCTATTAATCTGATCAGGCAGCACATTGACGACACCAGGATTGAGGTTGTTTCTCTGCCCACAAAATACCCACAGGGTTCTGAGAAACACCTGATTAAGGTTGTCATGGACAGGGAAGTGCCCTCAGGGGGGTTGCCCTTTGATGTGGGTGTGCTGGTGCAGAATGTGGCTACTACTTTCGCCATATATGAGGCTGCTGTACTGAATAAGCCTCTGATAGACCGGATTGTGACAGTGACAGGCCAAAATATAGTAGAGCCGGGCAATCTGCTGGTAAAAATAGGGACACCTATACAGCAGCTAATTGACGAATGTGGTGGCCTGAAAGAAGGATTCACCAAAGTTCTGCTCGGAGGTCCAATGACCGGGTTTTCGCAAGCTGATTTGAGTGTGCCTGTGGTCAAAAGCACCAACGGTGTGGTGCTTCTACCCTCGCAAAAAGAGGCTCAGGAGACAGACACTCACAACTGTGTACGCTGCGGCAGGTGCGTCAGGTTTTGTCCCATGCTTCTCTACCCCAACTATATCAGTACCTGTGTTGAGTTGGACAATTACGGAGAGGCTGAAAGGTGGGACGCTCTGGATTGTATGCAATGCGGTACGTGCTCCTATGTATGTCTTGCCAAACGGCCCACTGTTAATTTAATCAAAAAAGCAAAAACAGAAATAATGGTCAGACGTCATAAAAAGTAGGAGGAAAAAATTATGAGTATAACTGCTGAAAGCTTAGTAGTAGGCCCGGCCCCGCACCTGCAATCAAGGGAGACCGTAGCCGGAGCAATGAAAAATGTTATTATGTCACTTACTCCTGTTATTCTGGTTTCACTCTATATATTTGGCTTTGGTGCCATCCTTGTCATTGCAGTATGCGTAACCGGCGCCGTTCTTGGTGAAGTGATAGCAAGAAGAGCAAAAGGACAGGAGCCGACACTGCATGACGGGACGGCTGTGGTGACAGGTCTGCTGCTTGCACTGACGCTGCCGCCCACGGCATGGTGGGCTGTAGTGCCCCTGTATACTCTTGGCGGGTTTTTAGCAACAGCGCTGTTTCGTGAATACATGGGCGGCCTGGGGTGGAACAGATTTAATCCTGCGCTGGCGGCAAGATTGTTTTTGCTTATAGGTCGTGCCAGTTTAGTTTACATGGCTTCTTTTCTGATGCGTGTGCTTCCGTTTACAACTCCTTATTTGTACCAGTTGGAAGTTGTCGATGCTCTCTCCAAAGCGTCGCCGCTGATGCGGCTGGCCCATAATATGCCGATGTCGCCTTACATCAGTTTTCTTTTTGCCTTTAAAGGAGGAGCATTGGCGGAAACTTCTATACTTGCTCTGCTGGTTGGCGCCGCTTACCTGCTTTACAAAAAAGAAATCAACTGGTTTATACCTGTTTCAATCATAAGCACAGTTATGGTATTCACCTTCCTGTTTGGCGCTGACCCGATTTACCATGTCCTGACCGGAGGCTTGATTCTTGGTGCTTTCTTCATGGCTACTGACTGGGTGACAAGCCCCATAACAGAAGAAGGCGCCATAATCTTCGGGATGGGGATTGGGCTGCTTGTTGTATTCTTCCGCTTGTTCGCGTCACAGTTCTGGGTTCCGGACGGGGGAGTACTGTTTTCCATCCTGATTTTAAATGCCTGTGTTCCCTATATAGATAAAATGACCAGAAGAAGAAAATTTGGCTTTATTTTTAAGCGCTCTCAAGCTTAAAGGAGATAAATATATGTCTGAAATTAAGCTCTGGGCTCAGGCGGTACGTCCGTTTGCCTATCCGGCTTCAGTCATTCCTGTAATTCTTGGCACGATACTTGGTGTAAACGACGGTTACTTTAACCTCCTCCTGTTTGTGCTTACCCTTGCAGGCGGAATGCTACTCCATACAGGCACCAACCTTATCAACGACTATTATGATTATACAAACGGCATTGACACACCTGAGTCTTACGGTTCAAGCGGAGTGTTGACGGCTTCTCTCATGGAACCAAAAAAAATTCTCACAGGCGGCATCGTTGCTTTAAGCCTGGTTATCCCAATCACGGGTTACCTTTTTCTTATCCGCGGGCCGCTGCTCTTGGTACTTGCGGTAACCGGCCTGGCCGGAGGCTACTTTTATACTGCCGGCCCGGCCTATAAATACCGTGGCTTAGGTGTACCGTTAGTGTTCTTGTTAATGGGGCCTCTGATGGTCGGAGGAGCTTACTATGTGCAGACCGCAGCCATAAGCCTGCCTGTGATGCTTGCTTCTTTGCCTGTGGGGTGCCTGGTAGGCGCAATCTTATATGCCAATGAGTATCGGGATATAGAACATGACAGCGCGCATGGCATTAAAAGCCCGTCTATAGTTCTTGGGCGTCAAAAAGCACGTTTCCTCTATTATCTTCTTGTTGGCAGTGCCTATCTTATCGTAGTAGTAATGTCACTTAGCGGCTTCCTCAGCAAATGGGCACTTCTAACTTTGATTACGGTGCCGTTTTCCCTGAAACCGATCAATGTAATAGAGATTACCGCACAAGGTAAGCATTCTCCGCAACTGCCAATGGTTGATGTGCTGGCAGCTCAGCTTCATCTCCAGTTTGGACTTCTGTTCATCTTTGGACTTGCTCTCAGCAGGTATATTTAACGAATTGAAGTTCACTAAGATACCTGAATACTAGCCCATGTTAAAAGAAAGACAGGAGGAATGTAAATGCCTTACAGAAGTATCCCAAGGATGGTAATCAAGCGTCTTCCGCTCTACCTGCGTATACTCGACAATCTGATTAAGCGTGACGTGGAAATTGTATCTTCAAGAAGCCTAAGTGAGATTACGGGATTCAGCGCAGAGCAAATACGAAAGGATTTTGCGTATTTTGGAGCGTTCGGTACCAGGGGGAGCGGGTATAACACAGAGTATCTTCGTGAAAGAATACTTACAATCATCGGGTTGAACAGGCAGACAAGTGTAATTATTGTGGGAATGGGGCATCTTGGTACCGCTATCAGCCGCTACAATATAGCCAAAAATCCTTACATTAACATAGTAGGCCTTTTTGACCGCGACCCTCAGGTAATCGGACAGAAAATATTTGACCTTGAAGTGAAAGATGCTAAACAGCTAAAGGATTTTATCACTGAAGCTAAAATAAAGGTAGCAATAGTAACTGTTCCCGCAGAATGTGCCCAGGAAGTGGTTGATGAACTGGCAGAAGGAGGCGTAACCGCAATACTTAATATGGCGCCTGTCAGGCTTCAGGTCCCTAAAGGAGTCCACATCCACTATGCCGATCTGACCATAGAAATACACAGTTTAATCTATTACAGCTCGGAGACAGAGCGTGACATAGAGGAACTCGAAGCTCTGTAAGCCGGGGGTAAATACAATTCAGGAGAGGGTGAAATCATGAAAACTTTTTACCGCAACAGCAAACGTGAGCGTTTTGTACACTGGACTCACCTTATTGCAACTGCTCTTCTCTTTTTTACCGGCCTCACCTGGTATTGGCCCTGGCTGGCGAGATTAATCGGCGGCTATAGGGTAACGATGTTGGTTCACAGGGCAGCAGCACTTGTTTTCATCGCTGTTCCGCTTATCATGGTTATAATCAACTGGAAAGGGTTTATCAAGTTTATTAAAGAGATAACTCACTGGACAATGGTTGATACCAAGTGGATGGCGCTGTTTCCTCTTTATGTGTTGACAAATACCAAGACCAAGATGCCTTTGTTTGAGGGTAAATATAATCCGGGCCAGAAATTTAACGGCGGCATGACTATCGGCCTTTGTGCGCTGCTCGGTGCTACAGGTCTGGTATGGGTTCTTTTCCCCGGACTGTCACCGCGGGAGATGGTTCTGTTGGGCTGGCTGCACAGGATGGGTGCCATTGTTCTCCTTGCCATGCTGGGAGGGCATGTGGTGCTGGGCTCGGGACTCTATAAGCCCTACAGGGGTATGGCCCGCACTATGTTCAGAGACGGATGCATCGATGAAAAAACTGCCAGGAAAATCTGGCCGGCCTGGGCAGGGGAAGCTACCGAGGTTATAGAAGTTAAAGAAGACAAAAAAGCCTCTGAAACGGGAGGGCATGTGGCATGAGCAGCATGAATAAATCAAATTTTGTCGGTATGATTTTTATAGTCGGCATTGTTGCCCTTATCTTTGTACTGAGCTTTGCCTTTACTGCTGCTTTTGCCAGGACATCACCGGGTACGATACCTCCATTCCCCCATGTTTCAGGAGAATACATCCCATCAGAATGTATTTCCTGTCACGTGCGCGGAATTAAGATGGCGCCTCTGTTTGATCACCCTGACAGGGAAAACTGCTTAGCCTGTCACCGATAGACAGCAAAAAGAGGCTGCTGACAAACAGGGTCGGCAGCCTCTTTTTTTCAGATGCATAACAGCCGGCAGGTTGACTACTCAATGATAGGAGCTTAAACGTGTTTAAAACTGACATCTTGTTTTTACATGCGCCAAGCGTCTATGATTTCCGGAAACACAAAGCAGTTTTTGGCCCCATAGCCGATGTTATCCCGTCTACCAACGTCTTTGAAATGTATCCCGTTGGTTTGACCAGCATTGCCGAGTACCTTGAAGGCAGGGGCTATCGGGCTCAACTGATTAATCTTGCCTACCGCATGCTTTCTGATGCCCACTATGACGTGGAAAAGACAATAGCAAAAAGTAAAGCGCGGTTTTTTGCGCTTGATTTGCATTGGCTCCCCCATGCCCATGGCAGTATAGAGATTGCCCGCCTTATAAAAAAATATCATCCGCAAAAGCCGGTAATTATGGGCGGCCTGACTGCTTCCTATTATCACAGGGAGCTTGTACAGTATGACTGCGTCGATTATGTCCTCAGGGGCGACTCGGTGGAAGAGCCGTGCTGCTGTCTGCTTAATGCTCTTTCCGGTAACGGAGACCTTGCACAGGTCCCCAATCTGACTTATAAGGACATCAATGGCTTAGTAAAAGAAAATGAGCTGAGTCATGTCCCCTCCAGTATTAATTATGTCAGTATTCCCAGCTACCAGTATGTAGTAAGCTCTATTCTCAGGTATGGAAGTATTCACAACCCCATGCCTTACATGGATTGGGTTAAATACCCCATGACAATGCTGCTGACCTCGCGCGGGTGCACCTATAATTGCGCGATCTGCGGGGGAGGCAGGGAGGCCTATAAAAAAATCTGCGCCAGATCCAACCCTGCTTTTCGCTCACCGGCCAAACTGATTGAGGATGTACGCACCATTACCTCTTTCACTAAAGCCCCTATTTTTGTTGTCCACGACCTGCGCCAGGGCGGGTCGGCTTATGCAAACGAGTTCTTAGACCGCCTGTCGCGTGAAAATGTGGAAAATGAATTTGTGTTTGAGCTTTTCAGGCCGGCTGGTGACGAATTTTTGGGACGCTTGCAAAAGGCTACTGCTAAATACAGCCTGCAAGTGAGTGTGGAGACGCAAAGTGAAAGCATCAGAAGCATCGGCGGTAAGTTTAGCAGGTATTCAAATGAAGATATTAACAATACCATGCGGGCAGCTCTAAGAAACGGCTGCCAGAAAATTGACCTCTTTTTTATCATTGGCCTGCCCCGGCAGAGCTACGAGGATGCCGTGGGCTGTGTAGATTATTCGCGGCATCTGCTGAAAGAACTGCGGGATGAATTTGGCTCACCCTGCCGCGTGGTCCCCTATGCTGCTCCGTATGCTCCTTTTCTTGACCCGGGCAGCGCTATTTATGAAGACCCTGATAAATATGGATACACAAAGTTATGGAGCGATTTGGAAAGTTACCGCACGGCACTGCTTGCGCCGAGCTGGAAATATATGCTCAATTATGAAACAAAGTGGATGAACCGCGACCAGATTGTTGCAGCCACTTACGATACTGCAACCGGGTTTAATGAATTAAAGTATGAGATGGGATTAATAGAAGAGAAGGATTACCAGGCAGCCAAAGCAGGTATTGTGAAGTCTGAAATGGTAATGGCAGAAATCGATGAGATTGTGGAAAGCACACTCGGCTGCTTCCCCAGAACCCCCATTGCTCCCGCTTTGGCCTCTGAGATTCTTGCCCAACTCCACAGTGAACTGGATATCGACGGCACAGAGTTTATCCTCTGTGGTAAAGAAGAAATGCGCTGGCCTATCCGACGCCGCTTCAGCAGCATCCTGTCACTGTTAAGGCTGGGCCTTAGGTTTACATGGCAAACACTTATGCCCCCACGCCGCTCCTCCCGCTTGCGCAGAAAAGACCAGGCAAAGCAAGCAGGGTCAGGCTTGACGAACAGATAACCGGTATCGGTGGCTGATAAAATACTGCTGACAAGTGTCAGGCAGTATTTTTTTAGTATATATTTCCTGTCTGCTAAATATATATCTTTTACAGGGACAAACCATCCCCAGGGGGTGATAAATTGAAAAAGAAACGTAATTGGCAGGTTCCACGCTCCAGTCTTCGTGATAGAATCAACAAACGCAGAGGCGCACGGGATTCTTTATGGGGGCATGGCGAAAAGGATGAATGGTTTCCGGCAAAATTTCCAGGTCAACTGCTGCACCAGACAAATGAGTATTTTTTTCAAAAGTCGGTGGCGGCCATGCTTGTGGTTATTTTGCTTGGGCTTTTCAGCCTGCTGAATTTTCCGCTGACTAACAGGTTGGTAAGTGCGGTACATTATCTTACAGTCTACCAGATGAACCCGGGAGAACTGGCGGGGCAGATTCAGCCTGTTATCCAGTCAGTACGTGACATTAACTGGCGTCGCCAGGAGAGCCCTCCAGGCAAAGTGCCTGACGATGTGGAAGAAATTATGGGTGCTCCGGTCAGCGGTATCTTGGTCAGTCCATATGGGACCAGGCAGGGAGCGGCGGGCAGCGATACCGAGATGCACTACGGCATTGATGTGGAAGCAGATGGAGGCGCTCCTGTCTATGCCGCTTTATCAGGGGTTGTTTCCCTGATACAGGAACACCCTCTTTATGGGCTCACTATCTACATCAAGCATGGCGAAGACCTGGTAACAGTTTACGGCCGGTGTGCATCTCCTAAAGTGGGTGAGGGCAGAAATGTTGTCCGCGGGCAACAGATTGCTGTGGTGGCTTCATCTGGCCCGGGTGCAAACCATCTTCACTTTGAAGTCTGGAAAGAAGGTGAGCCGGTTGACCCACTGGAGTTCATGGGCGAATTCCGTTAGGGGTGAAGTCATTTGAAAATCTTCAGGTTTTACGGGATTACTGTCCAATTTCACTGGGTTTTTATTCTGCTCGTGTTTCTGTTGGCCTTCTATGGTTACCTGGGAGAAACTCTTATTCTGTTTGGCCTTGTCCTCGCTCATGAAGTTGTCCATATGCTGGTGGCCCGCGCCCATGGCCTGGAGGTGGGAGAGGTTGTCCTTTTTCCTTTCGGCGGAGTGGCGCGAATTGAAGATGTCCTGGAGCTTGACCCGCAGGTTGAAAGCAATGTGGCTATGTCCGGCCCGCTGTTCAACTTTTTTCTGGTTGCGATAGCGCTGGTTGCTTATGCCAATATGCCGGAATGGCAGAAAAATGAAACATTTCTTTTTTTTATCCGCTGCAACCTGGTACTAGGCTTTTTTAACCTTCTTCCCGCATTGCCGCTTGATGGGGGACGTATTTTACGCGCAAGGCTAACGTCTCTGCTCGGCTTCCAGCAGGCAACGGAAGTGGCTATCCGTATCAGTAAGCTGATGTCTGTTGTGATGCTGCTTCTTGGTATGTATCTTTTTTATGACGGCCATTTTCATATTACTCTCTTTGCGGCAGCATTTTTTCTTTATTTTGCGGCCACACGGGAACATACAGTTGCAGTCTACGCATTTATCCGCAGCTTAAGCAGCAAAAAAAAAGTTCTTCTCGACCAGGGAGTTATGCCTGTTGTGATCCTGATGGCATTGGATGATGCGCCGCTTAAAGAGGTGCTGCGCCGTTTTGCCATGAAGAAATACCACCGCATCCTGATAGTGGGCAGGGACGGGCGTATTATTGGCGAGGCGATGGAAAGTGATATAATTGATACCATTATGAGTAAAGGCATTTATGCCGCTGTGAGGACGGCCATAACTCGCAAATAATTTCAGGCCGTTGAAAAAGGCGCATTACTTTGTCACTGCGAATGCCCGGCATCCTCAGCGTATGTAAGATACGCCTGCGGTGCCGGGCAATCTGGCTTCGCGTTCTGCATCCTTTTTGAACGGCCTGGGGCAATCACAAACTCATAATATCAAAAAAACGGCGACTGACCGCAAATTGATCTGCGTGTAAGAAGCCGTTTTCTGCATTAAATCCACGATTAACAGAAGCTACAAGAGGCGGTTGTTAATGGTAAATGTAAGGGTAAAGAATGTAAAAGTGTAGAAGACAACCAGCAAAAATGCAATGGTCATTAGAATAATCATCTGGCTGTTATTAATAACTTCAACCTTTGCTCTTACATTGTTGATGCTGTTTTTTACTTCAACGAGTGTAACCGGAAACGCAAGCCAGATCGGTGCTGCCAGCTGCCTGTGGTCATGTGCAGGGTTTAGCAATCCGGCTAAAATCATGAACAGGAGTACTCCCCCGGCCACAGGCTGCAGGGAGGCGAAGACCCCTTTAAGGGAATAAACAGTAAGGTACGAGCCATGGGGGAGCAACCCGCCTATTAATTGTGGTCTGATACCAAGGATAAGAAGGCTTGCTGCCAAAACCATCATTACAGCCTGCATGCTTACGGGTAGTTTTCTTATAATCTTGGCACGTGATTTTATAAAACCAAAATATACAAATTTTGAAAAGGACAAAGCTGTGCCCACGCCTGCTGCAAACAACATCCATTCAATGGGACTTACCCCGGCTACAGCGCGTTTGAGCAGATACTTGCTGACGTAGCCGTTAAACGGAGGCACCCCGGCAATGGCCAGTGCTCCTGCCACTGCCGCTATTGTTGCATAGGGCAGCGCTTTCCAGGTGGGCAGGTCTCCATTGCCATGCTTTCTATACAGCTCGTGCAGGTCTCCTGTCCCGGTTACATAAATAAGGGCGCCTGCGCTCATAAAGAGCAGCGCTTTGTAAAACATATGGTTAACCAGATGCAGCAGGCCGCCATCGACTGACAGTGAAAGCCCAAGCCCCACGCCGGCTACCATAAAGCCCACCTGGCTGATGATATGGTAGGAGAGAAGGCGCCGCAGGTCAGTTTGAAAAATAGCAAAACATACTCCGTAGATTGCCATTGCAGCGCCCATAAATGCAATTAGTGAACTGGGCGGCAGTATACGAGCCAGGGCATAGACACCGACTTTGGTAGTGAGCGCTGAAAGGAGCACGCTGGAGTTGAATGATGCAGCGGGGTATCCCCAGGGAAGCCACATATTAAGAGGTATAAATGCTGTTTTAACACCTATTCCCAGTATAAAGAAAGCTAATCCCGCCTCCGGCACTACAAGGGCCAGGGAGCCGGTAGCTGCATACTGCTGGACAATGCCAAGGAATAGCAGGAGGCCGCCGGCAAGCTGGAAATAAAGGAAGCGGAATCCCATACGCAAAGAGTGCGGCGTGCGGTTTATCATAATCAGAGATGCAGTTGTTAACGTCAAGAGCTCCCAGAAAATAAATAGAGTAATAAAATTGCCGGCAAAAGCAACACCCATGGCGCTTGCCAGTGCCCAGAGTGAAAGCACCTGTTCGCTTGGTTTTGCTACCTCAAGGCCATAGAGGATGGCCAATGATCCCACCAGTGCAAAACCAAAGGCAGCTATTCTGCTGTAAGGATGAATACTAAAGAAGATTGAAAGAGGCCCAAGCCCATCCCCCAGTGTAATAGTGGTTACACTTCCGTTACCCGGGCTGTAAAGGTCTAAAAAGGCGGACAAGATTACAATGGATAAAAGTGATATCAGCAAGTAATATCTTTTTTTAGCCGAGAGCACAAAAAAGACCGGTGAAATTATGGCTGAAAAACCCAGAAATAAAAAAGTGAAGCCCATTTTTATCACCCCTATTCTATGATAAATTAAGTTCTTGCTGTAACGTGAGGCAATACGCAGCTTCCAAGCGGAATGCCGTATTTTATTTGTTGGAATTAACTATTTAATTTTACCAAACACAAGGCCGCTTGGCAAGACATTTTAAAGAAAGGCACACTATTTTCTTGCTATGGATTTTCTTGCTATTAAGGTAAAAGATATGGAGGGATTTGGGTATGAAGGGCGAAGTATTATTAAGCACTCCATAGTAGAAAAATAGTAAATAAAAACATAAATTTTCCGGAGGTATGATGGAAGATTACAGAACGTTTTTATGGACAAAAATTCTGCCCCGTGTGCAAAAAGCAACACGCTACATGGGCAATGAAGTCAATTCTGTCCGCAAAGGGCATGACAAGGCAAAAATTAAAGTAGCGCTCGCTTTTCCTGATCTTTACGAGATTGGCATGTCGCACCTGGGTTTAAAAATCCTTTACCATATTATTAACATGGAACCTGATTGGCTGGCGGAGCGAGTATTTGCACCGGATAACGACATGGAAATAATTATGCAGGAAGAAAAATTTCCGCTCTGTTCACTGGAGACTACCACTCCGCTCTCAGACTTTGACCTGGTGGGGTTTACACTGCAGTATGAACTGTCTTACGCTACTATCCTGCACATGCTTAAACTGTCCGGTATCCCCCAGCTGGCGGCAGAGCGGAAAGACCCGGATCCGCTGGTAGCGGGGGGCGGGCCCGGCGCTTTTAATCCTGAGCCCGTTACCGATTTTTTTGATTTTTTTCTTCTTGGTGACGCCGAAGAGGCGCTGCCGCAAGTACTGCACATTCTCACTGAAATGAAGCTTTTATCACGCCAAGATAAATTGAGGCGCCTTACGGAGGTGCCTGGTGTCTATGTGCCCTCTTTCTACCGTGAAGAGTACAGCCCCGATGGCGCTTATCAGGGAACACGGCCGCTTTTTGGACTGCCTGAGCGTGTGAGCCGTGCAGTGGTGACTGACCTGGAAAAGGCTCCTTATCCTACGGAGTTTATTGTGCCATATGGTGGAATTGTTCACGACCGTCTGGTATTGGAACTCTTTCGCGGTTGTACACGGGGCTGCCGCTTCTGCCAGGCAGGTATAATCTATCGTCCTGTCAGAGAACGTAAGCCTGAAACACTCAGGGAACTGGCAGGGAAAATGGTGGAGTCAACGGGTTATGATGAAATAGCTCTCAGTTCACTAAGCAGCAGCGATTACAGTGGTATAGGCGTGTTGGTGGAGGAGTTGGGCCGGGATCTTGCGCGGGAGGGGGTATCGCTGTCACTGCCCTCACTGCGGCTTGATTCCTTTTCTGTTGACTTGGCTGAGCAGGTGCAGCGTGTTCGCAAGAGCGGCCTCACCTTTGCTCCCGAAGCCGGCTCGCAGCGCCTGCGTGATGTAATCAATAAGAATGTGAGCGAAGAAGACCTGATTTCAGCGGTGAGCCATGCCTTTAAAGCGGGCTGGTCAAACGTTAAGCTTTATTTCATGATTGGTCTGCCGACCGAAGAGGATGAGGACCTGCGCGGTATTGCCGCCATGGCGCGCAAAGTTGTACAGGCCTTTAGGCAGTCCGGAGGCCGCGGCAAGCCGAGGGTCACAGTTTCAGCATCTGTTTTTGTGCCAAAACCCCACACCCCTTTTCAGTGGGTGGGTCAAATTTCAAGAGAAGAAATACTGCGGCGGCAGCAGCTGCTAAGAAACGGACTGCGCGGGCCGGGCTTGAATTTTCAGTGGCATGGTGTGGAGGAAAGCCTGCTTGAGGCTGCCTTGTCAAGGGGCGACCGCAGGCTTAACCCGGTTATCCGCCGTGCTGTTGAGCATGGCTGCAAACTTGATGGTTGGGATGAGCATTTTTCTTATACAGGCTGGCAGCAGGCCTTTGCTGAAGAAGGCCTTGGCATTGAAGAGTATGCCTCGCGCACTTTAGAAACTGACAGTCCCCTGCCCTGGGGACACCTCGACTCCGGTGTTGCCAATCGTTATCTGCTCAGTGAATACCGGCGCGCACTGACTGGCCAGGTAACCGGAGACTGCCGTACCAGCTGTCTGGGCTGCGGCATGGCTGTACTGGTTGGAAGCTGCGGCTCAGAAGGAGAACCATATGAGAACCTGGATTAACTTCAGTAAAGAACTGCCGCTTTGCTTTTTGTCCCACCTGGACCTGATGCGGCTGTGGCAGCGCGCAATCCGGCGCTCAAAACTGCCTGTGGCCTACAGCGCGGGTTTTAACCCTCACCAGAAGCTTTCATTCGCCTCTGCACTGCCCGTGGGAGTGACCAGCTCTGACGAGTATCTTGATATACAGTTTACTGAAGCTGTAAACAACGATGGCTTTAAACGGTTGGCGGATGCGCTGCCCTCCGGCCTTTCCATCCACGGCAGGCAGGACATTCCTGACGGTATTCCGCCACTCATGTCGCTGATTGGCGCGGCAAGCTGGCATGTTTCCTGCGGGCTAAATGAGCCCTCAGAACTTGGCGGCGCTGTAAACAGTCTTTTGTCTTCTGAGTCGCTGCCAGTGGAGAGAGAAGGAAAACGAGGTAAAAAAAAATTGGATATCCGCCCTCTTGTGCTTAACCTGGAGCTTGAAAAGAGCCTAAGCGGCCATCAGTTGTCAATGCTGCTGCAGACTGGAGGTGACGGTGGGGCAAGGCCTCAGGAAATCCTGGCCTTGCTTGGAATGGCAGAAGAGAGACTCATGCTGCACAGGACTGCTTTGTATGTACGGGTGGGCGCCCGACTGCAAAGACCTGCATATGTGGCTTTGATAAAGAATGAGGTGCAAATAGATGCAAAAAAAGATTATTATCAATTGTGACAGCAAGCAGACCAGGGTGTCTGTGCTGGAAAATGACAAGCCCGTGGAAATTTACCTTGAAAGGCCGGTACACCAGCGTGTGGTAGGCAACATCTATAAGGGAATAGTTGCCAATGTCCTGCCCGGTATGCAGGCAGCTTTTATAGACATTGGACTTGAACGAAATGCTTTCCTGTTTGTGGATGATGCCCAGCTGTCCGGAGAAGAGATTCCGCAAAACGGCTCACAGAAAAAAAAGACTATTGAGCAATTGCTTAAAAGCGGAGAGGAAATTATGGTGCAAGCCGTCAAGGAGCCGTTTGGAAGCAAGGGCGCAAGAGTGACACGGCAGATTACCATCCCGGGCAGGTATCTTGTATTAATGCCGACAGTTGAGTATACCGGCATCTCCCGGCGCATCGAGGAGCCCCAGGAGCGGGAAAGGCTTAAACAGATTGTTGCCGACCTGCGGCCTGAAGGGACGGGCCTGATTGTGCGTACGGCCGGGGAGGGGCAGGATGAAGAGTTTTTCCGGCAGGATTTGAATTTTCTTACACCCCTTTGGGACCGTGTTCAGTCACGCTACAGGCAAAAATCTGCTCCTCACCTGGTATACCATGACCTCGACCTAATCTACCGCATCATCAGGGACTTGTTTACCGAACAAATTGACCAGCTGATTGTAGATACACGCTATGAATATGAAAAAATTCTTGAAGCGCTTGAATACGTGGACCCTGTTCTTAAAAAAAGGGTTAACCTCTACTCAGGCAAGGAGCCGATTTTTGAAGTTTACGGTGTGGAAGCAGAAATAGAACGGGCGCTTTCAAGAACAGTATGGCTGGATTGCGGCGGTTACCTGGTATTTGACCATACCGAAGCATTAACAGTTATTGATGTTAACACAGGCAAATATATAGGAAAGACCAATCTGGCGGATACAGTTTTTAAAACAAATCTGGACGCTGCCGATGAGATCATCCGGCAGATACGCTTACGCGACATTGGAGGCATTATCATCATTGATTTTATTGATATGGAGTCGGAAGATCACCGCCGCCTTGTCCTGGAAAGAATGTCGGAAAGATTGAAGAATGACAGGACTAAAGCTCATATCCTGGGCTTGACGGGCCTTGGCCTGGTGGAGATGACAAGAAAGAAATCGCGCCAGGGTCTGGGTTCTGTATTACAGCAGACCTGTCCTTACTGCGGGGGGCGTGGGAAGGTGCTTGCCGCTGACGTGGTTGGAGCACGTACGGAGAAGCAATTGAGCCGTTTTCTGTCTGACCTCGATGCTGAGGCTGTGCTTGTGGAAATGCACCACAGCGTAGCCGGTCTGTTAATTGGTCCGGGGGGGTCTTATCTTTCCAAACTGGAAGAGGAGAGCGGCAAGACAATTTTTATCCGCGGCAACGACAATGTTCATGTGGAAAAATATCGGATAGTAAGCACAGGAAGCCTGGAGGAAATAAAGCGCCTTGCTTACCCTGTCAAAATAGGGGAACTTCACAAGGTTAAAATAGAAGAACCTCATGCAAATAACCCCTATGACGGCATTGCCCGTATCAATGGATTTGTAATTGATGTCCAAGACGGCGGCGCCTACGTAGGCGAGAAAATCCCCGTTGAGATTATAGAGGTATCCCGTACATTCGCCCGGGCAAAAATGGTTTGATAAAACCTCGACAATGATCACCCACTTTTTTTAGCGGGTGATTTTTTTTTGCTGTAACATTTGTTAACAATTTGGAAATCAATTTTAAAGATTTGGCAAAATCAGGGTAATGTTTCTCCAAAATAGCGGACCGCATGCAAGTCGCAAGAAGTCGCAACCAGCAATTGACAAGGCTTGGCGTGTATGCTACAATACTTGAGTACGTCGTAACCACTCGGACTGAGGTTGAAACCTGTTATGGTACCTCTGCCGGTGAGTCTTGATAGGAGAGTGAAATGTTTTCATGTACGCCATTATTGAAACAGGCGGAAAGCAGTATCGTGTAGAAGAGGGTTCCATTCTTAATGTGGAGCTGCTTACCGCTGAGGTAGGTTCCGAAGTGGGGTTTGAAAAGGTTCTGGCGGTTAAGAAGGACAATAAGCTGCAGGTCGGCCAACCCTATCTGGATGGTGCAACTGTCAGCGGCAAAGTTCTTGACCACGGCAAAGGTAAAAAAATTATTGTTTTCAAGTTTAAAGCCAAAAAGAATTATCGCCGCAAACAGGGCCATCGCCAACCTTTCACAAGGATTTTGATTGACAAAATCGAGCTTTAAGTAATTCCCAGCAATTGCTGTAGAAAGAATAGGAGGTGAACTCTCATGGCTCATAAGAAAGGTGTGGGTAGTTCCCGTAACGGTCGTGACAGCAACCCTAAATATTTGGGTGTAAAAAGAGCCGACGGGCAGCTGGTCTCCGCCGGCAGCATCATTGTCCGCCAGCGCGGTACCAGGATTCACCCCGGACTTAACGTAGGCAGAGGCAATGATGACACTCTGTTTGCAACGGTCAACGGAGTTGTTGCTTTTGAGAGAAAAGGCCGTGATAAGAAGCAGGTCAGTGTATATCCGCCGACGCAGGAAGCAATTTTATAAATATACCGGGTAGCTACCCGGTTATTTTTTTTGCCTAAACAGGATTAAAGTGGATAAAAGAGAATATATGAAATATTGCGCGTTAATCTTTATTTAAGGGGAATATTATTTTGCCGGAAATGTACGAAGTGATGTTAAAGCTATTAAGCGTATACCGCCATGAATTTCTAAACCACCTGCAGGTTGTAGGTGGAATGGCCCAGCTTAACAAAACTGACAGGCTTATGGATTTTGTGCGCAGGGCAAGCGAAGAGATTCAACAATTCGGCCGGCTGGCTGCCTGCGGCGACCCACGCTTGTGCTTGTTGATTCATGAGAATTTTTGGCGGGATCCGGATATTGACATCCAGTTGGAAGTGCGCGGGCGTTTAACTCAGCTGTCAGCTGCCACCATTTCAGCGCTTGAGGACATCCTGGCCCAATTCTGCAATAACCTGCAACTGCTTGGCGCGTGTAAGGTTGTTGTTACCATTGCGGCCGGCAGCATCCCCTGCCTTTATTTACGGATAGACGGCGATATGGATGCAAAATCTTTCTGGGCCACGCTTGAACCTTTATGCCAGGCCCCAGCTTTTTGCATTAACAGGAGTAAAAACATGTTAACCGTATACCTGGATAAGGAGTCCTAAACGGAGAAAGATAAGAAAGAAGGAAATTGCAGGGGGTAGTGACTTGTTTGTAGACAGAACAAAAATCTATATTAAAGGCGGCGATGGCGGAAACGGCGCTGTGTCGTTCCGCCGCGAAAAATATGTGCCGTTTGGCGGGCCTGATGGGGGCGACGGCGGACGTGGCGGGGACGTTGTATTTGTTGTGGACCCAAACCTGCGGACACTGCTTGATTTTCGTTACCAGCAGCACCTGCGGGCAGAACGTGGCGGGCATGGTGAAGGAGGCAACAGACATGGACGAGGCAGTGAAGATCTTGTTGTTAAGGTGCCACCCGGTACACAGGTAAGGGAAGATGAGACAGGACATTTGCTGGCCGATTTAACAGCAGAAGGCCAGTCATTCATTGTCGCCAAGGGTGGCCGCGGCGGCCGCGGCAACTCACGTTTTACCGGGTCAGCCAATAAAGCGCCCAAGTTTGCCGAAAAAGGTGAACCAGGCGCAGAACGCTGGGTGTGGCTTGAACTGAAACTCATAGCCGATGCAGGCTTAATTGGCTTTCCCAACGCCGGCAAATCCACACTTTTATCCAGTGTCTCCGCCGCCCGCCCCAAGGTTGCTGATTATCCTTTCACCACACTTTCACCAAATCTTGGTGTGGTGGAAGTTGACGGTATTGAACCCTTCGTCATTGCCGACCTGCCGGGACTCATCGGAGGCGCACACCAGGGAGTGGGCCTTGGCCATGAATTTTTGCGGCATGTTGAGCGTACCAGGCTTTTAATTCACGTTGTAGACGCGGCCGGGGTAGAAGGCCGCTCTCCACTTGAAGACTACCGGCAGATCAATGAAGAAATCAGTCTTTATGACCCGCGCCTGGCGGAACTGCCTCAGATAGTAGCTGCCAATAAAATCGACCTGCCTGCGGCAGAAGAGGGGCTTGCTGCTCTTAGAGCCGAAGTGGGGGAGGAGAAAGTATTTCCTGTTTCCGCCGTCACAGGCATGGGTGTGCGTACCCTGCTATACCGTGCGGCGGCAATACTTGCCGAACTTCCGGCCTCACCTTTTGCCGACGAGGAGACAGCTCTTCTTAGCCCCTTAATTGAAGGAGAAGGAGAACCCATTACCATTGAACGCGAAGAAGGGGTGTTTATGCTTAAAGGCCGTTACCTGGAGAGGTTGGTGGCCATGACCGATTTTGACAACGAAGATGCAACCAAGCGTTTTCAGCGTATATTTAAGCATGCCGGTCATGAAAAAGCCCTCCTGGCCGCCGGTGCCAAAAACGGCGATACAGTCAGGATTCGCGATGTAGAATTCACTTTCTCCCATGGCGAAGAAAACAAATAAAGGAAGCGTGCCATCAAAGTAAATTAATATATAGGAAAGATAACCGGGGGAGCCATGAAAATGGCGCCCCCGGTTATCTTTTATGATAAATATAATCACTGATCAAGGGTAAAAATATAGTATAGGCAGGTGTAAGCATGGGACGCAAAAAAAGATTAGAGCTGATCGCACAATTAGAGGAGAAATTAAATACATCCCTGGTATGCTATGTAACAGGTGACAGGGAAAACCTGAGCACAAGAATTGCTCCGGATATTATCCGCATTTTTTACCGTCATCTTAAGCCGATGGGCGAACGGGAAAAAATAAGCCTGTTTCTTTATACCAGGGGAGGTGATGTTCTCACTCCCTGGAGGCTGGTAAACTTAATCCGTGAGTACTGTCAACATTTTAGCGCCCTTATTCCTTTCCGCTCATACAGTGCCGGGACGTTAATCTGCCTGGGTGCCGACGAGATTATAATGGGGAAAATGGGTGAACTGAGCCCCATTGACCCAAGTGTAGCCAATGCTTTTAATCCCAGGGATCCCCATAACAGGACTGCAAGAATCCCTGTCAGTGTGGAGGACGTAATATCTTATATTTCGCTGGCTAAAGAAATGGGCGGTTTAAACCATGAAGAACAGCTTGCCGAAGTATTCCTCCGCCTTTCCAGGGTGGTACACCCACTGTCGCTGGGAAATGTCCACAGAAACTATCTTCTTATCCGTTCCCTGGGAAGGAAATTGCTGGAGCTTCACTCCGGTCAATCTGCTCAGATTGAATCCATAATAAAAAACCTTTCTGAAGAATTACACGCTCACAATTATATGATTCCACGCCACGAAGCAAAAAACCGTGTTAACCTCAACGTCACTGCGCCCTCATCTGAAGTGGAAGAGTTAATGTGGAGCCTTTACGAGAATTATGAAGATGACCTAAAACTGCTGTCACCCTTTAATCCGGCAACCCTGCTTGACGAACAGGAGCAGCAGATTGAATTTGAGGCCACAGGAGGAATTATTGAAAGTATTAAAAAGCTGGATGCCTTTGTCTTTGAAGGCCGGGTAGCCCGTCAAATGCAACCCGGCCCGGATGTTCCCCCTGTCTGTCTGGAAATCCTCCGGCAGGCATGGAAAGCAATTGAATAAATAGAAATGCCACAATGGCATCAAAAGGTTATCAAAACATGAATCAGAGGTGATAAAAATATGGAAATTAAAAAAAAGCTGCCTCCCCCCATTCCTTCATTACCAAGACATATTACCCGCTATCGCAATATCAACGAATCCTCGGCTTATATACCTTACATTTATCGTCAATCTGCTTTTGACTGCAGAAAAAACCTGATTATAGTTGATGAACAAGAGGACACCAGTGCAGATGAATAAAAAAACCAGGTAACATACTACCTGGCTGTTGCGCTTAATGCTTGGGGTCATTAACAGTGTATTTTTTACGCTGTTTTTTTACCTGTCCTTGTTGTAACTCCTGTTGTTCCTGAGGATTCACCGGCAGGCGCTTGCCTGTATTTTTTTTGGGGAAATGAACCATCAGCAGGCCGTTTTTAACATTGGCCTTCACATTTTCATGGTCAACTTCAGGCGGGATAGAGAGCAAGCGGCCATATTTTTTGGAGGGTGAACGTTCCTGGTAGAGATAGTTCAAGTTGCCTTGGGGCAATCCTGTTTCCAACTGCCCGTCTACTTGAAGTGTCCCATTCCCGATTTCTACATTAACTGAGTTGATTTCAATGCCGGGAACTTCAAATATGTAGATTATTTCCTCCTGAGCTTCCACAACATCTACTCTGGGAACAAGCTGCCTTGCCTCTGTCGGGTTGCCTGGCAGCATACCCGCAGAAAAGGGTTGCACGTTTTGAAACATAATTCCACCTCTTTGCAATAAGGTTGGGTGAAAGCGGGAATTGTTATTGTGTTATCCGGTTGGGTTTACTTTCACCCTGCGCCTTGTGGCAAGGTCTGATTTTGGCAGACGGCATTCCAGGGTGCCATTGGTGTAGCTGACATCAAGAAACTCGGATTTTACATGGGTCGGCAAAGCAACAGTCCTGTGAACACTGCTGGTGAGGCCACCTGCAATGGCCAGGGCTGAAATGCTGATAGAATCATCTGTTACCAACAGGTAAATGTTGTTAGGATCGACGTTTGGCAGTTCGGCAGTTACTATAACGTCGTTATTGGTTTCTGCTAATTCTACCCTGGGCTCGGCAAAACCGGTGGTTGCCCGGATGCCTGTGGTTAAACCGCCCACATTGAGCATTTGCGGCTGCATTTGGGCACTTGCCTGAGCAAACTGGCCGGCAACCATGGGGTTTACCGCCTGCCATGCCAGATTGGGGTTAAACCCGTAGCTGATGGCAGTTTGCGGAACAAAACCGGACTGGATGTTTGCAGCAGGGGAATACATATTCACCGGCAGGCTATAACCCCAGGGTGAAACAACCGTTGCTCCCGTTTGCATGGGAAGGTTATATCCCTGCACCTGCGGAATTGACTGGATCGGTAAAAAGGATTGAGCGGCAAACTGTTGTTGCGGCACAAAGCCACTGGTTTGCCAGGGATTTACCGTCGTAGTGTACATAGATTACCTCCTAAATGATTTTCCTCGCTTTCACCCTTATTAATTTCTCCTCTTGCATTAAAAATATTCCGCGCTGATTAGGTAATTTTAACATATTGTCCACTACCGTCAGAAAGTATTAAATAATTTTTTATTGACAGAGAAATCCTTACATGCTACATTTAAAGTAACTTAATATTTACCAGGGGTGCTCCTTGTGGGGCTGAGAGGGAAAACATTAGTTTCCCAACCCGTAGAACCTGTTTGGCGGAAATTATTTTCCGCTCTGGGTAATGCCAGCGTAGGGAATGTGTTATACATAATATTTATGTGTTGCGGGCCCTTAGCGGCCCGTTTATAATTTTAGCTCTTAAAAGGCACCAAAGCTCACCAATGGTTCACGTATGTTTCCTGACAAAACATTTCACGAAAGGATGTGTCCACATGGAAACTTCTTTAGTAAAAGGTTTTCCTTTACGCAGATTAACTTATATAGCTTTACTTGTAGCAATGGGTAGTATTGCTTCACCGTTTTCCATTCCAATAGGTGTAGCCAAAGTTTACCCGGTCCAGCACGCGATTAATGTATTGGCCGGAGCACTTTTTGGCCCGGGGCCGGCTGTGATAGCCGCGATTCTTACTTCTACAATTAGAAACCTGACAGGGACGGGAACGCCCCTTGCTTACCCGGGCAGTATTTTCGGGGCGCTGCTTGCCGGATTTACTTTCCGTTATTTTCAAAAAGAACATTTTGCGGCACTCGGTGAAGTACTGGGGACAGGCATTATCGGCGCCCTGGTGGCCTTCCCCCTGGCGAGATTACTGCTGGGCTTTAAAGGTGCAGCTTTCTTTTTTATTATCCCCTTTACCATGAGCAGTGTATCGGGCGCCATCATAGGAATGTTTATCCTGAGAATGTGGAATAAAGGGCCAGGCAGAATAAAATGAGTTTATAACAGCGGGAAGAGGTGCAGTAAATGATTTTTTGGGTTCTTTTACCGGTAGTGATTTTCACTCTTGCCGGAGTGGTCTATATCTACAGCACGCGGCGGCAGCTTCAGACCGTGGATGATTTTCTTACCGCCAGGCAAACGCTGACAATATGGCCGGCTGTGGCCACTGTGCTTGCTTCCATAATGGGGGCGTGGATTTTATTTAGCCCGGCTGAGTCCGGCGCCTGGGGTGGGCTCACAGCCTTTGGCGGCTATGCGGTAGCTCAGGCTTTGGTTATCATTTTGTATTCTGTTTTGGGCCCGAGGTTGCGTCAACTTGCACCACATGGTTCCACTCTGCCGGAATATGTATACTATCGCTATGGAAAAGGTATGTACGCAGTAGTTTTGGTTGTATCTGTTTTTTACATGGCTGTTTTTCTGGCTGCTGAATTGACAGGGATCGCGCTTGCCGTTTTCCTTGTAACAGGGAATCCTCTGTGGGTGACTGCCCTGCTGGTGGGAGGAGGCACACTGATCTACACTACATACGGCGGCATACGAGGCACCATTTTCACAGATACCATCCAAACCTTCATCTTTCTCCCCACCTTGCTTCTCGCCTTTATCGGCACCACCCTGGCTCTGGGGGGGGCTGGAAATATTGTTTACCGTGTCCGGCAGGTGGACTCCTCGCTGCTGAGCCTTGGGCATGTGGGCGCCTGGCAGTTTACAGCCACATTGATAATTGCTGTCATTGCAGCCAACTTGTTTCACCAGGGTTTCTGGTCAAGAGTGTATTCCTGCCGTGACGATGCCACCGTGCGCAAGTCCTTCCTTATTGCCGGGTTATTAATTGTGCCAATTGTGATGATAGCCGGTTCTTTCGGCTTAATGGCCGTGGCGGAAGGCACTTTGGCCTCGCCGTCTTCAGCATTGTTTGAAGTTGTGCTTAATGTAACTCCGTCCTGGGTCATTAATGTTGTGCTTATTTTGGCCATTGCACTGGTTATGAGCAGTGCAGACACCCTCATTAATGGTATAGCCAGTGTTTTTACAGTTGATATAGCACGCTTCAGTAAAGGTATTGGCCGCAATCAACTCTTGTCTGCTGCCAGAATTATTACAGGCGCCATATGTGCGGCGGCAATCCTGGTTGCTTCCCGGGGGTACAGCGTGCTTTACCTGTTCTTTGTCGCTGACCTTGTCTGCGCCGCCGCTGTTTTCCCCACCTTTTACGGTTTCTATTCCCGTCACTACCCTGGGTGGGCGGCAGTATCATCCACGTTGGCAGGGATTTTTGCCGGCTTGCTTTTCTTCCCCAATCCCGCATTCACCCGGGGCAATCTGCTATTTTCTTTTGCCATTGCATTTTTTATTCCGGTTGCCCTAACATTAGTTCTTGGCAGAAGCGGCCTGCCAATTGACCTGGATGGGCTTGGCGAGAAAATCCATGACGTAAAATTCTAACAGCAACTATTTCAGGACTCTCCTGATACTGGCTATTTTATCTGCAATATCGGCTGCTCCTGCGATTTCACTTGACATAGCAATACATCTGGCTCCCTTTTGCCATACTTCCAGGATATTGCTCTCTTTAATCCCTCCGATGGCCACAAAAGGGAGGGGGATATTGGCTGCAACATATTCCAGGTAAGCAAGGCCCACAGGGTCGCCCACATCTTTTTTGGTCTCAGTTTTATAAATGGGCCCTACCCCTAAATAATCAGCGACTCCTTCCGCCACAGCCCGGCGGGCCTGTTCCGGTGAGTGTGTGGAAAGGCCGATAATCATTTTTTCTCCGGTAATTTTTCTGATTTCAGCCGGAGGCAGATCGTCCTGCCCCACATGCACTCCGTCGGCCTCTACGGCCAAAGCGATACCCAAGTCGTCGTTGACGATAAAAAGTGCACCTTTTTGTCGGGCCATTTCCCTGATAATACGGCACTCCCTGTATTTTTCCAGGGCTGTTTTCTCTTTTTCCCTGTACTGAATTATTTTAATCCCCGCTGCCAGCATATCAGCAGCCGTTTTAATATTGCCACGCCCCAAAGAGTACTCTTCTGCTGTAATGGCATAGATATCTGTATTAAGCTTTTTTCTTTTATCCTCGGTTAGATATTTCATAAAATCTACCGCCTTTTTTTCTTTATTATATCTAATTTTGTATAAACATGTAAGCAAGACGAATCCCCCATTTCACGGGGGACTCGTCTTTTTTGTAAAACATCCTATTATATGCTAAAGTTTTCTATTAAGTCGTATTTTAACTTCAAAGCGCTAAACCTTGAGGGCAGACTTATTCATTTTACTGTCTGAAATTACCGGGGAGTTCTTCTAAGGCATAAAATGTTACAGACGGGTTTCTTCTTATTGCCCAATTCAGTGAAAAGTCGTTCTCATAAAGGAAAACACTGTTGCCACCCTCATCCTTTACCTTAAAGCCTCCCAGACTTGAGGGCGGTTCTTTGACCCAGCGGGCCAGTTGATAGGGAAGACGATTCATTCCAACATCCACGCCGTATTCTGACTTTAGCCTGTATTGGAAAACTTCAAACTGAAGCTCCCCCACAACACCCAAAACAATTTCATCTGTACCCGGAACTCTGTATATCTGTATTGCACCTTCTTCTTTCAATTGAGACAATCCTTTGTGAAACTGTTTATACTTCATGGCATCACGAACAGTCACGCCGGAGAAAAGCTCGGGTGAAAAACGGGGCAGCTTTTCAAACTCAAAAGAATTCTCCTGGGACAGAGTGTCTCCGATTTGATAAATACCGGGGTCATATATGCCAATAATATCTCCCGGATATGCTTCTTCAACGATTTGACGGTCTTGTGCCAAAAATTGCTGCGGTTGGGAAAGACAGATTTTTTTCCCCGTCCGCACATGGCTCACAGTCATATCACGTGTGAATTTTCCTGAGCATACTCTTAAGAAAGCGATACGGTCTCGATGCGCAGGATTCATATTGGCCTGAATCTTGAAAATAAACCCTGAAAAGTTATCTGACAGCGGCTCGATTAATCCGATACTGCTATTCTTTTTTGCGGGAGGAGCGGCAAGCTGAAGAAATTCGTGAAAAAATGCTGACAGCCCAAAGCCGTTGATAGCGCTGCCAAAAAACACCGGCGTCAGCGTTCCCCTCCTTACTTTTTCTTCATTAAACGGCTCACCCGCAACATCCAGAAGTTCTATTTCTTTACAGAAGCTGTTATAAAGTTCAGCTTCCATGATATTCTTCATTTCAGCATGGTTTATACTTTCCCCTGTGCCAGGTTCCCCGTTCTTCTGCCCTCCTTTGTATAACTCCACTTTTTGCAGCCTTCTGTCATAAAGACCATAATTACCTGAACTTAGCCTGACTGGCCAGTTGAAAGGACAGGAGCCGATGCCGAGAACTTTTTCAATCTCATCAAGCAGGTCCAATGGTTCCCTGCCATGGCGGTCCATCTTATTAATAAAAGTAAAAATCGGAATGCCCTGCCTGCGGCAGACTTCAAACAGCTTGATAGTCTGCGGCTCAACGCCTTTGGCTATATCAATGAGCATGAGGGCACTGTCCGCAGCCGTCAGTGTACGATATGTGTCTTCGCTAAAGTCCTGGTGCCCGGGCGTATCCAGAATATTTACCCGGTATCCGTTGTAGGAAAACTGCAGGACACTGGAAGTAATAGATATTCCACGCTGCCTCTCCATCTCCATCCAATCGGAGGCAGCGTATTTTTTTGTCTTTCTCCCCTTAATTGAACCGGCAAGGCGGATAGCGCCTCCCAAAACCAATAATTTCTCGGTTAACGTCGTTTTTCCCGCATCGGGGTGGGATATAATAGCAAATGTGCGTCTGCTGTTTACTTCTTCGTGGGTGTTTAATTGTAGTGTCAATGTTCCTATCCTTTCTGTTTGCATAGCCTGCTGCAAAGTATCTTTTCAGGCGTGGAGAATTTTTGTATTCCATGTCAAAATTCTGTCAACCTATCTCCCGATACTCAACCCATGGCGCTTATTTAATTAATGATTAATACCAACTACTTTTTCTACATCTAAGACAAAAGCAATCCCTTTGCCTGGCTTATTTAAATCAGCTTTAGCTATAATCGAATCCAATACTGTTTCAGTGAGGTCTCTTTTAATTAAAGTTAAGATTAGTTCCTTCTCAGGCTCAATAGTAATGCCAAATAATTTTGCCTGTTCACGTACTCCGGTACCCCTGCCGAAAACAATAGTTCCGCCTTCAGCTCCGGCCTGCTTGGATGCTTCTACCACTACTTCCGACTGATTTTTATTTACAATCGTAACAATTAAATCATATTGGTTACTCTTTTCCATCATGGGCCCCCCTATAACATGATTTCAGTAAATGAAATATACCTGCTATTTGCTTCGTGTTCAGTACAAATGCAATCCCACAGCCCGGGTTTTCTAATTTTCCGGCCTCTACAATGGAGGATAATACTATATCGGCCATGCAGTTTTCAATTAGTGTTAAGATGACTTCTTTTTCGGGATCAATGCATATGCCAAAAAATGTTTTTGATTCGTTAGTGCCTGTACCTCTTCCTAAAATAACAGTTCCACCTTCAGCTCCTGCTTGCTTTGAAGCAGACACTATCGCTTTTGCTTTTCCTTTGTTGACAATAGACACGATCAACTTATAGTTTGGCAGCAAATTTTCGCTCATTTTCCTTCTCCTTTCTGCTATAGAGTATCCCTAAAAGCAGTACGGATAATATTGGAGTCAGAGCCACTAACGCAATCATACCAAAACCAACAAGCATTGGATCCCGACCCTCGATTGAGTTGGCAACACCGATTGCCATGGCCATTACAAATGTAACTGTCATTGGCCCTGTTGCCACTCCTCCGGAATCAAATGCAATCGAAACAAATGTACGGTTTGAAAATCTGGTTAATAGGAGAGCTATTAAATAGCCGGGGGCAATAAAGTACCATAATGGCAACCCTAAAAGTATTCTAAACATGGAAGCTGACACAGCAACCCCCACGCCTAATGATAATGTGTACAGTATAATCTGTTGAGGAATATAACCGCTGGATGCTTTTTCAACCTCAAAAATCAGAATACGCACCGCCGGCTCAGCGAGGGTAGCTACAAACCCTAAAGCAAATCCGATGGGTATAACAATCCAATTGTAAGATTTACTGCCCAAAGCGATACCGATTGCTTCACCCACCGGTAAAAATCCTGCTTTAACTCCTTGCAGAAAAAGTGACAGTCCTAAAAATGTAAGGATTAGACCTATAAACATGTTTTTTAGCTTTCCCCTGGGGAGTTTTAGAAAAAATATCTGAAAGATAATAAACAAAATCAGCAAAGGAATTAATGCGAATAAAACCTCTGCCAGTACATGATTAAAACCATTAAATGTTTGTATGCCGCTCAAAAATAAATCACCCCTAACAAGAGGACTGCGATTATCGGTCCAATTGAAGCAAGGGCAATTAGTCCAAACCCGTCAGTTGAAGTACTCTTTCCGGCTAAAACAGAGCTGACACCAACCCCCAGAGCGAGTATAAATGGTACTGTCATTGGTCCTGTAGTAACACCGCCGGCATCGAATGATACAGGAACAAAGTGCAAAGGGGTGAACGCAGCCAGAATAAAAACCAGGGTATAGCCGCCAATTAACAGATAGTAAAGCGAAATATTCAGAATGATTCGCATCATGGCAAGGCCTACTGATATCGCAACCCCAAGTGCTACAGCAAAAATCAGGACGTTTTTTGAAATTACTCCCTGTGAAACCATATCAACTTGAATGACAAGTACACGAACGTCAGGCTCTGCCACAGTAATGACAAAACCCAGTAGTAAGCCGAAAAATACTACTAACCATAGTCTCCCTGTTTTTGGCAGTAAAGAACCGATTAATTCACCTATTGGCAACAGCCCAATGTGAACGCCTATCAAAAAAAGAATTAGGCCCACACTGACCATAGCAACACTGATTAAAAATTGAATAAAAGTATTTAATGGCAGCCGGATAACAAATAATTGCAGAAATATAACAAGCAATGTTATCGGTATTACAGCATATATAACTTCAAAAGCAGTTTCTCTTATTTTATTCATTCTATTCACCCCTGTTTTCTTTCGACTTTGATTGAAATAATCCTTTTATGGGTCAATTTTTTAAGGATAAAGAGTTTAAAGTTTATTTGGGAATAATCTTAATTTATATCCTGGTGATAACGTTAAACATTAACGGCCGGGTTTTCGGCACAATCCAGGAAAGCCTGCGCTATGCATCCTTCCAGGTAGCCTCGATTATTACCACAACAGGCTATACCACTGCTGATTTTGATTTATGGCCTGACCTAAGCAGAGCTCTTTTAATTACGTTAATGTTTATAGGCGCCTGTGCGGGATCAACCGGCGGTGCTATGAAAGTTATAAGAATTCACATAATTTTTAAATATGTGCAAAGGGAAATTAACTCTTTAATTCATCCAAGGGCAGTAAAGGCAATAATCTATACTGTAATTTCACTGCTTTTCACTCAATCATGGAAAAGGTAAAATGTATTGGGTTTTTAAACCTGTATTAGGCAATATTGTCACCTAAAATTCCATAGCGTCCTTAACTCGGCGTTATTTAATAATCTGCATATTACGGTTTCATAGAGCGACGATTCCTGTAATGGGTGGCCCACATCTCCGGATAAGTTGACCATGCTTCCTGTCCTCGCAGGAAGGCAGACGGTCTGTCATTACAGACCGACACACAGTGGAGATGAGGGGAATCGAACCTCTGACCTCTACTATACGCACACAAATTATGTAATCAGACAGAGTGCAAAAAAACCACGAGGTTGAAAACTCCCGTGGTTTTTGGTTTCATGTATGGTGGAGATGAGGGGAATCGAACCCCTGACCTCTTGAATGCCATTCAAGCGCTCTCCCAACTGAGCTACATCCCCAATAATCCTTTGCAGGACAATGTCTATTATACTGGGTTTTAGGGGGGTTGTCAACATCGTGAGAAAAGGGGTTGTTGTTCTCATGCAGCCAGCGTTTGCGGCCCATCAGATTACAGCGTTCATGGATGTTCTTCCGGTCCATGGGGTTACTGGAAATCCAGGCGTGACGGCTGGTTTTGGTTACAACGCATCCTGTTTTGGCATCGATTTCTTCAAAAGCTTCCTCACATACCACCACATGAATTAAAAGCGATTTGCGCCGGTTAACACCGTAGTCATATTCGACCCCGTTGGCCCATCGGAATATTTGTCTCCGGCCCTGCCACACCCGCTTTAGTTGGTACTCTCCTTTGGTATCCAAGCGCATCAGACCCTGTGCTTCTTCCCATACCGAAGGCAGTGATTTGTCTTTCAGCACGATCATGAATTCCCACTTGTTCTTGCGGCAGGCTTCCATGACCGGCCCGTTGGCGTACAATCCGTCAAGAAGAAGGGTAAAGGCCAGTTTTGGAAACTCATGCTTCAGCCGCCTGGCTAAACGGTGGAAGGCCTTTAGTTCACAGTCCTGTTTCCATTTCTCGTAGTCTTCAACCGCTTCCAGTTCCACGCTGTTCTCCAGAAACTCGCTCATTAGCGGCAGTACCATGCCATTAGCAAACACTAGAACCGCTTCCAGGACGTAGGCGTAATACTCCCATTCCCCGTCTTTTCCCTGGATCCTGCGGTGAAGATAGCGCTCGTCCCAACATTCTTTCATTACGTATTTTTGTGTGCCATCGATTGCTACAAGATACCTGTTCTTACGTAGGAGATGCCGAAACTTCTTTCTGCGGATTAAGTGCCTCAACAAATCTAAGTAACAGTCTTCAACCTGATCTACATCCATATTTTGCAACAGGCGGCACAGTGTATCCTGGTGCGGCATATCCTCCAGATTCGGAAAAAGGGAGCGCAGGTTTTCCAGCAGCTGAGGACCCGTTAACTCTTCATTTCCTTTCCGCCGTGACGTGAGCTGAAACATAAACAAGAGGATACCATAGAGCATCATTACTGCCATCTGGTGTTTGATTTTTTTCGGATCCCGGGGGTCGGGAACACTGGATAATTTTTTTAACAGCCCCGGTAGTAACTGATAACTTACTTTGAGCTTCTCTTCGGCGGCGGCCTGTACGGCTTCCTGTTCTTCCTCCGTTGTTTTATGGCCGCTCTTGCGGTTTGGAAGGGTGGAGTTTTGGGGATATTGCATCCCCATACTTTTCAGTTGTTCTCTAAGCTCCCGCTGTTTTCTCCTCCCCCGTGTTCCTGGCGTTTGAGGTTGTCTTCGCTCATTGCCCACCCCCGCTTTCTCCACGCAGGATTGCCCGGAAATCACGATTCAGGGGGTACACGTAGATATGTTTTGGGGAAGACGGATATTGTTTGTACCGATCCATCCGGCCCCTTCCCGCTGTCCATCCCAACATTATCCAGTTGGCCGCCTTGTAACAGGTGCCCCGGTATTCCTCCGGGTCTACAAAGGTTTCCAGCAACACCGGTCTGTAACCATATCGGTCCTGCCAGTCGTAACCGATACGCTTTGCAGCTAAGGATAAAGCTTTGCTTGCCAGGTTCTTAACTTGGACCCATGGGAAGATGAGAAAACGAGTGTTGTTAACAACCAGGTGCAGCCTCTTGCTACGGTCGGTTTCTGTCCATCCAATCCACTGGTCCCGGGCTTCCAGCGCCCAGGCGGCAGCAGAAAACAGAATGCAACCGAGGTATCTTTCATCACTGGATAGTATGAAGTAACGCTGGTGTGCGCCAAAAGGCTGTCTGTACCCAAGGATGTGATAGCGCTCAACATATTGGTTCCAAAGGCTTACCTCGGATCTGTCCAATACAGGCTTTAATTCCACACCCGAATCGGCCAGGCTGCACGCGATGCCAGCAGGGGCATCTGTTTTTGAGGTTGGGACAACCCGTCTTGAAGTTTGATTCCCTGGCCTCCGCTTTTTTGGTAGTCGTATCTTATCCTCGGAATTCAGTCGCTCTAAGAGCTGGATACAGGATTCGACCTTGTTGCGGCCATTTGGTGCTACCCACTGGAGGTTCTCGCAGATAGTGTTGGCCAGTTCCGTCCGACTGAGCTGGGGGAACCTGCGCACTGTTTCTGTAACTATCCAGAGATCCAGTGCTGTAAATTCCCGTCCGAATAAAAGGACAGTCTCATTATCTTTGTTTTCTGCCATAGTGTGGGCCTCCAATCTACAGGTTCCCACACTAATTAGGCTCTTACTCATAAGCGTGGGTAATATAGCAATTTCTGTATATTTTAGCCCGGTAAAACCATGTACGCATTGAGCAAGAAAATACCTGCTCTACCCGAACTCCTTCGGTGGATTGCTTTGATTCTGCTGTTGACTCCTTCTATGGGGCCATTGCTTATCTCGTCATAAACCAAGCTGTTTTTTATAGCTTCATAATCATCGGACAGTCCCTTCACATATT
>Ga0208242_100183_pt1 | contig 74584 bp, 66 predicted proteins | sample SubbioAug_CSW13A_FD_184825 | JGI IMG/M metagenome (GOLD analysis project Ga0208242, IMG submission 184825) | Serpentinite rock and fluid subsurface biosphere microbial communities from McLaughlin Reserve, California, USA - CR12Aug_CSW13A (SPAdes) | ecosystem: Environmental > Terrestrial > Deep... | reverse complement strand
CCGGCCGCCGCCAGCGCGCGGCGCACGCGCGCCAGCGCCCACATCAGGTTCACCGCGGTCGGCCGCGAGGCGTTGAGGCGGTCGAGCGCCGGGCTCATCGCCGCCAGCGCGGCCGGGCCATCGGCGGCGGTCACGCCGCGCGCGGCCAGCACTGCGCCCCAGGCCGCCGAAATGCCGATCGCCGGCGCGCCGCGCACCACCAGGGCGTGGATGGCCGCGGCCACCGCGTCGGCGTCGTCGCAGCGCAGGTCCTCGACCACGAACGGCAGCTTGCGCTGGTCGAGCAGGAGCAGGTGGTCGCCCATCCAGCGGATCGGGCGGATGCGGTCGTAGCGGTCGAAATCCATGCGGGCGGTCCGTGCGCGAAGACCACGAGTCTAGCAAGCCACGCCGGCCCGCCGCCGCGTTATGCTCCGGCCATGGCCAGCAAAACCGCCCGCCGGGGCACGAAGGAACTGCCGGACACCGGCCTCGAGGCAATGCTGCACGGCGCCTGCGTGCGCGCCGGCGCCGGCGCGGCGATGCAGGTGGCGCTCGACCGCCTGCCGCTGCTGCGGCCGCTGCTGCCCTCGGGGCTGCGCTTCGTCGGCAGCCGCGAATCGGCCCAGGCCACGCAGCGTGCCTTGGTCGAGGAAATCTATCGCCGCTATTCGCTCCGGCCGGCCGCCTGGGAAGTCGAGGGCGTGCTGGCCGTGGCCCAGACCCAGGCCGTGCTCAGCCCGCTGGCCACCCGCGAGGGCCTGCGCGGCCTGCTGCGCGGCTGGCTGCCCGATGCCCTGAGCGCACCGCTGATGCGCTACACCCCGCTCGAGCCGCTGGTCACCGCCACGGTGCGCGCGGTCGCGGAGACCTGGGCCGCGGGCCGCTACGCCGACAGCGTCTGCCGCCTGCGCAAGGCCGGCGCCGACTGGCTGCCCAAGCCCCTGGCCAGCGCGCTGAGCCTGGCGCCGTCCACGCTCAAGGCCTGGAGCGCCGAGGCCCTGAGCCTGGCGATGCCGCCGCTCAAGCTGGCCACCACGCTGGGCCGCCAGCTCACCGACTTCGCCCTGCCCCGCCCGCCCGCGGCCACCGCCCGCCGGAACGCGGGCACGAAAAAGGCGCCCGCCGTGAAGCGGGCGCCTTCGAAGGCCAAGCCGATGGCTCAGAAAACCACGAAGTCGGCGCGGCAGCCGCGGTCCACCCAGATGCCGTCGCGGCGGAAGCCCCAGCTGTAGCCGTAGCGGCAATCGGCGCGGCTGATCACGCGCTGCAGGTCGACGTCACGCACGCCGCCGGGCACGCGGCAAAAACGCGAACGGTTGTCATGCGACTCGCAGCGCACCACGCGGGCCGGCGGGCCGTAGCCGTAACCGCGATCGTAGCCACGGCCGTAGCGGCGGTCGTCGCGATAGCGCGGGCCGCCGACCGCGAACTCACCGCGGCAGCCGTGCGCCACCCAGATGCCGCCGCGGTCGTAGCCCCAGGTGCGGCCCGGGATGCAGGCCGCGCGCGAGCGCTGGTTGACCAGCGCCACGCCACCGCGGGTATCGGCCGGGCAGTAGCGGCTGCGTTCGTCGATCGACTCGCAGCGCACGACGCGCTCGTGGCCATAGCGCTCGTAACCGTACCGCCCATCGGCGGAAGCTGCCTGCGGCAGGGCCGCGGCCATCAGCAGCGAAGCAAGCATCCAACGGGTCATGGTCGTTTCCTCGGGTCTGGCCGGCTGCTGCGCCGGCGAGGCCACGTTAGGAAGGCCGGGCTGAATCGCCGGCCAACCCGCGACGACGCGCTTAGCTTCGATTCACGCCCGCTCGAACGGGAAGGCCAGCACGTCGGCGATCTTGTCGGTGCCCAGCAGCGCCATCAGCAGGCGGTCGATGCCCAGGGCCACGCCGGCGCAGTCGGGCAGCTTGGGCAGCGCCGCCAGCAGGCGCTCGTCCACCGCCGGCTCGGCGGCGTTGCGGGCGCGGCGGCGGGCCAGGTCGAGTTCGAAGCGGGCGCGCTGCTCGTCGGGGTCCCTGAGCTCGTGGTAGCCATTGGCCACCTCGAGCGGACCGAGGTAGGCCTCGAAACGCTCGGCCACCGCCGGCTTGCCGGGGCGCAGCCGCGCCAGCGCGCACTGGCTGGCCGGGTAGTCGTAGACCAGCAGGATGCGGTTGGCCGGGATCGAGGGCTGGATGAGGTGGGTCATCAGCAGGTCGAGCCAGTCGTCCCGGGTCAGGCCGGCCGGGTCGATGTCGTACACGCCCAGCGGCGAGCGCAGTTCCTCCTCGGGCGCGGTCAGCGGATCGAAGCCGAACTTGTCGAGGTAGAGCTGGCGGAAACTGGTGTCGCGCACCGTCGCCCGGCGCCCGGCCAGGGCCAGCGCGGCCTTGAGCAGTTCGGCGGTCTCGTCCATCAGCTGGTGGTGGTTCCAGCCCACGCGGTACCACTCGAGCATGGTGAACTCGGGGTTGTGGCGGATGCCGGCCTCGCCGTCGCGGAACACGCGGCCGAGTTCGTAGCAGTCGCCCACGCCGGCCGCCAGCAGGCGCTTGAGTGGATATTCCGGCGAAGTGCGCAGCCAGCGGCGCGGGGCGCCGGCCGACTTCGGCCCGGTGAACTCGAGCTGGAAGCTCTCGATGTTCGGGTCGGTGTTGCCGGCCATCGACAGCATCGGCGTCTCGACCTCGAGCACGCCGCGCTCGGCGAAGAATCGCCGCACCAGCGCATAGAGCTCCGCGCGCAGGCGCAGGGCGCGGACCGCGGCCGTGGGTTTGCTGTTCTTCATGCCAATACTTTACGCCCGGCCGGGGCGAGCCCGGCGTGACGCTGGTCAAACCCCGGGATGGGCGTTCAGGAACTCCAGCAGCCTGGCCTCGTCCCAGACCTCGACGCCCAGGGCAAGGGCCTTTTCGAGCTTGGAGCCGGCGGCCTCGCCGGCCACCACAAAGCTGGTCTTCTTCGACACGCTGCCGGCCACCTTGGCGCCCAAGGCCTGCAGGCGCTCGCCCGCCTCGTCGCGGGTGAGCGCGGTGAGGGCGCCGGTGAGCACCACCGTCTGCCCGGCCAGCGGCCCCTCGGCCGACTGCTGCGGCGCGCCCTCGGGCCAGTGCACGCCCGCGGCGCGCAGGGCGGCGATGACCTCGCGGTTGTGCGGCTCGGCGAAGAAGCCGGCGATGCGCGCGGCCACCACCGGGCCCACGTCCGGGATTTCGACCAGGCTCGCTTCGCCGGCGTCCATGATCGGGTCGAGCGCGCCGAACCAGCGCGCCAGCGTGCGCGCGGTGGACTCGCCGACGTCGCGGATGCCCAGCGCGAACAGCAACCGCTCGAGCGTGGTGGCCTTGCTGGCGGCGATGGCCTCGACCAGGTTCTCCGCCCACTTCGTGGCCACCTTGCCGGCCTTGACCGTCTCGGGCACGGCGTCGTCACGCTCATCGGCGCGGCGCTTCATCTCCAGGAAGTCATCGAGCGTCAGGCGGTAGAGGTCGGCCACGGTGCGCACGTAGTCGAAGTCCACCAGCGCCTCGATGAAGCGCTCGCCCAGGCCATCGATGTCCATGGCCTTGCGCGAGGCGAAGTGCACCAGCGCCTGCTTGCGCTGCGCCGGGCAGAACAGGCCGCCGGTGCAGACGATGGTGGCGCCCTCGGCGTACTCGATGCCGCCGGCCTTGGTCTGCTTGAGCACCTTGCGCACGGCCTCGGTGCGTGAACCGCAGGCCGGGCAGGCCGGGGGAAATTCATAGGGCGGATGCAGCGGCCGGCCGGCCGCGTCGAGCGGGCGCCGCCCGTCCACCACCCGTACCACCTCGGGGATGACGTCGCCGGCGCGGCGCACGATCACCGTGTCGCCCACCCGCACGTCGAGCCGCGCGATCTGGTCGGCGTTGTGCAGCGTGGCGTTGGTGACCGTGACGCCGGCCACCTGCACCGGCGCCAGCCGCGCCACCGGCGTGAGCGCGCCGGTGCGGCCCACCTGCACCTCGATCGCCTCGACCGTGGTCGACTGCTCCTGGGCCGGGAACTTGTGCGCGATCGCCCAGCGCGGCGCGCGCGAGACGAAGCCCATGGCCTTCTGCTGGTCCTGGCGGTCGAGCTTGTAGACCACGCCGTCGATGTCGTAGGGCAGCTGGTCGCGCTGCGCGCCGATGCGCGCGTAGTAAGCCAGCAGGCCCTCGAGCCCGCGCGCCACCGAGGCCTCCGGCGAGACCGGGAAGCCGAACTCGCGCAGGGCCTGCAGCACCTGCGAATGCCGCGGCGGCGGCGACCAGCCCTCGACCACGCCCAGGCCGTAGGCGTAGAAGGCCAGCGGCCGCGCCGCCGCCAGCGCGGGATCGAGCTGGCGCAGCGAGCCGGCCGCGCCGTTGCGCGGGTTGGCCAGCACCTTGCCGCCGGTGTCGCGCATGCGGGCGTTGTAGGCCTCGAAGCCGGCGCGCGGCATGTACACCTCGCCGCGCACCTCCAGCACCGCCGGCGCCTGCCCGCGCAAGCGCAGCGGGATGGCGCGGATGGTGCGCAGGTTCTGGCTCACGTCCTCGCCGGTGGCGCCGTCGCCGCGGGTGGCGCCGCGCACGAACACGCCCTGCTCGTAGCGCAGGCTGATCGCCAGGCCGTCGAGCTTGGGCTCGACCGAGAATACCGGCTCGGCCTCGCCCAGCTCCCTGGCGATGCGGCCGGTGAACTCGGCCACTTCCTCGTCGCTGAAGGCGTTGTTGAGCGAGAGCATGGGCAGTTCGTGCGCCACCGTCTCGAAGCCCGGCAGCACGCCGGCGCCGACCCGCTGGGTGGGCGAACCGGGCACGCGCAGCGGCGGGTGTTCGCGCTCGATCGCCTCGAGCTCGCGCACCAGCGCGTCGTACTCGGCGTCCGGGATGGCCGGGTCGTCGAGCACGTGGTAGCGGTGGTTGGCGTCTTCGATCAGCCGCCGCAGTTCGGCGGCGCGTTGCGCGGGCGTGCTCACGGCGCGGGCCTCAGCGGGTGGTGCGCAGGTCCCACTTGTTCTGCTTGCGGTCGTAGTTGCGCAGGTCCTCGCGGATGTGCGCGATGCGCTGGCGGCCAAGCGCGTTGCGCTCCTCGTCGAGCAGCACGCCGTCGAGCAGCTCGGCCATGCGCTGGGCGGTGGGCAGCATGGCGTCCCAGGCGTCGAGCGCCGGCAGCGGGCCCGGCAGCGCCATGAAGAAGCTGATGCCCGGCGTGCGCAGGTCCTGGATGCCGGCCATGTCGAAGTGGCCGGGCTTGACCAGGTTGGCCACCGAGAACACCGGCCCCTGCTCCGGGTGGTTGTCCACCAGGCGGTGGAAGATGTTCATGTGCCCGTAGACCAGGCCGGCCTTCTCGGCCGCGACCACCAGGTCCGGGCCGTGGAAGGCCTGGCCGGCGCGGGCGGCGAGGAAGAGGCTGACGACCTTGTCGAAATTCTCATCCGGGCGCGCACCCGGGGCGCGCGGGCCAGCCGGCTTGCGCTCGGGCACCGGCTCGCCGGCGAGGGTCTTCTCGAGCAGGTCGAGTTCGGACTGCTCCACGCCCGCGGCGCCGCCGCCGGTGTTGGCATCGGCCTCGAGCAGCTCGCGCAGGGTCGGTTCGGTGCGGGCGCCGCCGGTGTCGGCGGCCTTGCCGGCGCGCCGGCCCTGGCCGGGCTTGCGGCGGCTGGTGAAGATGATCACGGCGAACAGGACCAGGGCGGCGATGCCGATGGCGATGCGCAGCATCGCGGTGTCGCTGAGTCCTTCGAACATGGTCCCCTCCCTGTGTGCCTTGCCCCGGCCGCGTCCGCGGCCCGTCCCGGAATGATGCCCGATTTCAGCCCGTCGGTCAGGCGGCGCCGGCCAGGCGCGCGGCCTCGGCCAGGTCCACCGACACCAGGCGGCTGACGCCCGGCTCGCGCATGGTGACGCCGGAAAGCTGCTTGGCCGCTTCCATCGTCGCCTTGTTGTGGGTGACGAACAGGAACTGCACCTTCTCGCTCATCTCGGTCACCATCGCCGAGAAGCGGCCGACGTTGGCCTCGTCCAGCGGCGCGTCCACCTCGTCGAGCAGGCAGAACGGCGCCGGGTTGAGCCGGAAGATCGCGAACACCAGGGCCACGGCGGTGAGCGCCTTCTCGCCGCCCGAGAGCAGCGAGATGTTCGACACGCGCTTGCCCGGCGGGCGGGCCATGATCGACACGCCGGTGTCGAGCAGGTCCTCGCCGGTGAGCTCGAGGTAGGCGTGGCCGCCGCCGAACAGGCGCGGATAGAGCTCCTGCACGCCGGCGTTGACGCGGTCGAAGGTTTCCTTGAAGCGCCCGCGGGTCTCGCGGTCGATCTTGCGGATGGCTTCCTCCAGCGTCTCGAGCGCCGAGGTGAGGTCGGCGTTCTGGGCGTCGAGGTAGGTCTTGCGCTCGCTCTGCTCGCCGTATTCCTGGATGGCGGCCAGGTTGACCGGTTCGAGGCGGCGCATCCTGGCGTCGATGTCGGCCACCGCCTTCTGCCAGCCCTCCACCTCGGCCTGCTCGGGCAGCGAGGCGATCACCTCGTCCACCACCAGGCCGGCGGCGACGATGGCCTCGGCCAGCTGCGTGGCGCGCAGCTCCAGCGCCTGGTGCTGCAGGCGCTTTTGCGAGATCGCCTCGCGCTGCGCCAGCGCCTGCTGGTCGCGCTGCTGGCGCACCTGCTCGTACTTGCGCATCTCGCCTTCGACGCCGTCGAGCGCCGAACGCGCCGCGGCCAGGTCCTTGTCGGCCACTACGCGCTGGGCGAGCGCGGCCTGGCGCTGCGATTCCAGCGCCACCACCGGTGCGTCGCCCTCGGCCAGCTGCGCCTGCAGTTCGTTCAGGCGCAGCTCGAGCTGGGCCTTCTGGCTGCCCATGCGGGCCAGCGACTGGCTCAGGGCCACCACGCGGGCGCGCTGCGACTCGAGCGACAGCGCCAGCTGGTGCGCGGCCTCGCGGGCCTCGCGGGCGCTGTTGCGGGCAGCGTCGCGCTGCTCGCCGAGCGTGCGGCGCTGGGCATCGAGCGCCTGGCGCTCGGTTTCCAGCTCGCCCATCTTCGCCACCGCCTGCTCCAGGCGCGCGCGCGCCTCGCGGGCGTTGGCCTGGGATTCCTCGAGCGTGGTGGCCAGCGTCGCCAGCTCGCCGTCGATGCGCGCCACGCGGGCCTGCGCCGACTCGAGCTTGCCCTGCTGGCCCTGCAGCTGGCCGGCCAGCTCGGACACGCCGCGGTGCGCCAGGTACAGCGCGCGCTGGGCGTCCTCGCGGTGCTGCTCGGCCTCGAGCAGGCGGTCGCGCATCGAGGTCAGGCCCTCGTTGATGGCCTGTTCCTTCTTCGCCAGCGCCTCGATCTCGGCGCGCAGCGACTGGATCTCGCGTTCGCGGGCCAGCGCGCCCTGCTGGGCCTCGCCGCTGCGCAGCACGCGCAGCCAGCCCTCGCCCAGCCACTCGCCGCCGCGGGTGATGACGGCCTGGCCCTCGCGCGGGGTCGCGGCGCGGGCCGCGGCCAGGTCCTCCACCGCCTGCACGCCGGCCAGCAGCCGGCGCACGGCGTCGGGGCCCTGCACTTTCGCCGCCAGCGAACCGGCCGGGGCCTGGAAGCCGCCGCTGGCGCTGCTGACCAGGGCCACGCGGCCCTGCGACAGCGCGGCGATGGCCTCGAGCCACTCGCCCGGCGCGTCCACGGTGACGGCCTCGAGCAGGCTGCCGAGCACGGTCTCGACCGCGGTTTCCCAGCCGGCCTCGACCTGCAGGGCCTCGCCCAGGCGGGCGTTGCCGTCGATGCCCTGGGCCTTGAGCCAGTCGAGCGCGACGTTCTTCTCCTGGCCCAGCGCCGCATGCTGCAGCGCCTCGAGCGAGGCCAGGCGCCCGCGCGCGGCCTGCGCCTGCTTGCGCACCTCGGCCAGCTCGGTCTGCTGCTGGCGCTGGCTGTCCTGCAGGCCCGAGAGCGCAGCCTTGCGCTGCTCGAGCTGCTCGCCCATGCCATCGAGGCCGGCCTTTTGCTGGTCGTGCTGCGTGGTCAGTTCGGCCAGCGCCGCAGCAATCGCGCTGGTGTCCAGGCCGCTGCGCTCGCCGGCCAGGGCCTCGCGGCGGCGGCCGGCGTCGAGCGCCTGCTTTTCGAGGTATTCGATCTTGGTGCGCTCGACCTCGGCCCAGCGCGAAGCCTCGGACTGCGCCTTGGCGTAAGCGTCCCAGCGCTGCTGCCAGTCGTGCAGCGCGGCCTCGGCGGCCTTGAGCGCCTCCTGCCGGCCGCCGTCGTCGGTGCGCAGCGTGGCCAGGCGCGGCTCGGCCGCGGCGATGGCGTTGTGCAGCTCGGCCAGCTGGCGCTCGTCGCCGCTGATGTGCTCGCCGACCTGGGCGAAGGCCGCGTCGGCCTCGGCGCGGGCGGTTTCCAGGCGCTGGCGCAGCTCCTTCTGGTGCTGGATCTGCTGCTCGATGCGGGCCAGTTCGCCGCCCACGCGGTAGACCTCGGCCTGGGCGCGGCCCAGGGCCTCGCTGGCCTCGCCGTGCTGGCTGCGGCAGGCCTCGATCTGGGCCTCGGCCTGGCGCTGGTCGGCCAGCAGGGCCTGCAGCTTGATCTCGTCCTGGGTCAGGGCGTCGTGGATGGCCTTGAGCTCGCCGTCGTAGCGGCGGAACTCGAGCGCCTTGAGCTGGGCGTCCTTGATCACGCGCTCGGCCTGCAGGGCCTGGTACTGCTCGGCGGCGCGGGCCTGGCGCTTGAGGTGCTCGAGCTGCTTGTCGACTTCCTCGCGCAGGTCGGTCAGGCGCTCGAGGTTCTCGCGCGTGCCCTTGATGCGCGACTCGGTTTCCTTGCGGCGCTCCTTGTACTTGGAGATGCCGGCGGCCTCCTCCAGGTAAACGCGCAGGTCCTCGGGCCGGGCCTCGATGATCTGGCTGATCATGCCCTGCTCGATGATCGAGTAGCTGCGCGGGCCCAGGCCCGTGCCCAGGAACAGGTCGGTGATGTCGCGGCGGCGGCAGCGCGCGCCATTGAGGTAGTAGTTCGACTGGCCGTCGCGGCTGACCATGCGCTTGACCGAGATCTCGGCGTAGCGCGCGTACTCGCCGCCGATGGTGCCCTCGGAATTGTCGAAGATCAGCTCGACCTGGGCCTGGCTGACCGGCTTGCGCGAGGACGAGCCGGAGAAGATCACGTCGGTGAGCGAATCGCCGCGCAGGCGGCTGGCCGAACTCTCGCCCATCACCCAGCGCACGGCGTCGATGATGTTGGACTTGCCGCAGCCGTTGGGACCGACCACGCCGGTCATGTTGGTCGGCAGGTGCAGCACCGTCGGGTCGACGAAGGACTTGAAGCCGGACAGCTTGATGGTGGTCAGGCGCATTGATCGGGGTTCTCAGTCGGCCGGGCGAGCCGGCCGGCCACGGGGCGCCAGGGACGCCCCGCCGCAGGGTCAAGGGGAGTCCGCGAACCGGTCCGCCGCCCACGCCAAGTGATTGAATTCATTGGCAGAGCGCGGTCCCCGGTGCGCGGCCGTCCGGCAGTATAGCAGCGGCCCGCTCAGGCTTCGCCGGGGGCCCGGGCCTGGATGGACAGGGCGTGGATGTCGGTCTCCATCAGGCTCCCGAGCGCCGCGTACACGGCCCGGTGCCGGGCCAGCGGCCCCAGCCCGGCGAAGGCCGCCGAGGTGATGGCCACCCTGAAGTGGCCGCGGCCGTCGCGGGCGCCGGCGTGGCCCGCGTGTTTGTGGCTCTCGTCGACGATCTCCAGCGCCGTGGGCGCCAGCGCCGCTTCGAGCGCGGCGCGGATGGCGGCCGGGCGCTGCTCGCGCGCCAGGCTCACGGCAGCACCGGGCGGAACGGCCGCACGTCCACGCGCTCGTAGGCGCCGGCGGCGAGGTAGGGATCGGCCTCGGCCCAGGCGCGGGCCGCGGCGAGGTCGTCGAACTCGGCCACCACCAGGCTGCCGGTGAAGCCGGCCGGGCCCGGATCCTCGGCGTCGATGGCCGGCAGCGGGCCGGCGAGCTTCAGGCGCCCGGCCCCGGCCAGCGCCTGCAAACGCGCAAGGTGCGCTGGCCGCGCGGCCTGGCGCGCGGCCAGCGAATCGGCGCGGTCGATGCCATGGATCATGTACCACATCGTCGGGAATCCTCGCGTTCGGAGCGCGACAGTATCGCCCACCCGCGTGCGAACGTTCGCACGCAGCCGCCGCGACAGGGCACAATCGGGCCATGGCCGGACGCCTCGTGCTCCACCCCGTCAACCCGCAGCAGCGCCTGATCGACAAGGCGGCAGCCACGCTGCGCGCCGGCGGGCTGGCGATCATCCCCACCGACGCCGGCTATTCGCTGGCCTGGACGCTCGAGGCCCGCGACGCCGAGGAGCGGGTGCTGCGCCTGCGCGAACTGGACAGAAGGCACCCTTTCACCTTACTCTGTCGGCAATTGAGTGAGGCCGGCCGCCTGGCCCGGCTCGACGACCCGGCCTTCCGGCTGATGCGGTCGCTGACCCCGGGGCCCTGCACGTTCATCCTTCCGGCCTCCGCGGACCTGCCCAAACGCATCAAGAATGCCGGTCGCAGCAAGAGGCGCGACATCGGCATCCGCCTGCCCGACCACGCGGTCGCCAGGTTATTGCTTGATGCCGTGGGCGAGCCGCTGTTGTCCACCAGCCTGGTGCTGCCGGACGAAGACCATCCGAACAGCCACGAGGCCGAAGCCGTTGCAGGCCAATGGCTTCGTTGGGTCGACGTGATGCTGGATGCCGAGGATTGCGAACCCGGCCCCACCAGCATCGTCGATTGCACGGGCGACCAGCCCGAAGTCATACGCCAGGGTTTCCACCCCATCAACCTTGCATGAGCCGCCGATGAGCGAACCGACCGCGCAGGAAGCCGGACATCCGGTCTTCCCCGCCCCGCCGCAGCAGCAGGAAATGCCGCTGGCGGTGGTCAAGGGCCAGCCGGTGCTGCAGATGCCGCAGGACCTGTACATCCCGCCGGACGCGCTCGAGGTCTTCCTCGAGGCCTTCGAAGGCCCGCTGGACCTGCTGCTGTACCTGATCCGCCGCCAGAACCTGGACATCCTCGACATCCCGGTCGCCGAGATCACCCGGCAGTACGTGGACTACATCGGGGTGATGCAGGACCTGCGCTTCGAGCTGGCGGCCGAGTACCTGGTCATGGCCGCCATCCTGGCCGAGATCAAGTCGCGCATGCTGCTGCCGCGGCCGCCGGCCGAGGAAGGCCACGAGGCCGACCCGCGCGCCGAACTGGTGCGCCGGCTGCAGGAGTACGAACGCTTCAAGAAGGCCGCCGAAGACCTCGACCAGCTCGACCGGCTCGACCGCGACACCGCCCTGGCCGCGGCCCACGTGCCCGACCGCAGCGTGGCCAAGGTGCCGCCGCCGGTGGACCTGCGCGAGATGCTGCTGGCGCTGCGCGAGGTGCTCAAGCGCGCCGAGCTCTACACGCACCACGCCATCCGGCGCGAGGCGCTCAGCGTGCGCCAGCGCATGGGCGAGGTGCTCAGCCGGCTCTCGGACCGCCAGTTCCACGGCTTCGAGACCCTGTTCACCCCGGAAGAGGGCCGCCTGGGCGTGGTGGTCACCTTCCTCTCGATCCTCGAGCTCGCCAAGGAGCAGCTGATCGAGATCGTGCAGGAGGCGCCGCTGGCGCCGATCTACGTCAAGTCGCTGGCGGCCGCCGCCAACGACGACGAGGGCGAGCCCGCCCTCCCCGAACCGACCTCGGACGGCGCCGACGCGCCCAACGACTGACCCAAGCCGCGAGCCATGGACCCGAACCTGATCCGACACATCGTCGAGGCCGCCCTGCTGGCGGCCCCGCAGCCGCAGACCCTGGCCCAGCTGGCCGGCCTGTTCCCCGAAGACGAGCAGGCGCCGCCGGGCGCGATCGAGCAGGCCATCGCCGAGCTGCGCGAAGGCTGCGCCGACCGCGGCGTCGAGCTGGTCGAGGTGGCCTCGGGCTTCCGCTTCCAGGTCAAGGCCGAGGTGCATGCCTGGGTGGCGCGCCTGTGGACCGAGCGCCAGGCCAAGTACACCCGCGCCACGCTCGAGACCCTGGCGCTGATCGCCTACCGCCAGCCGATCACCCGCGGCGAAATCGAGCAGATCCGCGGCGTGGCGGTGAACACCAACACCATCAAGCAGCTCGAGGAGCGCGAGTGGATCCGCGTGGTCGGCCACCGCGACGTGCCCGGCAAGCCGGCGCTGTTCGGCACCACCAAGGCCTTCCTCGACTACTTCGGGCTCAAGAGCCTGGACGAACTGCCGCCGCTGGCCGAGCTCAAGGACATCCCCGAGCTCGAGCCGCAGCTGCCCTTCGACACCCTGCCGCCGGCCGGCGTCGCGAGCGCAATCCTTTCCACCGATGAGGCCGGCGAAGACGCCGCGCCGGAGCAAACGCAATGAGTGACAACCGCAAGGTCCTTTCCCTGAAGGCGAAAGGCGGCGAAAGCAACGCCGGAAAGATCGAGGAGCGCCTGCACAAGGTGCTCGCCCAGGCCGGCCTGGGCTCCCGCCGCGCGCTCGAGGAGCGCATCGCCCAGGGCCTGGTGAAGGTCAATGGCGAAGTCGCCCAGACCGGCCAGTCCGTCAAGGGCGGCGACCGCGTCGAGATCGACGGCAAGACCTTCGTCGCCAGCGCGCTGACCGAGCCGGCCAGCGTGCTGCTCTACAACAAGCCCGAAGGCGAAGTGACCACCCGCGAGGACCCCGAGGGCCGCCCGACCGTGTTCGAGGCGCTGCCGCGGCTCAAGGGCGCGCGCTGGATCGCCGTCGGCCGCCTGGACATCAACACCACCGGCCTGCTGCTGCTCACCACCGACGGCGAGCTGGCCAATGCGCTGATGCACCCGTCGAGCAACATCCAGCGCGAGTACGTCTGCCGCATCCACGGCGAGGTGCCCGACGAGGTCGTCAACCGCCTGGCCAAGGGCGTGCAGCTCGAGGACGGCGCGGCCAAGTTCGACGAGATCGAGCGCATCGGCAGCTCCGACTCGCACGCCTGGTTCCGCGTGGTGCTATCCGAGGGCCGCAACCGCGAGGTGCGCCGGCTGTGGGAGTCGCAGGGCTACCAGGTCAGCCGCCTCAAGCGCGTGCGCTACGGCTCGATCCCCCTGCCCCGCCTGCTCAAGCGCGGCCACTGCGAGGAACTGCCGCAGGCCGAGGTGCAGAAGCTGCGCAGCCAGTTCCAGCTCGAAAACAACCCGCCGGTGCTCACGCTCCAGCCGGTGATCGGCCAGCGCAAGTCGCGCCCGACCGCCATCCGCGTCGGCAAGGAGGCCAAGCAGGCCTCCTACGTGAACGGCGCGGTCGAGGACGAGGCGCGCGAACTGCGCCGCTTCGACCACGTGCGCGAGGAGCCGCGCGGCCGCGGACGCGGCCGTCCGGGCGGCGGCGCCGGCGCCGGCAAGCCGTTCGCGGGCAAGGGCAAGCGCGGCCCGGGTGCGGGCCGTGGCGCGGGTCCGCGCGACGACAACTTCGGCAACCGCGTCGACGCCGGCCGTCCCGGTGGCGGCGGCAAGCGCGGCCCGGGCGGCAAGCCCCGCGGCCCGCGCGGCGATGCCCAGCCCACGCACGGCCACGACCACAACCCGGCGGCCTTCCGCAGCTGGTACGTGCCCGAGGGCGTGGAAACCGGCTCCAAGGTCGCCCCGCCGCGCGCCCCGCGCGGCGCCAAGCCCCCGCGCCCCTACGGCAACAAGCCGGCCGGCACCGGCGCCGGTCCGGGCGCCCGCGGTCCCAGCCCCTACGGCGGCCCGAAGAAGCCCGGCGGCGGCGGTCCGCGCAAGCCCGGTGGCGGCGCCGGCGCGCGTCCGGGTGGCGGCGGTGGCCGTCCCGGCGGCGGTGGTCCGCGTCCGGGCGGCGGCAACCGCGGCTTCAAGCCGCGCCGTCCGGAAGGCCTGCCCTCGGACGACTGAGTTCAGTCGAGCAGCGTGAACCGGTCCGCGTCGAGCTGGGCCGGGAAGCGCTCGCGATGCCCGGCCAGGGCTTCGGCCGACAGCGTCACGGTGCGCACCTGCGCCGTGTCGTCGAGTTCGGCCAGCTCCATGCCCAGGAAATCGAGCGCGGCGCTGTCGCCGCTGTAGGCGATGCCGTTGCCGTCGGTGCCCACGCGGTTCACGCCGGCCACGTAGGCCAGGTTTTCGATCGCGCGCGCCCGCAGCAGGGTGCGCCAGGCGTGCCGGCGCGCGGCCGGCCAGTTGGCCACGAACAGCAGCAGGTCGTAGTCGAAGCGACCGTCCTCGAAACGATTGCGGATGAACACCGGGAAGCGCAGGTCGTAGCAGACCAGCGGACGGATCCGCCAGCCCTTGAGCTCCACCGTGATCGCGTCCTTGCCCGCCGCGTAGCGCTCGTGCTCGCGCGCCATGCGGAACAGGTGGCGCTTGTCGTACCAGCGCAGCCCGCCTTCGGGCGTGGCCCAGAGCATGCGGTTGAACACGCCGCCACCCTCGCGCAGCTGCACGCTGCCGCTGACCACCGCGCCCAGGCGTGCGGCCTGCTCGCGCAGCCAGGCCACGGTCGGCCCATCCATGGTCTCGGCGCTGGCCAGGGCCTCGTTGCTGAAGCCCGAGGTGAAGGTTTCGGGCAGCAGCACCAGGTCGGTTTGCCCGGCCAGCGGCGCCAGCAGGCCGGCGTAGTAGTCGTGGTTGCCGGCCGGGTCGTGCCAGCGGGTGTCGCCCTGCACCAGCGAGACGCGAAGGTCGTCCATCACAGCGCCGCCAGCCGCTCGATGGCGGCGTCGAGCGTGGCCTCTTCCTTGGCGAAGCACAGCCGGGCGAGGCGCTGCCCCGCCGGCGGGCTTTCGTAGAACGGCGAGAGCGGGATCGCCGCCACGCCCTTCTCGATCGTCAGCCAGCGGCAGAATTCCGCATCGGGAAGGTCGCTGACGGCGGAATAATCGACCAGCTGGAAATAGCCGCCCGGCACCGGCAGCGGCTTGAGCTTGGTGCCCAGCAGCTGCTGCCGGAAGCGGTCGCGCTTGGCCTGGTAGAAGGCGCCGAGCTGCTCGTAGTGCTCTGGCTCCTGTTCGATCATCGCCGCGAACGCCCACTGCGCCGGGGCGAAGGTGCAGAAGGTGTTGTACTGGTGCACCTTGCGGAACTCGGCGCTCAGCGCCGGCGGCGCGACCACGTAGCCCACCTTCCAGCCGGTGCAGTGGTAGGTCTTGCCGAAGCTGGAGACGACGAAGGCGCGCCCGGCCAGCTCCGGGTAGCGCAGCACGCTTTCGTGCCGGGCGCCGTCGAAGATGATGTGCTCGTAGACCTCGTCCGAGAGCAGCACGATGTCGGTGCCGCGCAGCAGCGCGGCCAGCGCCGCCATGTCGTCGGGCGAAAGCATGGCGCCGGAGGGGTTGTGCGGGCTGTTGATCATCAGCATGCGCGTGCGCGGCGTGATCGCGTCCTTCACCCGCCGCCAGTCCACCGAGAAATCGACCGGGTCGAGCGGCACGTGCACGGCGCGGGCGCCGGCCAGGTCGATGGCCGGCTCGTAGCAGTCGTAGCAGGGGTCGAGCACGATAACCTCCTCGCCCGCGCGCACCACGGCGTGGATGGCGTCGAAGATGGCCTCGCTGGCGCCGCTGGTGACGGTGACCTCGGTGTCGGCGTCCACCTTGCGGCCGTAGCATCGCTCCGACTTGGCGGCGATGGCCTGGCGCAGGGCCGGGATGCCGGTCATGGGCGCGTACTGGTTCTTGCCTTCGGCCATCGCCCGGGCCAGCTCGTCCACCAGCCGGCGCGGCACCGCGAAGTCCGGGAAGCCCTGGCCCAGGTTCACGGCCCGGTGCTCGAGCGCCAGCTGGGACATGACGGTGAAGATGGTGGTGCCCACCTTGGGCAGCTTGGTCTCGGGGTTCATCGCGGTTCCTGGGTCGGCGGACGCCGATTATGCAAAAACCGGCGCTTGACCGTGGTCATGGCCGCGTGCGCGGGGCTGCCGGTAGAATCGCCGCGCAATGAATGTCCCCACGCCCGCCGCCGAGCCGCTGCTGCAAGCCCGCGGGCTGTGCTTCTCGCGCAACGAGGAGCCGGTGTTCGGGCCGCTCGATTTCGAGCTCGAGCCCGGCCAGGCCCTGCTGGTGCTGGGCGGCAACGGCGCCGGCAAGACCACCCTGCTGCGCGTGCTGGCCGGCCTGCTGGCCGCCGGCGAGGGCGAGGTGCGCCTGGCCGGCCGCGTGGTCGACCGCGACCACCTGGCCCGCGGCAGCGCCTACCTGGGCCACCTGCCCGGCCACAAGGCCGAGCTGTCCACCCTGGAGAACCTCGAATTCGCCCGCGCCCTCGCCGGCGCCGCGGCCAGCCTGGACCTGGCCGGGGCCCTGGCCGGCGTCGGCCTGGCCGGCTACGAGGACACCCCGGCCCGGCGCCTGTCGGCCGGCCAGAACAAGCGCCTGGGCCTGGCGCGGCTGCGCCTGCAGAGCGCGCCGCTGTGGCTGCTCGACGAGCCCTACGCCAACCTCGACCTCGAGGGCATCGCGCTGGTGAACCGTCTGATCCAGGGCCACCTGGCCGAGGGCGGCGCGGTGCTGCTGACCACCCACGGCGCCTACGCCGCGCCGCCGGTGCCGGTGCGCACGCTCGAGCTGGCTTCGCGGAGGCGCCCGTGAGCGCGCCCTCGCTGCTGGCCGCCGCCCGCGCCCAGGCCCGGCGCGACCTGCGCCTGGTCTGGCGCCGCCGTGGCGACGCCGCCCAGCCGCTGCTGTTCGCGCTGATGGTGGTGGCCCTGTTCCCGCTGGCCGTCGGCGCCGACCCGGCGCACCTGGCGCGCATCGCCCCGGGCGTGATCTGGGTGGCGGTGCTGCTGGCCGGCCTGCTCACGCTCGACTCGCTCTACCGCGGCGACCTCGAGGACGGCAGCCTCGAGCAGATGCTGCTCGCGCCGGTGCCCCTGGGCTGGCTGATCGGCGTGCGCGTGGCCGTGCACTGGGCCACCTCCGCCCTGCCGATGCTGCTGCTGGTGCCGGTGCTGGCCGAACTGCTGTTCCTGCCCGGGGAACTGCTGCCGCTGCTGATGGTCTCCCTGCTGGTGGGTACGCCCCTGCTGAGCCTGCTCGGCGCCGTGGTGGCGGCGCTCACGGTCGGGATACGGCGCTCTGGTATGCTGCTGGCCCTGCTGGCGCTGCCGCTTTTCCTGCCCGTGCTGGTGTTTGGCGCCGGCAGCGTGATGGCCGCCGCCCAGGGCCTGCCCTGGGCAGGCGCCGTGCTCTTGATGGCGGCCGGCCTGGTCCTTGCCCTGGTGCTCGCCCCGCTCGCCGCCGCCGCGGCGATCCGAATCGCCCTGACCTGAAAACACCGCCGTGAATCCCGTCCTGCTCTGGTTCCACCAACTCGGTTCGCCGCCCGTCTTCGACCGCTTCGCCGCCCGCTGGACCCCCTGGGGCTTCGGCCTGGGCCTGCTGGGCATGGCCATCGGCCTGTACGGCGCGCTGTTCGTCGTGCCGCCCGACTACCAGCAGGGCGACAGCTTCCGCATCCTCTACATCCACGTGCCGGCGGCCTGGATGAGCCTGTTCGTCTACGCGCTGATGGCCTTCTACGCCGCCATCGCCCTGATCTGGCACATCAAGCTGGCCGAGATCCTGGCCATGGCCTGCGCGCCGGTCGGCGCCTGGTTCACCGCGGTGACGCTGGCCACCGGTTCGATCTGGGGCAAGCCGATGTGGGGCACCTGGTGGGACTGGGACCCGCGCCTGACCTCGGAACTGGTGCTGCTGTTCATGTACCTGGGCGTGATCGGCCTGTACTCGGCCATCGAGGACCGCCGCGCCGCCGCCCGCGCCGCCGGTTTCCTGGCCATCGTCGGCGTGGCCCTGCTGCCGATCATCCGCTACTCGGTGGAGTGGTGGAATTCGCTGCACCAGGGCGCGACCATCAAGCTCTTCGGCGAGTCGACCATGGATTCGTCCATGGCCTGGCCGCTGTGGGTGATGGTGTTCGCCACCAAGTTCTGGTTCATCGGCTCGCTGCTCCAGCGCGCCCGCGCCGACAACCTCGAGCGCGAGTCCGGCAAGGACTGGGCCCGCGCCCAGGCGGGGGACGCCCGATGAGCTACTTCGAATACGTCGTCGGCGCCTACGCGGTGTTCTTCGCCTACCTGGCCTGGGACTTCTTCGCCCCGCGCCGGCGCCTGGCGCGCACGCGCCGCGACATCGCCCTGCGCGCCCGCCGAGAGGCCGCGCGCGCCCAGCAGGATCCGCCCGCATGATGCACCCCACCCGCAAGCGCCGCCTGTGGCTGGTGCTGGGCCTGGTCGCCGCCTCGGCGGTGGCCGCCGGCCTGGTCACCCTCGCCCTGCGCGAGAACATCACCTACCTGTTCACGCCCAGCCAGGTCTTCGCCGGCGAGGCGGCCGACCAGGCCGTGTTCCGGCTCGGCGGCATGGTCGCCAAGGACAGCCTCAGGCGCGAGGAAGGCACGCTCAAGGTCAGCTTCGGCGTCACCGACGGCGACGCCGTGATGACCGCGCGCTACGAAGGCATCCTGCCGGACCTGTTCCGCGAGAACCAGGCCGTCATCGCCACCGGCCGCCGCGTCGGCGATGAATTCCACGCCACCCAGGTGCTGGCCAAGCACGACGAGCAGTACATGCCACGCGAGGTCGCCGAGGCCATGGGCAAGGCGCACCAGAAGCACAACGTCGAGACCGACAAGGCCGACGGCCAGGGAGGCTACTGAGTGCTGCCCGAACTTGGATTCACCAGCCTTGCGCTGGCGCTGATGCTCTCGCTGCTGCTGTCGGTGCTGCCGCTGGTCGGCGCGCACCGCGGCCAGGCGGCCTGGATGGCCACCGCGCGGCCGCTGTCGTACGCGCTGCTGCTGGTGGTGGCGGTGTCCTATGCGCTGCTCACCTGGGCCTTCCTGCAGCACGACTTCTCCGTGGCCTACGTGGCGCAGAATTCCAACACGCTGCTGCCGGTGGCCTACCAGTTCACCGCGGTCTGGGGCGCGCACGAAGGCTCGCTGCTGCTGTGGGTGCTGATCCTGTGCGCCTGGATCGCCGCCGTCGGCGTGTTCTCCAAGACCCTGCCCGAGGCGGTGGTGGCGCGGGTCCTGGCGGTGATGGGCATGGTGGCGCTGGGCTTCCTGGCCTTCACCCTGTTCACCTCCAATCCCTTCGAGCGCCTGCTGCCGGCGCCGCCGGAAGGCCGCGACATGAACCCGCTGCTGCAGGACCCGGGCATGATCTTCCACCCGCCCCTGCTGTACATGGGCTACGTGGGCTTCGCGGTGGCCTTCGCCTTCGCGGTGGCGGCGCTGATCGACGGCAAGGTGGACGCGCAGTGGGTGCGCTGGAGCCGGCCGTGGACGAACGTGGCCTGGGCCTTCCTCACGCTCGGCATCGCGCTGGGCAGCTTCTGGGCCTATTACGAGCTTGGCTGGGGCGGCTGGTGGTTCTGGGACCCGGTCGAGAACGCCAGCTTCATGCCCTGGCTGGTGGGCGCGGCCCTGCTGCATTCGCAGGCGGTGACCGAAAAGCGCGGCAGCTTCAGCGGCTGGACCCTGCTGCTGGCCATCGCCGCGTTCTCGCTGTCGCTGCTGGGCACCTTCCTGGTGCGCTCGGGCGTGCTCACCAGCGTGCACGCCTTCGCCTCGGACCCCGAGCGCGGCATGTTCATCCTCGCCTTCCTGGTGCTGGTGATCGGCGGCTCGCTGCTGCTCTACGCCCTGCGCGCCCCGAAGGTCGAGGCCGGCAAGCCCTTCGCCGCCGCCTCGCGCGAGACCCTGCTGCTGGCCAACAACCTGCTGCTCACCGCCTCGGCGCTGATGATCCTGCTCGGCACGCTCTACCCGCTGCTGGCCGAGGCCCTGGACCTGGGCAAGATCTCGGTCGGCCCGCCCTATTTCGGCCTGCTCTTCATCCTGCTGATGATCCCGCTGGTGCTGCTGGTGCCGTTCGGGCCGCTGAGCCGCTGGCAGCGCGAGGACCCCTCGCAGCCGCTGCGCTGGCTGGCCCCGTGGGCCGTGCTCGCCGCCGTGCTCGGCGTGGTGGCCTTCTTCGCCTGGCCGCATGGCACCGCCAAGACCGCCTTCGGCATCGCCGGCGCCGCCTGGGTCATCGCGGGCACGGCGCGCTTCGCCTGGCAGCGCCTGAAGTCCACGTCCAAGGGCGCGCGCTTCACCGCCGAGATGACCGGCATGCTGCTGGCGCACGCCGGCATCGGCATCTTCGTGGCGGGCGTGTTCATCACCGAATCGACCAGCATCGAGCGCGACGTGGCGGCGCGCCCGGGCCAGGTGTTCGAGCTGCGCGGCTATGACTTCGAGTTCCGCGGCGTGGAAAAGCGCCAGGGCCCGAACTTCATCGCCGACCACGGCACCGTGGTGGTCAGCCGCGGCGGCCGCGAGATCGCGGTGATGCACCCGGAGAAGCGCGCCTACCTGGCCGGCGGCCAGGTGATGACCGAGGCCGCGCTCGACGGTGCCCTGAGCCGCGACCTGTACGTGGCGCTGGGCGAACCCACCGACCGCGACGGCGGCTGGGCGCTGCGCCTGTACGTGAAACCGTGGATCCGCCTGATCTGGCTCGGCTCGCTGTTCATGGCCGCCGGCGCCTTCATCGTGGTCGCCGACCGGCGCTTCCGCCGGCCCGTGGCCGCGGGGGCCGCGGCATGATGGGCCGGCTGCTGCCGCTGGCGGCCTTCGCCGCGCTCGCGGTGCTGCTGGGCGTGGGCGTGATGATGAACTCGGGCAAGGACACCAGCGCCCTGCCCTCGCCGCTGCTGGGCAAGCCGGCGCCGGACTTCGCGCTGCCGGTGCTGGGCGAACCCGAGCGCATCATCACCCGCGAGAGCCTGCTCGGCGCGCCCTACCTGCTCAATGTCTGGGGCAGCTGGTGCCCGGCCTGCCGCGACGAGCACCCGGTGATCACCCGCCTCGCCGAGTCGGGCCGCATCCGCGTGATCGGCTACGACTACAAGGACGAACCGGAGGAAGCCTTCCGCTGGCTGGCCCAGTTCGGCAATCCCTACGACCTGATCATCGCCGACGTCGAGGGCCGCGCGGCGCTGGACTGGGGCATCTACGGCGCGCCCGAGACGTTCCTCGTGGACGCGCAGGGCATGATCCGCTGGAAGTTCGTGGGCCCGGTCACCGACGAAGTGGTGCAGCAACAACTGCTGCCGCTGCTGGAGACGCTGGAATGAAGACCTGGCTGCTTGCCGCCCTGCTGGTGCTCTGCGCCGCCACCGCGGCCGCCTTCGAGCCCATCGAGTTCCGCGACGCCGCCGAGGAGGCCCGGTTCCGTTCGCTCAGCGCCGAACTGCGTTGCGTGATGTGCCAGAACCAGTCGCTGGCCGATTCCAACGCCCAGATCGCCGGCGACCTGCGCGCGCAGGTGCTCGAGCTGATGCGCGAGGGCAAGACCGACCGCGAGATCAAGGATTACCTGGTCGCGCGCTACGGCGAGTTCGTGCTCTACAACCCGCCGGTGAAGCCGTCCACGTGGCTGCTGTGGTTCGGCCCGGCGCTGATCGTGCTCGGCGGCGGCATCGCCGTGGCCGTGGTGGTGCGCCGCCGCGCCGCGCAGGCGCCGGCCGCCGCGCCGTCCGAAGACAACCAGGAGTGGTGATGTCCGGTTTGCTGATTGCTTCGCTGGGGCTGCTGGCCGTGGTGCTGGCCATCGTGCTGCGCCCGATCTGGAAGACCGCGCGCACCGGTTCGCTGGCCGTGGCGCTGGTGCTGGTCGTCGGCACCGCTGGCCTCTACGCCCTGCACGGCGAGCCCGACGCGCTCGACCCGGCGCTGGTGAAGACGCCGACCACGCTCGACGAGGCCATCGTGCAGCTCGAGCGCCGCCTGGCCGACGAGCCCGGCAGCGTCGAGGGCTGGGTGCTGCTGGGCCGCAGCCGCGCCGCGCAGGAGCGCTGGGACGAGGCCGTGAAGGCGTTCTCCCGCGCGCAGGCGCTGCTGCCCGACGAAGCCGACCTGATGGTGGAGCTGGCCGACGCGCAGCTGCGCGCCGCCGGCGACGGCCGTTACCCGCCCGAGGCCGTGGCCCTGCTCGAGCGCGCCGTGCAGATCCAGCCCGCGCACCAGCGCGGCCTGTTCTACCTGGGCGCGCACCAGCTGCAGTCGGGCAACCCGGCCGAGGCCGCGGCGATCTGGGAGCGCCTGCTGCCGCTGGTGGAAGCCAGCACCGCCGCCGCGCTGCGCCCGCAGATCGACCAGGCCCGCGCGATGGCCGGCCTCGAGCCGCTGGCGCCGGAAGAGCCCGCAGCCGCCGGCCCGAGCCTGCGCGTGGCCGTGCAGCTCGACCCCGCCGTGGCCGACCAGCTGGCCCCGGGCGACACGCTCTACGTCTTCGCCCGCACGCTCGAAGGCGGGCTGCCGGTGGCGGTCAAGCGCCTGCCGGCCTCGGGCTTCCCGCTCGAGGTCACGCTCTCGGACGCCGACGGCCTGATGCCGGCCCAGAAGCTCTCGCAGCAGGCCCGCGTGCGCCTGCTGGCGCGGGTGTCGAAGTCCGGCGACGCCGGCGCGGCCCCGGGCGACCTGGAGGCCGGGGCCGTCGAGCTCGACGTCACCGACGGTGCCACCGCGACGCTGGTGGTTGCTAAAGTGGTGCAATGACCGAAGCCATCCCGCCGGGCACCCGTTTCGCCCGGCTCCCCTCGCCCTTCCCCTTCAAGCGCGGCGGCAGCCTGTCCGGCGCCGTGCTCGCGTATGAAACCTGGGGCCGGCTGTCGCCCTCGGGCGACAACGCCATCCTGATCCTGCCCGGGCTCTCGCCCAACGCCCACGCCGCGGCCAACGAAGGCAACCCCGAGCCGGGCTGGTGGGAAGCCATGCTGGGGCCGGGCAAGCCCATCGACACCGACCGCTGGTTCGTGGTCTGCGTCAATCCGCTGGGCAGCTGCAAGGGCAGCACCGGCGCGGCCTCGCCCAACCCCGCCACCGGCCGGCCCTACCGGCTCGACTTCCCCGACCTGTCGGTCGAGGACGGCGCCCGCGCCGCGCGCGAGGTGCTGCGCGAGCTGGGCATCGAGCGCCTGGCCTGCGTGATCGGCAACTCGATGGGCGGCATGGGCGCGCTGGCCTTCCTGCTGCTGCACCCGGGCCTGGCGCGCACGCACATCCAGGTGTCGGGCGCGGCGCAGGCGCTGCCGTTCTCGATCGCCATCCGCTCGCTGCAGCGCGAGGCGATCCGGCTCGATCCGAACTGGAACCAGGGCCAGTACGACGACCACGCCTACCCCGAGAATGGCATGCGCATCGCCCGCAAGCTGGGCGTGGTGACCTATCGTTCCGCGATCGAGTGGGACGGCCGCTTCGGCCGGGTGCGGCTCGACAGCGAGTGCCGCGAGGACGACCCCTTCGGCCTGGAGTTCGAGGTCGAGCGCTACCTCGAGGGCCATGCGCGCCGCTTCGTGCGCACCTTCGACCCCAACTGCTACCTCTACCTGAGCCGCTCGATGGACTGGTTCGACGCCGCCGAGTACGGCGGCGGCGACGTGATGAAGGCCCTGGCCTCGATCCGTCTCGAGCGCGCGCTGAGCATCGGCGTGCACACCGACATCCTCTTCCCGCTGCAGCAGCAGGAGCAGGTCGCCGACGGCCTGCGCGCCGGCGGCGCCGACTCGCGCTTCCTGGCGCTCGAATCCCCGCAGGGCCACGACGCCTTCCTCGTGGACATCGGCCGCTTCGGGCCCGCGATTGGCGGGTTCCTGGCCGAGCTTTGAGAGATTCAGCGCGGGCGACCGCGCTGACTCCGTTTATGAGCGTCGGGCCCGCGGGGGGCGTCGTCCACTCCTTTGGTACCGGTGATAGGACTCGAACCTACACGCCATTGCTGGCAGCTGATTTTGAGTCAGCCGCGTCTACCATTCCGCCACACCGGCACGCGAGCGGCGCGAGTATAGCTCAGGCCGCGGCGTCCAGGCCGAGCTGGCGCGGGGCGCGGCGGAACCAGCCGTCGGCCTCCGGCTGGAACATAGAGCAGCAGGTCAGGGCCTGCTTGTAGATGTGCAGGGAAATCGCCACCGCGTCGGCGCTGGGATTGCGGATGGCGTGGTACTCGTGCGGCGGGATCAGGCTGCCGGCCGAGCCGACGCCGGCGATCTGGGTGCCCACCGGCTCGAAGCGCACGCGCTCGCCCTGCTCCTCGCGCAGCTCGAACTGGGTGATCTCCAGCTGGCCCTGCCACACGCCCTCGACGCACCACACGCCCGAATGGTCGTGCACCGGCGTGCCCTGGCCCGGGCCCCAGGTCATGGCCACCACGCTGTAGCCACTCTTCTCGCAGCGGTAGAGCTCGCGGCGGGCGTAGTGGTCGGCGACCGGTTCCTGGACGCAGGCCGGCATCTGCACCGCCCGGGTGCGGATCAGCTCGGCCAGGCCGTTGCGGATGCAGTCGGTGGTTTCGCGCTCGCAGCCCGTGGCCACGGCGCGGTCGATCATCGCGAAAAGATCCTTGCAACCGGGGAAATCCAGGGCTTGCATGGCGGAATCCAAAGTGACTGGAACGTGACGGACAGTCTACCAGCGCCGAAAGGCGCCGGCAGGCACCCGACCCGCCCGGGGGGCCGCCCCGTCCCGCGCGGCGCGATGCCGGCCCCCGGGCCCGGCTTGTTGGCACCGGCGCCGTCTGAGAGGCTAGCCCCCTCACCCCCGCCGCCCCCGCCATGTCCGACCCGCACGAGTCCCTCTCCCTGCCCAAGCGGACCACGCCCACCTGGGAGATGGAGCTGCTGCTCTCGGGCGCGACCGTGTTCGCGATGTTCCAGGCCACGCAGGCCGTCACCGAATGGGGCGGCCAGCTGCTGCCGCGACTGGCCGACAACCCGCGCATGTTCGCCAGCGTGCTGTTCACCTACGGCAACGGCGCGCTGACCCTGCTCACCCTCGCCTTCCTGCTGCACCTGGCGCTGCGGGCCTACTGGGTGGCCCTGGTGGGCATCAGCTCGGTGTATCCCGAGGGTCCGCGCTTCGAGCGGCTGCGCGTCGGCCCCATCCAGCGCGAACTGGTGCGCAGCCGCTGGCGGGCGCTGTCGGACCGCATCGAATCGGCCGACAACGCCGCCACCGTGGTCTTCGCGCTGGGCATTTCCCTGGCGCTGATCCTGGTGCCGATTTCCGCCGTGGTCACGCTGTTCTACCTCGTCGCCGCCGCAGGCAGCTGGCTGGCCGGCAAGCCCGAGCTGACCAGCCTCGTGTTCGGACTGCTCTCCGGCGTGGCCTTCCTGCCGTTCTGGATCGCCACCACGCTCGACAAGCGCCACGGCGAGCGCTGGAGCGAGGATGGCTGGATGCGCCGGGCCTGCACGGCGATGCTGCGCGCCTACACCCGCCTGGGCATGGGCCGCGACTCGAACCCGATGGTGATGGTGTTCTCGACCAACATCGGCGAGCGCAAGGGCATGGTGATCGTGTTCATCGCCATGTTCGGCGCGATGCTCGGCAGCACCGTCCAGCTCGCCCTGTCGCGCGACCAGCTCGGCATCGGCAGCTACGCCGACTTCCCCGACCCGCGGCGCGGCATGGCCAGCGGCCTCGATGGCCGCAGCTACGCCTCGATGCAGGAGCCGGGGCAGGTTCCGCACGCCCCCTTCCTGCCCTCGCCGGTGTCGCGCGGCGACTACCTGCTGCTGGTGGTGCCCTACGTGCCGATGCTGCACGGCGAGCTGTTCGCGCGCTGCAGGACGCAGGCCGAGGCCGCGGTGGCCGGGGACGACGCCCGTCGGGCGCGCCAGCTCGCCTGCGTCGGCGCCGGATTCACCGTCACGCTCGACGGCCAGGCGGTGGCCGTCGCGCCGGAATGGTATTCCGAGCCGCGGCGCGACCTGCGCGGCCTGGCCTGGATGCTGCCGGTTTCGACGCTGCCGAAGGGGCGCCATGAGCTGGCCGTGCTGCCGCCGTCGGCGGAAACCGGGAAACGCGATGCGGGCCGCGGCGAAGACGCCCCGCAGGCCTGGCGCATCCCGTTCTGGCGCTGACTCAGGCTTCGCGCGCGGGGTCGGCCAGGGCCAGCGCGCCCAACAGCACGCCGGCCTGGGTGCGGTTGCGCACGCCGAGCTTCTCGAAGATGGCGCTCATGTGCGCCTTCACCGTGCGCTCCTGGATGCCCAGCTCGTCGGCGATCTGCTTGTTGAGCCGGCCCTCGGCCACGCGGGCGAGCACCTTGAACTGCTGCGGGCTGAGCGTGGCCAGGCGCGCGGCGGTTTCGCGGTCGCCGGGTTCGGCCGTGGCGCCGGCGACCGCCTCGCGCAGCGCCGGCGGCAGCCATTCCTCGCAGGCGAGCACCGCGCGCAGGCCGGCCTGCAGCTCGTCGAGGCTGGCCCGCTTGGTCAGGTAACCGGCGGCGCCGTAGGCGAGCGCGCGGCGGATGGTGGCCGGGTCCTCGTGCGCCGAGATCATCGCCACCGCCACGCCCGGGAACTCCGCGCGCAGCGAGGCCAGGCCCACCAGCCCGTGGCTGCCGGGCATGTGCAGGTCGAGCAGCACTAGGTCGGTGTCCGGGTTCGCGGCCAACGCGGCCTGCACGCCGGGCAGGTCCTCGGCCTCGTCGATCGTGGCCTCCGGCAGCACGCCGCGCACGGCCTGGGCCAGCGCAAGGCGGTAGAGCGGGTGGTCGTCGGCGATCAGCAGGCGGGTCATGGCCCGATTCTAGCCGCGCCCTTCCCGTGTAGGAGCGCCTTCAGGCGCGAATCTCTTCTTTGCCGAAGGCAAAGGCAAAAGATTCGCGCCTGAAGGCGCTCCTACAGGGGGCATCGGGTTATTGCGAAGTCCAGCCGCCGTCGACGGGCACGGCTGCGCCGGTGAGGTTGTGCGCCTCGCGGCGGCACAGGAAGAGCACGGTGGCGGCGATGTCGGAGGGCAGGCTCATGCGGCCGCTGGGCTGCTTCTCGGCCAGCAGCGCGCGCACGCCGGCGTCGCGGTCGCCGCCGTGGGCGGCGGCGCGGGCGGCGATCTGCGGCTCGATCAGCGGCGTCTCCACCCAGCCCGGGCAGACGCAGTTGACCGTCACGCCGCCGCTGTCGCGGCTGCCGGCGCCGGCGCATTCAAGCGCGGCCACCTTGCTCAGGCCGACCAGGCCGAACTTGCTGGCCACGTAGGGCGACTTGTTCACCGAGGCCACCAGGCCGTGCACCGAGGCGATGTTCACCACCCGGCCGAAGCCGCGCGCCACCATGCCCGGCAGCGCCAGGCGCATGGTGTGGAAGGCGGCGCTGAGGTTGATGGCGATGAGCTTGTCCCAGGTGGCGGCCGGCATCTCGCCGATGGGCGCGGTGTGCTGCACGCCGGCGCAGTTGACGACGATGTCCACGGCGCCGCGTCCGGCCAGCCGCTGCATCATCGCCTCGATGGCGGCGGGGTCAGACAGGTCGGCGGGCTCGAGCCAGGCTTCGGCCGCGCCGGCGGCGCGCACCGCGGCCAGGGCGGCATCGATCTGTTCGGCGCTGCCCAGGCCATTGACCGCCACCCTCGCCCCGGCGGCGCCCAGCGCCTCGGCGATGGCCAGGCCGATGCCCGAGGTGGAGCCGGTGACCAGGGCCGTGCGGCCGGCGAGGAAACGATCGCTCATGACGGGCATCCCGCGTTCAAAGGACAGGCCGCCACCCTAGCAGCGACGGCCTGGCCGCCGCGTCGTACCAAGGTACGATGCCCGCGCCGCGCGCCATTGCTAAGGTCGGCCGATGAACGACACCGCCCACGTCCCCGCCCGCCCCCAGCCCATCCGCATCCCGGCCGGCTGGGATCGTCGCCGCCGCAGCGCCCTGCCGCTGGCGCTCGCCTTCGCCGCGGCCCTCGCCGGCTGCAGCGCCGACGGCGGCACGCGCGCCACGCCGGAGCTGGCCATCGAGGCCGGCATCGACCTGCGCACCTATCGCGAGGGCGACGACCTGCTCACCGCCGGCTTGGGCGCCGACGGCCTGCGCAGCCCGGTGCCGCCGGCCTTCGCGAACGCCGATGCGCCCACGCGCGAGGAGCTGCGCCGGCGCGCGATCTGGACCAACTGGCGCGGCATCGCCGACCTCGCGCCCGGCGGCGGCTACGGCGAGGTGTACGGCTCGCTCGCGCCGGTGCCCGGTCGCGAGTACCAGGCCCTGGTGCGGCTGCCTGGCCGGAACCAGCCGCACCGCGTGCTGGTGCAGGTGCCCGACAACTTCGACACGCAGGCGCGCTGCGTCGTCGTCACCGCTTCCTCCGGTTCGCGCGGCGTTTATGGCGCCATCGCGCTTGCCGGCGCCTGGGGCCTGCCGCGCGGCTGCGCGGTGGCCTACACCGACAAGGGCGCTGGCACGGGCTACGTGGACACCGCCGATGGCCGCGGCATCGGACTCGACGGCCGCGTCGCCGCGCCCGGCGCGCCGGTGGAGTTCGCCGTGCCGGCCCGGAACGGCGGCGAGGGCGTGGCGCCCATCGCGGTGAAACACGCGCACTCGGGCGACAACCCCGAGGCCGACTGGGGCCGGCACGTGGGCCAGGCCTCCGACTTCGCGCTGCAGGTGCTGGCACTGGCGCATCCCGGGGCCGGCCCGTGGACGCCGGCCAACACCCGCATCCTCGCCGTGGGCGTGTCCAACGGCGGCGGCGCGGTGCTGCGCGCGGCCGAACTGCCCGACACCGGCATCGACGCCGTGGTGGCGGTGTCGCCCAACATCCTGCGCACCGGCAACGGCCGCGCGCTCTACGATTACTCCACCGAGGCGGCGCTGTGGATGCCCTGCGCGCTCAACGCCGCGGCCTACGACGGCGTGCTGCTGGCGCGCCCGAATGGCGGCAAGTCGCCGGCCGGCGAAGCGCGCTGCGCCTCGCTGCGCCGGCTCGGCTGGCTGCAGGCCGACGAGCCCGCGGCGCAAGCCGAAGCCGCGCGCGAGCACCTGCTGTCCACCGGCTGGACCGACGAGGCCCTCGCCGCCGGCGTGCTGAGCGTGAACTTCGACCTGTGGCGCGCGGTGAACGCGACCTACGCCTCGGCGTACGCGCGCACCGGCGTCGATGCGATGCCCTGCGGATTCTCCTTCGCCGTCGCCGGCCCCGACGGCCAGCCGCGCGCGCCCACCGCCGCCGAACGCGCGGCCTGGTGGAGCGACGCCAGCGGCATCCCGCCGGGCAACGGCATCGCGCTGCGCGGTGGCGTCGAGCCCGGCGCCGACCCGACCCTGGCCGGCAACCTGTGCCTGCGCGCGCTGTGGGACGACGCGGCCAGCGCGGTGCGCGCCGGCATCGCCGCCACCGAAGCGACGACGCCGCGCGCCGGCCTGCCGGTGATCGTGGTGCACGGCGCCGACGACGGCCTGGTGCCCGAAGCCTTCAGCGGCGGCGCCTACGCCCACCAGTCCGCGCACGAGGGCGCCACGCTGCGCTACTGGCGCGTGCGCAACGCCCAGCACTTCGACGCCTTCCTGGGCCTGCCGGTGCTCGGCGCGCGCTACGTCCCGATGATGCCCTACGGCTACCGCGCGCTCGACGCGGCGTGGCAGCACGTCGCCGAAGGCGCGCCGCTGCCGGCCGACGCCGAGTTCAACACCACGCCGCGCGGCTTCGCCGATGGTGCCGTGCCGCCGCTTCGCGTGGAGAACCTGGGCTTCTGACCGCGTCGGGCCTGAAGGCCCTCCCACAATCGCCTGCAGGAGGGCGTTCAGGCCCGGCCGCCTCAGGTGAGCAGGCGCGACATCACGGACTTGAGGGCCAGCGGCTTGAGCGGCTTGTGCAGCAGCACGCAGCCTGCCGCCGCGACGGCGTCGCGCACTTCGGGGCCGTGGTCAGCGGTGATGATCACGCAGGGCCGCGCCGGCATGCGCGCCAGCAGCTGCTCGCGCAGGGCCAGGCCCGTCAGTCCGCCGTCGAGGTGGAAGTCGAGCAGCACCAGGTCCGGCACTGCGTCGGAAATACAGGCCAGCGCCTCGTTGAGGCCACGCGCCGACTGGACCTCGCACTGCCAGCCCTCGAGCAGCGCGCGCATGCCGCGCAGCACGTCCGGGTCGTTGTCCACCACCAGCACGCGGCCGCGCGTGGGCGCAGGGGCCGGTGCGGCCGGCTCGGCGGGCGTCTCGGCCACCGGCGCCGCCAGCGGCACCGTGATCGAGAACACCGTGCCGTGCCCCGGCCACGAGCGCAGGCCCAGCGGATGGCGCAGCAGGCGCGCCACGCGCTCGGCGATGGCCAGGCCCAGGCCCAGGCCCTGCCCGCCTTTGTCGAGCCGGCGGAATTCCTCGAAGATCGCCGTCCGGTCGGCTTCGGCGATGCCCGGGCCGGTGTCCCAGACCTCGATCGCCAGCTGGTCGCCGCGCCGGCGGCAGCCGACGAGGATGCGGCCGCGCGCGGTGTAGCGCACCGCGTTGCCCAGGAAGTTCTGCAGCACGCGCCGCAGCAGCTGCGGATCGCTGCGCACCCAGGCCGAGCTCGGCACCAGCTGCAGCTGCAGGCCCTTCTGCGCGGCCAGCACGCTGAACTCCGCCACCAGCGGCTGCAGCAGGCCCGATAGGCGGAACGCTGCGGGCTTGGGCTCCATGCCGCCGGCGTCGAGGCGCGAAATGTCGAGCAGGCCCGAGAGCAGGCCCTCGGCCGAACCCAGCGCGCCGTCGATGTTGCCCAGCGCCTCCCGGTGCGGCGTGCCCTCGAGCTTCGGCGCCAGCGCATGCACGAACAGGTGCGCGGCATTGAGCGGCTGCGCCAGGTCGTGGCTCACCGCCGCCAGGAAGCGCGACTTGGCGCGGTTGGCGCGCTCGGCCTCGGCCTTGGCGCCGGCGAGTTCCGCCGTGCGCTCGGCCACGCGCTGCTCCAGCGTCTCGGCCACCGACTTGAGCTCGGCCTCGTTGCGGCGGAACTCGGTGACGTCGGTGAACGTGGCCACGAAGCCGCCGCCCGGCATCGGGTTGCCGCGGATCTCCACCACCGCGTCGCCCACGCGCCGCTCGGCCACGTAAGGCGTGCCGGCGCGCATGTGCTCGATGCGCTTGGCCACTTCCCTGTCCTCGGGGCCCGGACCGGCCAGGCCGCGGCGCACGTTGTGCGCCACCAGTTCGGCCACCGGCATGCCCACCTGCAGCAGTGCCTCGGGATAGTCGAACAGCTGCGCGTAGCGGCGGTTCCAGGCCACCAGCCGCAGCTCGGCGTCCACCACCGAAATGCCCTGGCTCATGTTCTCCAGCGCCGCCTCGAGCACGCGCTGGTTGAAGCGCAGCGCCTGCGAGGCCTCGCCGACGATGGTGGCGACGGTGTCGAGGTCGGTGCCCTGGGCGCGCCAGGCCGCGTCGAGCAGCAGCCGCGCCGAGGCCGCTCCCAGCACCGCGCCGAGCTCGCGCTCCACAGCCTGCCGCGCCTCGGCCGGCACCGCCTGCCCCGCCGGCACGCCGGCCAGCAGCGCGTCCACGCGCCCGGTGGGCAGGAAGCGCACGGCCACCTCGCGCAGGGCCTCGCGCGACAGCGCGCCGCCGGTCTCGGGCGTGGCTGCGTCCAGCCGCGACGCCAGTATCCAGGGCAGCAGCGCACCGGCCACCAGGCTGATCGCCGTGGCGCGGCCCACGCGGCTCCAGTCGCCAAGGCCGAACATCTGCTCGGGCGAGAGCCAGGCCCAGCCCAGCGGCCCGTCCGACAGCCAGGCCGGCGAATGGCCGGACGACTCGGCGAAGGCCGGCACCAGCAGCACCCAGCACCACAGCGCGAACGCAACGACGAGGCCGGCAAGCACGGCGCGCGCGGGCAGCTGCGGCCGCCACACCGCGAAGGCCACCGCCGGCGCCAGCGTGGCCAGGGCCGAGAACGAAAGCGCGCCGATGTCGGCCAGCGCGTCCGAACCGGCCACGAGGCGGCTGTAGCCCCAGGCCAGCAGCACCACCACCAGGATGCCGATGCGGCGCTGCGCCAGCACCGCGCCGCGCAGGTCGGCGCCGGCGCCGCCGCCCCAGCGGCCGCGCACCAGCAGCGGCGCCAGCCAGTGGTTGGAGATCATCACGCTCAGCGCCAGCGTGGCCAGGATCACCATGCCCGTGGCCGCGCTCAGGCCGCCGAGGAAGGCCAGCAGCGCCATCGCTTCCGCGCCCTGGGCCAGCGGCAGCGCCAGCACGTACAGGTCGGAGGGCACGCCCACCGGTGCCAGCAGGACGTCGCCGGCACGGGCGATGGGCAGGATCGGCAGCGCGATGGCCAGCATGTACAGCGGGAACAGCCAGCGCGCGGTGCGCAGCTCGCGCTCGCCGCGGCACTCGACCACGCCGACGTGGAACTGGTGCGGCAGGGTGAACATCGCCAGCGCGCCGAGCAGGATCAGCGCCGGGAAACCCGAGGTGCCGTCGACCGGCGGCGGCGGCAATTCCACGTCCGGCAGGTCCAGGCCGAAGACCACGAAGGCGCCCAGCGCCAGCATCGCGCCGAGCTTGAGCAGCGACTCGACCGCCATCGCCAGCACCAGGCCGCGGTTGTGCTCGGCGGCCGACACCCGGCGCGTGCCGAACAGCATCGCGAACAGGCCCATGGCCAGGGCCACGTAGAGCGCGCTGTCCTGCCAGGCCGGCGGCGAGAGTTCGGAGGCGCGGGTGAGCAGGCCGTAGCTCATCGCCACCGCCTTGAGCTGCAGCGCCAGGTAGGGAACGATGCCCAGCAGCGCCACCAGCGTCACCACCGCTGCCAGCCAGGAGCTGCGGCCCAGGCGCGTGGCGATCAGGTCGGCCAGCGAGGTCGAGCGGTTCTCGCGCGCCAGCCGCAGCAGCTTGAGCAGGAAGCCAAAGCCCAGCACGTACAGCAGGATCGTGCCCAGGAAGGTGGGCGGGATCGGCCAGCCCGAGCGCTGGGCCTGGGTGACCGTGCCGTAGAAGGTCCAGGACGTGCAGTACACCGCCAGCGACAGGCTGTAGACCACCGGCCACTGCCGGGCCAGCAGGCCCGGGCGGCGCTCGGCCCACAGCGCGGTGCCGAACAGCAGGCCCAGCCAGAGCAGGCCGGCGCCGACGACCAGGGCGTCGGTCAGCACGACCCGGCCCGCGGCGTCATGGCATCGGCGCGCCCAGCGCCTTCATGGCCGCGGCCAGCCAGCGCGGCTGCGCGCCGCGCCGGGTGTCGTAGTCGGCGCCCGTGTAACCCCACCAGTCCCAGCATGCCTTCGGATTCAGCGGCAGGTAGCTTGATCGGGTTTGAGGATACAGCACCGCCACCTGGTGCACGTCGGCCCAGCGGTTGAAGCCGGCGTCGCGCACGAAGGCCTCGCCGATGTTGCCGGCGTGCTGCTGGCAGCCGTGGAAGGCCACCAGCAGGCCACAGCGCGCGCCGTCGGCGCAGGCCTTGGGCAGGTAGAGGTAGCCCTCGTCGGCCAGCAGCGGGTCGGCGCCGGCGGCCACGTAGGCGGTCTGGTCGAAGCGGCGCAGCTCGCCGGTGGCCTCGCCGGCCGCGGCGGCGGGTTCGCCGAACAGGCGCGCCATCAGCGCGCCCGCGGCGTCGAAGCCGCAGCGGCCGAGCCAGGGCTCGCCGCCAAGCTGGCAGTCGATGCCCTGGTCGAGCGTGGGCAGCAGGTGCGGAAAATCGCGGTCGGTGTCGAAGCTGACCGCGATGCCGCCGGCCTCGTCCGACAGGCGCTCGTAAAGCGTGCCAGAGGCCGCCGATACTTCGGCGGCGACGATGCTGTCGGCCTTGCCGTGCAGCACGTGCACCACGTCGCCGGCCAGGCCGGCCAGCGGGTCGATGTCGCCGGCGGCGGCGCGTTCGCGCACGCGGGTCGCCAGCGCATCGGAGTCCGGCGGCGCCGGCGTGGCGGTCATGCAGGGGCCGAGCGCGGCCTCGAGCGAGCCACCGGCGCAGCCGTAGGGCCCGCCGGCCACCAGCGCGGCGCCGCGCAGGTGGCCCGAATGGATGAAATGAAACTGCGTGGCCATGTAGGCGCCCGACGAGATGCCGGCCACGGCGACGCGGTCGGGGTCGATGGCCAGCGCCGGAAGCGGTTCGGCCGGCGTGGCCGCGCAACCGGCCAGGACGGCGGCCAGCGGGGCGCAGATAAAAACACGGGCCGCATGGGCGGCCCGTTGGGAAAATTCCCGGGGAAAGATCACCATCACTCGTTCACGCCCGCTCAGAAGTTGAGGCGCAGCGAAGCGTAGTAGTTGCGCGGCGCGCCGTAGTAGGCCGTCTGGATGCCGCCGATGGACGAGAACTCCTGGCCGTCGATCTTGTAGACCTCGTCGGTGAGGTTGCGCACGCCGGTGCGCAGTTCCCAGCGGCCGTCGGCCGAGTCCCAGCCGGCGTACAGGCCCGCCAGGGTGTAGGCGCCCTGGCGCAGGCCCGGGGCGTTGTCCACGCTCAGCCAGGTCTCGGAGCGGTGCGACACGTCGCCGCCGATGGTCAGCAGGCTGCCGCCCGGCAGCTCGAAGCCGTGCTGCAGGGCGATGCGGCCGGTGAAGTCCGGCGAGAACGGCACGTTGTCGTGCAGGTTGGCCAGGGCCGGGTTGATGGCCACGCGCGGATCGTTGAACTCCTTGTAGCGCGCATTCATCCAGCCCAGCTGGGTCGAGAGCAGCGTGCCCTCGCCCAGGCGCGCCACGCCCTCGAACTCGAGGCCGTCGATGGCCAGCTCGGCGGCGTTGAGCACCGGGAAGGCGAAGTTCGGGACCGGCGCGCTCGGGTTGGTGATCTCCGAAACGCGGGCCTGGAAGTCCTTGTACTGGCTGTGGAAGGCGGCGATGCGGCCCGACAGGCGGCCGTCGTCGGAACGCATCTTCAGGCCGGCCTCGTAGGTCCAGACGAACTCGGGCTCGAAGGCGCTGATCTCGGTGGCGGCGTTGGCGCGGCCGTTGAAGCCACCGGCCTTGTAGCCACGGTTGGCCGAGACGTAGCCCATCATGTTGTCGCTGAAGGCCTTCTGCAGGCCCAGGCTCGGGGTCAGCGCGGTCCAGCTGTCGGAGATGGTGAAGGCCAGCGCCGGGTTGGCGTTGCCCAGCAGGTTCGAGAACGTGGAGGTGGTGCGGAAGTAGTCCTTGCTGTCCTTGGTGTAGCGCAGGCCGGCGGCCAGGGTCCAGGACGGGGCGAACTCCCAGTCCACGTGCGCGAAGCCGGCGACCGACTTGTTCGACAGGTCGTCGTCGATGGTGCGCAGGAAGCTGATGGGCAGCGCGCCGAAGCGCAGGAAGTCGTCGGCGTAGGCTTCCTGGTGCGAGGGCACCTGCTCGTCCATGTAGTACAGGCCGAAGATGGCCTGCAGGTTCGAGCCGTTGTCGTACTGCAGCTGCAGCTCCTGGCTCACCTGGCGCTGGTCGACGCCCACGAACACGTCGCCGAGCTCGAACTCGGAGGCGTCGATGTCGATGAACGAGGCGGTGTCGAGCTTGCGCCAGGCGGTGATCGACTTGGCCTTCCACTGCTGGCCCAGCTGCCACTGCAGGTTCAGCGCGGCGCCCTTGTGGGTCATCTTCTGGCCCTGGCCGGGGCCGAAGGAGGTGCGGGTGCGGAAATCGTACTCACCGGCGGTGGGCAGGCGCAGGATGTTGATGCCGCCTGCCAGGTTCACCGCGTACAGCGGCGCGACCGGCTGGCCGAGGGTGAGCGCGTTGTCCTGGTTCGTGTAGTCGAGCGCGACGCTGCCGGTGAAGGCGTCGCCGGCGCGGAAGGCGACCTTCAGGCGCGCGGCGGAGGTGTCCTCGTCGTTGAACTCACGGCCAGTGACCGGGTCGGTGACGTAGCCGTCGCGGGTGATCCTGGCGGCGGCGAGGCTGATGGCCACCGAGTCGCTGGCCTGGTCGGAAATGTAGGCCCGGCCCTCGATGCGGCCGAAGTTGCCGGCGGTCAGTTCCACCGAGCCGCCCTCGTCGTCGAAGGGATTGCGGGTGGTGATCTTCACCGCGCCGCCGGTCGAGTTCTTGCCGTAGAGCGTGCCCTGCGGGCCGCGCAGCACTTCCACCTGGCTGACGTCGAACAGTGAGAACAGCGCGCCGTTGATGCGCGAGTAGTACACGTCGTCGACGTACATGCCCACGCCCGGGTCGAAGGTCTGCAGCGCGTCGGGCTGGCCGATGCCGCGGATGAAGACGTTCACCGAGTTCGAGGAACCGCGGCCCTGCACGATGTTCATGTTCGGCACCGCGCCCTGCAGGCCGTCGATGTTGGTGGCCTGCAGGTCGCGCAGCGCGTCCTCGCCGAAGGCGCTCACGGCCACCGGCACCTTGTCGATGGACTCGGCGCGGCGGCGGGCGGTCACCTCGATGGTGTCGAGGGTGGCGGCGGTGGCCTGGCTGGCGTTGCCGTCGTTCTCGGCGGTGTCCTGCGCCTGCGCCTGCAGGGCGACGAGGGACAGGGTGAGGCCGATGGCCAGGCTCAGATGGTTGCGCTTCATGGATTCCCCTTGCACGACGTTCAGGCGGCCGGACGGCCGGTTGCACGGCAGACTAAGCCGCCGCCCCGCCGGGGGCACCTGTACCTTGGTACAAGTGCCCGCCGGGCCGCCCGCGCCGGACACTCGCCCCCTGTCTGTGACCTGGGGAACCGAAGGCATGTCCTTCCTGATCGTGCTCGCGGCGCTGTGCTTCCTGATGTTCGTGGCCTACCGCGGCTACAGCGTGATCCTGTTCGCGCCGGTGGCGGCGCTGGGCGCGGTGCTGCTCACCGACCCGTCCCTGGTGGCGCCGATGTTCACTGGCCTGTTCATGGACAAGATGGTGGGCTTCCTCAAGCTCTACTTCCCGGTGTTCCTGCTGGGCGCCATCTTCGGCAAGCTGATCGAGGTCTCGGGCTTCTCCAAGTCGATCGTGGCCGCGGCCATCCGCCTGTTCGGGCCCGAGCGGGCGATGCTGTCGATCGTGGCGGTGTGCGCGGTGCTGACCTACGGCGGCGTGTCGCTGTTCGTGGTGGTGTTCGCGGTGTACCCGTTCGCGGCCGAGCTGTTCCGCCAGGCCGACATCCCCAAGCGCCTGATCCCGGCCACGATCGCCCTGGGCGCCTTCACCTTCACCATGGACGCCCTGCCGGGCACGCCGCAGATCCAGAACATCATCCCCACCGGCTTCTTCGGCACCGACACCTGGGCGGCGCCGGTGCTGGGCACGATCGGCGGCCTGTTCATCCTCGCCATCGGCCTGGCCTACCTGGAGTGGCGCCGGCGCGCGGCGCGCGGGGCCGGCGAAGGCTACGGCACGGAACTGAAGAACGAGCCGGCGCCCTTCGCCGGCGACAAGCTGGCCAACCCCTGGATCGCGCTGCTGCCGCTGGTGCTGGTGGGCGTGAGCAACAAGCTCTACACCGGCCTGATCACCAGCTACTACGGCGAGAGCCACAGCTTCGCGCCCTCGGTGATCGGCAACGCCGCGCCGGTGGTGCAGGAAGTGTCGAAGGTCGCGGCGATCTGGGCGGTCGAGGCCGCGCTGCTCACCGGCATCCTGGCCGTGGTGGTGCTGGGCTGGAAGGCGGTGAGCCGGCATTTCGCCGAAAGCACGCAGCCGGCCATCTCCGGCGCCCTGCTGGCCTCGATGAACACGGCCTCGGAGTACGGCTTCGGCGCGGTCATCGCCGCCCTGCCCGGCTTCCTGGTGGTGGCCAACGCGCTGGGCGCGATCCCGAATCCCCTGGTGAACGAGGCGATCACCGTCACGGCGCTGGCCGGCATCACCGGCTCGGCCTCGGGCGGCATGTCGATCGCGCTGGCGGCGATGTCCGACACCTTCATCGCCAACGCCAACGCCGCCGGCATCCCGATGGAAGTGCTGCACCGCGTGGCCTCGATGGCCAGCGGCGGCATGGACACCCTGCCCCACAACGGCGCGGTGATCACCCTGCTCGCCGTCACCGGCCTGACCCATCGCCAGGCCTACAAGGACATCTTCGCCATCACCATCATCAAGACGCTGGCGGTTTTCTTCATCATTGCGCTGTACTACGCCACCGGCTGGGTCTGAGGCTCAGGCCGCGTCCGGCGGCCGCGCCACGGGCAGGCGCCAGCCGCGGCGGATGGCGAACAGGCGCAGGCCGGTGCAGGTGAGCACGCCGGCCACGACCACGGGCGTGAGCGGCAACTCGAGCGCCTTGCCCAGCACCACCACGCCGGCGCCGGCGAGCGCGGCGATGGCATACAACTCGGCCCTGAGCACGGTGGGCACCTGGGCCACGAGCACGTCGCGGATCATGCCGCCGCCGATGCCGGTGAGCATGCCCAGCAAGATCGCGCCGACCGGGCCGAGGCCGAAGGCCTGCGCCTTGAGCGCGCCGGCCACGGCGAACACGCCCAGGCCCACCGCGTCGAGCGACTGCACCGGGTTGCGCCAGCGCTCGATCGCGCCGGCACGCCAGAACGTGAGCAGGCCGGCGGCGATTGCGATGCCGATGTAGCGCCAGTCCTGCAGCGCCGCCGGCGGCGTGGCGCCGATCATGGTGTCGCGCATCAGGCCGCCGCCGCAGGCGGCGACGAAGGACAGCACGAGCACGCCGAACAGGTCGAGCCGGTGGCGTACGCCCACGAGCGCGCCGCTGAGCGCGAACACGAAGGTGCCCAGCAGGTCGAGGATGACGAGGATCAGGTCCATGGCGGGTCCTTCAGTCGGGCACGTGGATGCGCGCCTTGATGTGCTTGAGTCCGGCGACGAGGGTGAAGGTCATCACCACCAGCAGCGCCCACGAGCTCCACTTGCCGATGTGCACGGCCGCCCAGGCGCCGACCTGGTTGGGGTAGCTCCAGACATGGAAGAAGGTGCTGAGGTTCTCGGCCAGCCAGACGAAGAAGCCGATGAGCACGAAGGCCAGCAGCAGCGGCATGCGCCGCACCCGGTCGAGCGGGCGGAACTCGACGGTCGTGCGGGCGTACAGGCCCAGCAGCAGCGCCGCGAGGTACCAGCGGAAGTCGCCGATGAAGTGGTGGGTGAAGAAGTTGGCGTAGACCAGTCCGGCCGCCAGCGCCGCCATCCAGTAAGGCGGATGGTGACGGATGCGCAGGTCGAACAGGCGCCAGGCCTGGATGACGTAGCTGCCCACGGCGGCGTACATGAAGCCCGCGAACAGCGGCACGCCCAGCACCTTGCTCAGCGCCGGGTCGGGGTAGCTCCAGGAGCCGATGCCGGGCGAGACCTTGAAGGCCTCGAGCGCGAAGCCGAAGACGTGGAACAGGCCGATGGCCTTGGCTTCGTCGCGGGTCTCGAGTCCGGTCCACAGCATCCAGGCCTGCACGGCCAGCGCCCAGAGCAGCAGCAGGTCGTAGCGCGCCACGCCGAAGAGTCCCTCGCGCGGCATGGTGAACACGGCGGCGAAGAACAGCACCACGAACAGGCAGGCCCGGGCCTCCTTGGCGCCGAAGTACAGCAGCTCGCGCAGCCAGCGCGGCAGCCTGGCCAGCGGAGGCCAGGGCCGGGTGGACTCGAAGTGGCGGTCGATGGCGTCGATCATCGCGGGCACCAGCCTGAAGGGACTTGCATCCTGGGGCAAGCAAATGGCGATTTCCGGGCAGGGAAAGGGATGCACTCCCAGCTGGGGGGATGGCGCCGTCGTCACCGGTGCTTGCGCGTGGCGGGCAAGGCAAGTGGCTGCCGACGGCCCATCGGTACGCGTCCCTCCGGACGCGAGATGTGGGGTCCGAGCCAGCGTGGAAGGTGGCCAGCGTGGGAGTCCTGTCCGCCCGGCGGCGGGTGTGGGTGCGAGGCGTGGAGCCTGGGTCCGTTCTTTTCGGAAAAGCATGGACCGATCATCACTGCCAGGGCCCGACACCCGCCGCCGGGCGGATGGGTCTATCAATCTGGCCGTCCTCCGGGCTCGCGACGGCGCCACACCCTCTGCAGAGAGCCCAAAGAAAAAGCGGGCCGGAGCCCGCTTTTCCCAAAGCCTGCATCGGCGGGCGGGGCTTAGCCCTCGCCTTCCTCGACGGCCTTCATGGACAGGCGGATGCGGCCCTGCTTGTCCACCTCGAGCACCTTGACCTTCACGGTCTCGCCTTCCTTGAGCTTGTCGGAAACCTTCTCGACGCGCTCGTTGGAGATCTGCGAGACGTGCACCAGGCCGTCCTTGCCCGGGGCGATCGTGACGAACGCACCGAAGTCCATGATCTTGGCGACCTTGCCTTCGTAGATGCGGCCCGGCTCGACGTCCGAGGTGATCTGCTCGATGCGCGCCTTCGCGGCCTGGGCGGCGGCGGCGTTGACCGAGGCGATGACGATGGTGCCGTCGTCCTGGATGTCGATCTGGGTACCGGTTTCCTTGGTGATGCCCTGGATCGTGGCGCCGCCCTTGCCGATGACCTCGCGGATCTTGTCCGGGTGGATCTTGATGGTCAGCAGGCGCGGGGCGTACTCGCTCAGCTCGGCGCGCGGGGCGCTCAGGCCCTTGGCCATCTCGCCGAGGATGTGCAGGCGGCCGTTCTTGGCCTGGGCCAGCGCGACCTTCATGATCTCCTCGGTGATGCCGTCGATCTTGATGTCCATCTGCAGCGCGGAGATGCCGTTCTCGGTACCCGCCACCTTGAAGTCCATGTCGCCCAGGTGGTCTTCGTCACCCAGGATGTCCGACAGCACGACGTAGTCGTTGCCTTCCTTGACCAGGCCCATGGCGATGCCCGCCACCGGGGCCTTCACCGGCACGCCGGCGTCCATCAGGGCCAGCGAGGAACCGCAGACCGAGGCCATCGAGGACGAGCCGTTCGACTCGGTGATCTCGGAGACCACGCGGATGGTGTACGGGAAGGACTCCATCGACGGCATGATCGCCTGCACGCCGCGGCGCGCCAGGCGGCCGTGGCCGATTTCGCGACGCTTCGGGCCCATCATGCGGCCGGCTTCACCGACCGAGTACGGCGGGAAGTTGTAGTGGAACAGGAAGTGGTCCTTCGACTCGCCTTCCACGGCGTCGATGATCTGGCCGTCGCGGGCGGTGCCGAGGGTGGCCACCACGATGGCCTGGGTCTCGCCGCGGGTGAACAGCGCCGAGCCGTGCACGCGCGGGAGCACGCCGGTCTTGACGGTGATCGGGCGGACGGTGTCGAGCGCACGGCCGTCGATGCGGACCTTGGTCTTGAGGACCGACTCGCGCATGGTGCTGTACTCGAGCTCGCCGAATTCCTTGCCCAGGTCGGCCAGGTTCCAGCCATTGGCCTCGGCCTGCGGCTTGAGCGACTCGAGCACGTCCTTCTTGAGCGCCGAGATGGCGTCGCGACGGGCCAGCTTGTCCTTGATCTGGAACGCGGCCGACAGCTTGTCGCCGACGGCGGCCTTGAGCGCGTCGATCGGGGCCTGCGCCTTCTCCGGCGCCTTCCAGTCCCAGGGCTTGACGCCGACTTCGGCGACCAGCTCGTTGATGGCGTTGATGGCGGCCTGCATCTGCTGGTGGCCGAACACGACGGCGCCGAGCATCACGTCCTCGCTCAGCTCCTTGGCCTCGGACTCGACCATCAGCACGGCGTTGGCGGTGCCGGCGACGACCAGCTCCAGGTCGGAGGTCTTGAGCTCGGTGGTGCTGGGGTTGAGCAGGTACTTGCCGTTGGCGTAGCCGACCTTGGCGGCGCCGATCGGGCCCGCGAACGGGATGCCCGACAGGGCCAGCGCGGCCGAGGCGCCGATCAGGGCCGGGATGTCACCGGCCACTTCCGGGTTGAGCGACATGACGGTGGCGATCACCTGCACTTCGTTGCGGAAGTGCTCGGGGAACAGCGGGCGGATCGGGCGGTCGATCAGGCGCGAGACCAGGGTCTCGCGCTCGGTCTGGCGGCCTTCGCGCTTGAAGAAGCCACCCGGGATGCGGCCACCGGCGTAGAACTTCTCGAGGTAGTCGACGGTGAGCGGGAAGAAGTCCATGCCCTCCTTCGCGTTCTTGTTGCCGACCGCCGTCACCAGCACGACCGTGTCCGCCATCTTCACGATGACCGAGCCCGAGGCCTGGCGGGCGATTTCGCCCGTCTCCAGGGTGACCTGGTGCTGACCGTACTGGAACGTCTTGGTTACTTTCGCCACGTTTATCGCTTCCTTTGTCTCTGGATTCATCCCCGCGGGGCACCCTGCCCCGCGGTTCTCGCATTCCCGTCGCCGGCGGATTCCGGTCTCCGAAAATGCACACGGCGCATTTCTGCGCCGTGTGGGTTCTTGCTCGACTTAGCGGCGCAGGCCCAAGCGCTCGATGAGCGTCTGGTAGCGCGCGGCGTCCTTCTTCTTCAGGTAGCCCAGCAGGCTGCGGCGCTGGTTGACCATCTTGAGCAGGCCGCGGCGGGAGTGGTGGTCCTGCTTGTGGGCCTTGAAATGGTCGGTCAGCTGGTCGATGCGGGCCGAGAGCAGCGCGACCTGGACTTCCGGCGAACCGGTGTCGTTGGGGGTGCGCTTGAACTCTTCGATGATCTTGGCGGAATCAATGGACATGTGTTTTCTCTTGTGATGCGCAGCCCGCAGGAACGCCGCCATTGGCGACGACGCACCGCAAAGGCCCGCCGGTTGGGGAATGCTTTTGGAAAAAAGCCGCGAAAGTTTAACGGACGGGGGCTTGCCGGACAAGGTTCACGTTGTGAACACGGCCCGGAACGGCCGTCTTCACGCGGCCCCGGCCCATCGGAACAGCCGCTTGGGCCAGACCTTCCCGTCCTCGTCGCGGCGCCCCAGGCCCAGCGAGCGGCCGTCGGGGCCGCGCAGGTTCAGGGTCGTCTCGACCGGGCCTGCGACGGCCGCCGGCTGGCCCCGGGCCACCTGCCCGGCCTGCACGGCGTCCAGCGACACGGCCGGGAAACGGGCCAGGCCGGCATCCACGGGCAGCAGGCGGGCGTCGAGCGCCGCCTCGCCCCCGGCGGCGGCCAGGGCCTCGAGCTGGTCGAGCGTGGCCATGTCCGGCCGGTCGAAGGGCTCGACCCAGGTGCGGCGCAGGCTGGCGATGTGCGCGCCGCAGCCCAGGGCCTCGCCCAGGTCGCGGGCCAGGCTGCGGATGTAGGTGCCCGAGCCGCAGGTGACGGCCAGGCGCAGGTGGTCGCCTTCGAGCCCCAGCAGCTCGATGGCCTCGACTTCGACCTCGCGCTCGGGCACCTCGATGGTTTCACCGCGGCGGGCCTTGGCGTACAGCGGCTCGCCGCCCTGCTTGAGCGCCGAGTAGATCGGCGGGCGCTGGCGGATGCGGCCCAGGAAGGGGCGCAGCGCCGCCCCGATGGTGGCGCGGTCGAGCGCCGGCACCGGCCGGGTGCGCAGCACCTGGCCATCGGCGTCGTCGGTGTCGGTGGTGGCGCCCAGCACCACGCCGGCCTCGTAGGCCTTGCGGCCGGCCAGCAGCAGGCCGGCGATCTTGGTGGCCTCGCCGAGGCAGATGGGCAGCAGGCCGGTGGCCAGCGGATCGAGCGCGCCGGTGTGGCCGCCCTTCTCGGCGCGGTAAAGGCGCCGGACGGCCTGCAGGGCCGCGTTGGAACTCATGCCCGCCGGTTTGTCGAGCAGCACGATGCCGTCGACCGGGCGCCACGCGATGCGGCCCATGCGCGGGCCTCAGTCGGATTCGGGCTTGGCGGGGTTCTCGCGCAGCAGCTGCTCGATGCGCTCGCCCTTGTCGACCGAATCGTCGTAATGGAAATGCAGCTCGGGCACGTGGCGCATGCGCACGGCCTGGGCCAGGCGGTGGCGCAGTTCGGGCGCCAGCTCCTTGAGCGCGGCCACGGCGGCAGGACCCTGTTCGGCCAGCAGCGCGGTGACGAAGACCTTGGCGTGGGCCAGGTCGCGGGTGACCTCGACGTCGGACACCGACACCGAGGGCAGGCCGTGCTCACGCACGGCCTGGTGGACGATCTGGCCCAGGTCGCGGCGCAGCTGCGCGGCGACCCGGTCGGTGCGGTGGAAGCTCTTGGTCGCCATGATCGGGCCTCCCTCAGAGGGTGCGCTGCACCTCGATGCGCTCGAAGCACTCGATCTGGTCACCCGGCTTGACGTCGTTGTACGCCTTCACCGCGATGCCGCACTCGGTGCCCGAACGCACTTCCTCGACGTTGTCCTTGAAGCGGCGCAGCGACTCGAGCTCGCCCTCGAACACCACCACGTTGTCGCGCAGCACGCGGATCGGCTTGTTCTTCTTGACCACGCCCTCGATGACCAGCGAACCGGCCACGGCGCCGAACTTGGAGCTGCGGAACACGTCGCGGACCTCGGCGATGCCGATGATCTCCTCGCGCACTTCCTTGCCCAGCAGGCCCGAAGCAACCTGCTTCACCTGGTCGATGACGTCGTAGATGATCGAGAAGTAGCGCAGGTCCAGGCCGTTGGTCTCGATGACCTTGCGGGCGCTGGCGTCGGCGCGGACGTTGAAGCCGATGATCACGGCCTTCGAGGTGGCCGCCAGGGTGGCGTCCGACTCGGTGATGCCGCCCACGCCCGAGCTGATGACGTTGATCTTGATCAGCTCGTTCGACAGCGCCACCAGGGCCTGGCGCAGCGCCTCGACCGAGCCCTGCACGTCGGCCTTCACCAGCAGGTTCAGGGTGACCTGGCCGCTGTCCTGGCCCATCTGGGCCATGATGTCCTCCATGCGGCTGCCGGCGGCGGCCACCAGGCGCGACTCGCGCCGCTTGGCGTCGCGCTGCTGGGCCACGTCCTTGGCCAGGCGCTCGTCGGCCACGACCACGAAGTCGTCGCCGGCGTCGGGCACGCCCGACAGGCCGAGCACCTGCACCGGGATCGACGGCGCCGCCGAATCCACCTGCTTGCCGTTCTCGTCGAACAGCGCGCGCACGCGGCCGTAGTGGACGCCGCAGACCAGGAAGTCGCCCTTGCGCAGGGTGCCCTGCTGCACGAGCACGGTGGCGACCGGGCCGCGGCCCTTGTCGAGCGCCGACTCGATGACCACGCCGGTGGCGCGGGCGTCGTACACGGCCTGCAGCTCCATCACCTCGGCCTGCACCGAGATGGCGTCGAGCAGCGCGTCGATGCCCATGCCGGTCTTGGCCGACACCGGGACGAACTGCGTGTCGCCGCCCCACTCCTCGGGCACGACCTCGAGCTTGACCAGGCCCTGCTTGACGTTGTCCGGGTTGGCGTCGGACTTGTCCATCTTGTTCACGGCCACCAGCAGCGGCACGCCGGCCGCGCGGGCATGCTGCACCGCCTCGACCGTCTGCGGCATCACGCCGTCGTCGGCCGCGACCACCAGCACCACGATGTCGGTGAGCTTGGCGCCGCGGGCGCGCATCGAGGTGAACGCCGAGTGGCCCGGGGTGTCGAGGAAGCTGATGACGCCCTTTTCGGTTTCGACGTGGTAGGCGCCGATGTGCTGGGTGATGCCGCCGGCTTCGCCGCTGGCGACCTTGGTGCGGCGGATGTAGTCGAGCAGCGAGGTCTTGCCGTGGTCGACGTGGCCCATGATGGTGACCACCGGCGGGCGCGGCTTGCGCTCGCCCTGCACTTCTTCCTGCAGCGCGACCAGCGCGGTCTCGGCGTCGTCCTCGGCGGTCTTGGTGGCCTTGTGGCCCAGTTCCTCGACCACCAGCACCGCGGTGTCGTGGTCGATGACCTGGTTGATGGTGGCCATCACGCCCATCTTGAACAGCGCGCGCACCACCTCGCCGCCCTTCATGGCCAGCTTCTGGGCCAGGTCGGCCACGGAGATGGAGTCGCCGATGAAGACCTCGCGCACGATCGGCGCGGTCGGGCGGGAGAAGCCGTGGGCACCGCCACCGGTACGCGCCGGCTCGGCGCCGCGGACCTTGGACTTCTTGCGGTTGCCGGCCACGCCGCGGCGGGCGCGCTCGGAATCGGACAGATGCAGCTGGCCGGCCGCGAAGCGCGTGGCCTGGCCCTCGTCACCCTCGTTGTCGACCATGGCGTGCGAACCGCGCGCCTTGTGCTTGGGGCCGGCCTTGGCGGCGGGCGCGCTGGGCTTGGGCGCCGGCGGCGGCGGCGGCGGCGGGGCCTTGGCGCGCGGCTTGCGCTCGTGGATCACGATCGCGCCCGGGGCCAGCGGCGCGGCCTCCGGGGCCGACGGCGCACGAACCTCGACCGCCTCTTCGGCGGCCGGCTCCTCGTACTCCGGCTCGGCGGCGCGGGCGGCCTCCTGGTTGCGGCGCGACGCCTCCTCGGCCTCGCGCTCGAGCTGGCGCTTGCGGTCGGATTCGGCGATCGCGGCGAGCTCGGCCTCGTTGCGGGCCTTGGATTCCTCGAGCTTGCGCAGGGCCTCGGCGCGCTCGTCGGTGACGGGCTCGTCGACCACGTCGCGCTTGACGTAGGTGCGCTTCTGGCGGACCTCGACGGTGACGGTGGCCTTGGTCTTGCCGGCGCTGACCGTCAGCTCCTCCTGCTTGCGACGCTGCAGGGTGATCTTCTTGGGCGCGCCGCCCTCGGCGACCTTGTCGTCCTTGCCGTGCGTGCGGCGCAGGAAGCCGAGCAGCTTCATCTTCTCGGTGCTGCTGACCACCTGATCCGGCCCGCTGAAGGACATGCCTGCGCCGGCCAGCTGCTCGAGCAGCTTCTCGACGGGCATTCCCAGCACTTTGGCCAGCGAACCTACGGTGACTTCAGACATGTGGCGGTGATTCCTTGGTTTCCTGCGCGCACCGCGCGCAATGGTGACTCTCGTGTGCTGCTTGCGACGCCGGCCTTACTCGAACCAGTGCGCGCGGGCCGCCATGATCAGCTTGGCGGCGCGCTCCTCGTCCATGTCCTCGATGTCGGTGATCTCGTCGGTGGCCAGCTCGGCCAGGTCGTCGCGGGTGACGACGCCGCGCGCGGCCAGGGCGTAGGCGGTGGCCTCGTCCATGCCGTCGAGCGAGAGCAGGTCCTCGGCGGGCTTGTGCTCCTCGATCTCCTCCTCGACCTGCAGGGCCTCGGTGAGCAGCGCGTCGCGGGCGCGGGCGCGCAGCTCCTCGACGATGTCCTCGTCGAAGCCCTCGACCGCCAGCAGCTCGCCGGCCGGCACGTAGGCGATTTCCTCGACCGTGCTGAAGCCCTCGGAGACCAGGATGCCGGCGATCTCCTCGTCCACTTCCAGCTTGTCCATGAACAGCTGGCGGGCGGTGGCCTGCTCGGCCTCGGACTTGGCGGTGACCTGGTCCTGGGTCATCACGTTGAGCTGCCAGCCGGTCAGGCGGCTGGCCAGGCGCACGTTCTGGCCGCCCTTGCCGATGGCCTGGGCGAGCTTGTCCTCGGCCACGGCCAGGTCCATCGAACGCTTTTCTTCGTCGACGATGATCGACTGCACCTCGGCCGGGGCCATGGCGTTGATGACGAACTGGGCCGGGTTGTCCGACCACAGCACGATGTCGATGCGCTCGCCGTTGAGCTCGTTGCTCACGGCCTGCACGCGCGAACCGCGCATGCCGATGCAGGCGCCGATCGGATCGGTGCGGTGGTCGTGGGCCAGCACGGCGATCTTGGCGCGGTCGCCCGGGTCGCGGGCGGCGGCCTTGATCTCGACCAGGCCCTGGCCGACTTCCGGCACCTCGAGCTTGAACAGCTCGATCATGAATTCAGGCGCGGTGCGGCTGATGAACAGCTGCGGGCCGCGGGTCTCGGAGCGCACGTCGAGCAGGTAGCCGCGCACGCGGTCGCCCGGGCGCAGCACGTCGCGCGGGATGGCCTTGTCCTTCGGGATCAGGGCCTCGGCGTTGCCGCCCAGGTCCACGTAGACGTTGCCGCGCTCGACGCGCTTGACGATGCCGTTGATCAGCTCGCCCAGGCGGTCCTTCCAGGCGTCGACGACCTGGGCGCGCTCGGCCTCGCGCACGCGCTGCACGATCACCTGCTTGGCGGCCTGGGCGGCGATGCGGCCGAACTCGGCGTTCTCGACCTGCTCCTCGACGTAGTCGCCGACCTGCGCATCGGGCTTGTCGTCGACGACGTCCATCAGGCGGATCTGCCGGTCGGGCGACTCCATCACCACGTCGTCGGCCACCACTTCCCAGCGGCGGAAGGTCTCGTAGCTGCCGTCCTTGGGGTTGATGGAAACGCGCATGGCCACGTCCTGCTCGTGGTAGCGCTTCTTCGCGGCCGAGGCCAGCGCGGCCTCCATGGCCTCGATGATCACGCCGCGCGGCACGCCCTTTTCATTGGCCACCGCTTCCATCACCAGCAACAGTTCCTTGCTCATCTCTTCCAGCTCCGTGAAAGGCGTCGGGCGCCTCAGGGGTTATCGGATTCTTCGTTGGCCTTGCGCTTGCCGCGCGGGCCGGTGGGCTTGGGCTGGGCCGCGAGGCCCAGGGCGACCAGGTCGGGGACCAGGCGCGCCTTCTCGACGTTCGCGTGCGCAACGACCATTTCGCGGCCGTCGAAGTCCAGCACGATCTTGTCGCCTTCGACGCGGACGATGCGCGCCTGGAAGCGGCGGCGGCCGTCGACCGGCAGGCGCAGGGCCAGCTTGGCCTGCTCGCCGGCGAAGCGGGCGAACTGGGCCGGCGTGAACAGCGGCCGGTCGATGCCCGGCGAGGACACCTCCAGCGTGTAGGCCGAGGTGATCGGGTCCTCGACGTCGAGCACGGCCGAGACCTCGCGGCTCACCGCCTCGCAGTCCTCGATGGCCACGTGGCGGCCGGGCGCGTCGATGTACAGGCGCAGCATGGCGCTGTTGCCCGTGGGCGCGAACTCCGCGCCCAGCAGCTCCAGGCCCAGGGCCGAGACGGTGGGTTCGAGCAGTTCGCAGATCTCGGTTGCCTTGCCGGTCATCCTTCCTCCGCGCTTCTTGCTGCAGCAAATTCCAAAAACAAAAAAGGGCCGTAAGGCCCTTTTCCGGTACATCCAGGTTCCGGCTTCCCCGGGGACGGCCTGGCAGCCGACCCGGGGAAAAAGCCTGAGCGATGAAGTCCTTTCGGAAGACAACGCCAGAAACTGGTAGCGGGGGCAGGATTTGAACCTGCGACCTTCGGGTTATGAGCCCGACGAGCTGCCAGACTGCTCCACCCCGCAGCAGTGAGCGCGCATTATAGGGGGCTGCGTGATTAACACGCAAGCCCGGCGTGCGCCGGGTTTCAGGGGGCCGGGAAAGCCAGGCCCACCCAATGCAGCAGGCTGCCGGCGAACAGGCCCAGCACCAGCAGGGCCGAGGCGTTCACGGCGAACACCACGCGCAGGTGGCCGTCCGGGTGCAGGCGCGGGCCCTCGCCTTCCGGCTCGTCGAAGAACATGGCCTTCATCACGCGCAGGTAGTAGAAGGCGCCGATCACCGCGCAGACCACGCCGACGATGGCCAGCCACAGCAGGCCGGCATCCACCGCCGCCAGCAGCACCTCGACCTTGGCCCAGAAGCCCAGGAACGGCGGCACGCCGGCCAGCGAGGCCATGATGAACATCACCAGCAGGGCCTGCAGCGGGTTGCGCGACCACAGGCCGCGGAAGTCGGCGATTTCCTCGGCCTCGTGGCCCTTGCGCGAGAGCAGCACGATCGCGCCGAAGGCCGCGGCCGACATCAGCGCGTAGGAGATGGCGTAGAACATCGCCGCGCCGTAGCCCAGCGAGCCGCCGTGCGAGAGGCCCATGAACAGGAAGCCCACGTGCGAGACGGTCGAGTACGCCAGCATGCGCTTGAGGTTGGTCTGCACCAGGGCGACCAGGTTGCCGATGATCAGCGACAGCGCGGCCAGCCAGGCCACCATGTCCTGCCACTGCGCGTCGAGCGGGCCGACGCCCGACTCGAGCAGGCGGTAGGCCATGCCGAAGGCCGCGAGCTTGGGCGCCGAGCCGATGAACAGGGTGATGGCGGTCGGGGCACCGTGGTAGACGTCCGGCAGCCACATGTGGAAGGGCGCGGCGCCGAACTTGAAAGCGATGCCGACCAGCATGAACACCACGCCGAACAGCAGCAGGGTGCGGTCGCCGGTGGAGGCCGCGGCGGCGTGGATCTCGGCCAGCTGCAGGCTGCCGGTGGCGCCGTAGACCATGGACATGCCGTACAGCAGCAGGCCCGAGGCCAGCGAGCCGAGCACGAAGTACTTCATCGCCGCCTCGGAGCTGCGGGCGTTGTCGCGGTCCATGGCGACCAGGCCGTAGGAGCTCAGCGCCAGCAGTTCCAGGCCCAGGTACAGCACCAGCATGCTGCCGGCCGAGACCATCAGCATCATGCCCAGCACCGAGAACAGGCACAGCACGTAGAACTCGCCCTTGAACAGGCCGCGGTCCTGCAGGTAGGGCTTGGCGTAGACGAAGGACGCGGCGGCGACCACGTAGATCGCCAGCTTCAGCACGTCGCCGACCGGGTCGCGCACGAACTGGTTGGCGAAGCCCCAGGTGGCCTCGGCGCCCAGCTCCCGGGCGGTGAGCACCGCGGCCGCGGCCAGGATGAACAGGGCCAGGAAGTGGGTCAGGCCGCGCCGGGCGTCCGACAGGAACAGGTCGACCATCAGCAGCGCGAAGGCCGCGCCGCAGACGAAGATCTCCGGACGCAGCGGCATCAGGTCGGCGAGGGTTGGCATCGGCAGGGCCATCGGGGCTTCCTTACAGCTTGGTGGCGGCGAGCTGGGTGAGCAGCTGCGCGATCGGTGCTTCCATGAGGTCGGTCAGCGGCTTGGGGTAGACGCCCAGCAGCAGCGTGCCCAGCGCGAACACGCCCAGCACCAGCGCCTCGCGGCCGTTGATGTCGGTCAGCTCGGCCACGTGGTGGTTGGCGACGTCGCCGAACACCACGCGCTTGACCATCCACAGGGTGTAGGCCGCGCCCAGGATCAGCGTGAAGCCGGCGCCGAAGGCGACCCAGGCGTTGTACTGGAAGGCGGCCAGAATGACCATGAACTCGCCCACGAAGCCCGAGGTGCCCGGCAGGCCGGCGTTGGCCATGGCGAAGAACACGAAGAAGGCGGCGAACCAGGGCATGGTGTTCACCACGCCGCCGTAGTCGCGGATCATGCGGCTGTGCATGCGGTCGTAGACCACGCCCACGCACGAGAACATCGCGCCCGAGACGAAGCCGTGCGAAATCATCTGCACCATCGCGCCCTGCACGCCCAACTGGGCGGCGTCGGTGTTGCCCAGCTCGCGCACCAGCGCGAAGGCGATGAAGCTGCCCAGGGTGACGAAGCCCATGTGCGCGATCGAGGAGTACGCGATCAGCTTCTTCATGTCCTCCTGCACCAGTGCCACCAGGCCGATGTAGACCACGGCGGCCAGCGACAGCGCGACGACCAGCCAGGCCCACTCCTGCCCCGCGTCGGGCACGATCGGCAGGGTGAAGCGCAGGAAGCCGTAGCCGCCGATCTTGAGCATGATCGCCGCCAGCACCACCGAGCCGCCGGTGGGCGCCTCGACGTGGGCGTCCGGCAACCAGGTGTGCACCGGGAACATCGGCACCTTCACCGCGAACGCGGCCAGGAAGGCGAAGAACAGCCACATCTGCTCCTGCGCCGTCAGCTTGAGCTGGTAGAGGTCGGCCAGCTGGAAGCTGGCGCCGCCCTCGAGGCGCTCGCCCGAGACGATGTACAGGTACACCAGGCCCACCAGCATGAACACCGAGCCGAGGAAGGTGTAGAGGAAGAACTTCAGCGACGCGTACACGCGCCGCGGGCCGCCCCAGACGCCGATGATGATGAACATCGGGATCAGCATGGCCTCGAAGAACACGTAGAACAGGATGGCGTCGAGCGCGCAGAAGACGCCCACCATCATGCCCTCGAGGATCAGGAAGGCGGCGAAGTACTGGTGCGCGCGGCGGTCCACCGAGGCCCAGGCGCCCACCAGCACCAGCACGGTCGTGAGCGTGGTCAGCGCCACCAGGGCGATCGACAGGCCGTCCACGCCCAGGTGGTAGCGGATGTCGAAACGCTCGATCCAGGCGAGATCCTCGACGAAACGCATGGCCGGCGAGGCGTAGTCGTGGCCGGCGAACAGCAGCAGGCTCAGCGCCAGGGTGGCGATGGCCACCAGCAGCGCGAACCACTTGGCCTGGGTCTGGCGGGCGTCACCGAAGGCCAGCGTCAGCAGGCCGCCGAGGATCGGCAGCCAGATCAGGACGCTCAACAGGGGCCAGTTCGATTGCATCGGGGCTTCCTTGTCAGTCTCAGGCGCCGGTCATCTTGACCAGCACCGCCAGCAGGACGATGAGGCCGAGGATCATGGCGAAGGCATAGTTGTAGAGGCGGCCGTTCTGCAGCTGGCGCACCAGGCCGGCGACGCGGTCGACCAGGGTGGCCGAGCCGTTGACCAGCAGGCCGTCGATCAGGCCGGCGTCGGCCTTCTTCCAGGAGAAGCGGCCGAGCTTGATGCCGCCGCCCGCGAAGCCCTTGATCCACAGGTCGTCGAAGCCGTACTTGTTCTCCAGCAGGCGCACGACCGGGGCGAACAGCGTCGCCAGGCGGTCGGCCAGGGCCGGGTTGAACAGGTAGATGTAGGTGGCCAGGGCGAAGCCGGCGAAGGCCAGCCAGAACACGATGCTGGCGTAGAAGTGCAGGCCGAAGCCGACCGCGGCGTTGAACCAGCCGTGGGCATCGTGCCAGAGCACCTCGCCCGCCTTCGCCACCGTGTCGTGCGCCGGCATCACTTCGATGGCGCCGCGGAAGAAGTCGCCGAACAGCATCGGGCCGACGGTGAAGAAGCCGATGAAGATCGAGGGGATGGCCAGCAGCACCAGCGGCACCGTCACCACCCAGGGCGACTCGTGCGGCTCGACCGGGCCGTGGTGCCCGTGGTCGTCGTGGTGGTCGTCGCCATGGTGGGCGTCATGGGCCACCTCGCGGAAGCGCTCCTTGCCGTGGAAGGTCAGGTACAGCAGGCGGAAGCTGTAGAAGGCGGTGATGAACACGCCCAGCAGCACCGCGTAGTAGCCGTACTGCTGCACCCAGCCGCCCTGCTCCGCCGCCACCTGCGCCGCGACGATGATGGTGTCCTTGGAGAAGTAGCCCGACAGGAAGGGCGTGCCCACCAGGGCCAGCGTGCCGATCAGGCTCGTCCAGTAGGTGATGGGCATGTACTTCTTCAGGCCACCCATCCGGCGCATGTCCTGCTCGTGGTGCATGCCGATGATCACCGAGCCGGCCGCCAGGAACAGCAGCGCCTTGAAGAAGGCGTGGGTCATCAGGTGGAACACCGCCGCCGAGTAGGCCGACACGCCCAGCGCCACCGTCATGTAGCCCAGCTGCGAGAGCGTGGAATACGCGACGACGCGCTTGATGTCGTTCTGCACGATGCCGATCAGGCCGGTGAAGAAGGCCGTGGTGGCGCCAACGAAGAGCACGAAGGCCAGCGCCGTCTCGCTCTGCTCGAACAGCGGCGACATGCGGGCGACCATGAAGATGCCGGCCGTCACCATGGTGGCGGCGTGGATCAGGGCCGAGATCGGGGTCGGGCCTTCCATCGAGTCCGGCAGCCACACGTGCAGCGGCACCTGGGCCGACTTGCCCATGGCGCCGATGAACAGGCAGATGCAGATGAAGGTCATGATCTCGACCTGCACCGGGCCGGAGAGGATGTCCATGCTCCAGCCGCCGAAGCCGATCTTGCCCGACCACAGGGTGAAGGTGCCCTGCAGCTCGCTGTTGTAGGCGTGGGCGAACACGGTGGCGTAGTCGAGCGTGCCGACCCAGGCCAGCACGCCGGCGATGCCGAGCAGGAAGCCGAAGTCGCCGACGCGGTTGACCAGGAAGGCCTTGAGGTTGGCGAAGATGGCGGTCGGGCGCTTGTACCAGAACCCGATCAGCAGGTAGGACACCAGGCCCACCGCTTCCCAGCCGAAGAACAGCTGCAGGAAGTTGTTGCTCATCACCAGCATCAGCATGCTGAAGGTGAACAGCGAGATGTAGCTGAAGAAGCGCTGGTAGCCCGGGTCCTCCTCCATGTAGCCGATGGTGTAGACGTGCACCAGCAGCGACACGAAGGTGACCACCACCATCATCATGGCGGTCAGGGTGTCGACCATGAAGCCGACGTGGGCCGAGTAGCCACCCACCTGGAAGAAGGTGTAGACGTTCTCGTTGAACGGGGCGGCGCCGCCGGCGATGAACTGCCACAGCACGTGCACGCTCAGCGCGCAGCTGACCGCCACGCCGAGGATGGTGACCCAGTGCGCGCCGGCGCGGCCGACCTGCTTGCCGAACAGGCCGGCGACGACCGAACCGAACAGGGGCGCGAGGGCGATGACCAGCAGGATGTTCATGGAAATCATCGCGCGATCATCCCTTCAGCGAATCGAGTTCGGCGACGTTGATCGTGCGCCGGTTGCGGAACAGCGTCACCAGGATGGCCAGTCCGATGGCGGCCTCGGCGGCGGCCACGGTCAGGATGAAGAAGACGAAGATCTGGCCGTCGACGTCGCCCAGGAAGCGCGAGAAGGCCACGAAGTTGATGTTCACCGAGAGCAGCATCAGCTCGATGCACATCAGCAGCACGATGACGTTCTTGCGGTTGATGAAGATGCCGGCCACCGCGATGCAGAACAGCACCGCGGCGAGCGCGAGGTAGTGGCCGAGCGTGATCACGGGTTGCCCTCCTGGCGGGGTTCGGCCGCCACCTTCACCAGGCGCACGCGGTCCTCGCGGCGCACGGCGACCTGGCGGGCCGGGTCCTGGTGCTTGGTGCCGGGGCGGCGGCGCAGGGTCAGCATCACCGCCACCACCAGGGCCACGGTAAGGATCACCGCCGCCGTCTCGAACGGCAGGATGTACTTGCTGAACAGGGTCAGGCCGATCCACTCGAGGTTGGTCTGGCCCGCGGCCGCGGCCGGGTCGGTGGCCGACAGGCTGAGCTCGAAGCGCTGGATGCCGATCAGCATCACCATCTCGGCCGCCATCACCACCACCACCGCGCCGGTGAACGGCAGGTGGCGCACGAAGCCCTCGCGCAGCGGCGTGGTGTTGATGTCGAGCATCATCACCACGAACAGGAACAGCACCATCACCGCGCCGATGTAGACCAGCACCAGCACCACGCCCAGGAACTCGGCCTGCAGCAGCAGCCACAGGCAGGCGGCGGAGAAGAAGGTGAGCACGAGGCTGAGCACCGCGTGCACCGGGTTGCGGGCCAGGATCACGCCCAGCGCCGCCAGCACCGTGACGGCGGCGAAGGCGTAGAAGGCGATCAGTTCATAGGTCATGTCTTTCCCCCGGCCTCAGCGGTACGCCGCGTCGGCGGCGCGACGCTCGGCGATCTCGTCCTCGAGGCGGTCGCCCAGGGCCAGCAGCTGGGCCTTGGTGACGATGTTCTCGCCGCGCTTCTCGAAGTGGTACTCGTGGATGTGGGTCTCGACGATCGAGTCCACCGGGCAGCTTTCCTCGCAAAAGCCGCAGTAGATGCACTTGAACAGGTCGATGTCGTAGCGCGTGGTGCGGCGCGAGCCGTCCGCGCGCTGCTCGGAGTCGATGGTGATGGCCAGCGCCGGGCACACCGCCTCGCACAGCTTGCAGGCGATGCAGCGCTCCTCGCCGTTCGGATAGCGGCGCAGCGCGTGCAGGCCGCGGAAACGCGGGGACTGCGGCGTCTTCTCGTAGGGGTAGTTGAGCGTGTACTTGGGCTTGAACAGGTAGCCCAGGGTCAGCTTCATGCCGGCCAGGAGCTCCAGCAGCATCAGGCTCTTGAGGTAGTTCGCGATGCGGTTCATGGCTTTCCTCAGGCCCCCAGGGTGAACCATTCGTTGTAGGCCGCGATGGCCGTCACGAAGATCCAGACGATGGTGATGGGGATGAACACCTTCCAGCCCAGGCGCATGATCTGGTCGTAGCGGTAGCGCGGGAAGGTGGCGCGGAACCACAGGAACGCGAAGGCGAAGAACAGGAACTTCACCGCCAGCCACCACCAGCCCGGCTCGCCCAGCACGCCCCACGAGGGCGGGAACGGCGACAGCCAGCCGCCCAGGAACAGCAGCGAGGTCAGCAGCGCCACCAGCATCATGTTGGCGTATTCGGCCAGGAAGAAGATGGCGAAGGCCGAACCGGAATACTCGACGTGGAAGCCGGCGACGATCTCCGACTCGCCCTCGGCGACGTCGAAGGGCGCGCGGTTGGTCTCGGCCACGCCGGAGATGAAGTAGATGATGAACAGCGGGAAGAGCGGGATGAAGAACCACTCGCCGATGCCGAGGTTGCCGGCCTGGGCGTTGACGATCTCGCTGAGGTTCATGGTGCCCGCGGCGACCAGCACGCCGACGAGGGCGAAGCCCATGGCGATTTCATAGCTGATCACCTGCGCCGCCGAACGCAGCGCGCCGAGCACGGCGTACTTGGAGTTCGAGGCCCAGCCGCCGACGATGATGCCGTACACGCCCATCGAGGTGAGCGCCAGCAGCACCAGCAGGCCGGCGTTGACGTCGGCCAGCACCACGCCGTCGTCGAACGGGATCACCGCCCAGGCCGCCAGGGCCGGGGCGAGCGCCAGCAGCGGCGCCAGGCGGTACAGGAAGCCGCTGGCCTGGCTGGGCACCACGAGCTCCTTGAACAGCATCTTGAACACGTCGGCGAAGGCCTGGATGAAGCCGATGCCCATGAAGCCGCCGATGAACTGCGGTCCGTGGCGCACGTGCATCCAGCCGATCACCTTGCGCTCGGCCAGGGTGTAGAAGGCCACGCCCACCACCACCGGCAGGGTGATGGTGATGATCTTGACCAGCGTCCAGAGCACCAGGCCCAGGTCGCCGAAGGAGAGGAAGAACTCGCGCATCGCCTCGATCATGCTCAGGCCCCCACCACCGCGAGCCGGGCAACCGGCGAGAGCGGCGCGGTGGCCGCGTAGTCCGCCTCGACCCAGGCGGCGCCGGGCGCCACGCGGGCGTCCACCGCCACCGGCAGCACGGCATTGCCGTGGCCGTCGCCGAGCTTGGCCATCGCGCCCTCGGCCAGGCCGCGCGACTGCGCATCGGCCGGGTTGAGCACGATGCGCGCGCCGCGGGTGAGCGGATGCGCGTTGAGCGCGTCGGCGCGGCGCAGCACGGCGTCGCCGCGATAGATCGGCGTGCTGGTGATGCGCTCGAGGCCGGCGTCGGCCGCGGGCGCCGGGGCCAGGCCCTCGCCCACCGCCGGCGCCTGCGGGCGCAGGCCGGCGCGCAGGCCGCCCAGGTCGGTGAAGTCGAAGCCCGGCAGGCCCAGCTGGCCGCCCAGCGCACGCAGCACGCGCCAGCCGGCGCGGGCCTCGCCCGGCAGCTTGCCGCCGGCCTGGGTGTGCTGGTCGAAGCCGTCGAGGTTGGTCAGCGTGGCCTCGACCTCCGGCAGCGCGCCGATCGGCAGGATCACCCGGGCCAGGGCCTTGAGCTCCTCGCTGGCGAACGCGGCGAAGGCCACGACCCTGGCGCCCGACAGCGCCTTGAGCGCCTTGGCGCCATGGGCGAAATCGTAGTTCGGCTCGATGCCGTAGAGCAGGTAGGCCGGCAGCGGATTGGCCAGCATGGCGCCGGCGTCGCGGCCGCCCTGCCCCGGGCGCAGGCCGTGGCGCGCCAGGCCCACGGCGTTGGCACCCTGCGGGATGCGGTTGAGGCGGGCGCCGGTCTTGGCGGCCAGCGCACGCGCGGTGGCGCGCAGCCACGAGGCCTGGCCGTGGTTCTCGGCCATCTCGCCCAGCATCACGACGGCCTGGCGGGCACCGGCCAGCGCCTCGGCAATCGCCTTGGCCTGGTCGTTGGCGCACGCGGCCACGCCGGCGGGCAGCGCGGCACCGGCGGCCTGGGCCACCGCGGCCAGCGCGCCCGGCAGCTGCGAGGGCGCCACGATGGCCTTGCCGGCCATCGGGAAGGTGAAGTCGAAGTCCACCGGGTTGATGGCGAACACCTTCGCGCCGCGCTTGCCGGCCTTGTGCAGGCGCTGGTGCAGCAGCGGCAGCTCGTGGCGCAGGTTGCAGCCCACCAGCAGCACGACGTCGGCGTTCTCGAGCTCCGCGGCCGGCAGGCCGAAGGGCTCGGCGAAGGCGGCGTCGGCGAAGTCCACGGCCTTCAGGCGATGGTCGACGTGCCGGGTGCCCAGGCCCGACGCCAGCGAGGCGAGCAGCGCGCCCTCCTCGTTCGAGGTGGACGGATGCGCCAGCACGCCCAGGTCGGCGCCGGCTTCGCGCAGCAGCTTGCCGGCCACGGCGAGGGCCTCGTCCCACGAGGCCTCGCGCCAGGCGTCGCCTTCGCGCACCAGCGGACGGCTGGCGCGGTCGGCGGCCTGCAGGCCCTGGTGCGAGTAGCGGTCGCGGTCCGAGAGCCAGCACTCGTTCACCGCTTCGTTGTCGCGCGGCACGGTGCGCAGCACTTCGCCGCGGCGCACGTGCAGGTAGAGGTTCGAGCCCAGCGCATCGTGGTAGCCGACCGACTCGCGGGCCAGCAGCTCCCAGGCGCGGGCGCGGAAGCGGAAGACCTTGTTGGTCAGCGCGCCGACCGGGCACACGTCGATGACGTTGCCCGACAGCTCGGTCGTCAGCGGCTTGCCGTCGTAGGTGCCGATCTGCAGGCGCTCGCCGCGGTACATGCCGCCCAGCTCGTAGGTGCCGGCGACGTCGGCGGTAAATCGGATGCAGCGCGTGCACTGGATGCAGCGCGTCATGTCGGTGGCCACCAGCGGGCCGATGTCCTCGTCGGGCACCACGCGCTTGCGCTCGACGAAGCGCGAGACCGAGCGTCCGTAACCCATCGACAGGTCCTGCAGCTCGCACTCGCCGCCCTGGTCGCAGACCGGGCAGTCGAGCGGATGGTTGATCAGCAGGAACTCCATGACGTTGCGCTGCGCGTCGAGCGCGCGCTTGGTCTGGGTGGTGACCTTCATGCCCTCCATCACCGGCGTGGCGCAGGCCGGGGCCGGCTTGGGCATCTTCTCGACGTCCACCAGGCACATGCGGCAGTTGGCGGCGATCGGCAGCTTCTCGTGGTAGCAGAAGCGCGGCACCGGGATGCCGGCCTTGTCGGCGGCCTGGATGATCATCGAGCCCTTCGGCGCCTGCAGCGGCTTGCCGTCGATCTCGATGTTCACCAGGTCCGGCGCGGTGTTGTTGGTCGGCTGGGCGCTCATGCGGCCTGCTCCGTGGTGGCGAGCTGGCCCTTGGCCAGGTCGTCGACGTAGAAACGCTTGTGCACGATGGCGTACTCGAACTCGTGCCAGAAGTGGCGAAGCATGCCCTGCACCGGCCAGGCGGCGGCCTCGCCGAAGGCGCAGATGGTGTGGCCTTCGATCTGGCCGGCGGCCGACTTGAGCATCTGCAGGTCGCTCAGCTCCGCCTTGCCTTCCGCGATGCGGGTGAGCATGCGGTACATCCAGCCGGTGCCCTCGCGGCAAGGGGTGCACTGGCCGCAGGACTCGGCGTAGTAGAAGCGCGCGATGCGCTGGCAGGCGCGCACCATGCAGGTGGTCTCGTCCATGACGATGACCGCGCCCGAACCCAGGCCCGAGCCGGCCTTCTGGATCGAGTCGTAGTCCATGGTGCAGCCCATCATGACGTCGGCCGGCAGCACCGGCATCGAGCTGCCGCCCGGGATGACGGCCTTGAGCTTGCGGCCACCCTTGACGCCGCCGGCCATGGCCAGCAGCTCGGAGAACGGCGTGCCCAGGCGGATCTCGAAGTTGCCCGGGTTGTTGACGTGGCCCGACACCGAGAACACCTTCGGGCCGCCGTTGTTGGGCTTGCCCAGGCCCAGGAACCACTCGGGGCCGTTGCGCAGGATCGCCGGCACCGAGGCGTAGGTCTCGGTGTTGTTGATGGTGGTGGGCTTGCCAAACAGGCCGTAGTTGGCCGGGAACGGCGGCTTGTAGCGCGGCTGGCCCTTCTTGCCTTCCAGCGATTCCATCATCGCGGTCTCTTCGCCGCAGATGTAGGCGCCGGCGCCGAGCGCGGCGTGGATGTCCACGTCGATGCCCGTGCCCTGGATGTCCTTGCCCAGCCAGCCGTTGGCGTAGGCCTCCTTGAGGGCCTCTTCGAAGTGCTCGAAGGGCTCGTGGTGGAACTCGCCGCGCAGGTAGTTGTAGCCCACGGTGCAGCCGGTGGCGTAGCAGGCGATGGCCATGCCCTCGATCACGGCATGCGGGTTGTAGCGCAGGATGTCGCGGTCCTTGCAGGTACCCGGCTCGGACTCGTCCGAGTTGCACAGGATGTACTTCTGGCCCGGCGCCGAACGCGGCATGAAGCTCCACTTCAGGCCGGTCGGGAAGCCCGCGCCGCCGCGGCCGCGCAGGCCCGACTGCTTGACCATCTCCACGACCTGCGCCGGATCGGGCTTTTCGGCCAGGATCTTGCGCCAGGCGGCGTAACCACCGGTCTTGAGGTAGTTCTCGTACGACCAGGGCTTGTCGAAATGCAGCGTCGTGTAGACGACGTTGTGCTCCTGCGGGGCCGGGCCGACCGGGCCGTAGCCTTCGGAGTAGCGGGAATCGTGCGCCATGGCTTGAATCACTCCAGTCCGTCGAGCAACTTGTCCACCTGGGCGGTGGTCAGCTTCTCGTGGTAGTGCCCGTCGATCAGCATCACCGGCGCGGCGGCGCAGGCGGCCACGCACTCTTCCTCGATCTTGAGGAAGATGCGGCCGTCGGGCGTGCTCTCGCCATGCTTGATGCCCAGCTTGCCTTCGCAATGGCGCACGAGGTCCTCGGCGCCGTTGAGCCAGCAGCTGATGTTGGTGCAGATCGAGACCTTGTGCCGCCCGACCGGCTGCAGGTCGAACATCGAATAGAAGGTGGCGACCTCGTAGGCCCACACCGGCGGGATGCCGAGGTACTTGGCCGTGGCGGCGATGATCTCGTCGCTCAGCCAGCCGCCGTTCTGCTCCTGGGCCGCCATCAGGCCCTGGATGACCGCCGAACGCTTGCGGTCGGGCGGGAACTTGGCGACCCAGTGGTCGATGTGGGCGCGGGTGGCGTCGGTCAGCGCGACCATCGGGTCGACGTGCTGGCAGGCGGCGAAATTTCCGGTGGCTTTCATGGCCTGGGCAATCCTTAGCGGTCGATCTCGCCGAAGACGATGTCGTAGGTACCGATCATCGCCACGACGTCGGGCAGCATGTGGCCGCGCACGATCGCGTCCATCGACGAGAGGTGGGCGAAGCCGGGCGCGCGCAGCTTGAGGCGGAAGGGCTTGTTGGCGCCGTCGGAGACGATGTAGGCACCGAACTCGCCCTTCGGGGCCTCGACCGCGGCATAGGCCTCGCCGGCCGGCACCGAGTAGCCCTCGGTGAAGAGCTTGAAGTGGTGGATCAGCGCTTCCATGTCGTCCTTCATCTCGGCGCGACGCGGCGGCGCGACCTTGAAGTTGCGCACCATCACCGGGCCCGGGTTGGCCCGCAGCCACTTCACGCACTGCTGGATGATGCGGTTGGACTGGCGCATCTCCTCGACGCGCACCAGGTAGCGGTCGTAGCAATCGCCCTGCACGCCCACCGGGATGTCGAAGTCGACCTTGTCGTAGGCGGCGTAGGGCTGCTTCTTGCGCAGGTCCCAGGCCAGGCCGGAGCCGCGCAGCATCGGGCCGGTCATGCCCCAGGCCAGCGCCTTCTCCACCGGCACCACGCCGATGCCGACGGTGCGCTGCTTCCAGATGCGGTTGTCGGTGAGCAGGGTTTCGTATTCGTCGACGCGGCGCGGGAAATCAGCGCAGAACGCGTCGAGGAAGTCGAGCATCGAACCCTCGCGCCACTCGTTGACGCGCTTGAGCTCGGAACCCTTGCGCCACGGCGACTCGCGGTACTTGGGCATGGAATCGGGCAGGTCGCGCGCCACGCCGCCGGGGCGGTAGTAGGTGGCGTGCATGCGGGCGCCGGAGACCGCCTCGTAGCAGTCCATCAGCTCCTCGCGCTCGCGGAAGGCGTAGAGGAACACCGCCATCGCGCCCAGGTCGAGGCCGTTCGAGCCGATCCACATCAGGTGGTTGAGGATGCGGGTGACCTCGTCGAACATCGTGCGGATGTACTGCGCGCGCTCGGGGGCCTCGATGCCCATCAGCTTCTCGATGGCGCGCACGTAGGCGTGCTCGTTGCACATCATCGAGACGTAGTCGAGGCGGTCCATGTAGCCGATCGACTGGTTATAGGGCTTGGACTCGGCCAGCTTCTCGGTGCCGCGGTGCAGCAGGCCGACGTGCGGGTCGGCGCGCTGCACCACCTCGCCGTCCATCTCGAGCACCAGGCGCAGCACGCCGTGCGCGGCCGGGTGCTGCGGGCCGAAGTTGAGGGTGAAGTTGCGGATTTCCTGGGTCATGGCCGGTCAGTCCTTGCGCGGCTGCTCTGAGGCGGCCTGCTGCCAGCGGGAGTCCTCGCGCACCACGCGCGGCACGCCCACGCGCGGCTCGATCGAGACGGGCTCGTACACCACGCGCTTGCGCTCGGCGTCGTAGCGGACCTCGACGTTGCCCACCAGCGGGAAGTCCTTGCGGAACGGGTGGCCGACGAAGCCGTAGTCGGTGAGGATGCGGCGCAGGTCGGGGTGGCCTTCGAAGACGATGCCGAACAGGTCGAAGCACTCGCGCTCGAACCAATTTGCCACGGGATAGACGTCCACCAGCGAGGGCACCACCGGCAGGCTGTTGTCGGCGGCGAAGCAGCGGATGCGCAGGCGGCGGTTGTGCTTGACCGACTGCAGGTGCACCACCACCGCGAAGCGACGCTCGGGGCCATTGCCGCGCGGGCGGCCGTCCCAGTCGAAGCGGCCCGGGCCGGCGCCTTCGACGCCGCGCGAGAAGCCCTCGGAGCTGACGTCGGTGGTGTCCCACTCGTCGTCGCCGTAGCCGAGGTAGTCGACGCCGCACAGGTCGATCAGCTGCTCGAACGAGAGGTCCGGGTCGTCGCGCAGCAGGCGCGCGGCCGCGTCCCATTCGCCCGGGGCGATCTCGACCGTGGTTTCGCCCAGGGCCTCGTGCAGGGAAACCAGCTTGTCCTGCAGGCGTGCCTTCAGGCGCTCGGGGAAGCTCGTGGGGGTTTCGACCATGGCGTCGGCTGGGTCCTTAGCGGGCGATGGTGTTGGTGCGGCGGATCTTCTTCTGCAGCTGCAGGATGCCGTACACGAGCGCTTCCGCGGTCGGCGGGCAGCCCGGCACGTACACGTCCACCGGCACCACGCGGTCGCAGCCGCGCACCACCGAATACGAGTAGTGGTAGTAGCCGCCGCCGTTGGCGCAGCTGCCCATCGAGATCACCCACTTGGGCTCGGGCATCTGGTCGTAGACCTTGCGCAGGGCCGGGGCCATCTTGTTGACCAGGGTGCCGGCGACGATCATCACGTCGGACTGGCGCGGCGACGGGCGGAAGATGACGCCGTAGCGGTCGAGGTCCAGGCGCGAGGCGCCGGCGTGCATCATCTCGACGGCGCAGCAGGCCAGGCCGAAGGTCATCGGCCACATCGAACCGGTGCGGGCCCAGTTCACCAGCGCGTCGACCGAGGTGGTGACGAAGCCGCGCTCGAGCAGCGGGTTCTCGCCTTCCGGACGCAGGATGTCGTCGACCCGACCTTCCGGGATCGGGTTGTGCATCAGGTTCGAAACGGACTGGATCACTCCCATTCGAGCGCTCCCTTCTTCCAGACGTAGATGAAGCCCAGCACCAGCAGGCCGATGAAGATGCCCATCTCGGTGAGGCCGACGATGCCGAGGTTGCGGAAGTTCACCGCCCACGGGAAGACGAAGGCGATTTCCAGGTCGAAGATGATGAACTGGATGGCCACGAGGTAATAGCGCACGTCGAACTGCATGCGCGCGTCCTCGAAGGCCTCGAAGCCGCATTCGTAGGGAGAGAGTTTTTCGGCGTCGGGCCGCTTGGGACCGAGGAACCAGCCGGCGATCAGGAGCACGATGCCCAGGCCGGTGGAGACGAAAAGGAACAACAGGATCGGCAGATATTCGCCAAGCACGCGCGCATCCTCACCTTGCGCCCGTGGGCGCGTCCGTGCCGCCGCTCCAGCGTTTGCCGGGCGGCAGCCCGTTGGTCGATTTGGTGCCCAAGGGGGGACTCGAACCCCCACGACTTACGTCGCTACCACCTCAAGGTAGTGCGTCTACCAATTCCGCCACCTGGGCAGGTGTGCCTTCGTTCCGATGCATGGATCGAAGGCTGAAGATTGTATCAGTTCGATCAGCCGCCGCGGGTGTTTTCCGCGTCATTTTCCGCGCCGTTTTCCACGGCCTCGGCCGGGGCGGCGGGAACCTCGCCTTCCGCCGCGGGCACGTCGCCCCCGGTGGCCGGCACGTCGGTGGCCGGGGCCGGCACGTCGGAGGCCGGGATCTCGCCCGCCGGGGCGGACGCCGCCGGCACCTCGGACATCGCGCCGATGTCCTCGAGCGAAGAAGCCTGCGCGGCCTCGCGGCCGCCGTGGGTGGCGTACCAGGCCATGCCCAGGCTCATGCCCATGAAGAGCACGGCCAGCCACTTGGTGGACGAGGAGAGGAAGTTGGCCGAGCCACGCGCGCCGAACACGGTGGCCGAAGCGCCCGCGCCGAAGCCCGAGCCGGCGGCCGCACCGGTGCCGCGCTGCATGAGGATGAGCACGATCATCGCGATCGCGACCAGCACGTAGATGACACTGACGATGGTGAGCAGCATGTTGGTCCGTTACCTCGCCGCCGCGGCGGCGATTGCCAGGAAATCCTGGGCCACGAGGGACGCGCCCCCGATCAGGCCGCCATCGACGTCGGGCTGGGCGAACAGCTCGGCCGCGTTGGCGGGCTTAACGCTGCCCCCGTACAGGATGGGCAGCGAGCCCGCGATTGTAGCATCGAGCGCGGCCAGTTCGCCACGGATGAAGGCGTGGACTTCCTGGGCCTGCTCCTTGCTGGCGGTGCGGCCGGTGCCGATGGCCCAGACCGGCTCGTAGGCCACCACCGCGCCCCGGAAGCCCTCGATGCCGGCCAGCTCGACCACCGGGCCCAGCTGCTTTTGCAGCGCCCATTCGGTCTGGCCGGCCTCGCGCTGGTGCAGGGTCTCGCCCACGCACAGCACCGGCACCAGGCCGGCCCTGAGGGCCGCGACGAACTTCTCGGCCACGTCCTGGGGGCTTTCCTCGTGGTACTGGCGCCGCTCGGAGTGGCCCACCAGCACGTAGCGGGCGCCGACGTCGCGCAGCATCGCGCCGGAAACCTCGCCGGTGTACGCGCCCTCGTCGTTCACGCCCAGGTCCTGGGCACCGAAGGCCAGGCCCTGGCCGGCGTAGCGCCCGGCCAGCTCGGCGAGGTAGGGCAGCGGCGGCAGCACCACCAGGTCCACGCCGGCGGCGCGCGGCGCGGCCACCACGGCGTCGAGCAGCTCGCGCGCGAAGGCGCGGCTGCCGTTGAGCTTCCAGTTGCCGGCGACGATCCTCTGGCGCATGCGGGCTTCCCTGTCGTTCGAAGCCGCGATTCTAGCCCGCCGCGACCGGGCGCTCCATCCTGACGGGCCGGTCGCGGCCATAATGCCGGCTCCCCTTCCCCGCCACGGAACCCGCATGAGCACCCCCTCCCCCGCCTACGCCCTCGTCACCGGCGCCTCGAGCGGCATCGGCGCCGACATCGCCCGCGAATACGCCCGCCGCGGCAAGCCGCTGGTGCTGACGGCGCGCCGCGTGGAGCGGCTCGAGGCGCTGGCGGCCGAACTCTCGGCGCAGGTGCCCTGCGTGGTGCTGGCCGCGGACCTGGCCGACCCGGCCGCGCCGGACAGGCTCTTCGCCGAGACGCAGGCCCGCGGGCTGTTCGTGGACACCCTGGTCAACAACGCCGGCTACGGCGTGCCCGGGCGCTACCTGAGCGCCGACTGGAAGACCCACGCCGACTCGATCCAGGTGCTGCTGACCTCGGTGGCCCACCTCACCCACCTCTACCTGCCGGCGATGGAAGCCGCGGGCCGCGGCCGCATCCTCAACGTGGCCTCGCTGGCCGGCCTGGTGCCGGCCACGGCCGGGCACACGCTTTACGGCGCCACCAAGGCCTGGCTGATCCGTTTCTCGGAAACGCTGGACCAGGAAACCCGGCCGCGCGGCGTGTTCGTCACCGCCCTGTGCCCGGGCATGACCTACAGCGAGTTCCACGACGTCAACGGCATGCGCGAGAAGGTGAGCAAGCTGCCCAAGGGCATCTGGCTCACCAGCGCCGACGTGGCGCGCCAGGGCGTGGCCGCGGTCGAGGCCGGCGTGCCGCGGCTCATCACCGGCCGCAGCAACAAGCTCATCGCCGCCCTGTGCAAGTACCTGCCCGACCGCCTGGCCCGCGCCCTGCTCGCCTCCAAGTCAAAAGACTTCCGCGATGCCGAATAGGCAGCGACTCAGACCAGCTTGATTTCGCGCAGCCGCTCGAGCAGGTAGTCGTGCGAGGTGATCGGGGTCGGGTAGCGGTTCGGGTTGTCGGCCGAAATGCAGCCCGGCAGGGTCTCGATCAGGAAATCCGGGTTCGGGTGCAGGAAGAACGGCGTCGAGTAGCGCGGCTTGCGCGCGGCCTCGCCCGGCGGGTTCACCACGCGGTGCGTGGTGGACGGATAGACGTGGTTGGTCAGGCGCTGGAGCATGTCGCCGATGTTGACCACGATGGTGTCGGCGTCGGCCGTGAACGGCACCCACTCGCCCTTGCGCGAGAGCACCTCGAGGCCGGCCGCCGAGGCGCCCACCAGCAGGGTGATCAGGTTGATGTCCTCGTGCGCGCCGGCGCGCACGTTCGGGATGTCGTCGGCGGTGATCGGCGGGTAGTGGATCGGGCGCAGGATGGAGTTGCCGAAGTTGGTCTTGTCGGCGAAGTAGTCCTCCGGCAGGCCGATGTGCAGGGCCAGGGCCGACAGCACGCGCGAACCGAGCTGGTCGAGCGCGGTGTACAGGCCGTAGGCCACTTCCTTGAACTCGGGCACTTCCGTCGGCCACTGGTTGGGCGGCATCACGTCGGCGTACTTCGAGTCGCGCGGGATCTCGCGACCGACGTGCCAGAATTCCTTGAGGTCGAAGTGCTTGGCGCCCTTGGCGGTTTCGATGCCGAAGGGCGTGTAGCCGCGGGCGCCGCCGCCGCCGGGCACGTGGTACTTCTTCTTGGTCTCCTCGGGCAGCGCGAAGAAGCGCTGGAAGACGTCGTAGGCGCGGTCGATCTGGGCCTGCGGGATGCCGTGGTTGCGGATGCCGGCGAAGCCCCACTCGCGGTAGGCCGCGCCGAGGTCGGCGACGAAGGCCTCGCGGTCGGTGTCGAAGCGCTGGATGTCGAGGGTCGGGATGCGGGCGGTCACGTGGGCGTTCCGTTGGTTTCGATGAAGGGGATTCTAAGGGCCGGACCGTGAAGAACCTTGACGCGGCTCAAGCCGCGGCACGCACGACCTCGGCCAGGCGTTCGAGCACCTGGCGCATCAGGCCGGCGTCGTCGGCCTCGACGGTCACGCGCACCACCGGCTCGGTGCCCGAGGGGCGCAGCACCAGCCGGCCGCGGCCGGCCAGGGCGGCCTCGGCCTCGGCCCGGGCGGCCTGCACGGCGGGCTGCTCGAGCGGCTTGACGCCGGGGGCGATGCGCACGTTCACGGTCTGCTGCGGCAGCGGCTCGTAGCCGGCCAGGGCCTCGCGCAGGGACTGGCCGCGCCGGCGCAGGGCCTCGAGCACCTGCAGGGCGCTGACGATGGCGTCGCCGGTGCTGGCCCGGTCCAGGCACAGCAGGTGGCCCGAGGCCTCGCCGCCGAGCACGCCGCCGTGCTCGACCAGCGCCTGGTGCACGTAACGGTCGCCGACCCTGGCGCGCAGGAAGCCGATGCCCTGCCCGGCCAGGCCGCGCTCCATGGCGTAGTTGGTCATCAGCGTGCCCACCACCGGGCCGCGCAGGCGGCCGCTGGCCTGCCAGTCGCGCGCCAGCACCCAGATCAGGCCGTCGCCGTCGACCAGCTCGCCGCGCCCATCGACCATCAGCACGCGGTCGCCATCGCCGTCGAAGGCGATGCCGAGGTCGGCGCCGGTCTCGCGCACCCGGGCGGCCAGCGCCTCGGGGTGGGTGGAGCCGACGCCGTCGTTGATGTTGAGCCCGTCGGGTTCGTTGCCGATCACGTCCACCGAGGCACCAAGCTCGGAGAACACCCGCGGGCCGACCTGGTAGGTGGCGCCGTGGGCGCAGTCGAGCACCAGCCGCAGGCCGGCCAGCGAGAAGTCGGCCGGCACGGTGGACTTGCAGAACTCGGCGTAGCGCGCCAGCGCGTCGGTGACGCGGCTGGCCTTGCCCAGGTGCTCCGAGGGCACGGTGCGGAAGGGCTGGTCGAGTTCGGCCTCGATGGCCGCCTCGAGCGCGTCGCCCAGCTTCTCGCCCTGGGCCGAGAAGAACTTGATGCCGTTGTCGTGGTGCGGATTGTGCGAGGCGCTGATGACGATGCCGGCGTCGGCGCGCAGCGAGCGCGTCAGGTAGGCCACGGCCGGCGTGGGCATCGGCCCGAGCATGCGCACGTCGGCGCCGGCGGCCACCAGGCCCGCCTCGAGCGCGGCCTCGAACATGTAGCCCGAGATGCGGGTGTCCTTGCCGATCACCACGGTGGCGTGCTCGCGCCCGGCGCCGGCCAGCACGCGGCCGGCGGCGGCGCCCAGGCGCAGCATGAAATCGGCGGACACCGGATGCTCGCCCACCCGGCCGCGGATGCCGTCGGTGCCGAAGTACTTGCGCTGCGACATGCGGGTCAGGCGGCCTCGCTGGCCGCGTCGGCGGCCGGGCGCGGCTGGCGCATCATCAGCGCCAGCAGCTCGGCGAGCTTCTCGCGCATCTGCCGGCGGTCGACGATCAGGTCCACGGCGCCGTGCTCGACCAGGAACTCCGAGCGCTGGAAGCCCTCGGGCAGGGTCTCGCGCACGGTCTGCTCGATCACGCGCGGGCCGGCGAAGCCGATCAGCGCATGCGGTTCGGCCACGTTGATGTCGCCCAGCATGCCCAGCGAGGCCGAGACGCCGCCGGTGGTCGGGTGCGTGAGCACCGAGACGAAGGGCAGGCCCGCGGCGCGCAGGCGGCCCAGGGCGGCCGAGGTCTTGGCCATCTGCATCAGCGAGAACAGGCCTTCCTGCATGCGCGCGCCGCCGGTGGCCGAGAAGCACACCAGCGGGCAGCCGAGCTCGAGCGCGCGTTCGGCGGCCAGGGCGAAGCGCTCGCCGACCACCGAACCCATCGAACCGCCCATGAAGCGGAACTCGAACGCGGCCACGCATACCGGCCGGCCCTTGAGCTGGCCCTGCACGGCCACCAGCGCGTCGCGCTCGCCGACCGACTTCTGGGCCGCCTTGATGCGGTCGGCGTACTTCTTCTGGTCCTTGAAGTGCAGCGCGTCCACCGGGCCGAGCGCGGCGCCGATCTCCTCGCCGCTGTCGTCGTCGAGGAAGGCCACCAGGCGCTCGCGCGCGCCGATGGCCATGTGGTGCGAGCACTTGGGGCAGACGCGCAGGTTCTTCTCGAGCTCGGGGCCGTAAAGGGCGGCGCCGCACTTGTCGCACTTCTCCCACAGGCCTTCGGGCACGCCGCGCTTGCCGTTGCCCTGGGTACGGATGCGGGAGGGCATGAGTTTGGTGAGCCAGCTCATCGGGGTCCTGCTCGGGTCGTTGCTTGGGCCGGGGAGTTTATCCCGAACCCGCCGCCCCGGCGATTCAGCCGGCGGCGGCGTCCAGCGCGGCCCGAAGCGGCGCCAGGAAGGCCGCGGCGCGGTCGGCGGCCTGCTGCGGACCGTCCGCGCCGGCCAGGGCATCGACCAGGGCGCTGCCCACCACCACGCCGTCGGCGGCCGGGGCCAGGGCGGCGGCCGAGGCGGCGTCGCGGATGCCGAAGCCCACCAGCACCGGCACGCTGGCCATGGCGCGCAGCTCGCCGGCGCGGCGCAGCACGTCGGCCACGTCGAGCTGGCTGCCGCCGGTGACGCCGGCGAAGGACACGTAGTACAGGTAACCCTGCGACTCGCGCGCCAGGCGCTGCAGGCGCGCCGGCGCGGTGGTCGGCGCGGCCAGCGAGATCAGCTCGATGCCGGCGGCGTTGAAGGCCTCGCGGGTGGGCCCGGCCTCTTCCGGCGGCAGGTCCACCAGCAGCACGCCATCGACGCCGGCGGCCGCGGCGTCGCGGGCGAAGGCCTGGGCGCCGAGGATCTCGATCGGGTTGAGGTAGCCCATCAGCACCACGGGCGTGGTGGCGTCGCGCTCGCGGAACCCGGCCACGCAGCGCAGCACGTAGCGCAGGCCGGCGCCGCGCCCGATGGCGCGCTCTGAGCTGCGCTGGATCGAGGGGCCGTCGGCCATCGGGTCGGAGAACGGCACGCCGAGCTCGATCACGTCGGCTCCCGCCGCCACCAGCGCATGCATCACCGGCACCGTCGCCTCCAGCCCCGGGTCCCCCGACGTGATGAACGGCACCAGCGCCTTGCGGCCAGACTTCGCGAGCGATTCGAACTTCTGCTTGATTCGGGACATTTTGTTTTTGGCCACGGATGAACACGGATAAGAGCGGATAGAGCAAATGTTGGTTTAGCCCGCGGACGCCACCCGCCACCCAGAAAGCCAACCCTGAATGGCTTTTGCCCTATCCGTGTCCATCCGCTCTTATCCGTGTTCAAAAAAAGAAAACCACCCGAAGCTATAGAACGATGCCCTCGCGGCGGGCGATGGTGAAGATGTCCTTGTCGCCGCGGCCCGAGAGGTTGCACAGCACCAGGGCATCCTTGGGCAACTCGCGGGCGAGCTTCATGGCCTGGGCCACGGCGTGGCTGGACTCGAGCGCGGCCAGGATGCCCTCGGTGCGCGCCAGCAGGTGGAAGGCCTCCATCGCCTCGTCGTCCGTGACGCCCAAGTACTCTGCGCGGCCGCTGTCCTTGAGGAAGGCGTGCTCGGGGCCCACGCCCGGGTAGTCCAGGCCCGCCGAGATCGAGTGCGTCTCGATGATCTGGCCATCGTCGTCGCAGATCACGTAGGTGCGGTTGCCGTGCAGCACGCCCGGGCGACCCGCCACCAGCGATGCCGCGTGCCGGCCGGTCTCGACGCCGTCGCCGGCCGCCTCGGCGCCCACCAGGCGCACCGACCGGTCGTTGAGGAACTCATGGAACATGCCGATGGCGTTGCTGCCGCCGCCCACGCAGGCGGTGACGGCGTCGGGCAGGCGGCCGTACTCGGCCAGCATCTGCGCCCGCGACTCCTTGCCCACCACGGCGTTGAAGTCGCGCACCAGCATCGGGTACGGGTGCGGGCCGGCCACGGTGCCGATGATGTAGAAGGTGTCGCGCACGTTGGTCACCCAGTCGCGCATCGCCTCGTTGAGCGCGTCCTTGAGCGTCTTGCTGCCCGACTCCACCGGCACCACCTTCGCGCCCAGCAGCTTCATGCGGAACACGTTCGGCGCCTGGCGCTCGACGTCGGTGGCACCCATGTACACCACGCACTCCAGTCCCAGGCGCGCGGCCACGGTGGCGCTGGCCACGCCGTGCTGGCCGGCGCCGGTCTCGGCGATGATGCGGGTCTTGCCCATGCGCCGGGCGAGCATGCCCTGGCCGATGGTGTTGTTGATCTTGTGCGCGCCGGTGTGGTTGAGGTCCTCGCGCTTGAGCAGGATGCGCGCGCCGCCCACCTTTTCCGACAGCCGCCTGGCTTCGTAGATCGGGCTCGGCCGGCCCACGTAATGCCGGTACTCATGCTCGAGCTCGGCCTGGAAGGCCGGGTCGCGGCGCGCGGCCTCGTAGGCCGCCTCGAGCTCGCGCAGCGGTTCGACCAGGGTCTCGGACACGAACACGCCGCCGTAGCGGCCGAAATGGCCGGCGGCGTCCGGATAGGCGCCGAAATCGGCGATGTCCGCCGCCTGCGGGATCTCAGCCCGCGATGCCGTTGTCTGCACGTCTCACCTCTTGCACGAACTTCTGCATGCGCCCGCCGTCCTTGACGCCGGGCGCGCTCTCGATGCCGCTGGAAACGTCCACGGCGAAGGGGCGCGCCTGGCGCACCGCCTCGCCGACGTTCTCGGCCGACAGGCCGCCCGCCAGCACCACCGGCTTGCCGAGGGCGGGCGCGAGCGACCAGTCGAAGCGCTCGCCGCGCCCGCCCGGCTCACCCGGGGCGTGGCCGTCGAGCAGGAAGGCACTGGCCGAAGGGTAGCGTTTCCGCGCGCTGGCCGCATCGGCCGCGCCGCCGCCCATCGCGATCACCTTCGCGAACGGCAGCCCGAAGCCACGGCAGAACGCATCGCCCTCGCGGCCGTGGAACTGCAGCAGGTCCGGGCGCAGGCGGCGCACCACCGCTTCCACCTCGCTGCCGGGGTTGTCCATGAACAGCGCCACGGCCGCCACCATCGGCGGGATCGCCTCGCGCAGGGCCGCCGCGTGTTCGAGCACCAGGCAGCGCGGACTCCCGGGCGCGAACACCAGGCCGATGGCGTCCACGCCGAGTTCGACGGCCAGGCGCACGTCGCCGGGTCGGGTGAGGCCACAGAACTTGATTCGGGTTCGCATCGCCGCATTGTAGGCCGGGCGCGTGTGGGCGCCGTGCACGAACGTCAATCCGGCAGGCTGACCTCGTCGGGCAGGCCCCACTCGCGCGGATAGCGCGGCCCCAGGAACACCAGTCCGTTCGAGGGCGCCGTGGGGCCGGCCACCGCGCGGTCGCGGCCGGCCAGCAGCCGGCCGACCCAGTCTTCGGGCTGCTCGCCCCGCCCCACCGGCAGCAGGCTGCCCACGAAGTTGCGCACCATGTGGTGCAGGAAGGCGTTGGCCTGCACCTCGATGACGACGTGCTCGCCCTCGCGCCAGACCTGGATCTCGTGCACCTGCCGGCGCGCGTGTTTGGCCTGGCAGTGCACGGTGCGGAAGGCGCTGAAGTCGTGCTCGCCCACCAGCGCCTGGGCGGCGCGGTGCATGGCTTCGGCGTCCAGCGGCTGGCGCTCCCAGGTCAGGAAATCACGCAGCAAGGCGGGCCGCACCGGCCGGTTGAGGATGGTGTAGCGATAGCGCCGCGCGCGCGCCGCGTAGCGGGCGTGGAAGGCCGGGTCCACCGCCTGCACCCAAAGGATGGCCACGCCACGCGGCAGCCGGCTGTTGCCGCCCTGGCGCAGCGCGTAGGGCGTGCGCACGGACCCGGTGTCGAAGTGCACCACCTGGCAGCGCGCGTGCACGCCGGCGTCGGTGCGGCCGGCGCACACGACCTCCAGGGGATGGTCCACGACGAAGGACAGGGCCTGCTCGACCGCGCCCTGCACGGTCGGTCCCTCGGCCAGGCGCTGCCAGCCGAGGAAGGCCGCGCCGTCGTACTCGATGCCCGCGGCGAAACGCACCGGCTTCAGCCGATCTCCCGCAGCAGGCGCTCGGCCTCGGCGCGGTGCACCGGGCTGCCCTCGGCCACCACCTCCTCGAGCATGCCGCGGGCGCCGTCCACGTCGCCAATCTCGAGGTAGGCCTGGGCCAGCTCGATCTTGGTGGCGCTGGCGTCATCGTCGGCGCTGGAGGCGTCCGGCGCGGGCTCCGCTTCGGGCTCGAAGGCGAGTACCGTCTCCGGCTCGGGCTCCAGCGCCAGCGACGGCGGCGGTTCGACCGCCGGCGCGGGCGGCGCCGCGGCCGCCGGCGCGGCGTCCACGGCCAGGGCCAGGCGGTCCCAGTCCTCGTCGGCGGCGTCGGGCACGGTGGCGGGCGCGGCGTCGGCAAGGTCGGCCAGGGAGTCGAAATCGGACAGGTCGTCGGCGACGGGCGGGGCCGGGGCTGCCGCGGGCGTGGCCGGGATGACGCCGGTGTCGCCGAAGCGCGGCTGGTTCCAGCCGGCCTCGCTGAACAGCGGATTGCCCGGCGCGATGGCCACGCCCATCACCACCGCCTCGCGCCAGCGCGGGTCGAGGGTGCTGCGAACGCGCACGCGCATGGCCTGCGCGGCGATTTCGAAGGCCATGCGGTCGTCCTGCTTGTGCAGATGGCGCAGCAGGCTCAGGTGCGCCTCGAGGTCCTCGGGACGCGCCTCGACGGCGGCCTGCAGGCGCTCGCGCTCGGCCTGGTCGGGGTCGGCCTCCTGCACCGGCGTGGCGGCTTCAGCGCGCCCCCCGGGCAGGCTGGCCTTGAGCGCCTCGTCGTCGGAAATGCGACGCGTGGGCACCGGCGCCGGCTTCGGGCCGCGCTTGCCGCGCAGCGCCAGCACCAGGCCGCCGAGCAGCACCAGCGCGCCGCCGCCGAGCACCAGCGGGTTCATGTACCAGGGGTCGGGCGTCGCCACCGGCGCCGGCGCAGATGGGGCCGCGGCGGGCTCGGCGGCCGGGGTCGCGGGGGCTGGCGCGGGGGCGGCGGGTTCGCCCTGGGCCGCGGCCAGGCGCTCCTGCAGGGCCTTGAGCTGGCTGGACTGCATTTCGATCAGGCGCTGGCTGTCGGCCTGCTGGGCCTCGAGCTCGGCGATGTGCGAGCGCAACTCCTGCACCTCGACCTCGCGCACCGCGAGGTCTTCCCGGGTCTGGGTGAGCTCGGCGCGCAGCTCGGCGCCGCTGTCGGTGCCGGCGGCCCCCGACTGCACGCCGCGGGCCCCCTGGGCTTCGCCGGCCGGCGGCACGATCTCGAGCCGCCCCTGCGGCGCGGTCGGCCGCGCCGGGGTCGCCGGCGCCGGCCGCGACGCATCGGCCACGGCTTCGGCCGGCTGCGGCACCGCACCGCGGCGGGCCTGCCAGGCCTCGGCCTGGGCGCGCACCAGCTGGGCCGCCTCGGCCTGGCCGATCTGCAGCGCTTCCTCGCTGGCCGGGATGCGCAGCACGGCGCCGCGCTTGAGCTGGTTGATGTTGTCGCCGATGAAGGCCTCGGGATTGGCCCGCTGGATGGCCAGCATCATCTGGTTGACGGTGACCGAAGCATCCGGGCGGTTGGCGTTGGCGATCGACCAGAGGGTCTGGCCGTCGGCCACCGGGCCATAGCTGCCGGGCGCGGGCACCGGCACCGGGGCGGGCGCCGGGCGCGGCGCGGGGGCCGGGGCCGGGGCCGGGCGCGGCTCGGGGGCGGCCACCGGCTCCGGGGCCGGCTCGGGCTCGGGCAGCGGCTCCGGCTCGGGTTCCGGTTCGGGCTGCGGGGCGGGCGCCGGCTGGGGCGCGGCAGCCACGGGTTCCGGAGCGGAGGGCTGGGGTTCCGGCTCGGG
>Ga0208242_100182_pt1 | contig 75540 bp, 78 predicted proteins | sample SubbioAug_CSW13A_FD_184825 | JGI IMG/M metagenome (GOLD analysis project Ga0208242, IMG submission 184825) | Serpentinite rock and fluid subsurface biosphere microbial communities from McLaughlin Reserve, California, USA - CR12Aug_CSW13A (SPAdes) | ecosystem: Environmental > Terrestrial > Deep... | reverse complement strand
CAAAATGTGGATGAGGACTACCCTTTACCGGCTCTAGTCCTTTTAACTACAGGCGAGAAATGTCCCTTACATATTTTACTATAAATAGAGTAAACTTACATATGTTCGTTGCAGGCAAAGCACTTTCGTTTTTTTAATAATTTTAATGCAACGCTAGTGAGATGAATTAAAAGAAATTAACTTGTGGCTCATAAAGAATTATAAGAGGCTTGTCCCCGACCTGCATAAATATGGGACCGGGAGTGCCATGGATGCATTTAACAGCATTGGAAATATCCCGACCCGCAACTTCAGGGACGGGTTCTTTGAGGATATTAATAACATTTCGGCAATTACATTGTCGGAAATTATAGGTTATAAAATGGAAGGTTGTTCTACCTGTCCTGTAAGGTGTAAGAAGGCAGTTATCTGCAGTGAAATGGACATTAATGATTCGTCATACGGCGGGCCGGAATATGAGACACTCGCTTCCTTTGGCGCAAACTGCGGTGTAAACGATTTGAAGGCGATAATTGCAGCAAATGCTATCTGCAACGGAAACTCCATTGACACCATATCGGCCGGGGTAACTATCGGCTTTGCCATGGAGTGTTTTGAGAAAGGCATTTTAACTTTAAATGATACCGGCGGTATTAAATTGGAATTTGGCAATAGCGAAGCCATGTTACAGGTACTCGAATTAATTGCAAAACGACAAGATATTGGAGATCTGTTGGCAGATGGCGTTTTACGTGCTGCCAACACTCTGGGCCAGGGAAGTGACTCTTTTGCCGTTCATGTTAAGGGTTTAGAAATGGGCATGCATGAACCAAGACTGAAGCAGGGACTGGGCCTTGGTTATGCTGTTGCAAGTCTCGGTGCTGATCATAATACCGGGCTTCATGATACTCGGTATGTTTCAAAAAGTGCCGATTTGGAAGAAATAAAAGCTTTGGGTTTTATGAATCCAATACCTGTAAATGATCTTGGCCCAAGAAAGGTAAGCCTTTTTGCTGCTCTTCACAGATGGAATAATTTTCAGGATTGCCTGGTAAAATGTATTTTTGTTCCTTTTAATTTCAGTAAAACGGTACGGGCAGTTAGCGCTATAACCGGCTGGGATACAACTGTCTATGAAGCCATGAAGGTGGGAGAGAGGGCTATTCAGCTTGCCAGGATATTTAATATCAGAGAAGGATTCTCTGCAAAAGAAGATAATTTGCCGCCAAGAATACATACACCAATGCCGGGGGGCCATTTAAAAGGGTCACATATTGCTCAAAGTGATCTTCGTCAGGGCATAATGCTTTATTACGAGGAAATGGGTTGGACCAAGGACGGTATCCCCAAAAAGTCCACCCTGGAAAAGCTGGAAATAGAGTGGGCCTCTGAGTGCCTGGAGAATCTGTAAGAAAAGACTTTGACTTAAAGCCCGGCAGGATTCTTCTTATCAATAAGCCCTAATAGTTAAAGATAACATAAAAAAGCTCTTAAACGGAGCTTTTTGTTTTAGTTGTCCCCTAATAGCATTATGGGATCCTACCCTTTAAATGATTAGCAAAAAAACTTAGAAAGTACGCCAAGGGCATTTATGTTCTATCTATTCTTCTTGATTATAAAGATACGTTATTTTATTTCTGGGCATTTCTATTTCGAAAGAAAAGCGGTCACTTCTATAGTACTGCTCCAAATACTCAATTGGTTGATTATCTTGGTCATAGGCTACCCTAGTAACAAAAAGCACTGGGTCTCCTTTGGTGATAGATAGTTGATTCGCAATATAGCTAGACGCGTTAACGGCAGAAATAAGTTGTTTTGCTCGTTGAATTTTAACTCTATAAATATTTTCTAACACAAGATAAGACGACTGTTTCTCAAAGTATGATGCATTAGTAGAACCTATTCTTTCAAAAGGAATAAATATGTGGCTATATGCAATTGGAGATTTATCTACTAAGAATTTCCTCTCAATAGATAAGACTTTATTATTATTATTTTTCAATAATAATTTTTGGGATAACTCTTTTGATGGTTTAATTGCTTTTATACTTAGTTCTTCAATTGTGCAATTGATTCCCTGATTTACTAAGACTTCAAACAGGCTTTTTAATTCTTTAAGTCCCTGATGAAGTTTAAAGTTGACAAATGTACCTTTACCGCTGCGTCGAACCAATAAGCATTTATTAACTAGTATATCTAAAGCCAGTCTAACTGTTGACCTGCTTATATGAAATTTTTTTACAAATTCATCCTCGCTTAAAATTTTTTGTCCAACTTGAAGCTCTCCACTTAAAATGGCTTTTTCTAAAAGATCTGCCAATTGTTCATAAAGAGGAGTTTCGCTTTCCCTTTCCAGTTCTGTATCTAGAATGATCATAGGTCGTAATAACCTCCCGGTAAAGTAGGCATATCTTAGTGCCCAATATATTTTATCCCTTTTCTGTAGATGTGGTGCCACCCTCGCCGTAAGCCGGCCACTATGCTTTGCGTGACGTAAGCCAATAGGGTTCGGGTTCAGCAGGCTATCAGGGAGTATTCTATATTAACATTAATAGCATTTATAATGTTACTTTAACAAAAAAAGAGATATTTGTCCAACTATGCTTAATAAGAGCGGTAGTTTACACAATGCACGGATTAGTGCGGCTTCAGCCTGTAACCTAACTTCACAGAGACTCGCGATTAAATTAATCGCTCCTTGACAGACAAATACATACAATATATAATGATTGCATACATAATGAAATGTCGGAGAGTGATTACAAGTGAAAAAAGTAAAAGTTATTCAATATGGTTTAGGGCCTATAGGATGTGGCATAGTGAAGGCTGTAAGTATGCACTCGCAGATGGAACTGGTGGGGGTAGTGGATATCGATCCTGACAAGGTGGGTAAGGAATTAAATAAAATAATTTCTTTGAATTGCAACGCTAACCTAAAGGTTTGTTCTTCGCTTGCTGAAGCCCTTGATGGGAAAAGTGCTGATGCTGCTATTCACTGTACATCATCTAAGTTGGGTAATGTTGTTGATCAGTTAAAAGAAATGCTTAATGCAGGGCTTCACGTTATTTCGACTTGTGAAGAATTAGCGTACCCTTGGTATCGCTTCCCGAAGTTGTCAGAGGATATTGATAATTCTGCAAAGAAAGCGGAGAAAGCATTGGTTGGTACCGGTGTTAACCCTGGATTTGCTATGGATATGCTACCTTTAGTTTATAATCACGCCGTCTTGGATGTCAAGGAAATAAGAATTGAGAGGGTTTTGGATGCCGGCAGAAGACGTGGTTCACTGCAAAAAAAGGTTGGTGCAGGCATGGAAATAAGTGAGTTTATGGCTTTTGTTGCGGATGAAAAAATTGGACATGCCGGATTTATTGAATCTATTGCTCTATTAGCTGCGGGTTTAGGCTGGGAGTTGGACGAGATTAAGCAGCAGATTCTTCCTGTGATTGCTGAAGAGAATATCCGCACCGAATTTTTAGAAGTTAAGGCTGGACAGGTTGCTGTATTAACCAGAGTGGGTGGGGTTGCAAACAAGGTAAAGAATTAATATCATTTAATTTGCAGATGTATTTGGGGGCATCAGAGCCCTATGATCTTATAAATATAAATGGTAACCCTCCTCTTGAGGTTGTAGTTAAAGGTGGAATCCCTGGAGACAGTGGGACAATAGCTTCCACCATCAACACCCTCCTTAAAGTTATTAATAGCGGTCTTACTGGGCTCATTACAATAAAGGAGTTGCCCGTGTCTTTATGTCATTCTGTCAATAGTGACTGAATTTAAGTTCAATTTGGGAATACATATAATATGGGTGAGCACTTATTATATCCAGAGAAGGCAATTAATTACAGTTGACAGAAAATTCTGTAAGCATTAAAATGTATGAATCACAGTACAGAGGTGTATGTAAATGAAAAGATTTAAATCGACGAATTTTTTTTATCTTGTTATTTTGTCTTTATTTACCTTTTTATTGGTTTTTGTTCCCATCTATAATTTTAAACTATCTTTTATTTTTTATATTTTATTTTGGATTGTAATGGCTTCATCTTTCAACATTATTTATGGCTTAACAGGCTATCTGCCTTTCGGATTTGTAGCTTTTTATGGAGTGGGAGGGTATGCTGTAGCCATATTTATTCGTACATTTGGAATACCTGTTCCAATTGCCATTTTATTTTCCGGGATGATTGGTGTCTTGCTAGCCATATTAATATTCCCGACTCTTCGCTTAAAAGGAATTTATTTCGCTATTGTTAATATGGCAGTAGCACTCATGATCATGGCATTAGTGACGTCTTTACCTGCCAAAGTCTTTGGTGGCTCAAGCGGCCTAACCTTAACTTCAGTATACAATCCGGAGAGAAGCTTTTACTATATGCTCATTTTAACGTTTGCTGTCGTTATCGTAAGCATGTGGTTGACCAGTTCGAGGCTGGGAATTGCTCTGAAAGCGATTAAGCAGGATCAGCATGCGGCTGAAGTAGTTGGAATAAATACAACATTAGTCAAATTGTATCCATGGCTAATATGTGCTGTTATCGCGACGATGGCCGGAGCTATTGATGCTCTCTTTACCGCAATAGTGGCTCCCGACGCCGCCTTTAATTTAATGATCTCGGCAAAGTCAATCGTATATGGTATGTTCGGTGGTTTTGGTACAGTATTAGGCCCTATTCTTGGCACCTTAGTTTTATACAATGTCGACGACTTCGTATGGAGGGTTTTCTCAGGTTTTGATGTGTTCTTGTTAGGTTTACTGCTCCTGATTCTAGTACTCTTCCTGCCACGGGGGATCATGGGGTTTATCTTCAAGATATCACCAAATTTAAGAGGATATTTGAGGTGATCCACTATATGTCTGAAGAATCTGTCTTAGCAATACATCAACTTACCAAGCAATTTGGTGGCCATGTAGCAGTAAAAAACGTTAATCTAGAAATCATTAAAGGAGATATTCTGGGAATTATTGGTCCTAATGGGGCAGGGAAGTCCAGCTTTTTGAATTGTATTATTGGAACGTACAAGCCTGAAATTGGGGAAATATTTTTTAAAGGTGAGAATATTACAAGCTTGTCCACTCACCGGATTATCCGTAAGGGTATGTCAAGAACGTTTCAAGTCCCACGGGTTTTTCAGGAATGCACGCTTTTAGAAAATATGCTAACGCCAGTTCTTCATTTGAAACTTCCCAAGAACCAATTAGTCCGCAAAGCATCAGCATTGCTGGAGAGACTTAGTATTGGTGGGAGAGAACATGACTTGGCGATGGAGTTATCCGGCGGGCAGCAGAAGCTATTAGAGTTTGCCAGGTCTTTAATGCTTGATCCCGATGTCTTGTTGCTTGATGAACCATTTGCTGGTGTTCACCCAACTTTGAAGGAAGTGATGGTTCAAGGAATCCGGGAAGTTCATAAAGAGGGAGTAACGATGATGATAGTGAGTCATGATTTGCCACCCCTTTACAAGCTAACAAATGATATTATCGTACTTAATCAAGGTGAGATCATTGCCAGAGGAAATCCAAAAAACCTGCAAAATGACTCGGTTGTCGTCAATGCCTATTTTGGAAGGTGATAAAAATTAGCTTAATACAGGTAGAGAATGTAGTCGCTGGATACATTTCTAGTATTGACATCTTAAATGACCTGAGCTTGGATGTGGAAAAAGGAAAAATTACGATTGTATTAGGCCCAAATGGTGCAGGAAAATCGACACTATTAAAAACAATTTATGGTTTCTTAAGGCCTAGAGAAGGAAGAGTCCTGTTGCGCGGAAAGGACATTAATGGATTAAATGTCGAGAAGTTATTGAATTTAGGGGTTGCTTATGTTCCTCAACAATCAAAAAGCTTATTTCCTCAAATGACTGTGCATGAGAACTTAGAGATGGGTTGCTGGGTTTTGAAGAATGATAAAAAACGTATAAAGCTAGCTATTAATCGAGCATACGAACATCATTCTTTTCTCTGGGAGGCACGTGACCTACCCGCAGGACTTTTAAGCGGCGGGCAGCAAAGAATTCTTGAAGTAGAGCGATCAATGTTAACAGATCCAGAAATTATTTTACTTGATGAACCAACCGAAACGCTTGCTCCCAAAATAGCTAAAAACATTTACAGCGTACTAGTTGATTTAAAAAAGAGGGGAGTCACTATTCTAATTATTGACCAGAATATTAGAAGTGCTATGGCGATTGCAGATAATGTATATATTTTAGATCTTGGTAAAATCAAATATCATGGCTCCAAAGAAGAGTTGGAAGGGGAGATGGAAAGTATTATTAAAACATGGATTACAGTAGAGGGGGGGAATTAGTTGATTTTAATAGAAGCCATATTATCAGGAATCATTGTCGGGGCGGTATATGCGTTAATTGGCGTTGGGTTAAGTATGATTTACGGTGTGATGAAGGTTGTTAACTTTGCCCACGGGGATCTGCTTGTATTTTCTTCATTTACGGCTTGGTTTTTATACCGAAGGATGGCAATGGACCCACTTGTTTCCTTGTTTATCATCTTGCCTGTGTCATTTCTCTTGGGAATTTTGCTTTATTATTTAGTAATTAAGCGGCTACAAAATTCAAATGATTCTGAAACTGCTTCGTTCTTAGCTTTTTTTGGAATTTCACTAATGCTCAAACATTTAACCACATCCATGTTTGGAGCGACTCCAAGGGGGATTCCTTTTCCGTATGAACAATTTTTCAGAATATCTACCAGAATGGGACCTTTTACGCTATCGACATCCAGGATTATTGCTTTTATGGTTGTCTGCGTTGTCACTGTGATCTTAGTTTATTATCTTCAAAGAACGAGAGTGGGAAAGGCGATTCGTGCGGTTATTCAACATAAAGAGGCAGCTCAAATTTTAGGAATTAAAACGGATTTGATTTCTGCAATTTCTCTTGGTATTGGCTTGATGTCAGTTAGCATTGCCGGTGTATTAGTAACTCTGGTTTTCCCTTCGATTTCTTCAAAATTAGCAGTGAACTATACGACTATTGCTTTTGTTGTGATTATTCTAGGAGGACTACGACAACCATTGGGAGCATTATTGGGTGGAGTAGTCTATGGAATTACAGAAAGTGTCGCAATGTTACTTTTACCAATGGGTTATGCACATGCATTAACGTTCTTCATAATGATTAGTGTTGTTATGTGGAGGCCAGAGGGATTGTTGTCAGGTGTCAAAGTGTGGAGAAAAAAGAAGCTCACAGTCAATGAACTTGTGGTGACTGAGGGTTACTAACATCACGAAAGGGAGAGATCAATGAAACGATTTTATATTCTGTTGTCTGTATGTTTACTGGTTTTTTTAGTTGGCTGTAATTCTGGTAAAAACACGAAAAGTCCTGATGGGACAGTCGAAGTTATTAAAGTAGGAGCTACCATATCTACAACTGGTAACTTTGCTTTTGCTTCCCAACAGGGAATTAAAGGACTGGAGCTTTGGGTAGATGAGGTAAATGCACAAGGGGGCCTGTATGTAGCATCACAAGGGAAGAAGGTTCCAGTGGAACTTGTAACATATGATGATCGCAGTGATACTCAGCAGGTTACAAGGCTGTATGAAAGGCTGATCACTGAAGATAAGGTTGATTTATTATTTGCTCCATTTGGATCTACATTAACAGGTGTAGCAACAACAGTGACTGAGCGATACGGAAAACCATTAATTATTTGGTCAGCAGCCGCAGATACCATTTATGCTCAAGGTCATAAGTATATTATTTCTGCAACTCAAATTGCAGCTTCTTTAGCTCAGTTACCGGGAGTTGATCATGCCTATTCCCTAGGGTATCGTAACATAGCGGTTGTATACCAAGATGAGCCATTTCCAGCGGCCCAGGCATTAGGTACAAAAGAATATGCCGAAAAGCTAGGTATGAATGTTGTTTTTTATGACCACTACTCAAAAGACAGTTTAGATTACTCATCCATGATCCGACGCATAGCTAATACAAATCCCGATGCATTATTTGTGAATGGTTATATGGAAGATCAAGCAAACTTCTTAAGACAGATGAAGGAAAACGATCTTACCTTTGATTATGTTTATATGCTTTATTCAGCCCAACCTGAATGGAAGGACTTAACAGGCAAAGACGGTTCATATATTTATGGGCACGTTTGGGTCCATGAGGACCTGATATATGATGTGACAGATGGAATGAATACAGGTCAGTTTTATGCGGCTTATGATCGGTTATTCCCAAATGCCACACATCCTGCTGATTTCCAAACAGGTCTGGCTTACGGTGCAGGTGTACTGATGCAGAAATTTGTTGAAGATGCGGGCTCATTTGAAGCAGGCAAGATTAAACAAGCAGCACTTGCATTATCAGGAAAAGTTACCGTTATTACAGGGGAGTATAATCTTATGGAGACAGGTAAGCAATTGGGTATGAGAAGTGTAGTAACACAAGCGATCATTGATGATGCAGGCTATAGGCTGGTTATAGTTCATCCGGCAGATGTAAAAACACACAATGCTGTGGATCCATTCCCTGCCTGGAACCAAAGATAATTGCTCTATATGGGAAGGTTAGATTGGGAGGTTAAATGGAATGGCGAAATGGATTAAAGTTGGAGTCGCTCAAACAGACCCAAAGTTGGCGCAGCTGGAGCATAATATGGAGACTACTCGTAGGTTTGTGCAGGAAGCCGCTGCTCAAGGATGTCTTCTTGTTGTTTTTCCTGAATGCTCCCTGACAGGATATTGCTATTCCAGAGAAAAGGATGTAATAGATAATGCTTTAACAGTGGGCAGTTTATGGACCACCGACTTAGAGCTCTTAGCCAGGCAGAACGATCTCTATTTTGTCGTGGGCTTTGTAGAGAGTTCAGGAGGTAAGTACTATAATTCTGTTGCTTTAATTGGGCCAGAAGGGATAGTAGATACCTATCGCAAGGTTCATTTGTCAAATTTAGGAGTCGATAACTTTGTATCTCCTGGCGACCATGAGTTGGTACCGATTGAAACACCAATTGGCAAGCTGGGAATTATGATTTGCTATGATGTTCGTTTCCCGGAACATAGCCGAGTACTTGCTTTACAAGGAGCCGATATATTAATTCATTCTACAAATTTACCCATAACAGCGAAAACACAGGTTGATTATTTACTGCCTACTAGAGCTGTTGAAAACCATATATACGTACTTTCTTCGAATCGCGTAGGCATGGAGAATGAATTCAGATTTATCGGTTTGAGCACAATTTTTGGTCTCAACGGTGAAGCGATAGCTCAAGCTGACTCAGAGAGTGAAACATTGCTGGTTGCAGAGTTAGATCTAGAAAAGGTAAATAATAAGAAAGTATTTTTCCCCGCAATGGAAGGTAAGCCTGTCCATCACTACAATGATTTATTTGGAGCTCGCCGCCCTAATTTGTATAGGAAACTTACAGAAGAGTAATCAAGTAGTTAGGGTGGTAGGCTTAATTAACACGTTTCTGATTTGTACTTGTCAGGGAGGGTAGTTTTACCCTCCCTGGTTTGTTGGCGGCTAATCATCACTGCTAACGGAGTGTGATTGAGCTACACACCGGCGTAAGCGATAGCTTAACAGTGGAATCTGCTATGGGTTTGGTATCAGTCCCGAAAAGTAATATGGTCTCACTAAAGGAAATACATAAAAACTCCGCCCTACGGAGTTTTTTATGTTTACTCACTCTATGAATTGTTAATGTATTTTTTATAATCCTCTTCTGTATCTATATCTGCAAGTATTTCCGCTGAAGAGACTTCTACCGGGCAGGTCCGGTCTTCTGGCAGGTTCATTAGTATCTGCCTGCCGCCTTCATCCCCAAGTAGTTTTTTAAGCATGGGGAAGAGCATCCTGTCAAAAAGCACTGGGTTGCCCCTTTGTTTTTTGAAGACGGGGTAGACCGCAGGCTTCAGAGTGCACCGGTAGTTTTCAAGCAGAGCGGAAAAAACTGAAGGGGGCACAAAGGGTTGGTCACCCAGGGCAAAAATAACGGCCTGGGAGGTCTCTGATACTGCTTCAAGACCGGCTGTGAGTGAGGAAGCCTGTCCCTTTAAATATTCCTGATTAAAAACCAATTTAACTTTCTCCGGCGGGAAAAGCGAGGCTGCCCATGAATCAGGCTGTGTTACCAGGATGACCTCACCCATATCCGCTGACAGGACGTTGTTGACTGTATGTTCAAGGACTGTCCAGTTATTGATTCTAAGAGCGAGTTTGTCTTTACCCATGCGCCTTGATGAACCGGCTGCCAGTATAACACAGGAAACGCGGGGCAAAAAAGCATGGCGCGACCTGTGAAAAATAAATCTGACCGGCTCTTTTTCCTGGGCACTGGTAAAAAGAAGCCTGTCCACATTGGGGAGCACTTGCATCCCCTGGACTATTACATTTATAACGGACATATCGGAAACAGTTTCAACCTTGTTTAGTACAGGTACAATACTTGCCGCAGGCGCCTGCATTTGTCCCAGTGCAATCATGTGTTTAAGGGAGTTAATAAGGTGGCCTGCATTTAACGGTTCGTTGTCTGCAGCCTGCGCCTGGACTGCCAGGAGTTTTGGCCTGTGCACGGCATTCTGTCGCAGCGGAAGAGTTAAGGCATCAAGGCCGAGTACGGGGACAATGACCGTGGCGGCAGCAGGTATGACAGGTTCATGTGCTGCAAAGCCCTTAACCGGCAGCCCGGCAGCCCCATCCGCCTCCACCAGTATATAGGGGGCCAGGCCACTTTGTTTTAGTTGACCTACCCAATCGCTGTCTATGCCTTCTAACTTTCCATCCGGTAACACGGAAGTGCCCAAGGCCACCATGGGATGGGACTTAAGGACTTTTTCGGTTTTGACCGTCGCCTCGTGCAGGTTGCGGCAGGTGATAACAGGCATATCATCCGGACAGTATATTTTTGTGGTGGTGGTAAGGATAACTTTATTCTGTGCTGCCACCAACTCCTGTGCCAATCCTGCAATAATCATCGATTTACCGCCGGCGCCATAAACGGCAACCACAGCGCTGCCTTCCAGGCCAAGCCCGGACACAAAACCCGATGCAGCCACAACAGTTTCCTCCCCCCAAAAGGTGTTCTTTACAAGAGCAGCATTTCAGGTTGCTTTATTTGAATATTTTCTTGTTTTTAACGGCAATTATTTCAGCCAATATACTGACGGCTATCTCTTCTGCTGTTTGTGCCCCTATCTCAAGTCCGATGGGAGTATAAACTTTTTGCAGGCTTTCCTGGGGCACTCCTTTTTCCCTGAGCTTGCTGAAAACCTCTTTGACCTTTGTTTTGCTGCCGATCATGCCGATATACGCGGCTTCGGAGTTGACCACTGTCTCCAGCGCTGCCTGATCCAGGGCGTGTCCCCTGGTGATAAGTACAATATAGCTGCTTTTATCGAGCTTGAGCTTTTTTAGTTCTTCCTGTATGTCCCCCACCAGGCAGTGACCTGCAGTGGGAAACCTCTCCGGGTTACAGAATTCTTCCCTGTCATCAATGACAACGATCCGCAGCTGTATCATTGCGGCCATGGCTGCCAGCGGCTGTGCCACATGGCCGGCGCCCGCTATAACCAGGGTATCGGAGGGAACGATGGCATCAATAAAGACTGTTATTTCCCCGCCGCATACCATACCAAGGCCCTTGGCTTTATCCTGGGTCAGAGTGTAAGTCTTAATTCTGCTTTTTTCCTCACTGATAGCCGCCACTGCTTCTTTAATCACAGTTGCCTCCAGCAGGCCGCCCCCCACAGTGCCCCAGGTGTTGCCTTGACTGTCTACCAGCATCCTGAAACCCGGCCTGCCCGGCGAAGAGCCTTTTGCTTCCACCACAGTCACCAGTGCCGCCGGTTCTCTATTTTCCACCATCTGAGAAAGCAGTGTATAAATTTCCTGATTCATTCAATTCGCTCCTTTTCCAAACGAACAGTTGGGGAAGACACAGGCTGTGCAGCGGCGGCAAAGCCCGCCATGGCCAAGCATTGTAATATCGCGCGCCCTGATTTCTTCTCCCGCCATGATGCGCGGTAAAAAGAGGTCAAGGACAGTTGTTTTGAAGTACATGGCGCAGGCCGGCAGGCCGATGATTGGCACTTTCCCCATGTAGGCCAGCATAAACATCGCTCCCGGCAGGACCGGTGCTCCATACTTCACTATTTTGGCGCCGGTCTTTTTGATGGCTCCCGGGGTCACATCGTCAGGGTCAACCGACATGCCGCCTGTCACTATCACCATTGTACAGCCCCTGCCAAGCATTTCTTTAATGGCGGCGGCAATTAACTCTTTTTCGTCTGCGGCAAACAGCACCTCAGGCGCTTCCAAGCCAAAGGAAGAGGCTTTTTCCTGCAGCACAGGCACAAATCCATCTCTGATGCGGCCTTCCGCCACTTCTCGCCCTGTCACCACCACGCCTAACTTAAGGGCCTGATAAGGTACGACTGTCACCGGAGGTGTGCCGGCACAGATTTTCTCAACCCGTTTCACAGTCATTTCTTTCACCACCAGGGGGATTACTCTGCAGCCCGCCAGCATGTCACCGCTGTCCACAGGTGAATTTGTGTGCAGCGTGGATACCGCTACATTCTTAATGGCGTTGATCCTGTTTGTGCGTGCTGAATCAACCTTAAGCAGGCCTTTGTGTCCGGCCCTCAGGTCTACTCTGCCCTCGGCAGGGCCCTGCAGGACAACCCCTGGGCCGCACAGTGCATCTGCTATTCTTTGACCTGCTTCGTCTTCGTGCAGTTCGTCTCCCGCAAGCTCAATGATGTAGATATTGCTCTTGCCGATGTCTAATAGTACTTCCACATCCTCTTCCCTGATAATGTGGCCCTTTTTAAAAAGGGCGCCCTTAAATGCGCCTTTTTCAATTTTTGTGATGTCGTGGCAGATTACCCTGCCAACCGACTTGCGCGTATCAAGGCACCGTGCCTTCAAATCTTCTCACCGCCCTTTTTGTCATAGGACATCCTGTGATTCAGGTGCATGAGAGCTTCAAGCACTCCGCCTGCCACCGCCCTTGCTTTATCAGAAATGGTATAGCAGTCGGCCTCGCTGCCGCGGGGGTCGATGTCGCCTACCTTCATGCCTTTTTTAACTATGCTGGCCGGAAAGAGGAGGCCGCGCAGCAAGCCGTCGATGGCGGCTACCACCGGCATCCCGTCCACAGTGGCCACAGTTTCACCAGCCGCTGCTATCTCGCCGATTTCCTTGTGCGGTAAAAAAGTGCCGTTAACGGGAGCTCTCAGCAGCCTTTCCACAGTAAAGCCGCCCACCCCACCGGGAATCCCGGTATTTTCGGCGGCAGTGCCGCTGTATATCACCCTGCCCAGATTATGACCGCGTTTTGTTTCAATGACGGCGTCTACATCCACGCCGGCGGTAAAGCCCGGCCCAAGGGCGACTACAACTGGAGCAGCGCCAATAGTGGCGCCGGTGTTCTTTTTGGCCATGGCAGCGTCAACAAAAGCTTGCGGCCGCAAGCAATTGATAAGACTGCCGGCAGGGTCCACCAGTACCGGGATAATCCTCTTTTCAAGCAGTTTTTCTGCCTCGCCGGAATCTCTGCATAACCTGGCGCTTACACCTTCTATCTGGGCACACCCGCTAAAGACTGCAGCGGCAAATGAAACAGTTCTCCTGACAACCACAGGTGCAGGCAGTTCCAGCATTATCACGTCAAAACCGGCGTACCACAGCCGGTGCGCCACACCGCTTGCCAAATCACCCGCTCCTTTAATAATGACCCTGCCAGGTTTAATCACTTTTATCCCGCCTTTTTTGCTATTCGTCTGACGTGTTGCCTTAAATTATGGTTAGCGTTATACTATTTTTAGAATAACGCCGGTAAAAAAATAATCTTCAGTCGAAAAAGCCTGTAAAATGTTTTTTATAAAGGATCAAAAGGGCGTCCCCGGCTTCACTGCAGAATTGCCTGTAGCGTGTAATCAGGTCATGAGCCTCTGCAGTTAAAAGCGAGCCGCCTCCTTCAGTACCGCCGGCTTTACGCAACAGCAATGTAACCCCCAGCTGTTTTTCAGCTCTCCTGATAACAGTCCAGGCTTTACTGTATGACATACCCATTTCTTCAGCAGCCTTTTTCAGGGAACCGCTGCTGCGAATCCTCTCCAGCAATTCACAGGGGCCTTCTCCGAAGGCCTTTTCTTCTTGTGTCAGCCATAATTTAAAGACCAGTCTCAATATAGTTTTCTCCTTAACTGATATAAAGTTTAATTCTCCCTTGCCATATTTTTTCCTGCAAGAAATCTTTCAAAAATGATTGTATAAACAAATCGAAATAATCTATAAACAAGAAGGAATATGGCCACCGGAGAGCGAATATATCTAAAAATATAAACCAACGGTTCATTTATTGAACCGATATGTATAGTGAGGTGTAAAGTCATTACCGGTGAAAATGGAACGAAAACTGTGCTGGTTGCCCTTAGTTTGCTCGACTATTATACCATAGATAGAATGCAGATTGGCCTTTCAGAATTTGTCAGGCTTTCCGGCATTCCCAAGGCCAATGTGCTGCGGCATCTTTGCGCTTTGGAGGAAAAAGGATTCATCAAACAGGACAGTAAAACAAAGAAATACCAACTCGGCTTTAAGGCGCTGGAACTGGCCTACCTTATTAACAAGCAATTCAGGATAAGGGATATGGTTCTTCCCTATATGGAGAAATTGAGGGACGAGACCAATGAGACGGTTACTCTGCAGATTGAAGACAGAGGAAGAGGGATCTGTATAGAACGTCTTGACCCCAATAATGCACTTGTCTACCTGACCCCCATGGGCAGCCGTGAATATCTCCACACCGGCGCTTCCCGTAAGGTGCTGCTGGCCTATCTTCCCGATGACCGCATTGACTTAATCATAGCAGAAGGCCTTCCCCGTGTTACCAATAAGTCAGTCACAGATGCAGAGCAGCTGCGGCGGGAAATTGCTCTCATCCGTGAGAACGGTTACTCTATCACCGAGGGGGAACACGTAGAAGGAGCATTTGCAGTATCTGCCCCTATAAGGGTAAGAGACGGCAGTGCCATTGCCAGCCTTTCTGTCGTGGGACCTCAGTTCAGAATCAATAAGGACAAGAGGAAGCGGTATATAAATCTGTTGCTGGAGATGGTTAAAGAAATCTCGGCGGAACTCGGATTTAGAGAGTAGTGCTGTGGCTGCCGGTAAAAGGCAGTGGAGGGGACAGTCTGATGAAAAAAACAATCGGCTTTATCGGCCTTGGCACCATGGGTGCGCCCATGGCGTTGCGCCTTGTGGAGTGCGGCTACCCCCTGCTGGCATATGATTCTGTCGCATCAAAAGTGAGCCGCCTGGCAGCGCAGGGAGCAATACCTGCTGCTTCGCCCCGGGAAGCAGCGGCGCGGGCGGAGATAATCATTTTAATGCTGCCGCTGCCCAAGAATACAGAAGCTGTTGTTCTGGGTAAAAACGGTATCATTGAGGAGATAAGCGCCGGCAAGATTGTTGTTGATATGAGCACATCATCTCCCACCCTGACCAGGCAGATATACAGAGAAGTGCGGGGACGGGGAGGGGAAATGCTCGATGCCCCTGTCAGCGGCGGGCAGGAGGGGGCAAGTTATTGTCTTGAAAAAAAAGCAGCATCCTTTATACTTCCTGATGATTTTACCCCTGGTTTCACCACAGACCTTCTGCTCAAAGATATGGAACTGGCTATGGAGATGGGGGAGCAGGACGATGACCCAATATTCTTCGGTAAACTTGCTCACCATTTCTTCAGAAAAGCAAGCAATTTCGGACTTGGCTCTGAAGATAATTCTGCAGTGATTAAAATTTTCCGTGAAATGATGAAAAAGTGAGTCAAAGGAAGGTTGTTCATGATTACAGTAGATACAGCTCTTTGCAGCGGCTGCGGATTGTGTGCTGAAAACTGTCCGCTCAAAGCGATTACAATGGAAGAAGTTGCCGTCATCGGAGAAACATGTGTCCGCTGCGGTCTTTGCGAGCGTATCTGCCCTTGCACAGCTTTAGCGCCAATCACGCAAAGCACAGCTGAAGAGGTGTATGTCAGCTGTGATGCCTGTCCGGTACAATGCACAATCAAGCCCGGCTTTACAGGGGCGTGCCGGCGCTATATTAACCTGGAAGGAATCCTGCAGCGCAACAGGACGCTGGTGCTGGCAGTGCCGGAAACAGATGAAGCAAGCCCGGAAATCTCAAGGCCGCTGCTTACTGCGGTGGGGGCCGGCTCCACCTATCCCTGCTGCCGCCCTGCCCCGCACATTGTGCAGGATTCGGTAAACGGGGTAGATGTGGTTACTGTGGTTACTGAAGCCCCACTCAGCTATAGCGGCGTCAAGATAAAAGTGGATACAAATTTTTATATCGGCGCGGAAGGCGCGAAAGTGCGCCGCGAAGGCGTGGTGGTGGGGATGCTGGAGACTGAGGAATACGGTTCAAAGATGATTGCTGTGGGTGGTGCAAACATACTAACCGGTAAACATGGCTCTGTGGCTGCCCGCACCATTGTGGAGGTCAGTAACGGTGAAAGGGTCACTCTCAATGTGGATAACGGCGCTCTGCTTGAACTGCAGGTAGGTCATGCCCCTGTTATCAACGGCAAAGAAGACAAGAGGATGCGTGTGGGCTGCGGTAGTGCGACCATTGGCATGTTTGCCTCACAGCTTGCGGCCGCGGTTGACGAAGCAATCATTCTTGACCACCACATAGTGGGGCTCCTTTCAGAGCACAGGGCCGGTAAAGAGGCTGGCCTGGGCTGGAGCGGTGTGGTGCCAAATGCACGCCTCAGTACACCGGGCCGCTATTTCGGAGAGCCCGGCGGTGGCTGGGGAGGCACTAATATCGAAGAACCCCGCCAGGCTATCAGAAACATTGATTCAAGTGTGGCAAGGCCGGGTATAAAAATACTGGTAACAGAGACAACCGGACGGCAGGCAGCTCTCTTTACCCTCGATGATAACAGAAACCTGCAGGAAATACCTCTGACACAGGAAGCAGGGCAAGTTGTCGAGTTAATTGCAGCTTCCTGCGAAGAGGCGAAGGTCTCCGCCCTTTATTTTGGGGGCACCGGAGGCAGTGCGCGTGCCGGTGTGGCCGGTTATCCTCTGGAGCTGACAAAAGCCGTACACCGCGGCGAAGCTACCCTGACCATCGGCGGGGCGCCAACCTTTATTCTCCCCGGCGGAGGCATAAATTTCCGTGTCGATGTGGAGAGAGTGGCGCCAAAAGCTTTTACCTGGGTACCTACCCCTGCCACAGTGGCTCCTGTGGAATATACCATGAGCCGTGCACGTTATGAAGAAATTGGCGGCCACACCGAGCAGATTGTGGAACTCTCCGTGCTGAGGGAAAAAATGAAGGGGCGTGAAGGGAAATGAAAGGAGATTTTTTCCTGACCGCAAAGGGTCCCGGGAAAATATTCCTCGATTATGGCCCTGTGCAGATGCTCATCAGCGCCTCCTCACGCGGCAAACCTCTTGCGGGCAGGCAGCTAAAAGCAGCGGCAGGCTGTGTAAAGGAACTCCTGGAGACGCTCTCAGCCTGTCTTCCCCTGGCAAAGCAGCCGCCGGCCGCAGTTTCCGGCAAGCGGCGGCAGTTTCCTGAGGTCCTTTGCCGCATGGCTGCCGCTGTCAACGCCACCGGCGATACATCGCTTACATCCATGGCGGCAGTGGCCGGCACCTTTGCCGACTGCGTGGCCGACTTCCTCCAAGAACTAGGCGCTGACACGGTTATCGTCAATAATGGCGGAGACATTGCCTTGCGCCTTCCACAGCAGGAATTTATCCGGGTAGGCATTGCTCCTTTTATAGGCAGCGCCGCCATTAATATGACCCTGACAATAGCTGAGCAGGACGGGTGGAGAGGGATTGCCACCAGCGGCCTTGGCGGCAGAAGCCTGACGCAGGGGATTGCCACCAGTGTAACTGTGCTGGCCGGCAGCGCAAGCCTGGCCGATGCCTGTGCCACACTGATAGCCAACAGTACCTACCACGAAGATCCCTCAATCATCCGCCGTCCTGCCAGGGAGGTTGACCCTGATACTGATATCGCGGAGCTTCCCGTTACAGTCGCCTTAAAAGACCCTGCCCCCGAAGTCTTCCGCCGCGCGCTTGAAAACGGGCTTGCCTCTGCGCAAGAACTTTACAGCCGCGGGCTGATTGGGGGCTCAGTGCTTACAGCCGGGCCGTACTGCTCCTGTTTCCCGCCAGAGTTGGCTGCGCGGCTGGACCTGCATGATAGCCGGAAAATAACCAGACAAACTATGTAAACTACATGAAGACAGGGAGGAATTAGAAGATGGCATTGTTGCCTGAAGTAAAGAAACACTACGGTATGCAAAAACTATTCATCAATGGAGAATGGATTGAATCAAAATCCCCGGTAGTAAACGTAAATACCAACCCGACTACCGGCGAGGAGATTTCCACATTCCCTGCTGCCACCAAAGAAGAGGCCCGTGCAGCAGTAGAAGCGGCACAGCGCGCCTTTGTGCACTGGAAAGATATGCCCATGCGCGACCGCGCCAGCCTGCTTTTTGATATGCGCTCGCGTTTCAAAGAGTCCACTGAGGAACTGAGCCGTGTGCTGGTGCAGGACCACGGGCGTACTATTGAGGAAGCCCGGGGCTCGGTAGCCCGTGTGATTGAGAATATAGAGTCTGCCTGCTCTGCGCTCTACGGCCTCACCAAGCAAAACGAGCATATGGAGCAGGTGGCTACCGGTATAGACCAGTACCTGACCTGGGAACCGCTCGGCCCGTTTTTAATAATCACTCCAAACAATATCCCCATGCATGCCTGGTCATCGTTTGTCCCCTATGCTCTCGCTGCCGGCTGTACAGTTGTTGTCAGTCCCAGCAGGCAGGTCCCTGTGGCGGCGGAGTATGTCTGCCGTGTGGCACAGGAGGTTGGGTTCCCGCCCGGAGTAATCAACATGCTCCATGGCGGCCGGGAAATCAATGAGCAGATTATGCGTCAGCCCGAAATCCAGGGCCTCGGCTTTATAGGTTCCAACAGCGCAGGCCACGAGCTTTTTGACTTATGCGGAAAGCTGAAAAAACCCTCGTCCATCAACGGCAACGGTAAAAATCATGTGGTCATCATGCCTGACGCAGACATAAATCAATCTGCACAGTGGCTGGTGCGCGCCTGTTTTGGCATGGGAGGCCAGCGCTGCCTTGGTGCTGACAGTATTGTTGTCATCGGTGACAAATACGATGAACTAAAAAGCAAATTTAAAGAGGCTGTCATGGGAGTAAAGCTTGGGTACGGCCTTGATGAGGAGACTGAACTGGGGCCCATGGTGTCCAAATCCGGTAAGGATAAAGTGCTGGCCTGGATTGACGGGGCACTTGCAGAAGGGGCAAGCATGGTGCTTGACGGGAGGAATCCAAGCGTTCCCGATTATCCCAACGGCCATTTCCTGGCACCCACCATCCTTGAGAACTTTAATGTTGACATGAACGCGGCCAAAGAGGAGTCTTTTGGGCCTGTGGCGGCGCTGGTCCGCGGGGAAAGCCTGGAGCAGGCCATCGAGTGGATCAACACCAAAACAAATCTTGGACATTCGGCCTGTATTATGACAGGCAGCGGGAAAAGCGCACGGCAGTTTGTGCGCGAAGTAAATGTGGGCAATGTGGGCGTCAATGTTGGTGTGGCCCAGCCCTTTGCTTTTTTCCCGCTTGGCTCCCGCAGGGAATCATTTGTGGGTTCGGCAAAATCCCGCATGGCTTCAATGCGTCTTTTTATGGACGAAAAGACAGTCTGCATGCGTTGGATATAGAGTAAAAAGAAAGGACTGAAGCAGTTGTCAACAAAACCTGAAGTGCGCAAGCTGTATGTATTTCTCGAAGAAACCCATGCCGACGGGGTAAAAACACTGGAGAAGCCGGTGCGCAAGGCGGCAGCTGCGGCTGCTTTCAAAAATCCTTTTGCGGGCGTTTATGCTGAAGACCTCTCCCTCCTATCTGACTGGAGCGAGGAGCTGGGCGAGATGCTGACCAGGAAAGCTGTAGCTGCCCTTGGCATTTCACCAGAGGAGGCGCACAGCTACGGCAAAGCTGCAGTCGTCGGTGAAAAAGGGGAATTGGAACACTGCGCCGCTGTGCTTCATCCCAAGTTGGGGAAGCCCATGCGTGACAACGTAGGAGGGGGCAAGGCCATCATACCCTCCTCGAAAAAACTGGGCTACCCGGGAGTCAGCATTGATGTCCCTCTCCACTACAAAGATGCAGCCTTTGTCCGTACCCATTTTGACGCCATGGAAGTCCACCTTCCCGACTCGCCGCGGGCAGACGAGTTGGTACTTATCGTCGTAGTTACCGACAGCGGCCGGCCCCTGCCGCGCATTGGCGGACTTAAAGTGGAAGAAATCAAAGGTGAAGACGGCCTGCGCTGACAAAATAAAATGGCACAGGTCAAAAACAGGAAAACGTAAGATCAGGAGGCAGGAACAATGAGTACCCTACTGTTTAAAAATATTGGCACCCTGCTAAGCGGAGACATGGAGCGTCCGATTATAAAAGCCGACTCGGTTCTTGTACGTGATGGTGTTATTGAAACCATCGGAAACACAGATGTAGCTGAAGTGGAAGTTGATAAGGTGGTGGACCTGCAGGGAATGACTCTTGCTCCCGGGCTGATAGACGGGCATGTCCACCCCGTACTCGGTGATTTTACACCGCGCCAGAAGATGTCTGACTTTATTGACAGCTCCCTGCACGGCGGGGTGACAACAATGATTTCCGCCGGTGAGGCTCACACCCCGGGCCGGCCAAAGGACCCTTCCGGGGTGAAGGCGCTAGCTATACTGGCCCATAAATGCTCCGCTAACCAGCGTCCTGCCGGTGTCAAGCTGCACGGCGGCGCACTGATTCTGGAAAAGGGGCTGACAGAGTCCGACTTTGCTGAAATGGCCCGTGAAGGCGTATGGTTGGTGGGAGAGATTGGCCTTGGCAGTGTCAAAGACCCGCAGGAGGCCGCCCAAATGGTGCAATGGGCACACAGCCACGGCATGAAAGTTATGATGCATACCGGCGGCACATCCATTCCCGGCAGCTCCGTGGTAACAGCAGATGATGTGATCAGTGTCGGGCCCGATGTGGCTTCTCACGTAAACGGCGGTCCCACAGCACCTCCGCTTGCTGAAATAGAGAAGATGGCTGTCCAGGGGAAGATGGCAATGGAGATTGTGCACTGCGGCAATCCCAAAGCAGCAGACTTTGCCGCACGGCTCCTTAATGAGAGAGGAGAGCTGCACCGCATTACCATCGGCAACGACGCCCCCTCAGGCACAGGAGTAATCCCCCTTGGTATCCTGCGTGTAATTGCACAGCTCACCTCACTCTCCGCAATACCTGCCGGGCAGGCCGTAGCCATGGCCACAGGCAATACCGCCCGTCTTTACGGTCTTAACACCGGTATCATAGAGCCCGGCAGAGAAGCTGACTTTGTGATTCTCGATGCGCCCATGGGTTCAGTGGGAGAGGATACAATCGGCGCACTGGAGGCGGGAGATATCCCTGCGGTATCCATGGTTGTCATCGACGGCAAGATTCTGGTGCAGCCCAGCAGGAACACCCCGCCGGCCAAGAGAAAGCCGGTCATTATAGCAGGTTAAGAGTATTTATGACCCAGTCGCAGTAAAACTAAATGGGCAAATGAGGTGGATGGATGGAACTTACTTATCACAGGCCAAAAACCTGGCCCGACTTATTGGATGCCATTGGCGGTTTAAACGACTATGCCTTTGTGGCGGGAGGCACTGACCTGCTTGTTAAGCTGAAAAGAAACAGTTTTATAACGCAAAATCTTGTGGACATAAGCGCGGTCACAGAATTGCAGGGAATCGCTGAAGCCGGTGGGAAAATCACGATCGGTGCTGCTGTAACCCATGCAAGGCTTATTCATTCTTCATTTATCAGGGAGAGAGCTTTTGTCCTGGCAGAAGCGGCAAGCCGGATTGGTTCTCCCCAAATCCGCAATACTGCAACGATTGGCGGAAACATTGTCAGCGCCTCTCCTGCCGCCGATTCCGTGCCGGCGCTGATGGTTTTGGACGCCTGTGTGGAGGTCGACAGCCAGGGTCAAAAGGTATATATCGCCTTGCCGGATTTCTTCCAGGGGCCGGGAAAAACTTTGCTTACAAAAGGTGAGCTTATAACAGCTGTGCGCATCACAGCTTTAAAGCCCAAAGAAGGCGCATCATTTATAAAATTGGGTAAACGGAAGGCCATGGCCATTTCAGTTGTCAACGGTGCAGCCTGGGTGAGAGTGGAAAACGGAGTTATTGAAGATGTAAGGCTGGCTGTGGGCGCAGTTGGCCCCACACCACTCCGCCTCCCTGCCGTGGAAGAGTGGCTCAAAGGCAGGCAGGCAGGCTCCGGTGTTCTGGATGATGCAGGAAAAATGGCTATACAATATGCCAGGGCCATTAGCGATATTCGCTCAACCGCGGAATATCGCCGTGATATGGTGGAGATTGTTGTAAAAAGGTCGCTGGGCCAAGCTCTGCAAAGGGCCGGGGGGGAGTGTGCATATGAGTAAAGTGTCTGTGGGCTTTAAGCTGAACGGTAAAGAAGTAACAGCCAGTATTGAGCCTGATTTGCTGTTGGTTGACTTAATAAGGGAAGTGTTTGGCCTGACCGGCACCAAAGTAGGGTGCGGAGAGGGTGAATGCGGGGCCTGTACTGTACTGCTTGATGATAAAGCAGTAAACTCATGCCTGGTGCTTGCTGCCCGCGTGGATGGCAGTGAAGTGATAACAGTTGAGGGAATCGGCAGCTATGATAAGATTCATCCCCTGCAGGAAGCATTTATTGCGGAAGGCGCCGTCCAGTGCGGCTTTTGTACGCCGGGGATGCTCCTCAGTGCCAAAGCGTTGTTGGACGCCAAACCCAAACCCACAGCCGACGAAATAAAGGAACATATCTCCGGAAATCTATGCCGCTGCACCGGTTACTCCAAGATTGCGGCTGCAATCGAAAAAGTGGCTAAGGGTGATCATGCCTGAGGAGGTGAATTCTTTGCACGACTATAAAGTGGTTGGACATTCTGTGAAAAAAGCGGATGCCCTCGATAAAGTGCTTGGCGCTGCCAAATACGCCGCTGATATCCAGATGGAAGGGATGCTGTATGCCAAAGTACTGCGCAGCACCCTGCCGCATGGGATTGTAAAAAGTATTGATGTTTCCGCGGCAAAAAAAATGGATGGGGTCAAAGCGGTGCTGACAGCCGCAGATATCCCCGGTGGAAACAGTACCGGTATAATCATAAAGGACCAGCCTATTATGTCAGGTGTCAACCAGAAGGTGCGCATGGTTGGTGATGCTCTGGCCATTGTGGCGGCAGAAAGCGAAGAAACCGCCGCAAAGGCCCTGGGGCGGATATTAGTTGAGATCGAGCCGCTGCCCGGTGTTTTTTCAGCCGTGGAAGCCATGAAGGAAGACGCCCCCCGGGTTTATGACAACGGCAATATACTGGGCGTAAGAAAAATTATAAAAGGCGATGCCGAGGCCGCCTTTAATCAATGTGCCGTAGTGGTGGAAGATGAATACACCACTCAAATGACAGAACATGCCTATATCGAAACAGAAGCAGGTGTGGCCACAGTTGACGGCGGCATGGTAACCGTTTGGGTATCAACACAAAACCCTCACTACGACAGAAAAGAAATTGCCAGAAACCTTAATATCGGTATGCACCAGGTAAGGGTGGTCCAGTCTGTCACCGGGGGAGGTTTTGGCGGCAAGCTTGACATCTCCGTGCAGGTATTTCTTGCCCTCCTGGCCAAAGCGACCCGGCGCCCGGTAAAAATGGTTTACTCCAGGCCGGAATCAATCACAACCACTGTCAAGCGCCACCCCTATTTTGTCAGGTATAAATCAGGCGCATTGGCAGACGGGACGCTGCATGCCGTAGAGTGTACAATCATCGGCGATACCGGCGCTTACGCCTCCTATGGCCCCGGAGTCCTGACACGGGCGGCGGTTCACGCCACAGGCCCTTACGAGGCGCCAAACGTCAGGATATTGTCTTATACAGTTTATACAAACAACCCACAGGCCGGCGCCATGAGAGGTTTTGGCGTGCCGCAGATTGCTTTTGTCCACGAGGAGCAGATGAACATGCTTGCCGTCAAGCTTGGCATCTCCCCTTTGGAAATCAGACTGCGCAATGCCCTGCGGCCGGGTTCAGTCACTGCAACAGGCGCGACATTGACACAAAGTGTAGGCATTGTACAGACACTGGAGGCGGCCGCAGCCAAAGCACGTGAGGTACTAAGCCCTGAAAGCCTGAACCAGATTTTAAACAGGGGGGGCAGTGTATGAAAAAAATAGGAGCTGGAATTGCCTCAATGTGGTATGGGATCGGCAATACAGGTTTGCCCAACCCTGCTTCGGCTTTTGTGGAAGTCCTTGATGACGGGACAGTAATCGTCCTCACCGGGTGTGCAGACATAGGCCAGGGCTCAAGCACTGTGCTGGCACAAATCGCCGCTGAAGAAATCGGTGTAGGCATTGAAGATGTAAAAGTGATAGCGGCCGACACTGCCGTTACGCCGGAAGCCGGCGCCACTTCTGCCAGCAGGCAGACCTATATTTCAGGCAATGCCGTCAGGATGGCGGCAGCGGAAGCAAAAAAAATAATAGTGGAAACAGCGGCTGAGATGCTAAACGTGACCCCTGCTGAAATTGAATGCCGCGATAAAATGCTCCAGGTAGTGAGCACCTCGGATAAATCCCGGTTTTTAGTGGATTGCAAAGACTCCTGCCGCACCAACTCTGTTTCTCTGGCAGACTGCCTGGGCAAGTGCCGCATGCAGGGCAAGCTTACACTTGGACACGGTTGGTTTAATCCGGACACCATAGCACTAAACCCCGAAACCGGTGCTGGTAGTCCTTATGGCACTTATGCTTATGCTACCCATATTGCTGAAGTGGAGGTGGACACTGAAACAGGTGAAGTTACCGTTTTAAACCTGATCGCGGCGCATGACGTGGGGAAGGCAATAAACCCCATGAATGTGGAAGGCCAAATTGAAGGGGGGTGTGCAACAGGACTAGGGTATGCATTGTCGGAAGAAGTGTTGCTGCAGGAAGGTAAAGTCCTAAATCCAGATTTAGCAACTTATTTAATTCCCACATCACTTGATATCCCCAGAATATACCCGATAATTGTGGAGGAGCAGGACACAACGGGCCCCTTCGGGGCAAAGGGTGTCGGGGAACCGGCCCTGATTCCCACAGCTGCCGCCATAGCCAATGCTGTCTATAACGCGGTCGGTGTAAGGATAACGGACCTTCCCATTACAAGTGAGAAAGTACTGGCAAGCTTAAAGAAAACAACTAAGGAGGAGTAATAAATGACTGAAAAAGTTAGTTTCCTCAAAAGGAAAAACATCGAGTTCACCCTCAGGCGTTACGGTATCGAAGCTCTTGGCGCCATGGCACTTGGCCTTTTTGCATCTCTTATTGTTGGTCTAATTCTCAGAGAACTTGGCTCGAAGCTGGGTATCGATTTCCTCTTCACTTCCGGCCAATCGGCCATGGCTATGATGGGACCGGCCATCGGTATCGCCGTAGCCTTTGGCTTGAAGGCTCCCCCGCTGGTAATGTTTGCTTCCACAGTTACCGGTTCAGTCGGTGCAGCCCTGGGCGGCCCCGCTGGCTCATTTATTGCCGCTGTTGTCGGCGCCGAGTTTGGTAAAGCAGTTGCCGGTGAGACCAAAGTTGATATTATTGTTGCTCCTGTTGTTACAATTCTGGCCGGTATTGCTGCAGGTACCTTTGTCGGACCCGCCATTAAGGCACTGATGGAAGGTTTAGGCTCTGTTATTATGGTCGCCACAGAACTGCATCCCATCCCCATGGGTATTCTTGTATCTGTCATTGTGGGTCTTGCCTTAACCGCCCCTATCTCCAGTGCGGCCCTCGCCATTATGCTGCAGTTGGGCGGGCTCGCCGCCGGTGCTGCCACAGTCGGCTGCGCGGCACAAATGATTGGCTTCGCCGTTTCCAGTTATCGTGAAAACGGTGTGGGCGGCCTTATTTCTCAGGGCCTTGGCACTTCAATGCTGCAGATTCCCAATATCGTGAAAAATCCGAAAATATTGATTCCTCCCACCATCGCCGGCGCCATCCTTGGGCCCTTTGCCACTACTTTATTTAAGATGCAGAATATACCCGCCGGCGCAGGAATGGGTACAAGCGGCCTCGTAGGCCAGTTTGGCACCCTTACCGCCATGGGCGGGGGCGGGGGTACCTACACTGGTATTATCCTGCTTCACTTCATCCTGCCTGCTGCCATTACTCTGATAATCGCAGAGTACATGCGCAAAAAGGAATGGATCAAATTCGGCGATATGAAGCTTGAGTCGTTAAACAAGTAAAAACAATTAAAAGGGAAGGGTCTGTGCAAGCAGGCCCTTCCTTTTTTGCGACAGGCTCTTGTCAGTTGTTTCCCTGGCCTTTTAACTACTACAGTATCTTACTTAAAAAAGCCTGGGTCCGTTTGTTTTGAGGTGAGTTAAAGAGCTCTTTCGGGGGACCCTCTTCCACGATTAATCCTTCGTCCATAAACAGCACCCTGTCACCGACCTCTTTGGCAAAGCCCATTTCATGGGTTACAACTACCATTGTCATGCCTTCACGGGCTAAATCCTTGATCACTTCCAGGACCTCGCCCACCATTTCAGGGTCTAAAGACGATGTAGGCTCATCAAAGAGCATAATTTTAGGCTGCATGGCCAGTGCCCTGGCGATAGCTACCCTCTGCTGCTGCCCTCCGGAAAGTTTATCGGGATACTGGTGCGCCTTATCTTCCAGTCCCACACGGACCAGGAGCTTCATAGCCAGTTCTTCCGCTTCCTGAGGAGACTGGTTTTTTACTTTTTCCGGTGCTAAGGCCACGTTTTGAAGCGCTGTCTTATGGGGAAAAAGGTTAAAGCGCTGAAAGACCATGCCCACTTCCTGGCGCACTTTGTTAATGTTTGTTTTAGGGTCGGTAACGTTTACATCCTCTATAAATATTTCTCCCTCTGTGGCTGCTTCCAACTGGTTCAGGCATCTCAGAAAGGTGCTCTTCCCCGACCCTGAGGGGCCAATCACCACCACAACCTCACTTGGTGCAACCCGGCAGGAAATACCCCTTAAAACATCCAAAGAGCCAAAGTTTTTCCTTAGATTATTCACTGTGATCACTCTTGGCAAACCTCCTTTCCAGGTAGGAGACAAACTGGGAGATTGTCATTGTCATGATTAAATATAAAACAGCTATTGCAGTAAATGTCTCAAGGGGGCGAAAAGTTCTGCCGGCAATTATTCTTCCTGCCATCATTAATTCTTGCAGTGCAATTACAGAGACCAGAGAGGAGTCCTTGAGCATGGCAATGAATTCGTTTCCCAGGGGAGGTATGCTTCTTTTGAAGGCCTGCGGCAGGATAACATACCTCATGGCTTGTCCGTATGTCATACCCAGGGAGCGCGCTGCTTCCATCTGCCCCCTCTCGATTGATTGGATCCCTCCCCGGAAGATTTCAGCTATATAGGCGCCGCTGTTTAGGCTGAGGGCGATAATGGCCGACATCATTGGATGAAATGTCACTTGCCTGCCCAGGAGTTCTGTAAAAAGCTGCGGGCCGCCTAAGTGAACCAAAAAGATTTGGACCAAAAGAGGGGTTCCTCGTAAAAAATCGATATAGGACTTGGAAAACCAGATAAAGGGTTTAAACCTGGATACACGCAGCAGACTGACAAATAAGCCAATTACAGTACCAATTCCCACCGCGATAACAGTTAATTGCAGTGTAAGGCTTACTCCTTTGTATAGAAGAGGCAGACCATTGGTGATGACACTCCAGCGAAAGTCCATTGTATACCACCTTTTCCTGAGGTAAGGATGTTATAAAAATAAACGGGTGTACCGAAGTAGCACCCGTTTACATTTTATATCATCAAAGCTCACTTAGTCCAGATTAAAATAATCAGTAACAGCAAAATCTCCGGTAGTAGCGTTTTGAACCCCGATTTTCTTTCCTTCCAGATCGGCCAGTTTCTTTATTTTGGAGCCTTGCTTTACAGCAATATATTGAGTTGCTTCAAAATATGGCTCAGAGAAAGTAACACTCTTTGCCCTTTCCTCGGTAATGGTCATGGCAGAGATGATTAAGTCGGAATTTCCGGCAAGCAGTGACGGTATAATGCCATCCCAGTTGGTGTTGATTAAATTGACGGCAAACCCCATTTCGGCAGCAATGGCACGAATCAGGTCCACATCAAAGCCTTCGGGGTTCCCCGCATCATTAATAAATTCAAAAGGAGCGTAGGCCATATCCTGGGCAACATTTAAAGTTTTACCCAAAGTGTTTTTGGACTCGGCTACCTGGTAGGGGGTTCCGTCGCCAAAGTAGGTGTTAAAAATTTTGTCATATACTCCATTGGCTTTTATTTTTCTTAATCCATCGTTGATTAACTTGTGAATGTCTGTGTCTTTCTGGCGCATGGCGATACCATAAAACTCTTTCTCAAACTCAGCGTCACCAAAGGCTTCCAGCTTTGCGTTGGGGTTTTCTTTTATGAACTCAAGAACTACAGGCGAATCGGCCACTACCGCGTCTACGCCGCCATTCATAAGTTCAATCAGTGCAACAGGAGTAGTTTCAAATCTCCGTATTTGCGTTTTTTTGCTGCCGCATGCTGTTAACGCTAGAATCATTGCCAGCACTAAAGAAATTAATGCTAACAACCTCACAGCCTTTCTCATAAGTAAGAACCTCCCTCAATAAATATTTAGATTTAAACTATTTTCTAACCTAACAGCTATATTTGTTCTACTTAAATTTATATTTTCCTGCTTAAAATACAATCTTCTTAAATTTACCAAAATATAACTTTATTAAAAGCAGCAAATACTATGAGTAGGAAGGATGGTGTGCAAATGCAAATCGTATCCACAAACAGGACAGGTAAATTGCCCTTGGATGCTGCCGCACCGTTGCTGTTGGATGTGGCGACACTTGCCATGGGTTGATTCTGGGGCCCCGATGCCCGGTTCGGGTATCTCCCAGGTGTGGTGAGGACAAAGGCAGGTTATGCCGGCGGCGGCAGCATTAACCCGACATACCGCAACTTAGGGGACCACACTGAGACAATACAGATAGAATTTGAAGCGGGAAAAATTTCCTATGAACGTCTGCTGGAAATCTTTTGGCAAAACCATGCGCCCTGGGAGCGTCGCCCCGTCCAATATATGTCTATCATTTTTTTTCACAGTCCGGAGCAGGAGCGAGCCGCCAGGGAAAGCCTGGTGCTGCAGGAAAAGAGCCTGGGCAGAAAGCTGGTTACGCAGATAAGGCCATATGAAACATTCTACCTGGCCGAAGATTATCATCAAAAATATTACCTTCAGCAGATTCCTGAATTAAACTCGGAATTTATCACAGTATATCCGGATATCAAAGATTTTGTGGCATCCACTGTGGCCGCCCGGGTTAATGGATATGCCGCAGGTTTGGGAACAACAGAAAGCCTGGCCAAGGAGATACAGGAGTTCGGCCTTTCTCCGGTTATGGAGAAAAAGTTGACAGAAACAGTATCAAGTCTTAACGGGTAAAAATTAGCCCCCTGGCACCAGGGGGCTGTTTGTTGGAATAAGACTGACATAATTTTGTAGTGAGTATAGTCTTGTCGTCAGGAGCAGACTGGTGATACAATAGATAAAGTTGCTGCAGAGATTTAATAATATTTGAAGGAAGCAGTGGGGACTTATGCGAAACAGCAGGGGCATCTGTGTTTATTGTATTTTGACAACATTGTACTGGTTTTCTTTATATACATACATGCCGTTTTTCTCCCCGTATGTACAATCACTTGGCGCCTCGCATTTTATGATAGGCGTTATTGTTGGTTCATACGGAATTACACAACTGCTGCTGCGAATACCCTTGGGAATAATATCAGACAGATACGACAGACGTAAATTATTTGTCATAGCAGGTATGGTATTAACTGTAGTCAGCAGTTTTGGTCTGTGGGCTTCACCTGCTTTATTGTCAGTGCTCTTTTTTCGCGCTTTATCGGGGGTGGCTGCTGCAACCTGGGTTATTTTTACAGTCTTTTTTTCAAGCTATTATGCACAGGAAGAAGCAGCAAGCTCGATCAGCCTCATAAATACTTTTTGCTATCTCGGGCAGCTGATGGCTGTGTTTGTGGGCGGACTTGTCGCATCGCGCTTTGGACCAAGGTCCACTTTTTTACTGGCTGGCGCTGTAGGGTTAGTGGGGTTAATTATCAGCCTCTTCATCGCTGAGAGCAAAAACGGGTACAGTCAATCTTTAAAGCCCGGGGATTTATTGGAAGTGGGTCGGAAAAAGGAATTGCTGCATATTTCAATTCTTGGCATCTTTGTCTCATTTATCTCTTTTGCCACGGTATTTGGCTTTACACCTGTCTATGCAAAAAGTATCGGCGCCACAAATTTTAATCTCGGCATGCTTACCGCATTTACGCTTCTGCCCGGTGTTATTGCTGCAGCTCTGGGTAGCGTTGTGTTTGCAAAAAGATTTGGTGAAGCAAGAACCATTATTGCAGGTTTTGCGCTAATTGGCTTATCCTCTCTTGTTATTCCGTCCATCACAAGCCTAAAGTGGCTGTATCTTGCCCAAATTTCAGGCGGCTTCAGCAAGGGGCTAACCATGAGCCTGTTAATGGGACTAAGTATTAAAAATGTTGAGCCTGAAAAAAGAGCTACCGCCATGGGAGTTTTTCAGGCTGTATATGCACTTGGCATTTTCGCGGGCCCTTTTGTAGTGGGGTTGATAAGTGATGCCCTGGGATTGTCCTGGGGATTCTGGTTAACAGGGGTTATCGGGCTGTTCAGTGCCTTTTTATCCGCGCATTTTCTCAGGGGGTCAGGTCCGAACATTCGAACATTTGCGGCAGAGAAGTAAACTAAAGCCTCCTGACAGGAACAGGAGGTTTTTTGTTGAATATAAATAACAAATTTCCTTGTATACACGCCGTCAGTACTGTGATGGCACTATCTTACACGATGAATGCTGCAGCGTACCGTTAAGATTTAAAACACAGGAGAGATGATATGAACGCTCTGTTAAGAGAGCTGGCTGCGGTTTGCCGCCTGCACACAACAACTGAAAAACTGCTTGTAGTCCCCGGCCTCAGTGCCGGCCACCAGCTGCTGGAGTCTTTGAGCAAATCAGGCCAACCCTGGCTCAACCTGCGGCCGGTTACTCCGTTTGAGCTGGCGCAAATGGCAGCTGCCAGAGAATTGAAGCAGCGGAGATTGTCGGTGCTGTCAGATGGGGAGTCTCTCTTGCTTATCGAAGAGACCCTGCGGGAAATGGAAGATGCAGGACTCCTTTGCTACTTTGCTCCCCTCAAAGAAGCGGGCTTAGCCCGCATCCTCCACCCCACACTTGCTGAAATACGCCTGGCGGGAATAAAAGCGTCCGAGCTTGATCCTGCTGCCTTTGTTGATGCTGCCAAGGGCAAAGAAGTGGCCATGCTGCTTGCCGGCTATGAGAGAAAGCTGGCCGGGCGCTGTCTTGCCGACCAGGCCGAAGTCTACAGCCTCGCCCTTGGCGCCATTGAGCCCGCCTGTGTCCCTGACTCCATTCTTCTTATCCCCGCAGAGCTGGAGTTTGCCAGGCTTCCCTACCACTTCCTGGGCAGCATAACAGCCAAAGAGAAAATTATCCTGCCCTCTGAGCCGGTTGCCGGCCTTGACCGCCCGCCAGGCTTTTACTTTTCAGCGCCGGGGCATGACAGGACGGGAAGCGCCCTCTCCCGGCTGTATGACCCCGGCAGCACCGAAGCTGCTGTGGACATCGAAATTTTTCGCGCTTTTGGCCCGGCCAGCGAGATTAAAGAAGCACTGCGCCGCATTAAAAAATCAGGATACTCTTTGGACAGCGCCGCTTTACTGCTTGCCGGCAGCCGCTATACACCGCTTGTCTATGCCATCTGTGAGCGCCTTGGCATTCCTGTCACCTTTGCCGGTGGTGTGCCGCTCTGTTTAACCAGGCCGGGCAGGCTGGCGCTTGACCTGGTGCGCTGGCAGGAGGAGAGGTACTCTTCCTCGCTGCTCTACCGGGTATTTGCAGGAGGCGACATGGAGCTGCCCGCCCCGGGCCGGATGGCGAGGCTCCTGCGCGAGGCCGGTGTGGGCTGGGGGCGCCACCGCTACCTGCCCCGCCTGGAAGCCCTGGCCGCCGCGCAAATGCAGCGGGCACAAGCTGCAGCTCTTGATGAGCAGGGCGACAGGGCAGACTACTACACACAACAAGCGGGCCATACCGTAGTCCTCAAAGATACCCTCGCCCAACTTCTTATCAACATCCCAGAGGGCGACAGCTCCGGCCTCACAGACTTTTCCTCTCTTTGCGTTGGTATGGCAGAGGTCTTAACCTCATTTGCCCGTATCAGCAGCAGGCTTGATGGAGAGGCGTTAAAAGCTGCCAAAGAGGCACTGCTTGAAACTGCCAGGGGCTGCGCGGGCGCACTGCCTGAGAAAAGAGCCCTGCTCCGCCTGCGCGAAGCGCTGGAAAGTGTTGCTGTGGGCGCCTCAGCGCCGCTGCCCGGGCATCTCCACGCGGCAGGCACCGACCAGCCACTCTTTTCCCAGCGCCGGTTCACCTTTGTGCTTGGCCTCGACGCCGGCAGCTTCCCAGGCTTCGGCCTGCAGGACCCGGTACTTCTTGACTGCGAACGGCAAAAGCTAAGCCTGCACCTGCCGCAGAGGTCGGACGCCCCGGCGCGGAGAATCTTCCGCCTGGCGCAAGCATTAGCTTCCCGCCACGGCAGGGTCAGCTTCAGCTTCTCCTGTTTTGATCCTGTGGAGGGGAGGCCGTCTTTCCCCGCCGCAGTTATTCTGCAGGCCTACCGCCTGCGGACAGGAGACTCCAGAGCGGACTACAGTGCCATGCTCTCGGAGCTTGATTCTCCCGCCGGATATTTCCCGGGAAATTTCCCGGACTCCCTCTCTGCAGAGGAATGGTGGTTGTCCACAGTTTCAGGCGGGCGCTACCGAACCGGCCTTCCTGCAGTGCTTTCCTGCTACCCCGGCTTTGCCGCAGGACTCCTGGCGGAAGCGGCGCGTGAGAGCATGGATTTCACCGCCTATGACGGCCGGGTAACAGCTCAGGCAGACCTTGACCCGCGCCAAAACAGCAATCTCTCTCTTTCCGCCACGCGCATTGAACAGCTGGCTGCCTGTCCTTTCGCCTATTTTATGCGCTATGTCCTGCGTGTTGAGCCTCCGGAGGAGACTGATTACGACCCCGGCGCCTGGCTTGATCCCCTCATGCGCGGGTCACTGCTGCATGAGGTATACTGCCTATACCTGCGCGAAGCCTACCCGCACGATGGGACGCCAAAGCCGGATGCTGAAAGGCTCCGTGCGCTGGCAGCGGAAATGATTGATAAGGCGGCGGACGAAATCCCGCCGCCAAGCGGGTTAATCTTTGAGCAGGAAAAAGAAGAACTCCTGCGCGGCCTCGAAGTTTTTCTGCGTGTGGAAGAGCAGGCTTCAGGTACGCCTGCCTGGTTTGAGGTGCCCTTTGGGTTTGGCGAGGAAGAAAGCAAGGCAGCTGGCCTTGGTCTGCCCGGCCCGGTTATACTGACTCTTCCCGGCGGCGGTGAAGTAAGGATAAGAGGCCGCATCGACCGCATTGACTTTGGCAGCCGGCCCCATCGCTACCACGTCTGGGACTTCAAGACCGGCAGCGCTTATGGTTTTGATGAACGCGGTTATTTAAGGCAGGGCCGCCAGGTTCAGCACGCCCTCTATTCCTATGCCGCCGAGACAATTCTCAGGGAGACAGGCAAAGATCCGCTGGCCCTGGTGGAGTCAGCCGGTTATATCTTTCCCACAGAGAAAGGGGAGGGGCAGCGCATCTCACGTGCACAGTCCAACCGCTCCCTGGCCTTGGCGGCACTGGAAAAAAGCCTTGACCTGCTTGCCGCCGGTTTGTTCTGCGTCACCGACGACAGCGGCCACTGCACTTACTGTGAGTATGTTGCGGCCTGCGGCGGCGAGAAGAGAGTGGAACTCTCCTCTCCCAAGAAGGACGACCCTGGCCTTGCGCCCTGGAAGGAGCTGCAGGACTATGAGTAAGCAAGCGCCTGACCAAAGAGAAAGGGATGCCATCCGCACACGGCTGGATGAAACATTCCTGGTGGAAGCCGGCGCCGGTTCCGGCAAAACCACAAGCCTTGTCAGCCGTATGGTGGCGCTGATCAGCGGCGGACGCTGCCGTATGGAAAATATGGCGGCAGTTACCTTCACACGCAAGGCTGCAGGCGAACTGCGGGAGCGCTTCCAGGAAAAACTGGAGAGAGCTTACAGGGAAGAGTCAGACCCAACTGTGGGGCTAAGGCTGGGCGAGGCTCTCTCACAGCTTGACCGGGCCTTCATCGGCACCATCCACTCCTTCTGTTCGCGGCTCCTGCGCGAACGCCCCGTGGAAGCGGGCCTGCCTCCCGACTTCACTGAAATTGAAGGGCTCGAGGAACAGCTCCTGATGGAGTCCGCCTGGGAGGAATTCCTGCTTGACGTTCGTCTCAACAACCCTGCACTGCTCGCAGCAGTAAAGAAGCTTGACATAGGGCCAAACGACATGAAACAAGCTTATTACAAAGTATCCCTCTACCCCGACGTCACTTTCCCCTCGGCACCCACACCTTACCCCGAGCTTAACGCTGCAAGAAAAGAGATTAAAAAACTGCTTGCTGTGGCTGAGGCTGCGCTCCCATATGATATGCCCGACGGCGGATTTGACGGCCTGCAGCGCCTGCTGAGACAAGCCCTGCGCTGGCGGAGGATATTTAACCTTGATGAGGACCGTGTCCTCCTGCGGCTGCTTGGCCTCCTTAACAAGAGCCCCAAACCTACACTAAAAAAATGGCCTGATAAAAACACAGCCCAGCAAATCAACGCCCTTTTCCTCTCTTTCCGGGACAATACTGCCAGGCCCGTCCTTTTAAGCTGGCGGGAGTATCGCTACCACCGGCTGCTTGAATTTCTGCTTCCCGCAGCTGACCACTATGCTTTGCAGCGGAAGCGTGAAAGCAGAGTCAACTTCCAGGACCTCCTGATGGAGACTGCAGAACTCCTTAAAAACAACCTGGAAGTCCGCGCCTATTTCCAGCAGCGCTTCACCCACCTGCTTGTGGACGAGTTCCAGGACACAGACCCCATTCAGGCGCAGGTAATGATGTTCCTGTCCTGCACTGATATCAATGAAAAGGACTGGACAAAGCTCATTCCCCGCCCCGGCGCACTCTTTGTGGTGGGCGACCCCAAGCAGTCAATCTACCGCTTCCGCCGCGCCGATATTGATACCTACACCCGTGTCAGAGAGCAAATAAAAGCAGCAGGCGGTGAAGTGCTCCACCTCACTGCCAACTTTCGTTCCCTGCCGGCGCTCATAAACTGGGTAAACCCGGCCTTTGACACCCTTTTCCCACAGCACCCGGCGCCTTACCAGGCCGGCCCCATACCCATGGCGCCTTTCAGGGAAAACAGTCAGGGAACACTTTCAGGTGTGCGGAAAATTGTGATTTCACCCGCCTACAAGAACAGGCAGGAGGAGATTGTAGCCGAGGATGCCGAGACCATCGCCGCCTGGGTCCGCCACTGCCTCGACGGCGGCGAAAGGCTTGACCGCAGCCGTGAGGAACTGGAGGCAGGGCTTACGGCTGCACCTCTTCCTGCTGACTTTATGATCCTTGTGCGCTACAAGTCAAAAATGGCGCACTACGCCCGCGCCCTGGAGAAATACGGGGTAGCATTCACTCTCTCTGGGGGCAGTGACATCTCCGAGTCCCGGGAACTAAACGAGCTTCTTTTCCTTCTGCAGGCCCTGGCCGACCCCGACAATCCCGTGCCCCTGGTGGCGGCTCTGCGCGGCCTCTTCTTTGGCCTGAGCGACGACCAGCTCTTTAGCTTTCGCCGCGCCGGCGGTATATTTTCAGTTCATGCCAACCTGCCGGGGGATGCCCCTGCTGAAATAAAAACAGCCTTTGCTCCCGTGCTGGAGAAACTTCGCCTCTATTTTAGCTGGTCGAGGGAGCTTACTCCAAGCGCAGCCCTTGAGAATATAACCACTGACCTTGGCCTTTTACCCTTTGCTCTCTCCGGCAGTATGGGCAAAGGCCGCGCCGGCTACATCCTGCAGCTAATCGAACTTATCCGCGGCCGTGAAGCAGGCGGCGAGGCGGGTTTTGCAGACATGGTAGATTATTTTATTCAGCTTTTGGACTCCGGTTTGGAGGAAGAACTGGACATCAGCGCCGGCACTTCACCCGGTGTGCGCATTATGAACCTGCACAAGGCCAAAGGACTGGAAGCGCCCATAGTTATCCTTGCCAACCCGTCGAAGAAGGTAGAGCGCGAGCCCGACCTCCACGTCAGGCGTAAAGGATATACGCCTGAAGGATATCTGCAAATCTGTAAGGTTAGCAAGTACCAGTCAGAACCCCTGGCAGAGCACCCGGAGTGGGAAGCCCACAAAGTAGAAGAGGCCCGCTACCGCGACGCCGAAGAGATACGCCTCCTGTACGTCGCTTCCACCCGGGCCAAAAATATGCTGGTTGTCAGCACTTACCCCACCAAAGCTGAACTTTCACCCTGGCAGCAGCTTGAGGCCTTTCTGGACGGGGCTGAAATACTGGAAAAGCCGGACGTTTGCCCCCTACAGGCTCATCCGTGCTCAGAGCCGGTTACGCCGGAGCTTCTACTTACAGCCACTGCCCGCATCCAGGAGGAGCTTGACTGTCTGGCCGCCCCCACCTACCATAAGATATCAGTGACTGACCTCTCCAAAGCAGAAGAAGCGCCTGAGCGTTTCCACACCGGCAAAGGAGCATCCTTTGGCAATGTCATTCACCGTGCGCTGGAGGTACTGGCCAAAGAGAAAGGCAGCGCTGATCTAAACGAGCTTATTCCTGCCATCCTTAGCCAGGAAGGACGTCCCCAAAATGAAAAAGAGTCCGTCATTGGCCTCCTGGAAAAGATACAGCAGACAGAGCTCTGGCAGCGCGCCATGGCTTCCCCGGAGCTGCTGGTTGAGGCGCCTTTTGGCATCTACGTGCAAAACACCTACCTTACCGGCGTCATTGACCTGGCTTTCCGCGGGGAAAATGGCTGGGTGCTGCTTGATTACAAGACCGACTCGGTAAGGGATGCCGGGCATCTGGGGCAGCTGGCACGCTACTACAGCCCGCAGGTAAGTGAATACGCCCGGCGCTGGGAAGAGATTAGCGGCGAAAAAGTAGTGCTGTGCGGACTGTTTTTCCTTGACACCCTGGACTTTATACGCTGCACCTGGTAAAGGAAATGCGGGCTCGGATTAACGGCTTTTAAAGCTTCTTCGTTTGCTTGGGCGTTGTTGTGTAGTTGAACCTGATTTGCCAAAGTGAGGTGAGGATATGAAATATGCAGGGCTAATAAAAAATGAATTAACAAAGCTTGCCGATCCTGCCAAAGCGGATCTCCTGCAGAAGTTTTTCAAGACGGGTACGGGCGATTATGCAGAGGGAGACAGCTTTATCGGCGTCACTGTGCCAAACCAGCGCAAAATTGCAAGCAAGTATTATAAAAGCATACCTTTGCCTGAACTGCAGGAATTGTTATCTGATTTTATCCATGAACACAGGCTCACAGCATTGTTTATTTTGGCTTCCAAGTTCGAAAGAGCAGGGGAAGAGGAAAAGAAAAGGCTGGTCGATTTTTACATTAACAATATGGCTTATATAAACAACTGGGATTTGGTTGATTCTTCGGCGTATAAGATTCTCGGCGCATATTTATTTGACAAAGAAAAAGACCTGCTATATAAACAGAATTAAGGCAGAGGTTCATCAAGGGCCTGGTCTGATTTAAATCAAAAATCAGTCCCAAGACGGAGATAAGTCTGTTCCCCGGGCAGTTTCTTTGCAGCATGGGGAGGTAAACTAATAGCAGGCAGCGGTAGCATAGATATTTTTAGTACGGTGTATTTTTTACAGCCTGGAAGGGAGACGATGATTAGTGTCAAATAAAGCATATAGAATTATGCAGGGTGTCAAAACATCTGGAGGTGATGGTATGTTAAAGGTAAAGATCTACTCAGACTATATATGACCATTCTGCTATATCGGCAAAGGTATTGTCGACAAACTGAAAGATGAATTCAGTATCAAAGAAGAATGGATCAGCCTGGAAATTCATCCTGAAACACCGCCACAGGGCCGAAATTTGTCTCAAGTCTATTCCGAAGATACACGTCGAGAGCTCTATAAACGCCTCAATGAATCGGGGAAAGACTATGGAATTAAATTTTCTAAGAGAGACATATCGTCAAACTCGCGCCTTGCCTTATTACTCAGCGAGTATGCCAAAGCAACCGGCAGCTTTGATACTCTGCACAAGACCCTGTTCCAGGCTTACTTTGAGGATGGCAGGGACATTGGCGACCGGGAAATTTTAATGCAGTTAGCTGAAAAATCAGGCCTATCACAAAAAGATTGTGAACAGGCCTGGCATGATTCAGACCTGGAAAAGCGGCTACTGGAAAATACCGCTGCTGCGCAGCAAGAAAATGCTACTGCAGTACCCACTTTTATTATCAATGACAAGTATCAAATTATCGGGGCGCAGCCTTACAAAGTATTTCAGGACATAATAAAAAAAATAGAGAAAGAATGATCACCTAAACATGGAACAAGGACGTTTATGGGAATTTCGCGTGTGCAGAGCCTCTCAGGGATGCCGCAAGTCCCAGTTTAAAAGCCCGGAGGAGATCAAACAATTTGACGACTGCCTGGAAGCCTCTGGCCTTGACCGCCAGGTGCACTCCGGCCCGGTCCTGATTCACCATAAGTTTCGTGCTGCTGCAGCCGGCTGCCCCAACTGCTGCTCGGAGCCGCAAATCCGCGATTTCGCCATCGTGGCAGGCACCCGTCCCCGCGTCTCCGACGAGGCCTGCTCGGATTGCGGGGCCTGTGTGAAAGTATGCCCGGACCGTGCCATCACACTGGAACAGGGGCCTGTCATCGACCGCGAGCAGTGCCTTGAGTGCGGGCTTTGCATCAGAGCGTGCCCCACAGGTACACTTGTACCGGCGCTGCAGGGCGTTAAAGTCCTGGTCGGCGGGCGCCTTGGCCGCCGTCCTACCCTGGCGCGCCCGCTAACCGACCTGGTGCCTTTAGCCGAAGGCCTGCGCATCCTGGACGCCTGCATAGCCTACTATTTGTCAGAGCGCAATCCCAACGAGCGTTTCTCTTCCCTCATCTTGCGTCTGGGGCTCGACCACCTCAGGCAGGCCATACAAGAAACAGAATAAATCAGGGCTGGCCATCTCGGCCAGCCCTGTCTTATACTTTTATCTTTTCTTTAGCGGGCGCGGCCCCCTCCACCGCCAAAACCTCCTCCTCCACCGCGGCCGCCGCCGGAGAAGCCGCCGCCGCGGCCGGAGCCCGATGACTGTGAGCTGGTGGCGGTACGCAGAGATTGGCTGATTTGACCGGTAAAGCTGTCAAAGCTGTCAGTCATGGTGCTAAAGGCTGCCGGGCTGCGTGCGCCGTGGACATACCACCAGCCGCCGCCAAAACGGTGCCCGCCGCTTTCCATTTGCGGATAGACAAGCTGCAGCTGTTTGATTACCTCTTTGGCCACACCAAGGGTGATGGCGTAGACCAGGTAATGCTCCCAGATAACAAGTGAAGGTATTTCATGGCGCTGCATCTCGGAAAAATGAAGCAGAAAGCGCCTGAAAGCACGCCAGCGCACAAAGTCATCCACACCTCTTTGCGAGCGGCGCCGCAGCACAAGGCCGGTTACAATTAAAATCAGGCCGCCAATTAAAAGGGCCGGGGTAAGGACATTGGCGGTGAAAAAACCCAAGGGGAGCATAATTACGCCAAGACCAATGGCGATTCCTTTACCTGTGCTCACATCGTGGTCGAAAAAGTCCAGCGTTGTTGCACCACGGGCGGAAAGAGTCGCTTGCCAGTCCTGCCAGAAGGTGAAAAACTGCCTCTGGTTGTTTTTTGTGTAACGCTCCAGTTCGTCAAAAGTAAGCTCCTCCTTGCCCAGGGAGGCCCGGATAAAGAGAAAATTAAGAAGCTTTTGTTCGTGCTCCAGGAGATTATCATCTTTCTTTAAGCGGGTGACAAGGTAATCCTGCTTCTTGCCGCCAAAGATGCTTCTTTTTTCCGGGGTGACTTCTTCCAGGCGCAGGTAGCCTTTGCGTGCCAAATCAACCAGTGTGGCTGTTAGGTCCACTGCTGCCGGCTTGCCGAAGCGCCAGAGTACGCCAAGTTCCGCCGGGGTATAGTTGGCGGGCAGCTCCCGGAAGTAATCGCCGTCAAAAGAAGGAGTATGTTCTTTACCGTAGCGCAGCCAGATAAAAAATGCCAGGACAATGCTGCCAAGGAGAATAAAGGCGGCGCCGAGCCAAAGGAAGACAGAGGCGCGCCGCTCACGGTTGGCCCGGTCGGCCAGTGCCTGCTCTTGTGCCAGGATTTCAGGCAGGGCGGTGCGCCCGGTCTTATGAGTGGCATTTGGCACCAGGGACGGGGGGAAGGTGACGCGGCCTTCAAGGAAAGTATAAGCCGGCAGCGGGCTGATTTCCCAGGTGATTGTAGCGTCGTTGTGGATGCGGACATCGCCATGCAGCGGGCCGTGCCCCCAGGCGCGGATGTCATCCCTGTTTACGCCGGACGGGAGCTTCAGGCGCACCAGCACGTTGTCGCTGCGTGTTTCCCAGTCGTCACCGACAAACTGGAAGTAGAGCTCGGCAACGTCATCGTGGACCATGACCACATTTTCCACAATGTAGCGCAGCGTAAACGTACGCGTCTCATTGGTGGCCTCAAAGCTCCAATCCACAAAGAAACGGCCCGGCTTTTCCACGATATAGAAGGTGCCGGTAGGGCCCTCAGTTTCACCGGGGTTGAAGTCATAGGGTATGCCGTTTTCTTCCACAGACATATTCCTGATGCGGGTGGGCTGCTGTGTCAGTATCCAGTAATTCAGGCCGAGATATGAGCCCTGAAATGTGGTCGTGCGGTGTTCTGTCACCGCCATGGAGCCGTCCCCCAGCACCTCTGCTTCAATCAGCACCGATGGGAAGAAATACGACCTGGCCTCTGCCTGTGCGGGAAATAAAAGAAGAAAAAGCAAGGCCAGGGTAAAGACAAAGCAGCTGTAAAAACGCATCCTCTTCATGGTGTCAGTCAAACTTGACGTCCACCGGCCGCCGCGCTTCAGCTTCGCCGTCAAGGTTAAAGTAATCGGCGGCTTTAAAGCCGAGCATGCCCGCGATGAGGACAGTGGGGAAGAGCTGGATTCTGGTGTTGAATTTCTGCACAGTGTCGTTGTAGAACTGGCGGGAAAAAGCGATTTTGCCCTCAGTGTTGCTCAGTTCATCCTGCAGCTGTTTAAAGTTGCTGTCGGCTTTAAGCTGCGGGTAGTTTTCCGCCAGCGCAAAGAGAGACTTTAATGTGCCTGAAAGCATGTTTTCCGCGCCGGCCTGCTCCTGCACGGTGCCTGCGGCCATGGCGCGTGAGCGCGCTTCTGTGACTTTTTCAAAAGTTTCCCTCTCGTGCGTGGCGTAGCCTTTGACTGTGTTGACAAGATTGGGAATAAGGTCGTAGCGCCGTCTCAGCTGGACATCCACCTGTGCCCAGGCGTTTTTTACACGCTGGCGCAGGTCCACCAGGCCGTTGTAGCTGTACACAAAAAACAATCCAATAACAACAATTGCACCAAGAAAAAAGTACATGTTATACCCTCCTCGTTTAGTTTATCTAAAACGCTTTATGCAATTCTCTGCTCGCTTATTACCTGCACCTGTTATTAAATATTCGCCGCCGCAGGCATTAAACCTGCTGCCAGGTGAGATGATGGGATAAGCCAGAGACCTGGTACACCTGGCAGTAATGCTAAATTACGGCATTGGACATATCATAACTACAGACCGTGCTTTTGAAAAGGCAGACGGGATACAGGTAATCTACCCGCTCTGATAAAAAGCCCGCAGGGAGTCCCTGCGGGCTTACACTTCTTACATTCTGACGGAATTACTAAACCTCTTATTTTGCTGTCAGAGCAGCTTTGACGCTGGTGTAGTAGAGGACAGTCTTGCCTTCAAAGCCTGAATCGGTGCCGACAAAGAGCCAAAGGTTGCCGTCGGCGTCACTTGTAATCTCCAAAGGTTCACCAGCATTGTTTAATGTCTTCAGTTCATAAACACCAAACTCTTCATTTTCAAGCTTAGCGGCGTCGCCCACTACGATGGCGTTTTTGCCGCCTTCGCTCTGTCCGCCTTTATCCACATTCAGTTGGAAGTTTTCTGACGGAGATAGTCAAAGATAAGTTCCATCAAAAATAGCTGTTTGCTGTTACCATTCTTTTCATTCCAATTTTCTTAAACTGTGGTAAAATTGTATATATAATATTTAAGGACCGTGTCCAAACAACAGGAGGTCAGGCAATGACATACGACTTCAACAAGATTATTGACAGAAGAAATACCAGATCTCTAAAGTGGGAAAAAGAAGACATGCTTCCCCTCTGGGTGGCTGATATGGATTTCCAAGCTCCGCCCGAGGTAATCGAGGCGCTGATGAAGAGAGCGGAACACGGTATCTTTGGCTATCCAGGCAGCTGCAGCTCGTCTTTTCAGAGTATTAAAAGCTGGATGGAAAGACGTTTTTCCTGGCAAGTGGAAGAAGATTGGATAAACTTCTGTCCCGGTACCATACCTGCCTTGAGCATGTTGGTCAGAACCTTCACCCATCCCGGTGACAGGATTATTCTGCAGGCGCCGAATTACCCTCCGTTTTTAAATATTACCCGCGATAATGGCTGCCACGCAGTATATAACCAGCTGCAGTTCAAACAGGGGAAATATCACATGGATTTTGCAGATCTGGAGCAAAAAATCAAAGAACCCCGGGTCAAACTTCTCATTCTCTGCAGCCCCCACAATCCTGTGGGGCGGGTCTGGGAAAAGGAAGAACTGGCCCGCCTGGCAGAAATTTGCCTGGACAATAATGTCTTAGTTGTTTCTGATGAACTGCACGCAGACCTTGTTTACAAAGGCTGTCAGCACATACCACTCCCCCTTGTATCAGACGGCATCGCACAAAACACCATTGTTTTATCAGGGCCGACCAAAACTTTTAACCTGGCCGGACTGCAAACTTCATTTAGCATCATCCCAAATCCGCAAATCCGCTCACGTTTCAAGACAGCCCTTGAAGTTTCCGGCTACTCCAGGCCAAATGTTTTTGGCCTCGAAGCAGTACACTCAGCCTATGACTACGGCGAGCCCTGGCTTGAATCTTTAATCATCTACATCCGGGACAACCTGGACTTCCTTACAGAATATCTAAACAACAAAATTCCCATCCTCAAAGTCATCCAACCGGAGGGGACCTATCTTGCCTGGATAGACTGCAGGGAATTAAAAATGGAAACACAAGAGCTGGAAAAGTTCTTTTTGAGTGCAGGGGTCTTCCTAAACCAGGGCTATGCCTTCGGTCCCGGCGGCGCAGGATTTATCAGGCTCAACTTAGCATGCCCCAGGAGTACATTAGAAGAAGCTTTGCAAAGGATCGAAAGAGCAATCATATCCAGGCTCAATCTTTAAAAAATTGCTCGCTTAACAGCAATCCAGATAAAATAAATCACAAACAGAATCAATGAATAGACGGCAAAGCGACGGGCGCCCGCAGCGTATGAGCCGCGTTTTTCCCCTGGAGCAAGGGCCAGGCGAAGAAGATTATAGGCGGTAAAGACAAGAAAAACGGTCAATACGGATCCGAGAATAATGTGCATCAATCTGGGAAAATCCAATCCGACCACTCCTATCTGATTAATTCTCAACAATACAGTTATTTCGACAAAAAAATGGTTTACTCCTCTATAAAGCATCTGAAAAAAGAGCATCTCTTATCCATATAAAATGTTTTTCTAGGAGGTAGTATGCATGGTTGCCTGGTTAAGCCAAAGAATTACAGGTTTAGTCCTCTTGTTTTTAATTCCCTGGAAAATCTACTCCGGGTTTGCACTCACCGGGCAGGTGCCCCGGATTCAGGGTTTGCTCAGCAGGCATATCGTTGCCACACTGGATGGGTTGCTTATCGTCACTGTGATTTTCCATATTACCTACGGCTTGCGGGTTATGTTGGTAGATTTAGGCATCAAGCAGGAAAAGCTCTTGTTTTATGCAGCAACTCTTGCAGGCGGCCTTTTGTCACTCATCTACCTTTACTACATTTACTGGAGGTAGTCTCAATGCAGGTTTTCCAACACCAGGTATTAGTGGTGGGGGCCGGGCTTGCCGGGTTAAGGGCAGCAATTGAAGCCGCTCAGAAATATGATGTGGCAGTAATCAGCCGCGTCCATCCTGTCCGTTCCCATTCAGTTTCCGCCCAAGGCGGAATCAATGCTTCTTTAAAAAATCACGCTGACGGAAAAGACGACAGCTGGGAAAAACATGCCTTTGATACAGTCAAGGGCAGTGATTATTTAGCCGACCAGGATGCTGCCATCATCATGGCCCAGGATGCGCCTGGCTGCGTCTACGAAATGGAGCACTGGGGCACACTGTTCAGCCGCTTCCCTGACGGCAGGATTGCCCAGCGCCCATTTGGCGGCGCCGGGTTTCCCCGTACCTGTTATGCGGCAGACCGCACCGGCCACCATCTGCTCCACACCCTCTATGAACAGTCCCTTAAACATCAAATCAATGTTTATGAAGAACGGTTAGTGACCAACATCGCCACAGAAAACAACCGCTGTCACGGTTTGGTTGCCCTCAACATGATCAGCGGTGAATTGGAGCTCTATGCAGCGCCCGTGGTGATTGTGGCCACCGGGGGCTCCGGCCGCATCTATGGCAATTCCACCAACGCTCTCATCAACACAGGCAGCGGCGCCGCCGCCGCCTACCGCGCCGGTGCCCAGCTGGAAGATATGGAGTTTATTCAGTTTCATCCCACCACCCTCCTTGGCACCAATATCCTGATTTCAGAAGCCGCCCGGGGTGAAGGGGGCTATTTGCTCAACAAAGACAATGAGCGCTTCATGAAAAAGTATATGCCCCAGGCCATGGAACTTGGCCCACGGGATATTGTGGCCCGTTCCATCCAGACAGAAATTGATGAAGGCCGCGGCTTTCCCGGCGACTATGTCCACCTGGATTTAAGGCATTTAGGTGAGAAAAAGATTCTGGAGCTTCTTCCCGGCATCCGCCTCTTAGCCATGGACTTTGCCGGCGTTGACCCCATTCATGAGCCCATTCCCATTCAGCCCGGACAGCATTACACCATGGGAGGCATCGCCACCAGCAATGACGGCCACACACGGGTACAGGGCTTACTCGCTGCAGGTGAGGCCGCCTGTGTCAGCGTCCACGGCGCCAACCGCCTCGGCGGCAACTCACTGCTTGACACACTGGTTTTTGGCAGACGTTCAGGCAGTGAAGCCATGAGATATCTCAATGAAAACAACCCACAACCCGACCACAAGTTATTGCAAAACTTCTGGGAAAAAGAAGAAAAAAGGATTCAGACACTGCTTGCAGGCGAAGGGCAGGAAGACTATAAAGAGCTGAGACATAAAATGACACAAACCCTGACACATAAAGTAGGCGTCTTTCGTCAGGAAAAAGAATTAAAAGAAGCTGTAGACATTTTAATTGGCCTGCGTAAGCGCTATCCCAACGTAAAGATCAAAAACAGCAGCCGCGCCTATAACCTGGAACTGATAAACGCCCTTGAACTGGAAGGTATGCTTAATTCAGCTGAAACAGTGGCTCTCGGTGCCCTGAACCGCACGGAAAGCCGTGGTTCCCATTCCCGCATCGATTTTGAAAAAAGGGATGACGGGAACTGGCTCCGCCACACCATGGCTGCCTACACAGAAGAGGGCCCTGAGATGTCCACCAAAGATGTAACTATCACCAAATTCCAGCCCCAGGAAAGGAAGTATTAGATATGGAGTTTAAAGAGGTTACCCTCGTCATCCGCCGTCAGCAGAATAGTACGGCCGGCTATGACAGTTTTCCCGTGAAAGTTACGCCCGGCCTGACAGTTTTGGAAGCATTAATCTTAATCCAGGAGAACCAGGACCCAACTCTCTCTTTTCGCTATTCCTGCCGCGGTGCAGTCTGCGGCGCCTGTGCCATGATGATCAACAATGAAATTAAGCTGGCCTGCCGCACCCAGATCCGTTATTTAAATGCTGCCAAAGTTAAGGTGGAGCCTCTGCCAAACCTGCCGGTCATAAAAGACCTGGTTGTGGAGATGACTGAATTCTGGGAGAAATATAAGTACGTCAAGCCCTGGCTGCAACCGAAGGATGAACATCCCGCCACTGAGCGGTTAATGGATGAAAAACTGCGTGTTAAGCTTGACCCTTATGCCAACTGTATCCTCTGTGCCTCCTGCTACGGCGCCTGCCCTGTGCCTGCCCGCTCCGGCACCAGGAGCTTCCTGGGTCCGGCAGCTTTGGCCAGGAATTTCCGCTTCTATGCCGATTCCCGCGAAGGCGGCCGCTTTGAAAGATTGGAACGTGTCAATTCCATGGACGGCCTCTGGGGCTGTGACACAGTATTTAAGTGCGTTGATTTCTGCCCCAAAGATGTGCGGCCCACCCACGGCATCGTCAACAGCAGAAAGAAACTCATCACCGGCAAACTCCTGCGCAAGTGACGGGGGGACGGGGTCGTTGTCAACTTAGTGACGGGGGGACGGGGTCGTTGTCAACTTTTTGTCCCCTGTCATCAAGCCACATTCGTTTTCAAGCGGAGATGGACATACCGGTACTATGGTAATATTTTTATACCATTTGAAGTTCTAAGGGCTCAATCAATTTGTTCTTCTCTTCCAACCAAAGTATAATCTGCTCAACATTAAAATTCTCTAGTTTATCTAATTCTTCTTCACTAAAAACTGTCTTTCCAAAAGAACTAAATTCCCTCTTAGCGACATCTTCTGTCTTTTCCAAACCAGCATCATATATTGCATAAACGCCTTTAATCGTAGTGCCTGATACTGTAAAGCCTGAGCTTAAATTATTTTTAGTCTTCAATTTATATGGAACTATCAGATGTGATATGGGCCAACCGATTGTGCGACCGACAGAGATTCATCAACCGTTAAATTACTCGTCATATCAAAAATCTTATTGTCCTTTGTCCATTTAACTGTCACAATACCGTACCGATGCTCGGCCACCAGATATTCCACATCATCCAGCCGGTGAAAAGAAACTATTGTGTCGGATCCATATCCTATACCGGTAGATCCTTCTCCCAAAATGTCCTCCTGACTGAGGAGAATGTCATACCGGCCAATCGAAAAGCTTAGCATAATGATCCATTTATCACCGAGTTGCAGGTATTGGGTTCTCCTTAAGTTCTCTATGGTTATGTTTTGGGGATAGTATAATACTCCAGGGTAAATATCTAATAGTTCTTCTATTGTAGTAGTTGTAAGATTCGTTTGATATACCTCTATTTCTTCTATATCATCCGGTGGACAATATCTTCGGCAAGCTGCGTGTCCTTTATAATAGAGACGGCTACGCCATAGACCAGGTTTTTATAATCCATATAAATATTTTTCAGCTGGCTTTTATCATTCATAGCCCAAACCTCCAGTTAATAAAAACCCTATTTGCTAAAATAAAAAAAAATCCTGCAAAGAACAAAAAAAGAGAACTTTTTAACGCTTTAAACTGTCTTATTAAAAGGGGAAGAAACTGTTAATTTAAGAAGGAGGATCAAATGGCTACAATAGTTGAACATGAAGGAACCGGCAAAAGGTATGTCTTAGTCGGGACAGGGTTTGGTGCTTTCAAAGCATCAAGGCCCAGTTTTTTTGGAGGTAACCTTTTTTCTCATGAGGACGAGGGGCAGATCCCAATAGCGGCTGTATGTGATAAAAAGGGGATCATTCGTTGGTTTTTGACAGATGAGCTTAAAGTCATCGCAATTGACGGAGAAAGTGTAGAGAGCATATTCGGGTTAAACAGCTTTTCAGATTAAACACCTGGAAAGGTGGAAAGCACAATGTCGGAATGGTGGAGCAGGCTTTCTCCTTTGAGAAAAGAAGCCGCCATCAATGATGCTAAGAAAAGTGTTGCCGAAAAAGACCGGGACGACTCCATTGGTGAGGCTAATGCCAAGCGGGATGAGTGCATACAGGTTTCTGATTCTAATGCCAAGGCTGTAGAGGGTGAAAATAGGAGGTATTATCAGTGGGTTTATTTTGGAATTTAATTCAGCAGAGCCAAATAAATGAACAGTACGACAAATCTCAGTCGCTGGAACTAAGGGTGGCTTATTTAGAAGAGGAACTTAGGAATACTCAGGAGCTGCTGCTTAAAACTTTAAAAGTGTTGGAGGAGTATACGAATCAAGATATTAACGGAGACGGGAAAATAGGTAAGTAATAAGCCGAACTTTCTTTGTGTCACTAAACTGAATGTTTTCTAAATCGACTCCGATAGCATCAAGATTAAAGATTCTTTCAAGTACCACTATGATATACTAAATCGGGTAGGATTTTCAGAAAATATAAAGAACTGTTATTAGAAAGATTTGTACAAATGCGATGGAATAGGGGAATACGCAATGGCAAGGCAAACATTCGGCAAGACTTGGTGGGGTAAGGCCTGGATAGAGGCTTTACACCATATTGATTACAGCAACCGCCTGCCCCGGGGAAGAAGCTACGCAAATGAAGGGGCTGTGCGGGAAATTGAAATAAGCGACTGTGTGGTGCTGGCCCGTGTACAGGGACGCCGGAAGTTACCTTACCGTATCAGTATCAGGTTGGAGCCGTTTTCTGCTGCCGCAAAAGAAGCAATTAGGCGGCTGATTAATGAAAACCCCATGCTGGCGGCGGAGCTGTCCCTGGGCCGTTTGCCGGAAGCTTTGCCGGCTGTAATGAAAGATGGCGGGTTACGTCTTTTTCCGGCAGCGTGGAAGGAAATCAAAGCGGATTGCTCATGCCCCGACTGGGCAAATCCCTGCAAACATCTGGCAGCTGTCTACCTGGTTCTTGCCAATGAGATTGACAAAGACCCGTTTATTTTCTTTGAGCTGCGCGGAATTGGACGCAAAGAGTTGACTGAAGCCGCAGGTTTTGGGCAGGCAGTGTCAGGAGAAAGCAGGTTTGTGCCTGTGAACGATGTTAAGGTATTGCCTGCAGAATGTGTTGAATTTTCTCTTGCCAGACTGGTGGACAGGCCTGGTCAACTTAAATCAATTTTTTCCCTTCTTTCCGATTCCCCGCTTTTCTATAGGAAAGACAACTTTAAAAAACTACTGATGAAAGCCTATAAATCCGTGGCAAGGGCTGTGGAAAAGGAAATGGAATCCCTGGAAGAATCCCCTCCTCACCTGCACAAGGCCCACATCAGGCTTATGTATGGCGAAAGCGGACACCCGCTGTTTCACGCTGAAGCCTTCTATTTCCCCGGCGACGCTCTGGGCTCTGATGTCAACCATAAATTAGCCACTTATACTGTCCCCATTGAGGAAAACGGCGCTTTGAAGATGAGGCGCATTCATAGTAAGGTAACCACAGCACACTATTTCCTTCGTGCCATGTTAAGTAAAAAGCTCTTTGTGGAAGGGACTCCGGAAATCCGCTTTTTAAGCGCCGCCGCGTCCACCGCACTGCTGCTGGCCCGCGCTTCATTATTTGTACCGGAAGTGGTCGGCGAGGGCCAGGGGAACTTCTATCTGCGCTACCGCCCGCTGATAAGAGATGAACAGGTACGGCAGATTGTGGATACTTTAGCCGCCATGATGCCGCCGGGGCTGATTTACCGTAAAAAGAACAAATCAGTACTGACAGGCCGGGACGGTGCAGAGGAAGTACTGTCACTCTATCTGTCGTTTTTGGTCAGGGAATACGCGGAAATCCCCCGGGAAGAAAAAATATGTGAGTCCTTTTTTATCATGACCCCCTATGAAGCTGAGAAGTTCGAGGAAAAGCAGACAGTAAAAGCAGTGGCGGACTGGCTTGCGCCTCTGGCCATGGCGGTGGGACGCTTTGCCGCCGTGATACGGGTGGAACTGCCTGCCGGCAGGCAGAAGAAGTTTAGTATCTGTCTTGATGTGGAAGACAGAGACGACCCAATGACGCCGCCCATGCCGCTTGCTGATGTGTTTGCAGGCCATCCGGCATTTGGCTGCCCTGCGGGGGATGTGCTGGCAGAGGTTGGCAGGGTGGTGGCGGTGGCAGGTGAATACCGCAAGGAATTAAAAGAGCTGCTGGCGGCAAAAGGCGGCCCGCTTGCGGTAAGCGGAGATGAGCTGATTAGTTTTCTAAGCGAGGCAAAAGGTGTGCTGTCAATGCTGGGAATCAGCATTATACTGCCCAAAGAACTGCGCTCCGCAGTTTCCGCACGCCTGGTGCTGTCGGCCAAAAGCCGCAGCAAAAACATTAGCTTCCTGTCGCTGGCGGAAATGCTGGACTTTTCCCTGGATGTGGCGCTGGGTGATATGCGCCTCAGCGGGGAAGAATTTATAGCTCTAACGTCAAGCGCCAAGGGGATTGTCCGCTTCCGCGACCGTTATCTCATGTTGGACCCGGCCGATGTGAACCGTCTCCTGGCACAACTAAAAAAACCGCTGCCCAAAATGGATTCAGCGAAATTATTGCAGGCGAGCCTGACCGGAGAAACCGGAGCAGCCGCCTTCGAAGCTGATGAAACACTAAAAAAGCTGTTAGCAGATTTGCATAACGTACATGATGTAACCGTACCACCCGGTCTCGTGGCCCAATTGCGCCCTTACCAGGAAAGGGGCTTCCGCTGGCTCTACACAAACCGGGAAAGAGGCCTTGGCAGCTGCCTCGCCGATGACATGGGCCTTGGCAAAACACTGCAGGTAATCACCCTGCTGCTCAAATTAAAAGAAGAAGGCGGCCTGAAAACACCGGCACTCATTGTTTGTCCCACCACACTGCTTAGCAACTGGGAAAAGGAGTGCGCCCGCTTTGCTCCCGGCCTGCAGGTAGCTGTCTGCCACGGGCCTGACCGTAACCTCACACCCTCCGGAGTCGACGTCATACTTACCTCATATGGTGTGGTGCGCAACGACAAAAAACAACTTGCCAAAACCCGCTGGTCGCTTCTGATAATAGATGAAGCACAAAATATTAAAAACGCCGACACCGCCCAGTCCCGGGCGCTAAAGGAGATTAAAGCCGGCAGTTATATAGCCATGAGCGGGACGCCCGTGGAAAACAGGCTCGACGAACTCTGGAGCATATTCGACTTTTTAATCCCTGGTTATCTCGGCTCTCGTGATGCTTTTTCCCGCCGCTTTGCCGTACCTATTGAAAAATACCGGGACTATGACAGAGCGGCTCTGCTGCGCAAAGCAACTGCACCCTTTATCCTGCGCAGGATGAAAACCGACAAAAAAGTAATCTCCGATTTGCCCGATAAAATCATAAAAAACCAGTACTGCCGGCTCACACCCCAGCAGGCAGCACTTTACCAACAGGTGCTGCAGCGGGAATTGACATTGGTTGAGAATAGCGAGGGCATGGAACGAAGAGGCATCATTTTCCGCCTGATGACATCACTAAAACAAATCTGCAACCACCCAGTCCACTTCTCAAAAACAGGAACACCGCTCCCGGCCCATTCCGGAAAAGCAGAACTGGCCTTTGAGCGTATCCGGCAAATCATACGTGACAGAGAAAAAGCATTAATCTTCACCCAGTATAAACAAATGGGCGGAGTATTGATCCAGATGCTCGAATCAGAGCTGGGCGGCCCGCTGCCGTTTTTTCACGGCAGCCTCCAGCGTAAAAAAAGAGAACAGCTGGTGGAAATATTCCAAAACGATCTGGACTGCCCGCTGATGGTGGTTTCCCTCAAAGCAGGCGGCACCGGGCTAAACCTCACAGCGGCAAGCCACGTACTGCATTATGACCTCTGGTGGAATCCGGCCGTGGAAGACCAAGCCACAGACAGAGCCTACCGCATCGGCCAGACAAAAAATGTAACCATCCACAGGTTTGTCACCCTCGGTACATTGGAAGAAAAGATAGACGCCATGCTCTCTGCAAAAAAAGAGCTGGCCGCCATGACCATCTCCGCCGGAGAAACATGGCTCACAGAATTGTCCAACCGGGAATTAAAAGAACTATTTACCCTCAGTACAACGTAATTAAAAATGCCATCCATTCAACAAGTCAGCTATCTACCGAGATCCTTAAATAATCAGGCACTTACCCTATCGAACGGGTAATGGACCACCCTTGCAGGAAGAACTATACAGGAGAAAGACAATCGTCAAGTCTTAGGTCTTGTCGTACAGTACCAACGATGGTATAATCAGGAAAAAGAGCATGCAAAATCCGGTAGAGTTGAACTCCCGCTGAGCCACGGCAGTATTTTTCTTCATTTCCCAGGAATACTTCTTTGATTTTTTCCACGATCAACAGTGCTTCTTTGAAATGAGGGCTAATACCGCAGGCAGAATTTACAGGCGATTCCCCCGCATCATGGTCTGCATAAGATGTTTCTTCGTTGGCATCACCGCTGCCGTTGTCCACCAGCAGGAGTTCCACACTGCCCGTGCTTTTATTGCCGGAGCATACAAGCTGTTGCGGCCATGGTCAACGCTGGTATAAGCTTGACCGAGGCCCAAGCCTTCTTTTTTGGGCTGCAGGAAATTAAACTCCTCTGCCGCGGGGAATTCCCCGTCCACCATTCCGCAGATAAAGGTATAACCCTATTTTTCATATTGTCCCCTGTTAACAGGCTGGATGGCTATTTTGTCGCCCCTATCCACGGCGTATTCCTCTCTGTTCAGGGAAGTCTCACCCAACAGGCGCGAAAAGTGCCGGCAGTGGTATAATCAGGAAAAAGACCATGAAAAATACAGAGTTGATACTTGTCCTACTTTTAACGTGTATATGCGGAGAAAGATAAGGGGGATTTTGATGGATAACGAAAAAATCCTTGAACTCATGACTAAGATGTATGCCGGCCTGAAAGGCAGCCAAGAAAAGATGTATGCTGAAATGCAACAAGGTTTTAAAAGTGTAGGTGAAAGGTTCAATAGTGTAGATGAAAGGTTATCAACTTTGGAAAAGACTGTAATTAAAATTGAAATTGACCACGGCGCTAAGTTATCGGCTTTATTTGACGGATATATTCAAAACTCAGAAAAGCTGGACCGCATAGAACTCGAAGTGGCAAAGCATGATGAATTTATTATGAAAAGAATTAAATAATCCGCCAGCAAGCTATTTAAGTGTTAATAATTAAACGCCCTTTCACAGGGATAGGGGAGAGACGCAATGAGAGGCACTGATTGGTATACATTTCCTGTTGCATAGGATATAATACAGTTGAGGTGGAGCATCTTGAAGAAGGTTTTGGAAATGCGCAGGGAGAGGAATATCGGACTTCTCCGGAGTGAACTGGGCAGAATTCAAAAAGAGCTCAGGGCAATGGGAGCCAAAAGGATCATTCACTTTGGTTCTTTCGCACGCGGCGAGGCCGGACTGACAAGTGATCTCGACCTAATTGTAGTGATAGAGAGCAAAGATGATTTTCCGACCAGAGTTGCCTCAATATATAAAAAAATCAAACCGCGTGTTGCCGTTGACTTTTTAGTTTATACTCCTGGTGAGTTTGACAATATGAAAGAAAACAGCACATTCATAAAAAACGTGTTGCGGGAGGGTAAAACGCTTTATGAAACGGAGCTCTAAAGAGGAAGGTCTGCGCTGGTTGGAACAGGCCCAGGCAGATTTGCATGGAGCCCAGGTTTTATTTGATAACCAGGTATACCATCTGACATGCTTCATCGCTCAGCAGACGGCAGAGAAAGCGGTTAAGGCATTTCTTTATGCCCGGGGTGAAGAGATGGTCACCGGGCATTCCGTTACAGCTCTGACAACTTGGGCTGAGCAATTTGACTCAGATTTTGCTGAGCTAAGGAACGAAATCGCCATATTGGATGGCTATTACATTCCCACGCGTTACCCCAACGGAATTCCTGACAGCATACCAGCCAGGGTTTATACAAAAAAACCGGCTGAAGAAGCTCTACAACTGGCAGTTAAGGCTATACATTTTGTGCGGGAGCGTTTGTAGTGAGGTCAATATTTCATGAATGCAAGCGACAAAAGGCCCCTTTCATTTTTGAGCGGTACCGGCAATTCTCTTTACGAAATGCCGGTTTTTTTTGTGTACCTTTTGGCTGCCTCTTTATGGATGGCATGTGCTATTTTACCGGATCTTTACCGTGGAATATTGCATCAGAGCTACCGGTAAACTAACAAATATTTCTAAATAGAACAGCAGGCATCCGAAAAAGAAAAGGCCCCATTCCGAAAGCCTCCGTCCTTCTCCAGGAAATCGGGAGCCTTTCTTGAATATATCCCAATAGTGAAAGAATCTGGCAGGTAAGCCCTGCAACTGAAAAAAGCCGCCCTTTACAGGGGCCTTCAATTTTTTGCCTTTAAAATTGAGATCTTTTTCAGTGAAAAAATTCTGTCGCCTGAGTGCATTCAGCAGGATGTTTTTTTGTAAATGCCGAACTTGTTAACGTACTGTCGAAAGCTTCAAGAATCTTTATCAAATTTGTCAATAAGGGGAAAGCAGCGCATGATTGATTTTAGAAAAGAACTGGATAACTTCGATTTTTCAACTATTGACTCTGATTTCAGCAGACATTTTAACGAAGCAGCACAAGTTATTAAGGTTTTTAATTCAACTCTCAGGCGTCTTGGTAAAGAAATGAGTAATACCAATATTCAGCTTGAGGAAGTATTGTCCCAGTTTATGGAAGAAAAGGAAAAGGACAGGTATATAGCAGAGCAGCAGAAGTCGTTAGCTGCACGTGAGGAAGAAAAGCTCTCTCTTGTCCACGGGTTGGTGGCTGTGTTTGATCAGCTTGAAGATATATACAGGTATGCCTTGAAAAACGAAAGGGGGGGTTGGTCTGAGCAGATGCAGCTTTTATGGAGAGATACAGCAGCAATCCTGTTGCGTCAGGGGATTGTCCGTATAGAATGTGAGGATACTCCTTTTGATTCGCAGCTGCATTCCGCGGTGCAGGTAAGAGAGGATAGCAGCATTGCCAGCGGCATGGTCACAGAAGTGTTGCGCTGCGGGTATATGTTTCAATCGCTTTTATTAAGAAAAGCTCAGGTAACTGTAAATAAAACTGGTGGAGGTCGTGAGTGCGATGAGCAGCATAGTGGGGATTGACCTTGGCACTTCTACATCGGAAATCGCCGTCTTAAAAGAAGGAAAATCGTTTGTTATCCCAAACCACCTGGGAGAACACATAACACCATCGGTGGTAGGGCTAGCGTCTGACGGCAGGATCATCGTAGGAAAAGAGGCCCGGGATCAACTGCTGTTGAAACCGGATGATACAGTCATTGAGGTTAAAAGACTAATGGGGAGCGGCACAGTGGTTACCATGGGAGGAAAAGAATATACCCCGCAGCAGGTCTCCTCATTTATTCTGTCCTACCTTATTGATTGTGCCTGCAAGTATCTCGGCGAGGATATTTTCAGGGCGGTTATCACCGTGCCCGCCTATTTTTCCGACATGCAGAGACGCGCTACCGTGGAGGCGGGAAAACTGGCCGGAATCAAGGTAGAGCGCATTATAAACGAACCTACCGCTGCGGCGCTTGACTATGGCATCGATCACATGCGGGAATGTCAAAACATACTGATCTATGACCTGGGTGGCGGAACTCTTGACGTTACAGTGCTGGAAATGTTTGAAGGCGTTCTGGACGTTAAAGCCAGCAGCGGCAACAACAGTCTCGGCGGGAAAGACTTTGACCAGCGGCTTATGGATTACCTCTTAGACAGATTTAAAGCCCGCTGCCGGCTTGATGTTTCTACAGATAAAAGGGCTCTGATGCGCCTGAAGGAAGCGGTGGAACAATGCAAGATATCCTTGAGCAAGCAGGATGAATATCATCTGCTTATCCCGTTCTTTGCCAATGTACAGGGAAATCCGGTTTCCCTGGAAGAGACCGTGAGCAGAGAGATATTTGAAAGTTTGGTCAAAGATTTGATTGATGCTACAGAAAAACAAATCAACAGGGCGCTTTCCGACGCGCGTCTTGGCGCTCCCGATATTGACCTGATCCTGCTTGTGGGCGGTTCGACCCGCATCCCTTACGTGCGAAGATTCATTGAGAAAACCCTGGGTAAAGCGCCACAGTTACTGATAGACCCGGACCTGGCGGTGGTAAGGGGCGCCGCTGTTCAGGCGGGTATTCTGGACAACCGGTTATCCCCTGAACGGGACATTGTAATTACCGATGTCTGCCCGTACACGCTTGGCACATCCGTGCTCAAATTTATAGGCGGGTTCCCCGTCAGCGACGCCTATGACGTAATTATCCCGAGAAATGTGACGATCCCCATAGTCAGAGAGAAAATTTACGGTACGGTCGCTGATAATCAAACTGATGTGGAAATCAATGCCTACCAGGGAGAATACAAAAGGGCTTCCCACAACAATTTCCTCGGGAAGTTCCTGTTAAAAGGAATTCCTCCCGCCCCCGCTTTCCAGGAAAAAATCGGTGTTTCATTTTCCTATGATGTGAACGGCATCCTGCAGGTGGAAGGAATAATTCTAAGCACCGGGGAAAAGGCAAGCCTGGTAATCGAGACAACCGGTGTGGAAATGGTCAAAGAGATTGACACTGAAGGTTGGGAAAAGGCTGCTGGCGCCCGCAAATATAAAGCCATTATCAAAAAGGCCGACCGCCTGCTGGAAACCGGAGAAGCATATCATTATGTTGTTGAAATGGAAAGCCTGATCAGAAAAATAAAGATTGGGTTATTGCTGGGCGAAAAAACAGAGGAGATCAATCAGTATAAAGAAGAGCTGCACGAAATAATCTATGAGCTGGCGGAGGCTGTCGATGTTTGAAAACCTGTCCCGTTTTTATTATAATTCAGGGCTGCAACTGGCACGAAAAGATCAAATCAGCGAGGCAGTAGAGCACCTGCTCAAAGCCTTAAGTTATGACAGTAATAATATTGAGGCCTGGAACCTGGCGGGGCTTTGTTATTACCGGCTCGGTAAATATAAAACAGCTGAATGCTGCTGGTCCAGGAGTGTGGACAAGTCCCCCGCAGAAAGTAACGCAGTTGGTTATCTCACGGATTTAAGACAAACTCTGCAAGATACCGATAAACATTTTACCTGGGCAGCCTCGCTTTGCCGGCAGGGAAAATATGGGCAGGCCGCCGGTGTCCTGAACGAGGAAGTCTGCAGTCGTTTTGATTTATCAGCAGCCCTGCTGAACTACCTGGGTGTGCTACGGTTGCTGGAAGGTAAAACGGGCGCAGCGGTTAGATGCTGGGCAAACGTCTTAACCATTGACAAATCTAATGCCTCCGCCAGGCTTTATCTGAAAAGCATGGAGAGCCGCCTGGATTATAAGTTGCTCAGCTTAAAAGAAAAACTGTTTAAAAGGAAATGGCAAAGATGAAGGACTATTACAGCATTTTAAACATTGCCAAAGAAGCGACGGCTATGGAAATAAAAAAGGCGTACTTTGCTCTCGTCAGAGTATATCCTCCCGACCGCTATCCCGAAGAATTTATGAAAATCAGGGAGGCCTACGAGGTTCTGATTGACGATAATACACGGCGGCAACATGATGAAGTTGATGCCATGCCGGACGTAGTCAGGGCATATTTCAAAGAAGGGCGAAAAGCACTGGACGCGGGGGAAGCTGAAGAGGCTATCCGGCTGCTGGAACAGGTTGTTAAAGTATATCCCAAGTTTTCCGTGGTAAACAGCTTACTGGGCGAGGCCTATTTAATTAACGAAAACAGCGGAAAAGCTATCCGCACTTTTGAGGATCTGGTGTCACGGGAACGCAACAATGCCGGATTTGCGCGCCAGCTGGCTCATGCTTATGCCATGCGCGGCTGGCATATAAAAGCAATACAACAGTATCACAGGGCGCTGTCCCTTGACGAGGATAACATTTCGCTTTGGCTGGGGCTACTTGATTGTTATCTTAAGGCAAAAGATTATGAAGAAGCCAAAAAAACTGTCCTGACCGGCCTTGAAGTCAGCAACAGAAAAGGATGGGACAACCTTGAACTGTATTACCATATAATTCAAATCGATATTCTCTCCGGTGACCATGCCGGCATGAGACAACATCTTGAAGAAGTGAAAAACAAGGCGGTTGAAAAGGAGGAAGAAAGAGCCAACGTGGCCTGGTTCCTGGCCTCCCTCGCCAAAAAGATACAGCTGATAGGCTTATCCGAAGAATCCACCGCCACCATTGACGCCGCGCTTACGCTGCTGCCGGACGATAAAGAAATCAAAAAAATAAAAAAAGAGATGGATATGGAGCATGATATTCTCTCACAAATAAAAAAGCTTGAAGCCGACCCTTCCATAAACAGCCACTTAGCGGAAATGCTCGACTTCGAGCGGCATTTATGCAATGACACGTCCTGCCTGGACTGTAGAATAACGCAGTTTTTTCTTGAAATGGATGTTGTAATTGAAATCAAGTCCTACAGAAAAGATATTTTGCGGCTGAAAAAATCCTATCCCGAGCTGTATGAGATAAAAAAAGAGTTTTTCGATACCGCTCTCAACCCAAGGAAAGAAGAACACCTGTTTAACACATACCGGAAAAAGTATAACAAGTACAATAAATTGTGTCCGGAAAGATTTACCCCCGACGACGATGATGATGAGGATGAAGAGGAATACTACATCCCCGAGACCTACAGGCGTCCTGAACCAAAAGTAGGGCGCAACGACCCCTGCCCCTGCGGCAGCGGAAAAAAATACAAGAAATGCTGTGGAGGTTCTTAAATGGGAGCTGTCTGAGGCGATCATGGGCGTTTTGTTATCAACTCTTGGCTAGCATATTTTCCAAATCAAACACCGGCATTAACGGATTAACAAAACGTACTCCGTCCGCGAGGCTATTATCAGCGAAGTCTTCGCTTAGTACAAGGCTGATCTGGTTAAGGCGGGCGGACACCCAAATCTGGGCATCCCAGTATGAAAACTTATGTTCTTTAACGCCACGTATTGCTTCGTAGATAATCATTTCATTTAGTTTTTTATTACCAGTCACCAGGACCGCACCTCCCACAGCAAGGGCTGCTTCAAGGAAAGGTACGCCATCCCACTTGTCAAAACATCAATCAAAACATCATTTGCAACTTATTATTGTAAATGTACCGGCAACGTCAAAAATTTATTGGACAAAGCCGTTAATCTTGGCAGTCTTGTCATATGTGAAGCAGTATATTCCGAGGTATCAACTCAGTTTCCTTCTCATACCAGCCTGCAAGATTTCCTGTCGCATACACGTATTAATCTGCTGCCTTCTGCAGAAAAAGCTCTATGGCTTGCCTCCCAGGTCTGGGGACGTTATACAAGGCAAAGAGACAAGCAATTGCAATGCCCGCAATGTGGAGTGAAAACAATAATAAACTGTGGTGTGCAATTATCCATGAGACAGCACATTATCAAAGATTTTTTAATCGGTGCTCATGCTCAAACCCAGGCCGCCACTCTCCTGACACGTGACCGCGGGTTCTATAAAACATACTTCCCAAGTTTAAACTTAAACTTTAATTATTCTGCTCCAGTGCACGGCTAATTCCCATCTTCTTTTCGCCTGTATAGAGAGCATACACAACCTCCCCTGATAAGATTGTCACTAAGCAGGAATCTATGGCACGATTACAGAATAATTAATAGTTGTTCTGCACTACAAAACGGAGGTACAACCTTATGTCTAAACTTCCTGACTATATCGGACCTGTTGCCTTTGGCATCAAGATGGGAGTAATCGTACCGGGAGCAGACCTGGTGGGAATGATCGCTTCTTCGCTGGACAGGGTTTTCGCAGACCACCTCTGTATAGAGAGCATACACAACCTCCCCTGATAAGATTGTCACTAAGCAGGAATCTATGGCACGATTACAGAATAATTAATAGTTGTTCTGCACTACAAAACGGAGGTACAACCTTATGTCTAAACTTCCTGACTATATCGGACCTGTTGCCTTTGGCATCAAGATGGGAGTAATCGTACCGGGAGCAGACCTGGTGGGAATGATCGCTTCTTCGCTGGACAGGGTTTTCGCAGACCACCTCTTACATGATAATGATGTAATCTGTGTTACAGAGTCGGTGGTAGCCCGCGCCCAGAACAACTTTGTCACAGTAACCGAGGTGGCAGATGAACTGAGCCAAAAACTAAGCCTAAAAGATGACAGTAAAATCGGCGTGGTATTCCCCATAACCAGCCGTAACCGTTTCTCCCTGATCCTCGAGGGAATAGCAGCTGCTGTGCCAAACGGCGAAGTCATAGTGCAGCTGCCCTTTCCCTGCGATGAAGTGGGCAACCAGATAATTTCCCCCGAATTGGCAGAAACTCTTGATCTGTCAGCAGGCCTGATCCGTGCTGAAGATTTAAACGGGTCAGATTGCCATCACCCCATCACCAGGGTTAACTACCTGAAAATGTATCAGCACATAATTGAAGAACAGGGAGCAAAAGCTACCATCTACCTCAGTAATGACCCTACTAAAATAATGGATTTCTCACCTGACGGCGTCATCGCCGCAGACATTCACAGCCGCAAAACAACTCACAGGAAAATCAGTGAAATCACCGGCAACTGCATCACACTGCAGGATCTCTGCAATGAAGGCCAAAGCTGGAGCGAGTGGGGCCTCCTCGGCAGCAACATGTCCGCCAACAAAAGACTCAAACTGGCGCCCCGTGAAGCTTCAGCCTTTGCCAGGCAACTGCAGCAGCATGTTCTGACCTCCACCGGCCTAAATGTAGAGGTACTTGTCTACGGGGATGGAGCTTACAAAGACCCATCTACCGGAATATACGAACTGGCCGACCCCATGCCCGTTTTTGGCATGACAGACGGCTTCCACGGCCGTTTCCGTGAAGGAATAAAGTATAAGTATGTAGCCGATGTCTGTCATGAAGAAGGCAAAACCATAGAAGAAACAGAAGCACACCTGGCAGAACAAAGCCAGATCTCATATGGGCACAACCACATTTTGACCGAAGGCACCACACCAAGACGCATCGAAGATGTGATCGCCAGCCTAGCCGACCTTGTCAGCGGCTCCGCCGATGCCGGCACACCTGTCATTGTGGTAAAAGGCATCTTCAGCTGATATAGATAAAAAAGCGCCATTGCCGGCAATAGCGCTTTTGAGTGATTTCATTATTCTGGAATTCCATATAAGGTTTGCAACCAGTTCTGGCGTCCGTGGAGTACGCGTGCAATGATAATCTTGTCCTCCAGCACCCGGTAAAAAATTATATACGGATTCTCCACAATGCGCCTATACCCGCGTGCCGCGCCGGGTGCATCTTCTTCAGGCAATACGGCGCCCTTCTCAGGGAATTCGGCCAATTGTTTGATTGCCTCGTAAAGACGCGTACGCAGCCTTTCCGCAGCATTTTTATTATCCTGTGAAATAAAGGAGAACATGCTGTCAATATCATAATAGGCTGCTTCGGAAAGAAAGATTTTTTTAGGCATCCTCAATCCTCTTTTTCAGCGCCGCAAAAGTTGCTTCAAAGTCCCGAAGCTCCCTGACCTCTGCGATTTCCCGGTCAACATCTGCCAACATCTGCCCTAAACGCTGCCGGGCCACCATTTTCTGAAAAGCCTCATAGCTCATAACCACCAAATCAGCTACCCCGTTTTTGGTTACAATAACGGGAGCTTGTGTTTCGTGACACAGTCTGGAAAATGTATTATAGTCATGTCGGATAGAACTGGAAGGCTTAATATCCGTGATTACCGGTTCGTTATACTTCACCTGGAACCCACATCCTTTGTCATTATTATGTCAATATTATATCATCCCATACCCATACACTGCAAGACGGTTTTAACTAGAGGAAAGTAACTAGAGGAAATGCAAATTGCTGATACCGCCAAAGCCGTGTAGCAGAATTCCAATGATTTTCAGAGCCTTCTTGAACCTCCGCAGAAATCGGGGGCTTTTTCTTTACTATAATGGCAGGATGTTTTCTTTAAATGCAGAAATTCTTAGGAATCAACTTTACTGTTAATTCAAATTGTTGTATTTGCAGAAATAATGCAGGAAATTACAGCGAAGCAGGAGTGAACGCATGACAAGACAGACATTCGGCAAGACGTGGTGGGGGAAGGCCTGGATAGAAGCGTTACGTCATATTGATTACAGCAGCAGGCTGCCCCGGGGAAGAAGTTATGCTAATCAAGGGGCGGTCAGGCAAATTGAAGTAGGCGGCGGTGTGGTGCTGGCCCGTGTACAGGGTCGTCGCAAGTCGCCTTACAGGATTACCATCAGGCTGGAGCCTTTTTCTCCTGACGGAAAAGACGGGATTAACCGGCTGATCAGAGAAAACCCCACGCTGGCGGCGGAGCTGTCCCTGGGACGTTTGCCGGAAGCTTTGCCGGCTGTAATGAAGGAGCGGGGGCTGCGTCTTTTCCCCGCATCGTGGCGTGAAATCAGCGCAGATTGCTCCTGCCCTGACTGGGCCAATCCCTGCAAACACCTTGCAGCTGTCTACCTGATTCTCGCGGGCGAGATCGACAAAGACCCTTTTATCTTATTCGAGCTGCGCGGAATAGGACGTAAAGAGCTGACAGAGGCCGCCGGTTTTGGAGAGGCGGCGTCAGGAGAAAACAGGTTTGTGCCTGTAAACGAAGCACAAGTGCAGACTGCAGAAGAAGTTGAATTTTCTCTTGCCGGGCTAGTGGACAGGCCAAGTGAAATAAAGTCTGTTTTTTCTCTCTTGTCCGATTCCCCGCTTTTCTACAGAGAAGAAAACTTTAAAAAGTTGCTGATAAAAGCCTATAAATCGGTGGCGAGGGCTGTGGACCTGGAGACGGAACTCCCGGAAGATTCCCTTCCTCACTTGCAGAAGGCTCACATCAGGTGTATGTACGGCCAGGGGGGACACCCTCTTTTTCACGCGGAAGCATTTTACTTCCCCTGTGACACGACGGGCTTTAATATCGCTGACAAAAAAGCCGGCTATACTATACCTGTGGCAGAAAACGGTGCTCTCAAGATGAGGCGTGTTCGTTGCCCAAAATGGATTGGGCAAAATTACTGCGCGCGGGTCTGACCGGAGAAGCCGGTATCGCCATCTTCGAAGCTGATGAAACACTTAAAAAACTATTGGCTGATTTGTATAAAGTCCATGAAGTGACTGTACCGCCGGGGCTTGCCGCCAGGTTGCGCCCTTATCAGGAAAGGGGCTTCCGCTGGCTCTACACAAACCGGGAAAGAGGCCTGGGCAGCTGCCTTGCCGATGATATGGGCCTTGGTAAAACAGTGCAGGTAATCGCCCTGCTGCTCAAATTAAAAGAAGAAGGCGGCCTGAAAACACCTGCCCTCGTTGTTTGTCCCACCACGCTGCTTGGCAACTGGGAAAAGGAGTGCGCCCGCTTTGCCCCCGGCCTGCAGGTAGCTGTCTGCCACGGTCCTGACCGCAAGCTGACACCCAAAGGTTTTGATGTCATACTCACCTCGTACGGAGTGGTACGAAACGACCAAAAACAATTTGCCAAAACCCGCTGGTCTCTCCTGATAATAGATGAAGCGCAAAATATTAAAAACGCCGACACCGCCCAATCCCGGGCCTTAAAGGAGATTAAAGCCGACGGCTATGTGGCCATGAGCGGCACGCCTGTGGAGAACAGGCTCGACGAGCTCTGGAGCATCTTCGACTTTTTAATGCCCGGTTATCTGGGCTCCCGCAACGCATTTTCCCGCCGTTTCGCCGTACCTATTGAAAAGTACCGGGACTATGAAAAGGCGGCTATGCTGCGTAAAGCAACCGCGCCTTTCATCCTGCGCAGGATGAAAACCGACAAAAAAGTAATCTCCGATTTGCCGGACAAAATTATAAAAAACCAGTACTGCCGGCTTACACCCCAACAGGCAGCACTTTATCAGCAGGTGCTGGAACGGGAACTGGCCTTAGTCGAGAATAGCGAAGGCATGGAAAGAAGAGGCATCATCTTCCGCCTGATGACATCGCTAAAACAAATATGCAACCACCCGGTTCACTTCTCAAAAAAAGGCATCCCCCAACCGGACCATTCCGGAAAAGCCGAACTGGCCTTTGAGCGGATCCGGCAAATCATACGCGACAGGGAAAAAGCGCTGATATTCACCCAGTATAAAGAAATGGGCTCAGTACTGGTCCAGATGCTCGAATCCGAGCTGGACGTTCCGCTCCTGTTCTTTCACGGCAGCCTCCAGCGCAAAAAACGGGAACAACTGGTGGAAACATTTCAAAACGACCCGTCCTGCCCGTTGATGGTAGTTTCCCTCAAAGCAGGCGGCACAGGCCTCAACCTGACAGCCGCCAGCCACGTGCTGCATTATGACCTCTGGTGGAATCCGGCTGTTGAAGACCAGGCCACTGACAGAGCCTACCGCATCGGCCAGACCAAAAATGTCACCATCCACAGGTTCGTCACCCTCGGCACACTGGAAGAAAAGATAGACGCCATCATCTCCGCAAAAAAAGAACTGGCCGCTATGACCATCTCCGCCGGAGAAACATGGCTCACAGAAATGTCCGACCAGCAATTAAAAGAGCTGTTCACCCTGAGCACAACATAGGGAAAAGCGCCAATGACCCTAATAATGAATGCCTGTCCATTTGTCAATACAGTTACTCAATTTTGAATTCTTCTAAGTATTGTACTGCCGTCAAAACACGCGGGTGTTCTAGTCCTGCTTTCAGGAAATGTTTATCGCCGCTGATGATTATATCTACCTGCGCAAGGATAGCTGCATTGAGTATGGGTTGATCTTTAGGGTCATGTACCAGTTTGTCCGCCTGCTTAGGGGCAGCAATCAGTTCATACGGTAGTTCGGCAAGAAACACATCTGCATCTCCAAGTAAATGTGGCCACTTTCTTTCTACCACATTGTATAACTCATGGATAATGGTGTCACATAGAATCAGTTCATAATTGGTTGTAGCATGGAGTAGTGCAATTGCAGGTGTAGATTGGGGCCACACCAACGCAGATATGAGGATGTTGGTGTCAATCATTAATTTCATGTACGTTTACCGCTATGACGTATCTCGTCCACCAGTTGCTGTACATCATCTTCACTTTGCAGGCCGGCCTGTTCGGCAGCCCCCGCGAAAGCACGTTGTGCTTTGAGAATTGCAGTTTCCGAGGCATTGTTTATAACAATTTCGCCCTGGGCGTTTTCAACAAATAGCAGCTTGTCACCCTCACGCAATTTAAGTTTTTTCCGTATCTCTACCGGCACAGTGATCTGCCCGTTTGCGGATACCTTGGCTAGGTTCACATTCAAAACCTCCTTTATATTCTTGAATACTCAAGAATTCTATAACTTTATTATATGTCATTTTATGCCTTTTGTATACATATGTTAACCACGTGTCTTAACCACGGTAATGCCTTCCTGAAAGAGCATTATCAACTAATGCCCCGCACAATGTTGCGCTTTGCCATAGAGAAGTTTGACCCCGAATTAAGAATAAAGTTTCTCAAGAACCTGGTCTAAGTCTACCACGGGATTTTGTCCATCTTATCCCCGTTCAAAAAGGGGGTAATTTTTGTTTTCAACGACTCCGGAACATCTTTTAACTTCAAATTATCCACAGCCAAGACTTCACTGGCATCAACTTTTCCCTTAAAGCCAACTCCCTGGCCGTATAGCCCTGGTTTTTGCGCAGCTCTTTTACAGTTTTGTTATTTTTGCTAAAACTAAAAAACACCATGTTCACCTACATATATCACTTAATTTCACATTAGGTCCTCAATTTTCTCCAATTCAGCCACTCGTGCTTGCCATTGATCAATCTCTGATAATAGCGCTACACGTTTCATTTCAGTAAGATTACCAATCTTCTCCAATCGCCAAAGCTCGTGCTTGGCGTGATAACAATACAATCTGGCTAAAGCTAGATCTGGTTCTTCAACAAAGCCAAACTTCTGATGCCAGGCTCTGCTCTCATTGTTACCGAGTAAATAGCGGCTCTTTAATGTTTTGACGCCAACATGATACAGTTCATTGACTGCTGCTGAGGCCAAAGCGGTGGCCACTCCCTGGCGTTGCCATTCTGGGATGACAAACAGGATATCCAAAAGAGACACTTGGTTAGCTTTTTCAACCAAAAGCGCAGCCCCGATAACAAGTTCACTCCCAATTCCCAATTGAGAAACCACAGCCAAGCGTGATGAGGGCAGTGGTTTTCCCCGTTTACCGGCAAAAAAGTCTTGAATGGCTTCCCTGGCTGAAGTCGTGATTTTCTCAGCAGCCCAGTCACAATATTCAATGCTGTCCTTGAAAGCAGCGATGTAGCCTGAAATTAACTGGGGCTTATCTTTCTGTTCTACTGTTCTGAGTTTACAAGGGATTTCGATAGGACGTGGCCTGATTTCGACTGAGGTTGTAACTGCGTAATGTCTGGGAGAGATATGGGCTTGGCCATCCCAATATTCATACTTCCACCATAGTTTTCTGGGCATAAGCTCGAATTCTTCTATGGTCATTGATATGTGTTGGCTACGCATAATCAGCACCCCTCGTTTCATGGGCTATTTGCCCCGCTGGGCCGAGTCTGATTTCCCGCTCACGTAGTTGCGGAGGGATTTGTTACCAGGCAGTTTCAACATAGTACCTTGCAATATGCCGGTCCTGTGTCACAATTGTCATGTTTTCCACCTGTGCCTGGGCGATTATCATTCTGTCAAAAGGATCCCTGTGCAAAAGAGGCAGCCTGTGTACGTGTAATGCGTGGTTCATTTGCACCGGCAAGGGAGCAATGTCGTTTATCTCCAATTGCTCATCCAAAAAATCATGCAGATGGCCTTCCTTCAGAATTAACTTGCCCAACCCTGCCTTAATCGCAATTTCCCATCCGCTGGCGGCGCTGTATGGACTGCGCTTCCCAGAAGGCTTTGCCTCTGACAGTTTCCCATCCGCTGGCGGCGCTGAAAAAAAGTCTGTTTTCACTGTTGCTGATAATATTCCCGGCCTGCTCCGACAACCTCGGGTCATCTGTAATCCACCACAGAAAAACATGTGTATCCAGCAAAGCCATCATTCTTCAAAACTCTCCAACACATCCTCAGGAAGCGGTGCGTCAAAATCATCAGCAAGAGAAACCAGGCCTTTGGCAGAGCCAGGCAGGCGTTTGATTTCCTGCTTCGCATAAGGCACCAGCCGCGCCACCGGCTTTCCGCTTTTGGCAATAATTACTTCCTGGCCGTCTTTAACCATCATAAGCAGTTTGGACAGGTTTGTTTTGGCATCGTGCACATTAACTTTGATAGTCATTTCATTCACCTCTGATTAAATTATAACTTAGCTAATCAGCTTAGTCAACTGACTCAGCCTATTTTGCCAAAAAGGATGTTTACAAAGCAGGAACGATTAAGAAATGGTTTTTCACCTTTTTACATATGCTTCTTAAAGTATATTTCTGCAGCCCATTCAGCAATTCTGCAGGATGTTTACAGTAGATGGAGAATATGTATTTAATTTAACTTCAACCCTCAGCTATTTCTTTTATCCCACCGGATATTCATATAAATGAGAGGAGAGTTAGTTTGAGTAAAACATCTAAAGGAAAATGTTTGTTTTGTGGTCAGACTTTCAGTAAATTATCGGTTAAGAAGCATCTTGATAAATGCAATGCAAGAGGCGGGGACTTTCTTACAGAAGATGATGAAAAAGCCGAAAGATATTTTTGTATTTTAGTACAGGGACATGAAGACCCGGAATACTGGATTTATGTCGATATTCCTTCAAAATCAACTTTAAAAGTGTTGGATCAATTTTTAAGGGATATCTGGCTGGAATGCTGTGGTCATTTGAGTTCGTTTGAAATTAACGGTCAAACCTTTTCTGTACTGCCTGACAGAGAATTCGATGACAGAAGTATGAACACAAAATTGGAGAATATCCTGGATACGGGAATGCAGTTCAGATATGAATATGATTTCGGATCTACTACCAGGCTTAAGCTCAAAATTGCAGCAGCATTTTACGGAAAAAATAGAAGGAAGAAAGTAAAATTACTCGCAAGAAACGACCAGCCTGATATAAAATGCTCTTACTGTGAAAAGACGGCAACAGGTGTATGTTGCGCTTGCGTTTATGATGGTGACGGGTGGGTTTGTAACGATTGTGCAGATAAACATGAATGTGGGGAAGAGATGCTTCTCCCGGTCGTTAATTCGCCACGAGTCGGTGTTTGTGCATACAGCGGCGGCGGTTACGACGATTAAACACGCCTTAAACCGGTCATAGAGAGATATGGAGACAACCCTGAGCAATACCCGGAGTGGGAGGAGTAAAAGATCAAAAAGCCTTTATGCTCAAGTCCAAAAACACGCATAGCTTTTTGGGCGGCTGCCCGCATGCTTTCCCCGCTGGACAAATACCAGGCTGCAGCATAAAGATACACATAAACAGGGTATGGTCGGTTTGGGAGCTTAAAAGACGGCCAGATTACCTGATAACTACCATCGTCCATCTGCAAAACCGGACATTGGATAATGAACTGGCGATGATTAATTACCATGAAATATTCTTTCTGCTTCTTGATAATTGCTCCCTGACCAAACTGCTGAAGTTCCTCTTCGCTGAAAACCTGAATTTCACGGGGTAGATTTTTTTTGAAATTGACTTGCGATATATTTAATGTTATATTCATTTTGCTGGTGGGGGTTGATGGTTTTGGTTTTTTTGTGTTTGCAACAAAAATGTACCATTTTCCTATCAACTTTTCCACCAGCTTTTTACCTTTTTAACTATTGTGGTGCCATTTTAAGAGCAAAAAAAGAAAAAGACCATTTTCGTGGTCTCTTTTTTTATGAGCGTTGGGTGCCATTTTGGTATCCATCGGAGTGAGCGAACCCAACACTTACACTGTAACCCCCGTTTTTAACGGCTTCAGGGTCGATTATCCTATGCAAATCAGAATGAATGCACGGACAGGACGCCTTTACAGCCTTAACACTCACAAAGGCACGGTTCCTGCGTTTGATGCCGTCGATACCGATATTCTCATACCACAGGCAGAAGCCCTGAGAGGCTTAGAGCTTCCCCAGGGACTCCCCATCCCAGTCTACAAAAAACAGTTTTGATAAAGTCTTTCCTTTCCGGTGCCATTCAACCTGTCCATGTATACAGCTACGGCCATAGCAAGTACTATATAAATGCTGTTACAGGTAAGCGGGAATACCATCAGTAACTGTGCTTCACGTTTCATTTCAGTAAGATTACCTATCTTCTCCAATCGCCAAAGCTCGTGCTTGGCGTTTGTAACTCAGAGCAGTAGAACAGAAAGATAAGCCCCAGTTAATTTCAGGCTGCATCGCTGCTTGGCCATCCCAATATTCATACTTCCACCATTTCAAGGGCTATTTGCCCAGCTGGGCCGGATCTGATTTCCCGCTCACGTAGTTGCGGAGGGATTTGTTACCAGGCGGTCTCGACATAGTACCTTGCAATTTGCCGGTCCTGTGTCACAATTGTCATGTTTTCCACCTGTGCCTGGGCGATTATCATTCTGTCAAAAGGGTCCCTGTGTAAAAGAGGCAGCCTGTGCACGTGTAATGCGTGGTTCATTTGCACCGGCAAGGGAGCAATGTCGTTTATCTCCATTTGCTCATACAAAAAATCATGCAGATTGCCTTCCTTCAGGATTAACTTGTCCAGCCCGGCCTTAATTGCAGTTTCCCATCCGCTGGCGGCGCTGTAAAAAAGCCTGTTTTCACTGTTGCTGATAATATTCCCGGCCTGCTCCGACAACCTCGGGTCATCTGTAATCCACCACAGAAAAACGTGCGTATCCAGTAAAGCCATCATTCTTCAAAACTCTCCAGCACATCCTCAGGAAGCGCTGCGTCAAAATCATCAGCAAGAGAAACCAGGCCTTTGGCAGTGCCTGGCAGGCGTTTGATTTCCGGCTTCGCATAAGGCACCAGCCGTGCCACCGGCTTTCCGCTTTTGGCAATAATTACTTCCTGGCCGTCTTTAACCATCATAAGCAGTTTGGACAGGTTTGTTTTGGCATCGTGCACATTAACCTTGATAGTCATTTCATTCACCTCTGATTAAATTATAACTTAGCTAATCAGCTTAGTCAACTGACTCAGCCTATTTTGCCAAAAAGGATGTTTACAAAGCAGGAACGATTAAGAAATGGTTTTTCACGCCTTTTTCCATATGCTTCTTAAAGTATATTTCTGCGGCTCATTCAGCAATTCTGCAGGATGTTTACAGTAGATGGAGAATATGTATTTAATTTGGCTTCAACCCTCAGTGTAGTGCCTTTTAAACCGGTCATTGTAGAAAGATATCAGATGTAAGGCGCTTTCGTTGTGATAGAAGTAGAAATGAGACCGGCAATTGTATTTTTATACCTCTATCGTTCCTGTTAATTCATTGGCGATATTTAAACTGTCCAGCCTCATGATACTCTCCCCGGAACTACCGAAACTAAGCAGATTAACACTGCCGTACCAGACAATCCGTTGGTCCACAATAGCGAATTTCTGGTGGATATTGGACTTAAAAATTAAATTAATGCCTGCATTTTCGATTAAACCGGCCGTTTCCCTGACGGAAAGCCGGTCTTTTTCTTTATAATCTGTCTCCGGCCGAGTAACAACCGTAAGTTTTGCGCCGTTATCTATTGCGGCAACCAAAATGCTCAGCATCTGGTCCAGGCGTCTTTTTCTGATGTATGGACTGACAATGATAACCTCGTTTCTGGCCGCTGAGATGTCATTGCTAAAAACAGGCAAAAAGTCGTTGTTATTAAAGATAACGTTGACTGACTCAAAAGGTTTACTGTCACTTTTAGCAGTGTAGCCAATTGAGGCATATACCTTTAATCTTTTCTGGTACATTCTTTCAAGTACCCCGACATGGACATCAACATAATCATATATTTGTACGTTACTCTTGGTTTCATATAAGCGGTGAAGTCTGCCGGCATACTGCTGCACCGTACCTTTCCAGGCCACGGGCATAGCCAGGAATAATGTGTCCAGCCTTGGCTCATCAAAACCTTCTCCCACAAACCTGCCGGTGGCAACCAGCACAACACTTTGATCTTTTGGTGTCGCTGCCAGTGCTTCCATCGCCGCTTTTCTTTCTTTGGCGGACATGCTGCCTGTTAAGGTAATAACGTTAGGGAGAGTTTCCTGCAGAGCTTTGACCAGTAACTCGACATGAGCTGTTCTTTCGGTCAGGATCAGTGGGTTGCGTCCATCAGTTACACTTTTGACGACATCGTTAATGATTAACCGGTTACGAATCTCACTTGTACTGATTTCAGTGTATATCTCTGTAATATGCCATTCCTTTTCATCCTGGGAAACGGGCTTTCGGAAGGGTGTAAAACGCGGGATGACAAAATGATCAAAGGGCCTCTGCTCGGCTTGTCTGTACGCGTCAACCTTATACCTGACAGGGCCACAGTGCATAAAAACGATGGGGTGGTGCCCGTCACGCCTTACCGGGGTTGCCGTCAGGCCATAAACATACTTCGCCGCTGCATGCTTAATAATTTTCTCAAAGCTTACCGCCGGGACATGGTGGCACTCATCCACTATAACCATACCATAGTCTCTTACCAATTCCCTGACCTCATCGCCTTTAACCAGCGACTGCATTACAGCTATATCAACAATGCCGCTTAAATTATTTTTCCCCGCTCCTATCTGGCCGATAACGCTGCGCTTCTTTTTACGTCCCTTTTCCCCGGCCTCTACCGGTAAAACTTCGTTTATAACCAGAAACTCATGCATGCGTTTCTTCCATTGCTCAAATAGCTGCCGGGTATGGACAAGCACCAGAGTGTTTACCTTCCTGGCGGAGATAAGGTGTGCAGCGATAACTGTTTTGCCAAAAGCGGTGGCCGCATGCAGGACACCGTTGTCAAAGTTCAACAAGGCGTCGGCCGAGTCCGCCTGCTCACCCAGTAATTCTCCATGAAATTCAACATTTATCCGCCTGCCGCCATAGGTCTCGTCAGCCAATTCATATTTCACTTTGTGGTCATTAAAAAAGTCAACCAGTTCAATCTCGCATCCCCTCGGCAGGCCCAGATACACTGCAGTCTCATCGGACAAAGAAATCACCCTTGGCTTTTTGCCTGTGGGCAATCTCATAGCCTGAGCTTTATAAAAATCAGGATTCTTAAACGCGGCCAACCTCTTAACAGCATTTAAGGCTTTGTGCGAAAAACCGTCTTTCCTGATATAAAGCATGTTGGCTTTTGTGATCTGAACACTACCCGGAAAATCAGACCTGTCTAACCTGTGACCCACCCTGCTTCTTTTCCAGGGCTTGTCTTCTTCTTCTTCGCTTTGCCTTAAATCACCCAGTTCACTGCCGGCACACAGTTCGGCAATGTACAAATCAATTTCTCTCTCAGACAGTTTGCGGACATTACTCAAAAAGCTCCACTGATCCGGATACGGTTGGAAATTATCATCAATGAAAACACTATTGTTGTTTTTCCGTGCTTCCATCTGCAACGGCAAAGCTATAAGGTTTCCTAACCTTCCTTTCGGCAAGGTATCCTGACTGGGGAAGAGGCGGTCATAAGATGTAAACTTGATTTCATGTCTTCTTCCCATTGCCTGTGTCAGAAGTGCCGAGCCGAACTTTCGCGCTAAAACAGCACTCACCCTATCTTCGAAAAAGAACCACAAATGCGCTCCATTTCCCGATCTTGAACGCTCTGCGGCACATGAAATATTCTTTTCAGCACAAATTTCTCTGATTACAGTTACATCTTTCTTCCAACTTTCGCCATCAAAATCAATGGCGAGAAAATAACAGGTTTCGTCCTCAAGCATGGGATAGACGCCATGAACATCTTTACCTCTCAGATGCCTGTCTATTACCTCCGGCCTCAGGGGCACATATTCTTTGTTCGGGCAATCTGAACATTTAATTTTAGTTCCACGCTTTTGACATATACCTCTGACGAATTTATTCAAACACACAAAAGAGTAACCGGTCTCCCCCTTTTTATCCACCCATCTTTCCGCGTATACATCGTCTCTACCCCTGAATAAGGACATAAACAATTTTATTTTATCTTCAGGAGGACTAATGTTATTTATTTCCTGTTTGCTTATCTGATTATCGGTTACTGTCTCATTGTCACAGACAAAAAGGGATACCTGCATCGTCGATCCAAGACGCCTGCGGTATTCCTCGTTCTCTGCCTTTATTTTTTGGTTTTCCGCCAGCAACTTCTGATATTTTTCATAAAGCTCACTATAATCCATGCCTTTATTCTCCCCAATATATTTTAAACAGTCGATTTATCCATACCTTACAGCATTATTGCCTTTGTTGCAATATTTTTGCATCGGAGCTACCGGTAAACTAAAGAGATTTCCCATACTAATTAGAACGTGGTAGAATTATAATAATTCAGAATAATACTGTTCTGTAAACCATGTGGCTTTATAAATAGACTTTGAAGGGAGGCGTACCAATGAGTAAAGAACAACTCCACAAGTTAGTCGATGAACTACCGAGTGATTTGGAGGAAACCGTACAAAGATTTTTGGAGTTTTTAACTAAAGACCTCTATGATAATGAGCCGATTACACGGGATGAATTGGATGCCATACTAGAAGCAGAGAAAGATGTGGCAGAAAAGAATACAGTAACTTTCGCAGAGTTAAAAGAAGGAAAGCGGACTTATGAAACTTGAGTTTACACGGCAAGCACAAAAAGATTATGATACATTGGAACGAAATATTAAGAAACGTATTGTAGACATCTTAGAAAAAATGATCACACAAAGCCTGCACTCATTACAGGCAAAAAAACTCCGACCACCATACTCCGAATATTATCGTATTCGTGTAGGTGATTATCGTATCGTTTTTAAGTGGGAAAATTTGGTAAACTGACAAATATCTCAATAAAAAAACTCATCGTCGGCAAGCTGCTGCGCAAATGACAATGAGTTTTCTACTTGCCTCTGAGATATATATTGGCTGACTTAATTATAAAAATGCCCGCTTAACAGCGATAAAGAGAAAATAAAGGACAAACATAATCAGTGATGAGACGGCAAAGCGACGGGTACCGCTGGTATACACGTCGCGGTTTTCCCCCGGAGCAAAGGTCAGGCGCATGTGGAGCAATTCCACGGCTTTTAATTTCAAATTTTCTACAAGTTGCAACGAAGCACTAAAAAGGCTGATAGAATTATGCTATACTAACTGTAAAAGAAAAACAACCGTAACTGCATTCATACCAATCAAGTAATTAAAAGATAAGACCTGGAGGTAAAACATTAATGAAGATACTCGCTATAACAGATGGAGTCTATGGTAAAAGGATTGTGAACACCATTGGCAGCAAATCTCCAGAAAACTGGGTTATCAACAGCTGGACGCCCCCGGTTATAAATGAGCCGGTGGTTGATGAGCCGGAAATTTTCCTGCCGCAGTCGCTGCCTGCTTCTGACCTCATTTTGCTTTTGGCCGAAAGGCCTCAGGCTGCGCAGCTTATCCCCGCACTTACAAAGCTTACCGGTGCCAAAGGAGTAATAGCATCCGTTGATCATGGTGCCTGGATTCCACCCGGGCTGCAAAATCAACTGCGACGGGAGCTGGCCAAACATGATGTAACAATTGTCTTCCCGGAGCCGCTTTGTTCTCTGGATATATCTACAGCCGGGTTTGGAGAAAAATTACTGCCTTATACCAGCGAGATCATCAGTGAGTTCGCCAGGCATTTCGGTCGTCCCATATTTGAAGTGGAGCTTGATGCCAAGGGTAAAATAGCCCAGGTACAGATAAAGCGGGGAGCGCCCTGTGGATCTACCGAATATACGGTAGGCAGAATAATGGGAAGGCCTGCTGCTACTGTCATCCCGACAGCCGGGCTGCTTTGCCTGCACTATCCCTGCCTTGCTTCTATGAAGTTTGAACAGACGGAAAATGGTGTAGATACCATTATGCACAACTCAGGGCGCATCTTCAACGAAGGCCTGCAAAAGGCTCTTGATTCACGCTAAAAACCTTGTTTATTTTAAGTATTTAAATAGATGGACCCTACAGATATACAGATATAACAATGGCTTTCAGGCGCTGAAAGCCATTGTTTGTTATACTGCCAGGAAATCCTGCTCAGCTTATCTCCGCCCAAATATGGGTTGATTTTCTTCTCAGCGGTTCAGGAACATCCTTCAGCCTACACCCTGGCTTTCGGTGAAGCCAGGAACGAAGAGGACGGTGAAAAGACCCGTGAAGAGCTGGAGTATACCCAGTTTGCTGGACACGCAGAAAGGTTCTATAATAAAACCTAGAAAGGGCGTGTTTTAGCATGAGTAGTAATAATAAAAAATTTACCGAAGACTACAAGAAAGAGATGGTAAAGCTTGTAACAGAGCTAGGGAAAAAACCCTCCGAAGTAGCCAAAGATATCGGTGTTACCCCTGTATCAGTAAGAAGGTGGGTAAGACAGTATA
>Ga0208242_100181_pt1 | contig 76800 bp, 80 predicted proteins | sample SubbioAug_CSW13A_FD_184825 | JGI IMG/M metagenome (GOLD analysis project Ga0208242, IMG submission 184825) | Serpentinite rock and fluid subsurface biosphere microbial communities from McLaughlin Reserve, California, USA - CR12Aug_CSW13A (SPAdes) | ecosystem: Environmental > Terrestrial > Deep... | reverse complement strand
CTTGCCGGTGCCGGGCGGTCCCACCAGCAGCACGCCGCGCGGAATGCGCCCGCCGAGCCGCTGGAACTTCTGCGGATCACGCAGGAATTCGACGATCTCCTGCAGATCCTCCTTGGCTTCGTCGACGCCGGCGACGTCCTCGAAGGTGACGCGGCCTTGCGTCTCCGTCAGCAGTTTCGCTTTCGACTTGCCAAAGCCCATCGCGCGGCCTGCGCCGCCCTGCATCTGCCGCGAAAGGAAAATCCAAACTGCGAGGAATGCGACGAGCGGCAGCGCGTTGAGAAGAAGCGTCATCAGGAAGCTGCCGCCTTCATTGTTCGGCTTGGCGCTGATTGAGACGTTCTTGGCTTGCAGCCGCGGCACGAGATTGGCGTCGTCCGGCGCATAGGTCGTAAACGGCCGATTGTCGTTGAAGTGGCCGACGACCTCGTTGCCCGCGATCGTCACGTCGTGAACGCGGCCCTGATCGATCTGCGTCAGCAGTTCGCTATATGAAATGTCGCGGATCGGCGTGCGCTGGCCAGGCTGCTGAAACAACATGACAAGCGCAACCACGAGCAACCCGATGATTGCCCAGAGCGCGAGGTTTCTGAAGTGTGGGTTCATGTGGGAAGCCTGTCGGGAGCCGCTCGGTCGGGCTTATCCCCCGAAGCGCTCCGGTCATCTGCTTAATTTAGGCGCACCAGGACGCGTTGCCAAGTCTCGGAAAAGCCCGTGAATCCAAGCGTCGTCGCGCGGCGACTTGGCTGTTTCGACAAGTTCGTCCCGCGAAAGCCAAATTTGCTAGGTCAAGCTTGAGCGGCGAGGCGGCACCGGACGCAGCCGAATCCGTCCGCTGTTCGCTTCTATCGAGACATCGGCAAGCGTCAGGCGGACCGACCCGTCCGCCGCCAGCGCAGCGGCCACTCGCGCGCTGGCGCGCTCCAAGCGTTCGAGGCGAAGCACAGCGGCGGGCGCGACACGCAGGATCGCGCTTGCGAGCACGCGTTGAAGAATTTCCAGCGGCGCTTCGCACAGCGTCGCAGCGTCGAGCTCAATACATGACGCTTCGTTCCGCTGCAGCGCGCGCGTCAGCATTTCGGCGGCGCAATGCGCCAACGCGGCGTCAGCGCGCGCCGCACGCGATCCAAGCCGCACAAGCGCGTCTCGATCGAGCCCTTGCGCGGCGAGCATGGGCGCCAGCCTGCGCAGCCGCACGCGCGCGAAGTTTTCGTCTTCATTGGACGGGTCGCGAAAGAACGGTTGATCCGCGCGCGCGCAGACCCCCTCCAACGCCTCTTTGCGAAAGTCGAGCAGCGGCCGCAGGAGCGCGACGTCTGCGCAACGTGCGACGCGCGCCATGCCGGCAAGCCCGGCGACGCCGGAGCCGCGCGTCAGTCGGAACAGGATTGTTTCGGCCTGGTCTTCCGAATGATGCGCAAGCACGATGGCTGATGCGCCGATGCGCTGCGCGCAGGCGTTAAGCAGCGCGTATCGCGCGCGCCGCGCGCGTTCCTGGAGGCGCGTCGACGGCTTCTCTCCCTCCCACGTCAACAAATGGTGATCGTAGCCCAAAGCGCGCGCCCAGCGGCCGACCTCTTCAGCCTCCGCGCGCGCTTCTTTACGCAAGCCATGATCGACCGTCGCCACGGCGATGTCGTGAGACGACCGCAAAGACCACGCCGCGCAAAGCAGCATCAAGGCGACGGAGTCGGGACCTCCTGAAACCGCGAGCAGCAACGAGGGGTAGGGGGCGAGGAGATCGAGCGCGTTTTCACGATTTCCCTCGCGCGAGTCGTCGTCGATGGCGGCGAGGTCTTCCGTCTCCGTGCGCGGCATGCCCTAGGCCGTAAGGGCGCCGACCGCAGCGCGGACGGCTAGCATTGAATTTTTTTGCTTTCGCGTTGAGCCGCTTCGCGGACTCGCGTCGCCGCCTTGGGAAATTTGACGTTGATCTCGGAATAGGAGGCGCAGGCCTGCTCCTTCGCGCCCATTGCGCTCAGCGATTGGCCGAGCCGCAACAGCGCTTCCGGCGCCTGCGCCGAGTCGCCGTATTTCGTCGAGATTTCTAGATATCTTTCGGCCGCCTCCCGGTGCCGTCCGCGCAAAAAGAAGCTCTCGCCCAGGTTGAATGTCGCGGCGGCGGCGAGCTTGCTCTTGCCGTTCTTCGACAGAAACGTAGAGAGCGACCTCTCGGCTTCCTCATATTTGCCGGCGCGCAACGCGCCCACCGCCTCATCATACTGCTCCTTGGGGCCGGCGATTGGCGGCGCGGCGGCGATCTCCGCGGGCGCCGGCTGGTCGCCAACAAGGCGGCCATGGGCGATATCCAGCGGCTGGCCTGCTTCGCGCACAGGGGCCGTCGTCACCGAGCCCGTTGTTCGCGGGGCGCTTTCCAGCGGCGCTGACGGAGTGGTTGTGCCGAGCGGCCGCGGCGCGCCTGGCGCAGACGGCTGTATCGAGGGATCAAAGGCGTCGCCGCGCTTGCCCGTGCTGGGGCTCGTCTCGGGCGCCGTCTGCGCCACGGTTGATGGAACCGTCGGCCCGTGCGGCGCTGCCTCCGAGTGCGGCTCGGGCTTTGCGGCGCGCAGCTGCTCTTCCAAAAGCTGCACCCTATGCTGCAGCTCCTCGTTCTGTCCGGTCAATCGGCGTAGCTCGCGCTCCAACCGATCGATCCGCATCGCCGCCGCACCCGACACCGGTCCGGCCTCGGGACTTTCATAAACATCCGACGGCGGAACATTGTAGGTTTGAGCGTGACGGAGGTCGCCCTCGGGTCGAGGATCCCCATAGACGTCGAACGCCTGAGCGGCGCCCGCTGCAAATAAGGGAAGGGCTAAGATGAGGGCGAAGCGTGTGAACATGGTCGCGAAGGCCGAGACTTGCGCTAGAGCAGGTCCGAAAAAGGTGACACACTTTTCGATGGGAACCTGGTCCAACATTCTGATGTTGAGCGATTCCTTATCGATCCCATGATTCCATGTGATCGGGAAGCGCTCTAAGGCGCCGCTCGATTCGATGCGGCGTGACAGCGCCTTATCATAGGCGCCCATTCGGCTAAAATTAGGCGATGCGGTCGTTTGGTCTCATTTGGATTCAAAGAGTGGCGATGGCCTCGTTTGTCGCCGCGGCGTCGCCGTCGCGCGCCGAGCCGCTTCCCCCTGCCGCCGAAACCGGAGAGTGCTCGCTCGAAGGCGCGGTTCCGGCGACTGTCGCCGCCGTCGATGAGGACTTCGAACTGCTGCTCGATGACGGCCGCCGCGCTGCTCTCGCGGGCCTCGACTTTCCGCCTCGGGAAATGGCGGAGCTGCGCGCCGCCATCCGCAGCCGCCTGTCGTCGTGGCTCGTCGGCCGAGACATATTCCTGGGGGCTTTTGCTTCGACATTGGACCGCTGGGGCAGGGCGCCGGCGAGGATTTACGCAAGCCCGGCCGACTGAGGCGATGCGGCGCCCCTCACGTCCGTGGCGGCCGCGCTGCTCTCGGCTGGCGAGGCGCGCTTTCGTCCGGATCCGACGACCGCCGCCTGCGCCAAGGCGTATCTGGCCGCCGAAGCCCCGGCGCGCGATGCGGGCGTCGGACTTTGGTCATGGCCGGAGTTCCGCCCGATCGACGTCTCCGCGCCCGGCGCAGTGGAGGATTTGAAGCGACGTAAGGGAATGATGGTCGTGGTCGGCCCCATCCGCTCGGTCGGCGAGTCGCGGCGCGCCTTTTACCTTAATTTTGGCGACAAATGGCGCGATAGCTTCACCGTCGTGATTCTGCGACGCAATTTGGCTGTATTCGGGCAAATCGAGCCCCGCTCGCTCGTCGGGCGGCGAGCGCGCGTACGAGGGCTTATTGAGACCGGGGCTCGCATCGAAATCGCTACGCCAGCCGAGATCGAGTTTGATGACGGCGTCCCCTCTCGTTAGGCGGACGGCGCTCTCCCTGCTGGCCATCGTCGGCTTGGCGATCGGAGGCTGCGCGGAGCTCGAGCGGCAAGGTCAGATCTTTACCGCTCCATTGCCGCCGACGCGGCCGGCTGGTGCGCGAACCGATAATCGCAGCACGGTTCAGCATAAGGAGCTCGTCGCCCAATTCGGGGGCGAATATGAGGCTCCGGGCGCAGAGCATTACCTTGATGGCATTCTCGCCAAGCTCGCCAGCGTCAGCGAAACGCCTGGCCAGCCAACCTACAAGGTGACAATTCTCAACACGCCGGTCGTCAACGCCTTCGCGCTCCCCTCCGGCAATCTTTACGTCACGCGCGGACTGCTGGCGCTTGCCGGCGACGCTTCGGAGGCGGCGGCGGTGATGGCGCATGAAATTGCCCACGTCTCGTTGCGTCACAGCGCGCTCCGCGCCGAACGCGAGCGTGAGGCCGCGATCATCTCGCAGGCCGCGGCGGTGATTCAGAACCGCCAGAAAGGCGACGAGGTGCGTTCTAGTCAGCGGCTCTCCGTCGCGAGTTTCTCCCGTCAGCAGGAACTCGACGCCGACGCCGCCGGAGTCCGCGTCATCGCCAGAGCCGGCTTCGACCCGTATGGCGCTTCGCGCTTCCTGACGGCGCTGGGTCGGTCCTCGGATTTGCGCGCGGCGCTTTACGGAAAGAAGAAGTCGCTCGACTTCGACATTACCTCAACGCATCCCTCCACTCCCGACCGCATCACAAAGGCTGTTGCTGCAGCGCGACAAATCGGAGCGCCAGGGATCGGCGTCGCCGACCGCAGTGGCTATCTCGAGGCCATCAAGGGCGTCGCGTTCGGCGACGATCCCATGGAAGGCTACGTCCGCGACCGCAAATTCGTCCATCCGCGACTGCGCTTCGCCTTCATCGCGCCCGAGGGCTTTCTTCTGGAAAATTCCAACGAAGCGGTATTTGGGGTGCGCGAAGCCGACAATGAGGCCTTGCGGCTCGACAGCGTGCGCCCGCCGTCCGACGAGAATCTCGAAGGCTATGTCGGCTCGGGCTGGGTCGACGGTCTGCTTCCTTCCTCCGTGCGCAAGATGGACATCAACGGGTTACCCGCGGTCATCGCCGTCGCTCGGGCGGGGGAGTGGAATTTCCGGCTGGCGGTGATCCGGTCGGGTGAGTTTCTCTACCGCCTGATTTTTGCAGCGCGCACATTGACCGACCAGGCCGACGCGCTCTTCATGGAGTCGATCAGATCCTTCCGCCGGCTCGGCCCCGATGAAACCACCGACGCACGGCCGTTGAGGATTGCGGTGGCCGTCGCCGCGCCGGGCGACACGATCGAAACAATGGCCGCACGGATGGTGGTTCCGAACCGGCCGGCCGAACATTTTTTGCTGCTCAACGGGCTGTCCGCCGGCGACGCCCTCACCGCCGGCGAACATTACAAAATCGTAACCGAGTGACGCCCGGTTTTTGCTCGCTTTGGGAACAAGTGCCGCGCCTGACGGTTATCTCAACAAGGCAAATCTTGGCGCGCGGACTCCCACCATTAGTGGCGGATAGCCGCGTATGGAGGGCGTCATGGCTTATATGCCTGGATTGGGGCGCGAATTAATTAAGGCTGCGGCCGAGGCGCCCTTTTTAGAACGCGACGAAGAAAAGCAGCTTGCCATCGCGTGGCGCGAGAGGGGTGACTCTAAAGCGCTTCATAAGCTCGCCGCCGCACATATGCGCCTCGTCATCGCGCTATCGGCAAAGTTCAGACATTACGGATTGCCGCTCTCGGATCTTGTCCAGGAAGGCCATGTCGGACTCTTGGAAGCCGCGGCGCGGTTCGCGCCGGAGCGAGACGTACGCTTCTCCACCTACGCGACATGGTGGATCAGAGCGTCGATCCAGGATTACGTGTTGCGCAACTGGTCGATCGTGCGGGGCGGAACCAGCTCGTCGCAAAAGGCGCTATTCTTCAATTTGCGTCGCTTGCGTGCGCGGTTGGCGCGCGAAAATCACGGCGCGAGTTCAGTAGACACCTATCAGACGATCGCCAACGCGATCGGCGTTTCTCGGGCTGACGTGGAGATGATGGATTCGCGTCTATCGGGTTCCGACGTGTCGCTGAACGCCCAGCTGGTCGACGACGACACGTCCGGCTCCGCGCAGAGGATGGATTTTCTTGTCGACCAGAAGCCGCTCCCCGACGAGGTCGTCGAGGAGACTCTCGATTCGGATCGGCGCGCGCGCTGGCTCAAGGATGCGCTGGCGATTCTCTCCGAACGCGAGTTGCGCATCGTGCGCGAGCGTCGGCTGGCGGAAAATCTGGTGACGCTTGAGACGCTGGGCGACCGCCTTGGCATTTCCAAGGAGAGGGTGCGGCAGATCGAAAGTCGCGCACTGATCAAGTTGAGGCGCGCGCTATCCCGGATGCAAGAGTCGGCAACGCCAGATGAGCCTGCACGCGTGTAAAGAAAAAACCCCGGAAGTCGCTTCCGGGGTTTTTATTGCCTGATTAGGCGGCTCGGTCCACGTCGGCCTCATCCCCGCCATCATCGCCAGCGTCTCCCTCCGCCTTCGGCCCGCGGCGAGGGCCCTTCAGCAGAAAAGATTCGATCAACTTTAGCGATTCCGAATCGATGAGCTTGCGCACGGCGGCGACTTCACGCGCCATGCGGTCCAAGGCGGCCTCGTAAAGCTGGCGTTCCGAGTAGGACTGCTCGGGCTGAGTATCGGACCGGTACAGGTCGCGAACCACCTCGGCGATGGTGATGAGATCGCCCGAGTTGATCTTCGCCTCATATTCTTGAGCGCGGCGCGACCACATAGTGCGCTTGACGCGCGCGCGACCGCTCAGCGTTTGCAGCGCCCTGTCAACGATGGCCGTATCGGCGAGCTTGCGCATACCGACGCTGACGACTTTGCTGGTGGGCACTTTGAGGGTCATCTTGTCCTTGATGAAGCTCACGACAAAGAGCTCCAGGCTGAAGCCCGCGACCTCTTGCGTCTCCACACCGACGATCTGTCCGACGCCGTGCGCGGGATAGACGATGTATTCGTTGAGCTTGAAGCCAGGCTTGGCGGAGGGTGTCGCCGGCTTCGGCTTGGCGGGCATGCCCGGTCGTGCGCCGAAGCCGGGCGCGGCCGAGGGCTCCTGAGAAGTCGCGAGGGGCGGGGGCTCGACCGTCTCTCCAACGGATTTCGGCTCCGCCTCCACGAGGGGACGCGGCTTTGCCGCCGCAGGCGCGACGGGCGCCGCCGGCTTCTGCTCGATGGGCTTGGTCACCGGCTGCTTGACCGCTGCCGTCGGCGTCGCCGCTTCGGCGGGCTTCGCCGCCGCGGTCTTGGGCGTGACAGCGTTCGCCGCCGGCGTCTTGGCGCTGGCGCTCACTTTTTCCACCGCCGTTTTGGCCGCCTTCGCGGCCACGGCGCGCTTCGTCGCGCTCTTACCGGCGACCGCAGTCTTGCCTGCCGCCGCAGTCTTGGCGCTCGTCGACTTCGCCGCCGGCTTAGCGGCGGAGGCGCGGGCAACGCTACGAGCGCTCGCAGTCCGCCGCGTCGCCGTGGCGCGCGCCGGGGTCTTGGCGGTCTTGTCTTTTGCCGTTGATTTCGATTTCGTCGTCGTTGTTTTGGCTGTCATCGTTCTCGCGGCTTTTGCGGAGGTTTTTGCGCTTGCTTTACGGCTTGAAGCGGCGGCGGCGCGCGCGGGCTTTGCTGCCGAGGCGGAACGGCTGGCCGGCTTCTTCGATGTCGAATTCTTCGCTGCGGCGGTTTTCGTCGCGCCGCTCTTGGCGGCTCGCTTAGCGAGCGTCTTGGAGCGAGCGGCCGAGCCCTTGCCGCGCGCTGCTGCGGTGGAGGCAGTCGCAGGCGACTTTTTCTCGGTTTTGTTGGAGGGCATACGCGGGCTACTCCTATGCTGTCCCGCTGTGGAGACGGGACCATCGCTGCCTGACGACTCGCGCATGCCGCCGGCGAAAAAGCCACGGAGGCGCCGCGAAGGCGGCTAGTGGAAACCTTGCTAGCGCCGCATACCCAATAGCCGGCCAACCGGCCGGCCCTCGAGAAGAGAGGCTTTCGAATTTGTCGCGAGACGGTGACTGGCGCCGCATCGCCCCTTCGACAAGGCGTGCATTTAGTGTGTGATTTATAACACGCCCACACGTGAAAATCAAAGGCATATGCGCGCGAGCGGCGCCTGCGCTGAGACCGCAAACTACGCTAACTTATTATCATGCCTTACATTTTAGATTAATTAAGGATGTGGAAACTCATCACGGGCAACTTCCGCGCCAAGATTCGCAAGTTGGGCGCCAGACTCGCTCTGAACGCAGTTCAGTCTCCCTCACCGGCCTCCGGCGAAAAGAACTGCTCGAATTTGCCCGGCTTTCCGTCCCATTCCTTGGCGTCGGAGGGCGGATCCCGCTTGAGGGTGATGTTGGGCCAGTTCTGCGCCATCTCGGCGTTAAGCTGCAGCCACTGCTCCAAATTCTCTTCCGTATCAGGCTTGATGGCGTTAGCTGGGCACTCGGGTTCGCACACGCCGCAGTCGATGCACTCGTCCGGGTGGATCACCAGCATATTTTCGCCTTCGTAGAAACAGTCCACCGGACACACTTCAACGCAGTCCATATACTTGCACTTGATGCAGTTTTCCGTGACGACATAAGTCATAAGGGTGATCTCTCCCGCGACCTTGCCGCTTGCTAGCTTTTTTGCCAGCGTCACGCAAGGCGAGCAGAACGAGGGCGCGCGTCAGAGATATAATTGCGCTTGCAACCCACAAGGTCAGCAAATGGTCGAAACGATAAATTCGCCCGCGACGACCGCGATCAGCCGGCAGGCGCTGACGGCGCGCGCCCTGCTGCTTGGCGAGCGGATCGACACCGACGGGCTCGAACGGGCGGATCTCGTTTCTACCGCGCCTCTCGCGTTTCACGCCGGGCAGAGCGGTTTCGCCGTGCTCTACCGCTTCGGGGTCGCCGTTCTCTTCGGCCTTTCGCCGCTGGAGGAGGATGAGATCGTCCAAAAGATCGGCCTTCGCGTTGCGGGCGCGTCGCGGGGCGACGACGAGACGTTGATCATCGAAGCGACTCCCGACGGCGAGGAGAAGGCGCTGCCGGACGGACGCCTCGCGGTAAAGGACCTTTCCGAAGCGCGGTTGCTGGTGATCGCCGACGTCTTAGCGAAAAGCGTCGCCCTGGGGCGTGACGAGCGGCGCGTCAACGCCGTTTTCGACACGATCGAACCCTTCGCCGCCGAGCTTGCGGCGAGGGGCAGCCCGCCATGGAAGCGCAAATCCATGTTGGAGCTCATGGGCCAGACTCTGCTCGTGCGGCACCGCGTTTCGGGCCGCGTCGCCGTCGACGACAAGCCGGACGTGCTTTGGGATCGGCCTGACCTCGAAAGGCTCTATGCGCGTCTCGAGGATGAGTACGAACTTACGCCGCGGGCCCGGACGCTCAACGCCAAGATCGATGTGATTGGCGAGACCGCCCGCGCGCTGACCGATCTCATCGACGCGGCGCGCTCGGTTCGGCTGGAGTGGACGATCATCATATTGATCGCGATGGAGATCGTCCTCACCCTGTTCCAGATGTGGGTGGCGCGCATGAGCTGAGCGCGTTTTCGACGTCGCGCAGCGGCGTTTCGCTAGCAATCCATTCGAAATTCGGAAGCTGGTGTCGCGCGAAGGTGAACTGACGCTTGGCGTAGCGGCGCGTATCGAGCTGACTGCGCAAAATCGCTTCCGCAAGCGTTAGTCGTCCGTCGAGATAAGCGATGAGGTGGGGCACGCCATGCGCACGCATCGCCGGCAGCGTCGGATCGAGTGACCGCGCCTTGAGCGCCGCGACCTCGTCGAGCGCGCCCGCTTGCGTCATTCTCTCGAAGCGCGCGTCGATGCGCGCGTAAAGCGTCTCCCGCTCGGGCGCCAGGAAAAAGGCCGCGCATTCCGACGCGTTCAGAATCGGCGCGCTGCGCGGACCCTGAAATGAAACGAGCGGCTTGCCTGTCGCCTCCAGGACTTCCAAAGCCCGCAACAGCCGTTGCGGATCGGTCTTGCGCAGCACGGCGGCCGTTGCGGGGTCGCGCGCGGCAAGTTCGGCATGAAGCTGCTGCGGGGTCTTGTCCTGCGCCCAGGCGCGCATCTTTTCCCGCACGTCGTCGGGAACGGCGGGAATGTCTGAAAGCCCGTAGAGCGCGGCCCGGAAATACATTCCCGTGCCGCCGACGAGAATCGGCGTCAATTCGCGCGCATCGAGGCCGTGTAGAACGCGTGCGAGATCTTCGAGCCAGCGTCCGACGGAATAGTTCGTCGCCGCATCGACGTGGCCGAAGAGAAGATGCGGCGCGGCGGCTTCCTCCTCGATCGTCGGGCGCGCGGTGACGATCCGCAGGTCGCGATAGACCTGCATCGAATCGGCGTTGACGATAGCGCCGCGCCGGCGGCGCGCTAATTCGAGCGCCAGCGCGGACTTGCCCGAAGCGGTTGGACCTGCAATGAGAATGGCGCGTGCGCGCATGGCGCTATTGCCGCTGAAACGGTGGAGATGTCAAAGCCCATCGAGTACGTCGCGACCTTCGTCGCCGGACGGGACGCGGCCCTTAACGAACGCGCCGTGTCGGGCGCGCTCTACGACGCTGGATTGATCGACGCAGGGCGTGATTGGCTCGCGCCCGATCATGCCGTTGACGCGTTCCTGTCGGGGGCGGGGCATGACCTTGCCGACTTGCGCGCGCGGCTGCAGGTGGCGGTCGCGGACGATCCGATAGACGTCATCGTTCAGCCGACGACGGGCCGGCGCAAGAAACTGCTGGTCGCTGACATGGATTCGACGATGATCGGGCAGGAGTGCATCGACGAGCTCGCTGACCTCGTCGGCTTGCGCGAACATGTCGCGGCGATCACTGAGCGCGCAATGCGCGGCGAGGTCGCGTTCGAGGGCGCCTTGAGGGAGCGGGTCGCGCTGCTTGCGGGCGTGACCCTCACGCAGATCGAGACGCTGCTGACGCGCATAACTTTGACGCCCGGCGCGCGGCAGCTTGTGCGCACCATGCGCGCGCATGGCGCCCATACCGCGCTGGTGTCGGGCGGCTTCACGCAATTCACCGAGCCCGTCGCCGAGCGCATCGGCTTTCATGAGACGCGCGCCAATCGCCTCGAAATTGCTGATGGCGCGCTGACGGGCGCGGTCGTCGCGCCGATCCTGGGAAGCGAAGCCAAGCGCGCGTCCCTTATCGGATTGCGCGAGGCGCGAGGACTGTCGCGCGAAGCGACGCTGGCGATCGGGGACGGCGCCAATGATCTTGCCATGCTGCGCGAGGCGGGTCTCGGCGTCGCCTTTCACGCCAAGCCGAAAGTGGCGCAGGCGGCGGATGCGCGTATCGACCATGCCGATCTGACTGCGGCGCTCTTCGCGCAGGGGTACAGGCGCGAGGAGTTTGTCGAGTGACAGCCGCTCCTTCTGCCTCCCCGGGGGTGAATCCCTCTCCCGCCGGAGGCGGAAGAGGATCTAATCACTCCACCGGCAGCGCGACGAAATGCGCGTCGCCCTGGCCGTTCGCGACGATGAGCAGCGCCGTCTTCTTGCCCGCGCCTTTCAGGGTCTTGATTTTCTTGAGCACGTCCGCCGGGTCGCTCACCGCTTCCTGATTGACCTCAAGCAGCACCTCGCCCGCCTGCAAGCGTTTCTCGGCCGCCTCAGAGCGCGGATCGACGGCGGTGATGACAACGCCGACCTTAACGGTGTCCTTGATCTGGTAGCGCGACCTCAACGCATCCGAGAGACGGGACAGTTCCAGCCCCAGCACGCTCTGCGAGGACCCGTCGCCGCTGCTTTCGGACTTCTCCTTTTCGTCGCCGTCCTTGGACGCAACCTTCTCCCCGTCCTCAAGGCGACCGAGCTTGACGGTCTTGGTCTGCTCCTTGCCACTGCGCACGACGACGAGTTCGACATCCTTGCCGACCGGGGTCGCGGCGACGAGTTTCGGCAGGTCGCGCGACTCCTTGATCGGCTTGCCGTCGAATTTGACGATCACGTCGCCGACCTTCAGCCCCGCCGGCTTGGACGGGCCCTTGTCGTCGACGCCAGCGACGAGCGCGCCGCGAGTCGCGCCGAGGTTGAGCGTTTCGGCGATGGCGTCGTCGATATTTTGAATCCGGACCCCGAGCCAGCCGCGGCGGGTCTCGCCGAAGGCTTGCAGCTGCTCGATGACGGGCTCCACGGTATTCGCCGGCGTCGCGAAACCGATGCCGACCGAGCCGCCCGACGGCGACAGGATCGCTGTGTTGATGCCGATGACTTCGCCGTCCATGTTGAACAGCGGTCCGCCGGAGTTCCCCTTGTTGATGGAGGCGTCGGTCTGAATGTAGTTGTCGTAGGGACCGCTATCGATGTTGCGGTTGCGCGCCGAAACGATGCCGGCCGTCACCGATCCGCCGAGTCCGAACGGGTTGCCGACGGCGAGCACCCAATCGCCCACCTTCGCCTTGTCGCTGTCGCCGAACTTCACCGCCTTCAGCGGTTTTTCCGGCTTTACCCTTAGAACCGCAACGTCCACTTTCTGATCTTTGCCCAGGACTTCCGCCTTGAGCTTCTGACCATCGTTGAGGATCACCGTCACCTCATTGGCGTCGGCGATGACATGGTTGTTGGTGATCACGATGCCGGAGGGGTCGATGACGAAACCGGAGCCGAGCGAACTTGATCTGCGCTGACGCGGCAGTTCCGGCATTCCCTGGCCACGCCGCCGGAAGAATTCCTCGAAGAGATCATCGAAGGGAGCGCCCGGTCCGACTCCGGGCGGCAGGTTGGGGCCGCCTTCGTTCCGGGAGCTGCGTTTCGCATCCACCGTGGTGGCGGAAATATTGACCACGGCGTCCGAAACCTGGGTGGAGAGTTCGGACAGCGAATCGGGACCTTTCGCCTGCGCCGGAGCGACGACGAGGTAGAGTACGGGCGCGGTCGCGAGGATCGCTCTCGCGGCGCGACGAAGTGCGGACGTCATGCGTTATGTCTCCTGTCAGGGACAAGATATGCCCGGGCGCGGCTCAACGCACGCGCTTGCGGGTCACTTTTTTTGGTTTCGCTCCGGTTCCGATTGGTCCGCGCTCAGCGCGGCGCTCGCCTCCGGAGCTGAGAAAAAACGGAAGAATTCCGATCGTGGACTGATCAAGAATCGCGTCTCCCCCGGCTTGAAAGCGCTCTCATAGGCTTGCATCGACCGATAGAAAGCGAAGAAGTCGGGATCCCGGCCGAAAGCTTCGGCGAAGATGCGGTTGCGCTCGGCGTCGCCTTCGCCCTTCATCTGGTCGGCCTTTTGTTGCGCTTCGGCTTTCAGCACAACGACGTCGCGGTCGGCCCTGGCGGTGATTTTTTGCGCCTGCTCCGAACCTTGGGCGCGATATTCGGCGGCCTCGCGCTGGCGCTCGGTCTGCATGCGCCCAAAAACCTTTTCGGAGATCTGCTGCGGGAGATCGACGCGGCGGATGCGCGCGTCGACGACCTGCACGCCGAACTTTCGCGCCTCGCGATCCGCCTGCTCCTTGATCTTCACCATCAATCCGGCGCGCTCGTCGCGCACGATCTGCTGCTGGTTTGCTTCGCTCAGCACGCGTCGGACGGCGGAGTTCAACACTGAACCAAGCTGATTATTCGCGCCCATGACGCTGTTAACGGTCTGATAGAACCGTAGCGCGTCGACGATGCGATAGCGGATGAAGCTGTCGACCTCGAGTCGCTGATTGTCGGCGGCGAGCACTTCCAGATTAGGGCTCTCAACGTCGAGAATGCGGTTGTCGAAGGTGACGACATTTTCGACAAGCGGAAATTTGAAGTGGAGTCCGGGCTCGGTGATAAGTCCTCGGCCGGGTACGGGTTCGCCGAACCGCAGCACCACCGCTTGTTCGGTTTGCGATACGGTGAAGAGGGCTCCGCCGACGGCGATGACGCCGATAAGTAGCGCGACGGCGAGCGCGAAGAGAAGGCCAGACCTCATTTGCGGCCTCCTTGGAAGGGCGTAAAGGCGGGCAGGGGCACGAAGGGCGTCACCCCGCCGCCTGCTTTTGATGGATCGTCGAGAATGATTTTCTCTGAGCCGCCCAGCACGCGCTCCATCGTTTCAAGATAAAGACGCTGGCGGGTGATCGCGGGCGCGTTTTTGTACTGAGCGTAAATTTGCTCGAAACGCGACGCCTGGCCGCGGGCCTCTGCGACGATCTGTTCTCGGTAGCCCTCGGCCTCCTGCAGAATGCGGGCGGCGCCGCCGCGCGCTTCCGGAACAACTCGATTGGCGTATGCTTCGGCCTCGTTGCCGAGACGCTGCAGATCCTGCTGGGCGGCGGTCACGTCGCGAAAAGCCGCGATCACCTGCTGCGGCGGATCGACCGAAAGCAAGAGGACCTGCAGCACCAGCACCCCGGCGTGATAGTCCTCGAGCACCTTCTGCATCAACGCCTGACTGGCGGGCTCGATCAACTTGCGATCGGCGGTTAGAATCTTTTGAATTTGCGTCTGGCCGACGATCTCGCGCATGGCGCTTTCGGCCACGGCTTTCACTGTTCCTGGCTGATTGGCGACGTTGAAGGCGTAATCTTCCGGCTTCGCGGGATCAATTTGCCAGATGACGCGAAACTTGACGTCGGCGATGTTCTCGTCGCCGGTCAGCATCAGGCTTTCTTCGGGCGCTTCGGGGCCTCGAGGCGCGGAGACCGACCCACGGCGACGCCCATCCGAGACGACGCTAGGCTCTTCGCGAAAACCGACGTCGGTGATGTTACGGTCGGTAACCGCCAGCTTGACAACGGATCCGATCGGACCCGGAAGATTGTAGTTCAGGCCCGCCTGAGTCTTTCCCATATATTTGCCGAAGATCAGGTTGAGGCCGATCTCGTTGGGTCCGACGGTGTAAAGCCCGGAGAGCAGCCATGCGAGCACGGCGACCAGCACAAGTATCGCGAGCCCGCGTCCGCCGAATCCGCTTGGCAGAACCTTTTTCAAGCCTTCCTGGCTACGGCGCAGCATCTCTTCGAGGTCCGGGGGCTGCCCGCCGGAACCCTGTCCCCAGGGACCTCCGGGCTGACCCCACGGATTGTTATTCTGATTGCGCGGCCCGCCTTGATCGCTCCAGGGCATGTCGTCTCGCATAAAGAGGAATGGGCGGCGCTCGCGCCGCGTTTGGCAATGTTATAGGCATTCGCCGGCGCTGCGGCAATGACGCGACCGATTAGCGCTCGTGCGGAGGAGGGGGCATGATTCGCGATTACACCAATATCGCGGCCAATGAGCGGACCTTCCTCGCGTGGGTGCGGACCGGCATTGCGGTCATCGCTCTCGGCTTCGTCATTGAGCGATTCAATCTCTTCCTGTTGACCATCGCCGGCGCGGTGAGCGTCGACGCCATACGACTGCACCTCCATCGTTTGGATCATCCGGCGGGCCGCTACGGCGGCGAGGCGCTCATTGGCGCGGGCGTGATGCTGATCGTCATTTCGACGATCCGCTTTATCCATACCGCACGATTGCTCGCGCGCGACGAGCCCTATACGGCGCGCGCGACGAGCGTCAGCCTGTATTTCCTCGCCGTGCTGCTGCTCACGATCGCCGCGTTTAGCGCCTATCTCGCGATCGCGTGAGCTTCACTTTTGTTCCAACCTCCAGGACCCATCCCAGTCGTTATCCGGCGGCGCGGCGATCAGAGCGTCGATTCGCCGGATGAAAGTCAGCGAGGGCCCGTCCTCCGGCGCAATCGCGAGAGCTTGCAAAAATGCGCGCCGCGCCGCGTCCCAGGATCGTTCGCGATAGGCTTCAAGGCCCTCTAAGAAGCGCGCGCGCAGCTCCTCCTGCTCGCTGGTCAAGCAACCCTTGCGAGCCATGATCTCGTAAATCCGCTCAGGCCTGGCCTGACCGGCCATCGCGACGAGATCGATCTCGCGCGTTTCGACGACATCGGCGGCGCCCTTCGCAGTCGCTTCCGATGCGAGTATCCGCGATCCGTAGATCTTATTGGCGCCCTCCAGACGCGCAGCGAGGTTGGCGGTGTCCCCGATCACCGTATAATTCATCATGTGCTCGGAGCCGATGCTGCCGACGAGCGCCTCTCCCGTCGCAACGCCAATGCGCAGATCAAAAGATATCGGCGCATTGCGCATGCCGATTATCTCAGGAAAGGAATCACGCAATCTCGCAAGGCGATTGAGCATGTCGATTGCTGCAAGAGCGGCGAGACGCGTCTGCTCGCTATCCTCGTTAAAGGGCGGACCCCAATAGGCCATAATCGCGTCGCCGATGTATTTATCGATGATCCCCTCGTGCTCTCTGACCGGGGCCGACATCGTCGAGAAATATTGGTTGAGGATTTTTACGAGGCCCTGCGGCGTCATGCGTTCGCTCGTCGTGGTGAAGCCGGCGACGTCGCAAAAGAGAACCGTCATGACTCGGCGCTGACCTTCGGCCGCCAGCGTCGGGGCGTCGATTAGTCCCTTCACCACGCGCGGATCGATATATCTGCCGAAAGTGTCGAGGATGCGCTTTTTCAATCGCAGTTGCTCGACCATGCGGTTGAACGCGGCGGTCAAATGACCAATCTCGTCGAAGGTGGTTACGGCGATCACTTCGTCAAGTTGGCCCGCCTCGACAGCGCGTGTCCCTTCGAGGAGCCGTCGAACCGGAACCGTGACGCCATTGCTGACCAACATGGCGAACAAAACGCCTAGCGCCGCGGCGAACAGCGTTAGCGCGGCCGCGACGACCATGACCCGACGTTGCATATCGACCGTGACCGCGCTGTCGGCTTGCAGCAGGGCGAGCATATCGCTGCGGACGGCGTCCAGGCTTCGATTGACGTCGTCACGGAACTCGTCGACGCGCACGAGGTTTTCCGATACGGCGCGCGCGTCGTTGGCTTCCAGCGCCTTTAGCAAGCGGTCGATCTCTTCGTTCAGATGGCGGCGCGAATCTCTTAAGAGGCTATCGAGACGACTGTCGATGCGCACCAGCGCGGACTCGTCGCCGAAGGTGCTGCGGTCCTGGATAAGTCCGCCAATCAGGGCGCGCGCGAAGCGGATTTCGCTCTCAACAGCCGCGCCCTTCTCTTCAAGCACCTTCTTCAGAGCTTCAAAATTGCCGCGATCATTCGACGAGTCCGTTCGCGCAATCACCATTCGACGGAGCGTCAGCGCTCGCTCCAGAGAACGAATATTGGCGCGCGCCAGATTGCCGTAGGCGGGCATGTAGTTCGACGACAGTTGCGCGAAGTGCTCGCCGGTGCGTTGAACCATAATCATGGAGAGAAGGGACGTCAGGACCATCAAAACGATCAGCGCCAGAGCGATGCCCATAATCTTTCTTCTGATGGAGAGCGAAAAGGCGCGGACGGCAAAACGTTGCGACATCGGATTCCGGGCGTTGAGAGGATGAGCGGCGCAATCCTAGCACCCCTGGAAGTTGTTGCACCTCGACCGGGCGAGCCCCGCCGCTTCATCCTTGGACATGCCGGGGGGAAAAACCCGCAGAACGCGCTTCAGGTCCTGAACCTGAGCGTCGGGCGCGGCTGACATATTTGGGGCGGACGGGAGCAGGGTCGCCGCGGCGACGCGTCAACCGAGTCGTCCAAAGGCCCAAAACCGTATTTTGACTGGCGGAGACGGTGGGATTCGAACCCACGATAGGGTTTCCCCTATAACGATTTAGCAAACCGTCGCCTTCAGCCTCTCGGCCACGTCTCCATGCGCCCGCAATAATGCCGCGGAGCGCAAAGGACATATGCCAAAGCCCCGGCGCAATGGCAAGAGAACGCCTTTTAGGGCGTCCCGCCGAGCCCCGAGGCAAAATCACGCGCGAGTCGCGTCACCTCAATGAATTTGCTCGACTGCCGCGGCCATGTCGGGGACCAATCGCACGCGATAGCGGGCGTTCGCGCAGGTCAGCAGCCAGACCTGCTCGTCCGGTCTGGAAGCACGCGGGTCGCGCTTTGCGGCTTGCGCCGAATCGCAGGGGTATCCCTGGCTCCGAATATGCGCAGCGACAATGTCCGCGGCCGTGGCTTGCCCCGACGCTGGGGAAACAAACACGGGCGTAAAGGGCAGAAGAACCGCTAGCCGAAATATCCGCATCGTCGCCTCCGTCTTCCGAGCGCATCGCTGGCGCGCTCGGGGGTTATCGCCGCGATAATAGCGGAGCGCCGCGACGAGAGGGCGCCGGCAAGCAGCGGGACGTGACGCCTGAGCCAGATGGCGCCCGAAGCAGAACATCAGGTTTAGGACAAGTCGGCAAGACGAGTTTGAGTCGACGCGCCGCGGCGTTCGTTCTCTCGCTTGGATGCATCGCCTCTCGCTTGCATGCTCGCCGCCTCAAATCCCGTTGCAAGCGAAGCGAAAGCAGCGCCGGCACGAAGGGATAGGCCCAATCGCCCAGCCTCAAACATCGCGCCTGCGCGCCAATCAGACAAGGCGCAGCTGTGATCGAGCCAGCGAAATTATGGGCGAAGATCTCTCCGGCCTGCCGCGTTCTATGCTAACATTCAACACGGCGCGCCTCGCGCCGGGCGAAACGAGCCCGAGGAGGCGACGATGAACAATCGAATATGCTCTTGCATCCCGCCGCCGGTCGGATGGAGCGTCAACCGGCAAACCCATCCTGCGATCACCCAAGCGATCTTCGCTCTATCCAATAACGAGCGAACGCCGGAAGCGATTTGGGAGGCGCCTACGCCAGAAGAATGGCGGAGGATTTCCGAACTCGTCGTCGAATATGTCATTGACGGCGATTTCGCCGTCGAAAATGGCAAATTCGCCTGGGGACCGTTCGAAACGCTTCGCCTCTTGCCGGCGCGCCGCAACGACTGATTGCGACCGCGCCGATAATCAGTAGCGAGGATACATCGGCGGTTCGAAGGGGCCGGGCTCGAAGCCGTCGAGTTCTCGCGCGAATTGGCGCTGACGCGGAATCGCACGCGACTGTCCACGCGCATTCCCAAGAATTTCTCCGCTCTCCGTGACGACCACCCAACGACCGCCGCGTTCCTGAATGGCGATTACCCGACCAACGCCCGGCACGACTTCGCCGGGCTCGACGCCGATCATGCCCCTGTCCGATTCAATAAGCGCGGCGCCTTGATAAACGTCGCGCACCCTGTAGCCGCCAACGATTTTTGAAGCCGGCGCGATCGACTGAACGGGCGTCATGTCGACTTTGGCGTTTTCGCTACTGGCGGCGCGCGCGACTTTGGCCTGACCCTTTTCGGGCAAACGCGTCGCGGGCGCAGCTTTCGCAGCGACGGCGGCAGCCTGGTTTTCGACAGCGGGCGGAGGGGCGCTGGCGGCCTTCGCGCGATCGCGGTCGGCCTGTTGTTGTTTCGCCACGGCGTCGAGTTTTGCGCGCAGTTCCTGCACTTCACCTTGAAGGGCGACGATCCGACGCTTCGACGCTTCGTCCAACACCGGGATCGCGACCTGTTGGGGAGCCGGCGTCTCAGCCTTTTGAACCGCCGCGTCCTTGGAACGGTCCGGCGTATAAAAATGCGTGGCCGCAAGTCCGGCAAGGCCGATCAACGCGGCGATCAGTCCATAGCGGACCGGCCGAGCGCCGCGGCGGTCGATGACGATCTCCACCGGCAGTTTAGCTGGCGGGCCGTGTCTTTTCGGCTCCGGCGGAATGATGATGTCGTTCATGCGTGGAATCCCACCTTCGGAATAGGGCGGAGGATTCCTGCATGCGCTTGAATCGCGGCGAAATGGCGTCGATTCTTTTGCGCTGCTGCGCCTTATGCTGCGGCGGTTCAGGCAGGAGTTGAGAGCGTCGCCCGGCGCGAATCGATCAAGGATTACTTGAAGTGATGTGGAACAGGCGGCGTATTGAGAGGCCGGGGACCCGGCGAAGACGTCATCACCGTATAGAGTCGCTCAAAGAAGCAACTCGAATCATAAGGCTCCACGCCCCTGTTGCATTCGGGCCGGGGAATATAGAGCGGGGGTTGCAGGTGATCGGAGAGGGCGATGCAGACAGGGTCGATGTAGGGTTTTCCGACGTTGTCCGTGACGATTGGATGGCCGCATTGATCCACGGGCGGCGACGTCTCTGCGCCCGCTGAAATTGGCGGAGGAGCCGCATGCTTCTGCTTCGCCTCGGCGGCGCTCGAGAGCGCAACGGCCAAAGCAGCAATGGCAATAGCAAGGGCTCCTCTGTCGAACCTGGCGCACACGCTTCGATGCTGTTTTCGCTGGCGGCGTACAGCTGAGACCGCGAGACAAGTGCTTTTCAACGAGATCCTCACGATGCGCCTCTCGAAATTCGGTGTCGGTCCGATCCAGCCTTATAGCCGATAGCTTCCTGGCCGCGAAGGCGGAGCGCAGGGCCGCCGAGGCTGAGCACGGCCATGACGGCCGAGCGGTCGGCATGGCGCGAGTTCGCCTCGGGAGATGCGTCAAGCGGTTGAGGGCTTGGAGAGACCGGCGCTCGTTTCCCCGGTCGTCTAACCCTTTACCAACTAGGTATTTCCCACAGGTGGAGCACTGCTGCGCCGAAGGCTAGGAAGAAACCATTGATCTGAACATTGTGGCAATGACAACAGTTGCAGTGGGCTGCGGCTTGGTCTCATTGATTGGACCGAATTTCGCAGCGTATGTCTAGGGCGAGACGCTGGCCGTCTCGCCCTTCTTTTTTCGCGCTCTACAGGACCTTCGTCGCTCGAGCGAGCACCTTGGCCTCGACAAAAACGTCTTGAGCCCCAAATATAAGGCGACGATCCAGCTTCTCGCGTGGGGCGTCGCAGTTGGTTAAAGGCGAGCGGAGGCAGACATGCGTATTACATTGAAATCGATCGTCACGGGCGCCCTGTGCAGCGGCCTGATCGCGACGACCTTGTCAGCCAATGCTTGGGCAGGCCCGACGAACGTCGTGCGTTCCGAGGGCATGGCGCCACCATCTTTAACGGATCAGATCTACTATCGGCGCTATCGGGGCGGCTATTATCGGCCTGGGTATAATCCGGGCGCAGCTGCAGCGGCTGCAGCCGCCGTGGGCGTCCTCGGGGCCGCCGCAGCGGCAGGCGCTTACGCGCAGCAACCGTATTATTATGGTTATCCAGCCTATGGCTACCCAGCTTACGGGTATCCCGACGGCTACGGATGGTAATAGCGGCGATTCGCCATTTGCGCGGCGGCCGTTTTATGATGACCGCCGCCGCCAACACGCAGGTTGGTTCATTCGGGGGCTGTCGAGTTTCCAGCTTTTTTCGGCGGCAATCTCTTTCTTTTACGTCAGTGCTCAATCCCTGAGAACAGCTAGCTGCATTCTCTAATCGTCGCCCAATTGGAACGCACGCCTCGCGGAGTGTGAGGGGCGAGATGTCGGCTACCGCATTCACGGCGCGACAAACCGGAAACGATCGGCGCAAATGTCTCGTCCGGATGCGCCCGGATGATCAATCAGGATGCGCGCATTTAATGCGCGCGCTTCACCTGAACACGAGTCTTCGCATGATCGCTGTCGCCCAAGCGCGCGAACGTTCAACGATCATCCGATGTTGCAGCCACACTGGCGCTTCTCCTTTTCGCCACGCGGACCATTTGTGTCTGTGTGGAGACATTTCATGCTCGATCTCGCCTATGTGACGTTGCTCGACTTCCTCTCTCGATCGCGGCCTCTGCAGGACGGCAGAGATGAGCCCCGTGAGCCGCGGTTCGTGCCAATCGTCGGTGAGGGTAAAGACAGTCGCGAAGAAGCAGCGCCGCCGGACATTGCCGGCGATCGCCCCGAGAAATCCTCGCGCGCCTAGCTCGACGCTCAACACTGCGCGTGTGAAGCCGATGACTGTCAGTTGTCGGAGAGCGCCGGGTCAACATCGCTTTAAGACGAAATTGTAGAGCTCAGGGCGTCATTAAAATTGCGGCGCGGCCCCTACCACAACTCAGTGACAGAAATATAACTCCCCGCATGCGCTCACTTCTTAGCGGCGCTGCTGGGAGAGTAAGATGTCGAAAGTAATCGTGGCCGCACTTTTTGTTGTGCTGTTTGGTTCAGGTTCGGCTCTCGCGAAGAGCCCCAGATGTGTTGAAGGTTACGTCAGCGCTCCCTGCGGCCCACCCCCGCCGTACTACGTAGAGGGCATGACGTATTGGGGGTATGCGCTGCCTCATGCCGAGCCGCAGGATCCCACCGGCCGAATAGTGCTTGAGGGCGCGGCAGGGGGAGGGGCGCCGGACGGCGATTAGCCGCCATACTCCGGCGACATTACGCTGAGCGACGAGCGCCCCCGATCGTCGTCGCCCATAGAACGCCCCGACCGTGGATGTAACTGCGGGGCGTTCTTGTTTTGGCTTGGGCTACTTGAATTCAATCAGCACGCCGTCTGCCCCCAGCGCAACCTGCAATCCTTGGCGGCTTGCGCTCAATTTCATGGTGACGCCATTCCCATTCGTTAGCCACATCGTCCCTCGCCCCTGCTCAGCAATAGCCCAACCTCGTCGCACCTGAACGTAAGCCCCAGGGAAATCCGAAAGCTTCGTAAGGCCATAAACGGCGCCAGAGGCCGTCAATTTGGAAGCTCCTATACCGCCAATTCCCAATCCCCCAACAGTGATGGGATAGGATTTTCCGGCGTATTCTAGTGTCCCTCCGCCAAGCGAGCCGGAGCCAATGAACGCGACCTGGATTTGCTCGATCGTCACTGTGGCGGACGGCTTTCCAGCGGGAGCATCTTGGGCAGACGCAGGGGCGCCAAATGGCGCGAAGGCCGAGGCGAACATTAGAAAGAAGCGGACAGCGCCGGAGGGCAGTGCACAACTATTGAACATTAATTTTCCTCTCACGAAACACGATGCGCCAGCATCCGCCGACTGGACACGTCGATTGTCGCCGCCAGATACACGAAGCCGCGCCGCATGGGAATGTCGCTGATGTCCATCGTCCGCATGCTTGGCGCAATCTAGCTGGAAGCCAGATACGGCGGCCAATCCGGCATGACCTGCACCTCACGGGCGCCGATTCCCGGCGATGAAGCGTCGCGTCCGGCAGTCGCGATTAAGCACCATACCCGCGCGCCTTGGACGCTCTCGGCGCGAAGGTCGGCGATCGTCGGCGGGGCGGGACGCTGCATCCGGGGAGCATAGACGACGACCGGGCTTTTTCGTGAGGGAGGGGGCGCCCGATAATGCCCCGAGCACGGATGAACTGGCGCGGGGCTTTTTTTCGATTGCGAGGGATGGAGTGGTTTGCGGACACTGTGCGGACACAAGAGAAGAGCCTCGTGTCCGCCGCCTCCGTCTTTTTCATAGATAGCTGTATTCTTCGATTTCTGGTGCCGGTTAGAGGATTCGAACCCCTGACCTACTGATTACAAATCAGTTGCTCTACCAGCTGAGCTAAACCGGCCCGTGGCGTCATCGAGGCGCATCGCGCGACTTCTCTATGCGTCCAAGCCGGCGCAGAGGTCAATCCCGCGCCGGCGCTCACCCGAACCTCATCCCCAGCCCCACGCTCACCCGAGCCGCGTCGTCACGACGCTCAACGCGGCGGCGCAGGCGTTCGACACATTGAGGCTCTTGATCGGGCCCGGAAGATCGAGCCGCGCCACGGCGTCGCAACGTTCGCGCGTGAGGCGCCGCAATCCCTTGCCCTCGGCGCCGAGCGCGAGCACCAGCGGCTTGGACAGCGTAATGGTCGATAGCGACTCGGCGCCGTCCGAATCGAGTCCGACGCGGGCATAGCCGCGCTCGGCGAGGTCGTCGAGCGCACGCGCCAGATTGACGACGGAGACGATCGTCGTGAATTCGAGCGCGCCCGAGGCCGCTTTGGCCAGCACGCCTGAAAATTCCGGACTATGCCGCTCCGTGACGATCACCGCGTCGACGTTGAAGGCGCAGGCCGTGCGCAGGATCGCGCCGACATTATGCGGATCGGTGATCTGGTCGAGCGCGAGCACGACGCCGCTGACGTTGACGATGTCGGAAATGTCCGCCTCCGGCAGCGGCCGCGCTTCGAGCAGCAGGCCCTGATGCACGGCCTCTGGACCGAGCCGCCGTTCGAGATCGCGCGAATCGACGAGGCGCGGCTCGAGGCCCGCCGCCTGCGCAAGCTCGTTGATGCGCGGCAGCGCGGTGTCGGTCGCATAAAGCGTTAGCAGCTTGCGCTTGCGCGCGGTCAGCGCGGCGCGCACGGCATGAGCGCCGTAAAGCGTGACGAGATCGGGCGAGGCGGCGCGGAACGGGCTGCGCGTCTCGGACTGTGCGACCGTCGTGCGGCGGCCCCGCTCATGCCCGCTGCGGTCCTTTGGCGGCGGCCGGCGGGTCATCTCAGCACGGCCGTCTTGACCCACCATCCCGGATGCTGGGCGCGAATGACGCTGGCGGCGCGCACCGCCTCGCGCCGGGCCGAAAAAAGCGCGAAGCATGTCGCGCCCGAGCCGGACATGCGCGCGAGCCTGCAGCCGCGGGCGCCGCGCAACATGGCGAGCGCGTCGACGATCACGGGCGCCTGCAGACAGGCGGCGTCTTCGAGGTCGTTGCGCCCCTTCGCCAGCGCCGCAAGCAGTTCGTCCGCGCTTGGCCGGGCGGCGATGTCGGCATGCGCGGCGCCGTCGCGCAACGCGCCCGGACGCAGTCCCAGCGCAGCGAAGACCGGTCCGGTTGCGACCGGCGCCCCGGGGTTGATCAGCACGGCCGGCAGCAGCGGCAGGCGAATCGGTTCGCCGAGCGTTTCGCCGGCGCCGCGCATCATCCGCGCCCGCGGGTCGAGACAGACCGGCACGTCCGAACCAACCGCGCGCGCGACCACGATGAGGCGCGGGTCGTCCGGCGCGAGATGATTCGCCTTGGCCAAAAGGCGCAGCGCCGCCGCGGCGTCCGACGAGCCGCCGCCGATGCCCGCCGCGACAGGCAGGCGCTTGTCGAGTCGAAATCGGCCGAGTCGCAGGCCCTTTATCTCATCGGCGAGCCGCCGCGCGGCGCGCAGCACGAGATTGTCGGCGCCGGCGCCGGCGGCCGAGGAGGTGGGGCCTGAAATATCGAGCGACAGCGCGTCGCCCGGCGTGAAGGACAATGTGTCTCCTGCGCCGGAAAAGGCCACGAGGCTTTCGAGCGCGTGGTAGCCGTCTTCCCGACGGCCGAGCACGTGAAGCGTAAGATTGATTTTCGCGGGGGCGCGCGTCGTCAGCATCTGACCCCGGTCTCCGCAAGTGGGGGATTTGCGGAGCGTTGAATTGGAGCGGGCGAAGGGATTCGAACCCTCGACCCCAACCTTGGCAAGGTTGTGCTCTACCCCTGAGCTACACCCGCATCCGTCGCGCCGGCAAAGCAAGTCGCGCAGCCGTCGCGGGCGTCGTTATGCCGGAAACAAATTTGCTTTGCAACTGGCGCGACGCGCCTGCGTCGACGCTCCGGAAGGGACGGCTTCCGGAGCGTCGCGACCTCACTGGATCATGCGCGCCGTGTTGCCGGTCTCCACTGTGATATTCGCGCTGTCAGGCGAGATCCAATGCGGAACCCAGGTAAGAGCGACGATGACGAAAGCGGTGAAGCCGATCAGATACACGAGGATCTTGCCGACCTCGCCGTCGTGAACATTAACGGCCATTTGCCTCTCCCATTCTATGTTGTTCGGCTTTCGCCGGAAGGACAGGGACGGCGGCGGATGATGCAGCGATGAAAACCGCCGCCGTCCACCAGGACAGCTACAGGGGGACTGCCATGGCTGGGCGTAGTCTGCGAAAACGGTCCGCGGAAACAAGGACCACAGACAGTATTTCCGTTGGTAAAATACTTGGTATCATGAAACTTATACTTGCTGGATCCAGGCGTCGCGCGAGAGGCGGGAAGCCCTGCCGTTCGACTTACCCGCGTGCTATCGACTTTTCAGCCATCGCCGTTCGTTCAAGCCGAAGGGGCCGCCATGTCCGAAGCGCTGAGCCATGAAGAGATTGTCGATCTGCTCGCGCTCGAGCCCAATGCGACGTGCGGCTTTGTCCGCATCACCTATACGAGCAAGCTGTCCTTGGGCGCGGACGCCTTGCCGTCGCCTTTCGCCCGCAGCGGGCCAATGGGTTCAGCGCTCTATTTTCTGGTGACGCCGCACGCGCCGGTTCGGCTGCACCGAATCCGCAACGATCAGCTCTATCATTATTATCTCGGCGATCCGCTGGAGCTGTTCCTGCTCCATGGCGACGGCTCAACCGAGCGCGTGGTGGTCGGACCGGATCTGCGCGCCGGCCAGAGGGTTCAGCTGCTTATTCCCGGCGACACATTTCACACGGCGCGGCTTCTGGGCGGCGGACGCTGGTTTTTTGGCGCCAGCACCGAGTGGCCGGGCGTCACGCCGCAGGACGTCGAGATCGGCGATCTCGATCAACTGGCGTCGAAATATCCTGGCGTCGCGGCCGAGATCCGCTCAATCGCGGCTTCGGTCATAAGCGTTCCGATACCGGAAGGGCAGCCGCGGTAGGAGCTACTTGCATTCCTGCAGGGCGCGTGCGAGCGCGTCCGACATTCCCTTGAGGGAATAGCTGTCGGTGGTGCTTGTCCCTTTAGACGAAGCGGCCTTCACGATGAGCTTGGCGCCGCCGCGCAGCGCGCCGACAAATTCTTTCTCTCGCGACTGATCCTTCACCCAGGCGTTCGTTCCCTTGGTGATCAGTTCGTAGCTGTCGCCGTCTATATCGGCGACAGCGGCGGAGCCGTCCTTCGTCGCATAGCCCAGATTGATCGCGACCTCATTGTGGATATTTTCCGCCGGCCGGGTCGAGATAAAGATGTAGGCGGTCGCGTCTTTGAGCTTCGCCTTCGGCGTCCGCTCCTTGGGCTGCCCGAGCGCATAGCAGGTTCTGTTGCGGCCGCTTTGGGCGGCGTAGGCGCCCCATTCTCCGAAGTTTCCGAGCTGTTCCGGCTTGTCGGAGCCTTTGTCCGCCGGCTTCTCGGCTTTGTCGGCTTTCTCGTTTTTCGCCGGCTTTTTCTTTTTGGCGTTCGCATCCTCGGTCGGAGCGTCTTCCGCGCCCGGCTTGGGCTTCGCTTCGGCGACGTTAAAAGCGAAGCTGATCGCCAGTCCGATGGCGGCGACAGCGACGAGAAGACGGGAGCGCGTGCGAGAATCTCTAAGCATAGGCTCAGATTTTACCGAGGACAGGGGGCGCGAACAAGAGCTTCAGCGCATTCTCGCTACCCCGCGGGCCGGAGCCTAACCTTCTTTTCGAGCCGCCATCAGATAATTGACGTCCGTATCGTGGCTTTTTCGCCAGCTTCTGGTCAGCGGCTGGAAGCTCATCCCGACACGATCGATCTCCCGCATGCCGCCCTGACGCACCCATGACGAAAGCTCGTCCGGGCGGATGAATTTGTCATGGTTATGGGTGCCTTTAGGCACCCAGCCGAGCACATATTCGGCGGCGACGATGGCCAACAGATAGCTTTTCGTCGTCCGGTCGATCGTCGCCAGAAAGAGGAGCCCGCCGGGCTTCAGCAGCCGCCCCAGCATGGCGACGAATTCCCGCGGCCCTTCCACATGCTCGATGACTTCGAGCGCCGCCACCGCGTCGAACTGCTCGCCGGCCGCGGCGAGGTCTTCGGCGGTGATATTGCGATAATCGATGTCCAGCCCGGACGTTTCGGCGTGCCGTTTCGCGATGGCGATGTTGTTGGTCGCGGGGTCGACCCCGGTCACCTGAGCGCCGAGCTGAGCCAGCGACTCGCTCAATATGCCGCCGCCGCAGCCGATATCGGCGATGCGCACGCCCTCCAGCGGTCGGTCGCCGGGCGCGTTCAATGCGCCGGCGTCATGTCGGATGAGCCGGCGCACGTGATCGCGGATATAGGCGACTCGGATGGGATTGATCTCGTGGAGAATCCCCATCTTGCCATTCTTGTCCCACCAGAGCTCGGCCAGGCGGTTGAAACGCGCGACGTCTTCGGGGTCGACGCTGGCGGAGTGGGGAGCGGACTGTTGGGGCAAGAGGAACCTCGAGAAGATGTGGAAAATTATGCGCGAACGCCTCATCCTGAGGAGCGCGCAAAGCGCGCGCCTCGAAGGACGAGAAGCTTGCGCATGATTCCCTTGGCGGAGCGCTGCCGTTGACAGGTCCGCCGACGCGGACACATATAGCGCCGCTTCCCGCGAGACGCGAGCGTCTCGCCCATTTTCGGTCTTCATGTCACGCCTGGTTATGAAATTCGGCGGCACCTCCGTCGCCACTGTCGAACGCATCCACAATGTCGCGCGCCATGTGAAGCGCGAGGTGGATGCTGGGCGCGAGGTCGCTGTGGTGGTCTCGGCGATGGCCGGCAAGACCAATGAGCTTGTCGCCTGGTGCAGGGAGGCGGCGCCGCTTTGTGACCAGCGCGAATATGACGCCGTCGTCGCCTCGGGCGAACAGGTGACGGCCGGGCTTCTGGCGATGGCGCTGCAGAAGGCGGGGGTGCCCGCGCGCTCCTGGCTCGGCTGGCAGGCGCCGATCTACACCAACTGCACGCATGGCGCGGCGCGGATCGAATCGATCGATGGCGCGGGCATCATCGAAGGCCTCAACCGCGGCGAAGTCGCCGTCATCGCCGGCTTTCAGGGCGTGCACCGAGAAACCGGGCGGATCACGACGCTCGGACGTGGCGGTTCGGACACAAGCGCCGTCGCCGTCGCGGCGGCGATCAAGGCCAGCCGCTGCGACATCTATACGGACGTGGACGGCGTTTACACCACCGATCCGCGCGTCGTGCCGAAGGCGCGGCGCATGGACAAGATCGCTTTCGAAGAGATGCTGGAAATGGCTTCGCTGGGCGCGAAGGTCCTGCAGGTGCGTTCGGTCGAGGTCGCCATGGTGCACGGCGTGCCGACCTATGTGCGCTCGTCCTTCGACGATCCGGAAAATCCGGGGCAGGGGACGCTAATCTGCAACGAGGAGGACATTGTGGAAGCGCAAGTCGTCACAGGCATCGCGTTCTCGCGCGACGAAGCGCAGATCACGCTTCGCGGCGTCGCCGACAAGCCAGGCGTCGCGGCCGCGGTGTTCATGCCCTTGGCCGAGGCCGGAATCAACGTCGACATGATCGTGCAGGTCGTCTCCGAGGAGGGCATGACCGACATGACCTTCACTGTAGGAACCGCTGATTACGAGCGCGCCTTTGCGATCATCGAGAAGGTCAAGGATGCGATCGGCTTCGCGAGCATAACGGGCGAAAAAGACGTCGCTAAAATTTCCGCGATCGGAATCGGCATGCGCAGCCACGCCGGCGTGGCCGCTGAGGCGTTTCGCGCCCTGTCGCAGAAGGGCGTCAATATTCGCGCCATCACCACGTCGGAGATCAAATTTTCAGTGTTGATCGACGAGGCCTATACCGAACTCGCCGTTCGCACGCTGCACTCGCTCTACGGCCTCGACGCCGCTTAGTTGGGCAGTATCGCTGCGCTTGAAAGCGAGCGTTGCCGCGACATCTACCGCAACCACAATGGCTCGCGTGGAGGATGTCCAATGGAAGAGCTTACCAATAGCGTCGTCGCCGAGACGAAGCTCGATCCGACGGTCGCCAAAGCGGCTCTCGGCCTTGTGCTCGGCTTTCTTCGCGACAAGGATACGACCGGCAACATGCAGGTCATGATCGCCAAGATGCCGCGCGCGCAAGAGGCGATTGACACAGCTCAGTACACCGGCGACGGCGGGGTCACGCAGGTCATCGAAGGCATGACAAGCTTTATTGGCCGCGGCCGCGCAGATTTGAATATTCTCGCTGGTCAGCTCGAAAAGCTCGGGATCAGTGAAGCGCAGACAGACGCGTTGGTTCGCCAAGTGGTCAATCGCGCTGAAAATGTTCTTGGGGCCGAGGGCGCCGAGAAGATCAAGGGCATCCTGCCCGCGTTGCGTGAGCGCACCGACTTGCCGACGGATCTACGCCACTCGGCGTAACATTTGGCTGACGCGCGAGGCGCGCGCGTCAGCCATCCGGCGGCCGCATATGAACGCAATCAGAGCGCTTGATTTTCCTTTCTGTCGCGGCGACAGTCCGGCGTCTTTCGGTTTGCGAAGGGGAGCCTGCAATGGATGAACTGGTGGCGCGCGTCTCGGCGGCCCTTGGCGTTGACGCAGAGGTCGCCAGGACGGCGGTGGGGCTCGTGCTGGGCTTCCTTCAAAAGGAATCGCGCGACGGCGCCGTCTCGGAGTTACTCGCTCAGGTTCCCGGCGCCCCTGAGGCGATCCAGTCGGCCGAATCGGCAGGCGGCGGCGGCGGCGGGCTTGCAGGCTTGATGGGGGGCATGGGCGGGCTGATGGGCCTTGCCGCCAAGCTGAACGGCGCCGGCATCGACATGAGCCAGATTCCAAAACTGGGTCATGAGATTTTCGGCTATGCCGAAGAGAAAGTCGGGCCGGAAAAGCTGCGGGAGATCGTCGATTCGATCCCCGGCATCGCGCAGTTCGTTTGATCCCTATCGTCTAAGGCTTGCGATCGTCACGCCGCTCGCGCGCAGCGCCCCGAGCAGGACGCCGGCGTAGACGAGCGCGCCGACGAGCGCGAGCGCGGTGAGCGCGACGAGGTTGGCGAGAGCGCCGAAATGGGCGCCGAGCGCCAAGGCGGATGAACGCCCGAAAATGGCGACAGCGGCGAGAAAGGCGCAGGCGACAAATGTCGCGCCGAGCGTCTTCACGAAAACGGCGTCGAATCGCATTCCTTCCTGGGCGAGCGCGAGTCCGACGAGCGCGGCGAGGTTGATCCACAATCCGACGGATGTCGCGGTCGCGAGCCCGACCGCCCCGAGCGGTCGAAACAGCACAATCTTCAACGCGACATTCGCGGCGAGCGCCGCGAGCGCGATGAGCATCGGCGTTCTTGTGTCGCCGCGCGCCTGAAAACTCGCGCGCGCCGAGGCGATCAGCACGAGCGCCATCAAACCGGCGCCATAGGCGGCGAGCACGTCCCCGGCGGCGTAGGCGTCGGCCGCCGAGAATTTGCCGCGCTGGAAGAGCCCCGCGACGATCAACTCGGGAATTGTGTCGAAGGCGATAAAGAACGGCGCCGCCAGCGCGACGGTGAGCGCCATGGTTCGGCTCTGCGCGTGAAGCGCGCCCGCTTCGTCGCCCGCGGCGAGGCGCCGGCTCATTTCCGGCAGCAGCACCGTGCCGGCGGCGATGCCTATCACGCCGACCGGAAGCTGATAGAGCCGCTCCGCGTAAGAAATCGACGACACGCCGCCATCGGGAAGCATCGATGAGAGAATTGTGTCGGCGAGCACGGCGATCTGCGGACTGGCTGACCCGATGATCGCGGGCCCCAGTCGAATGAAGAAATCGCGCACGCGCGCCCAATGCGGCCTGCGCAAGCGTTGCAGGACGCCGATGCGCCGCGCTTGCCACATCAACAGCCCGAGCTCCAGAACGCCGGAGATGGTGATGCCCCAACTCGCCGCATAGCCGGCGTTTGGAAAAAGGAAGGCGACGGCGAGCGCCGCCATCACGGAGAAATTCATCAGATTGGGCGCGAAGGCGGGAAGCGCGAAGCGGCCGCGCGCGTTCAGGGCGCCCATGTGCAAGACGAAGAGCGTGATGAAAAGCAGATAGGGAAAGGTAATGCGCGTCAGATTGACGGCCAGTTCGAATTTTTCCGGACGGTCGTCGAGGCCCGGCGCGAGCAGCGAGACGAACTGCGGCGTCAGCGTCCAGACGATGGCGAGCAATATGATCTGCGAGGCCAGCAGCAGCGTGTAGACCTCTCCGGCGAATTCCTCGGCCGCCGCGTCGCCCTTCTGCTCGATCGCCATCGAATAAGATGGAACGAACGCCGCGTTGAACGCGCCTTCGCCAAAGATCGCCCGAAAACTGTTCGGCAGCCGCTGGGCGATGAAGAAGGCGTCGGAGACGGCGCCTGCGCCCATGATTGCCGACTGCATGGCGAGCGACAGAAAGCCCGTCACGCGCGAGAGCAGGGTGAAGCCGCCAACCGAGAGCAGATTGCGAATCATCGCAATCGTCCTAGCAGGATTCGGTCAAGCCTGCGCTCCCGTCAGTGCTGCGGGCAGTGCAGGTAGTATCCGCCGGTGATCGTGGCAAGCTCGTCGCCTTCGCCCCGAGACCAGCGAATGTTGGCGCTGCGTCGGCATTTGTCGGAAATGTCGGCTCGGCGCTCGTATGTGGCGACATCCTGATCCGCATCGACCGTGAATCCATCGTCGCGCAGTTCATCAATGAGATCGTCGACTTCCGTCGAACCCACGTGAAAGCGTTGGGCGAGCCGCGCTTGGAAGACCCGCTGATCGGCCTCGGTTTTCGATTCGGGGAGGCCGTCGAGCAGGGTCGGGAGGGCCGGGGCCGCCACGAAGCGCCACATGCGGACGCCGAAGGCGGCGAATAGCGCAATCAAGGCCGCGGCGATCAAGAGGTTTCTGCCGCGCAATGGCGAACGGCGCTCGGTGTTCATGGATTCACGCCTCGTCCCCTTTGTGCCGTTGCAGCGCGTGACGCATCTGCGAAAGCCCGCCCGTGTTCAGTTGTCGACGCCCTAGTCGCCCGCTTTGGCGTTGGTTGCGTCCTTCTCGCCCAGCCTCTCGGCGACGAGATAGAGCGGCCTTCCCTTTACCTCATTGAAGATGCGGGCGACATACTCGCCGAGCACGCCAAGCGAAATCAGCTGAACGCCGGAGAAGAAGGCGATTGAGACCACCAGAGTGGGAAAGCCCGGCGTATCCACGCCAAAAACCATGGTGCGGGCCCAATAGTAGCCGGCCATTGCGATCGCGAAGGCGGAAATCGCTAGGCCTACATAGGTCCACACCTTGAGCGGAATCGACGAAAAGGACATCAGCCCGTCGAGCGCAAATCGCGCAAGCCGGAGAAAATTGAATTTTGACGTTCCGCCGGCGCGCCCTTCGACGTCGAAGGGCACGCCGATCGATTTGAAGCCGATCCAGGCGAAGAGGCCCTTATTGAAGCGCGCGCGCTCGCGCATCGTCAGCAGCGCATCAACCGCCTGCCGGTCGAGAAGGCGGAAGTCGCCGGCGCCCGGCGGCAGGCGCACGTCGCCAAAGTTCTCCAGCAAACGGTAGAAAACATGAGTGAAGGCTGCGCGCAGCTTTGGATCGGTCGCTCGGTCGATGCGCTCGCCGTAGACGTTCTTATAGCCTTCCCGCCACTTTTCGATGAATTGCGGGATGACTTCCGGCGGGTGCTGCAGGTCGGCGTCCATGATGACGACCGCGCGTCCGCGCGTGGCGTCGAGCCCGGCGACGATCGCCACCTCCTTGCCGAAGTTGCGGGAAAGCGACAGGGCGCGAAAGCGCGGCTCCTCGGCGCAGAGGTCGCGTAATATCTCCAGACTCTCGTCGCTGGAGCCGTCGTCGACGAAGATCGCTTCATAGGAGACGTCGCAGGCGTCAACGGCGAGGGCGAGTCTGGCCGCGAGAGCGCGAAGATTTTGCGCTTCGTTGAAGACGGGGATCACGAGCGATACATCAGGCCTGTTCATGGCGGCGTTTAAACCAATATTTATAGGCAGAGCATAGGATTAACGGGCGCAGCATAGGCGCAGTCGCCTGGGCGGAGCAAAGGAGCGGGCGATGGTTGATAACCAAATTGTTGCGGTTTGCGCGGACGATTACAGCCTGTCTTATGGGGTGAGCGCCGGCATTTTGGAAGCGCTCGACGCGGGGAGGCTCACTGCGGTTTCGGCTTTGGTGAATGGTCCCCGCTGGCCCGCCATGGGGCTAGAGTTGTCTCGCCGCGGCCGGAACGCGGACATCGGCCTGCATTTCAATCTCACCCTCGGGCGGCCTCTTTCGTCCATGCCCCAGTTCGCGCCTAATGGAGAGTTTCCCCCGCTTCCCAAAGTTGTCCAGATGGCTTTCGGCCGGCGGTTGCCAATGGACGAGATTCGCAACGAGATCGACCGTCAGTTCGACCGCTTCGAAGCGGTGATGGACCGCCCGCCGGACCATGTCGACGGCCACCAGCACATACACGTCCTTCCCGGCATCCGTACGGCGCTGCTTGACGCGATGGAGGCGCGAAGGCTCGGCGGCCGGGCCTGGGTTCGCGACGCCGGGGATGGCTTGCATCGCATTCTCTTGCGCGGCATCAACGCCCGTAAGGCGCTCTCTGCGCTCACGCTGGCCAGCGGCTTTCGCCGGGAGGTGCGCCAGCGCGGCTTCGGCCTCAACGACGGCTTCGCCGGATTCTCGGATTTTCATCCAAGCTTCGATTACGCGAAGATTTTTCAAAGCTATCTTCGAGCGCCCGGCAGCAGACATCTCATCATGTGCCATCCTGGCCATGTGGACGAAGAGCTGCGAAGGCTCGATCCGGTGACGATCACGCGCGAGCAGGAGCTTGCTTTCCTGCTGTCGACTCGACTCCCGGAGATGCTGGAGAAGCGCGGCCTGCGTTTGGGTCGTCTGTCGCTGGCGAACCGGAACCTAAGCGCCGAGCAAACGGCGGCTCAGTAGATCCCTTCAAATGAGATCGGCGCGCGTTTCTTGCCGTCCTCCAAATAGATGTCTTTCGAAAACGACGCGCGTCGGCGGTTGAAAGCCTGCAGCCACCATCCGTCGCCCAGCGGATCGAAGACCGGCACGTCGGTTCGGCGAAAGATCGCGGTCGAGCCGACAAACTCCACCTTTTCGAACATCTGATCTTCGCTCAGGAAGTCCGCGAGCCGGCTGATGGTTGGGATATGAATATCGTCGATGACGAGCAGCCCATCCGTCTTCAGGTGCGGATAGAAGTAGTAATATTCGAGTTCGGGGAACGGAAAACCGTGCGGACCGTCGATCAGGACAAGGTCGTAGCGAGAATGGTCTTCGTGTCGCGGCAGCGTCAGTTGAGTCGGGCCAAAGACAAGGTCGAGGCGGTCTGAACGGGTCGCGGGACAGTTCATGAAATAATCGACGCTTGACGCTTTCTGTCCGCGGTCGTCAAAGCAGAAAACCTTGTGCCGTTCGGCGATGCGCGAAAAAAAGATCGTGGATTTTCCGCAGCCCGTTTCGGCTGAGAAGATCTCCGTTCCGGTCAGCAGGCGCTCGATGCGCAGCAAGGTGCGTAGGGGCATCGACCCCGCGCTGTGGGCGTAGCCGAATGCGCGCTCATAGTCCCCGATTTCGGCGGCGAGGCTTTTATCGCGCGTCGCCTCGGCCCGCAGGGGCGACGGCATCGATGAGAGCGGTGAGCTCCAAAGCCTTCGCCGCACTCGATTGATCAGCTTGCGGACGAAGGACGAGGGCATGGCTCCTGAAGTTTCCAAGGGTCCGCGAAAGGTTGACGGCTTATAGCAGCGCCAGCTTCGACAAGGAAGCGATCGGCCGCAGCCAGCTGCTTCAGTCCTTCTGACGAATAAATTCATACGAATTCAACATCTAAGCCGAAATCGAAGACCGGGGCGGAGTGCGTTAGCGCGCCAACGGAAATAAAGTCGACGCCGGTTTTCGCTATTTCCGTCACGCTCGCGAGCGTGACGCCGCCCGAGGCTTCACAGGTCATCCGGCCGCCGACGAGCGCCACGGCGCTGCGCAGATCGTCGAGCGTCATATTGTCGAGCAGCACGGCGTCCGCCCCCTCGTCGAGGGCCTCCCGCAGTTGGTCCAGCGTATCGACTTCGATCTCTATTTTGACGAGATGGCCGATATTCCGCTTGGCGGCTCTGAGCGCCGGGATAACGCCGCCAGCGATGGCGACGTGATTATCCTTGATGAGCACGGCGTCATCGAGGCCGAAGCGGTGATTGACGCCGCCGCCGCATCGCACGGCGTATTTCTCAAAGGCGCGCAACAAGGGTGTCGTTTTGCGCGTGTCGCAGATTCGCGCGGATGTGCCGGCGATGGCGCTGACGTAGCGCGCCGTGAGCGTGGCGACGCCGGACAGCCGGCCAAGAAAATTGAGCGCAACCCGCTCAGCCGAGAGAATGGGCTGGGCCGGGCCGGAAATTATCGCTGCGAGCGTTCCCGGCTCGACTACGGCGCCATCGGCCGCCTGCGCTTCGAAGATGATCTCTCGGTCCATCAGCGCGAAGGCGGCGCGCGCAGCCTGAAGTCCCGCGACCACCCCCGAATCGCGCGCGACAATCCCCGCCCGGGCCTGGGCGCGCCGGGGGATGGTCGCCTGCGTCGTGACGTCGCCGGCGCGCCCCAAATCTTCGGCGAGCGCGGCGCGAACGGCCTCCTTGATCAGCATCGGGGGCAAATCGGGGATCATGACTTAAACCTCGTCGGCGATGCGCAGGACGGCGTCGAGCGTCGTGAGCGAGCGGCGCGCGAGCGCGGGGACCGGCTGTGGAAAGTCAGAGCGGAAATGCGCGCCGCGGCTCTCGCGCCGCTGGAGCGCGGCCGCCGCTATGAACAGACCCGTGGTCAACATGTTGCGCGCCTCAATATCGCTCGTTCGCGAGATCATGCGCCGGATCGACCTTACCGCGACGGCGAGCCCGGCGCCGTTACGGATGACGCCCACATTCGCCGACATCAGATCGCGCAGCTCTTCGATGACCGCGAAATCAGTGTCGCGCGGCACTGGCTCGATGCGCTCCGCCTTCGGGAGCCATTCGACCGGCAGAAGCGGCGTCGTGCGCACGTCCGCAGCGACGCGGGCGCCGAAAACGATCGCCTCGAGAAGAGAATTGGAGGCGAGCCGGTTCGCGCCGTGAACGCCGGTCGAAGCGACTTCGCCGACCGCCCAGAGGCCATCGAGGTTCGTGCGCCCGCGGTTGTCGGTCCAGACTCCGCCCATGTGGTAATGCGCCGCCGGCGCGATCGGAATCAGTTCGCGCGAGGGATCGATCCCGGCGCTCATGCAACTTCCGTAAACGGTCGGAAACCGCGTCGGGAATTCGGCGCCGATGGCCGAGCGGGCGTCGAGAAACGCGCCCTTTCCAGCCTTGACGCTGGCGAAAACGCCGCGGGCGACAATGTCGCGCGGCGCAAGCTCCCCATTTGGATCAATGTCGAGCATGAAGCGTCGGCCATCCCGATCCACGATCGTCGCGCCTTCGCCGCGCAAAGCCTCGGTCGCGAGCGGCGCCGGATCGGCGTCAATGTCGATCGCCGTCGGGTGAAACTGAACGAACTCCGCGTCAGCTATCAGCGCGCCTGCCCGTGCCGCCATCGCGACGCCGATGCCGCGCGCCTCCAAGGGGTTGGTCGTGACCCGGTACAGATGGCCAACTCCGCCCGTCGCGAGAATGAGCGCCGAACAGGGCGTCTCGTGGATCATGCCGGCGTTGTCGCGGGCGCGCACGCCAACCGCGCGACCGCCGCGCACCACGATCTCCTGCGCCGAATAGCCTTCGACGATCTGGATCGATGGCGTTTTGGCGACTTCCTTGGCCAGAATGTCCATGATCGCCCGCCCGGCGACATCGCCTTGGACACGCACGATGCGCCGACGCGAATGCGCCGCCTCCTGGGACGGGAGGAAGCCGCCGAGGGCCGACCGATCGAACGGCGTTCCCATCGCCGCGAGGTCTTCGACGCGCGCGCGCGCTTCTTGCGCCATGCCGAGCGCGATGTCGCGGTCGACGAGGCCGCCGCCCGCCGCCACCGTGTCGTCGGCGTGGCTTTCCGGCGTGTCGCCTTCTTCGACGGCCGCGGCGATGCCGCCCTGCGCCCAAAAGGACGAGCCGCTGTATCCGACGGGCGTCGGCGCGAAAATCGCCACCGGAGTCGGCGCCAGTTTCAGCGCGCAGAACACGCCTGCAAGCCCGCCGCCGATGATGAGTATGGGAGGCAAATTCTCGCGCATCGACCGTTTAGTCGACTGCGACTGCAGCGAGCCGCGCGAGCGCGGCGGCCTCACGGGCGATCGCCGCCTCGACCAGGCTGCGCGCGCGCGGCGGCAAGGGCAGGGCGAGGGCCGCCGTGTGGCCCTTGGGCGACATTTTGCACAAGGTTTTGCCGAGAATGTCGACGAGCTTGTCGTCGGCATACTCCCGGTGCTTTTCAAGAAATTCGTCGAAGTAATGCTCGAGAAAGACGATCGCGGCGATGTTTTCGAGCGCCTGCGACTCCGGGTCTTTCTTGAGCTGTTCCTTACGGATCAGCGCCCCGACATGCGCGATGGCCGCTTCGTCGTAGCCATGCGCCCGCATGATCTGCGCAGCAAGATTGGCGTGGTGAATGCGGCAGGCGCGCCGCCAGTCGTTGTAGCCGCGACGGCCGTCCTCATAAGCCGTGCGCTCGATCTCCCAGCGGCGCAGATGTTGCGCGCGCGTCGCAATCTTGAGGAGATCGGAGGCGTCGGGGTAGACCGCGGCAAGTCGCGCGCTCATGCGCTCGGCGTAAACCTGCTCAAAGGCTCGGCCCTCGACGCGGCGCGGATCGTCGGCATTGGCGGCGTCGATGGCCGCAATCGTCGCATCGAACGCCAGCATTGTCCGCCCTGTTCAAGTCAGGCCACAGCCTAGCCCAGATCGATCATACGTTGCACGCTGCGGCGCGCGCGTTCGGCCACTGCGGGGTCCACGATCACTTCTTCGCGGACGTAAAGCAGGCTGTCGAGGATTTTCGGCAGCGTGACGCGCTTCATATGCGGGCAGAAGTTGCACGGCCGCACGAATTCGACGTCCGGCGTTTCGGCGGCGACATTGTCGGCCATCGAGCATTCGGTGACGAGCAGCACGCGGGCCGGCTTCCTGCTGCGCACAAAATCGATCATCGCCGCCGTCGAGCCGGCGAAATCCGAAACCTCGATCACCTCGCGCGGACATTCCGGATGCGCGAGCACCTGCACGCCGGGATGATCGGCGCGATAGTTCTGGATCTCTTCGGCGGTGAAGCGCTCATGCACTTCGCAGGCGCCGCTCCAGGCGATGATCTTCACTTGCGTCTGCGCGGCGACGTTCTGCGCCAGATAGCGATCGGGAACCATGATCACGCGCTCGGCGCCGAGGCTCTCGACGACCTTTACCGCGTTCGACGAGGTGCAGCAGATGTCGACCTCGGCTTTCACATCGGCTGAGGTGTTGACATAGGCGACGATGGGAACGCCGGGATATTGTCTGCGCAGCGCGCGCACATCGGCGCCGGTAATCGACTCCGCAAGCGAGCAGCCCGCCTTCATGTCCGGGGTGAGCACGACCTTGTTCGGATTGAGCAGCTTCGACGTTTCGGCCATGAAGTGCACGCCGCCCTGAACGATGATGTCGGCGTCGGATTTCGCGGCAAGTTTGGCGAGCTGCAGGCTGTCGCCGATGTGATCGGCGACGCAGTGGTAGATCTCCGGCGTCATGTAATTATGCGCAAGGATGGTGGCGTTGCGCACATGTTTGAGATCGTTGATCGCCTTCACGTAAGGGGCGTGGAATGGCCATTCGACGGGCGGGATGACTCTCGCCACGCGCTCGTAAAGATGCGCGGTCGCGGCCTGGACCTCGGGCGTCCATTCCAGAGCGGGGCGGGGCAGGGCCGGAAAGCGGCCGCGAGGGCCAACGCCAAGGGCGTTCGCCGGAGGCTCGCGCCTTGCGCTCGGCGCGCTTCGAACGTCGGTCAAGAGTGTCATTGTTTGGCGCCTCACGCTTATACTCAGAGTGAGTATAAGTAGCCCCCAATAAATCTCCGAGACGGATCCCCGCTCGGAGCGCTCAAGCTTCCAAGACTAAGCCGCGGACGAGGATCCCGCAACTTCGTCGCGCAAGACATGTGCTCGGCACGAGTATATGTCAAGGGAAAGACGACAAGTGAAGGCGGCGGATGGACGCTTTCGGCGCGGGTCAAAGCTGCTATAGACGGCGCATGCAATCAGGGGCGACGCCAGCTTCTTTCCCGCACCGCCACCTTCTCGGCATTGAAGGGTTGACCCGTCCTGACATCGTCACCCTCCTCGACATGGCCGAGGAGGCGATCGAAGTGTCGCGGCGGGTCGACAAGAAGCGTTCGAGTTTGCGCGGGCGGACGCAAATCAATCTGTTTTATGAATCGTCCACGCGCACGCAGGCGTCCTTCGAGATCGCCGGCAAGCGTCTGGGCGCCGACGTGATGAACATGTCGGTCGCGCGCTCCTCGGAGTCGAAAGGCGAGACGCTGATCGACACGGCGGTGACGCTGAACGCAATGCGGCCGGATATCATCGTGGTTCGCCATGCGCATGCCGGCGCGGCGCATCTTCTGGCGCGAAAAGTCGACTGTTCCGTCGTCAACGCCGGCGACGGCGCGCATGAACATCCCACGCAGGCGCTGCTCGACGCGCTGACGATCAGGCGGAACAAGGGCCGCATCGAAGGGCTGACGATCGCGATCTGCGGCGACATTCTCCATTCGCGCGTCGCGCGCTCAAACATTCTGCTGCTTGGCGCGCTTGGCGCCCGGGTGCGCGTCGTCGGGCCTTCGACGCTTGCGCCGGACAGTCTGTCGCGGCTGGGCGTCGAGGTGTTTCACGACATGAGGCGCGGACTTGAGGCCGCTGACATTGTCATGATGCTGCGCCTTCAGCGCGAGCGCATGGCCGGCGCGCTGACGCCGAGCGCCCGCGAATATTTTCACTTCTTCGGGCTCGACGAAGAGAAGCTGGCCTATGCGGCGCCCGATGCGCTGGTCATGCATCCCGGGCCGATGAATCGCGGCGTGGAAATCGACACCGCCGTCGCCGACAGCCCGCGCTCGCTTATCCGCGAACAGGTCGAGATGGGCGTCGCGGTGCGCATGGCGGTGCTCGAAGCGCTCGCGCAGCACCTACCTAACGTGTAAGCTTGTAGAAAATCAATGATCGTAGGGGAGTAGAAATGATCAAGCTCATCCGCTTTGTTGGGCTCATCATCCAGTCAATCTTGATCGAGTTTTTGCACGTCTTCGGCCTCGTGGCGTTCCTGCTCGCCGCTGCGCTCGGCTATTTCCGGGCGCCGTCCTGGCTCGTGCCAATCGTCGGCATTGTCTGCGGAATCGTCGCCGACAAATTCATAGACCAGACGGAAGTCATCGCCCTTCTCGAACGGGCGGCGTCCGCCAATCAGCGCGGCGGATTCCTGGTGATCGTCTACATTATCATTGTCGCGGTCGGCTATGTCGCAGGCGCTTATGCGCGCGGGGCGGTCCATCGCCGCAAGATCGCGCAGGCGACGCCGAGCCCCGTGGCGAAGCCGAGCCCGGCATCGAAGCCGCAGCAGAAGCGCAACAGAAGCGGATCGTCCAAGGCCTGAGGATGCGCGCCGCGGCTGCCGCGGCGCGCGAATTGCCTTCTGGCCGTCGGCAGCGAAGCACTTGCGGCGTCGACGTTTCGCTTTGTAAGCTGTTGTCGACGCCGACCGTGACGCGCTCAATCGTCGTTTGGCCTGCGCGTCGGACGTTTTGGGCGGCGCCATGACGTATTTTTTAAGAGCTTTCGCATTTCTCCTCGTGTTGCTGGCGACGCCATCTGCGCGCGCCTGCTCCTGCCCGTCGCCGGTCGTGAAGGACTGGGCGGGAAATCTGCGCCACGCGGATGTCGTCGCCGATTACGTCGTCGAGAAGCTGCGGCCGGGGTCCGACCTTTCCTACAAAATCGCGACCGTCAGGATCACTCGGGGCTGGAAAGGCGTGAAGACCGGCGCGCGCCTCGATGTCGAATTCGGCGGGGAAGAGAGCTGCGGGACGCATATTCCCGAAATCGGTGAGACGGCGCAAAAGGAGCCCTTGAGTCTGCTCAAACGCGCGCGCGCAGTTCTCTACTGGTCGCCCATCTGTTTCGACGGCGTGTCGGCGTCCATGGTCGAGAATTTCGCCGCCGAACGCGAAGCTCTGGAGGCGAAAGCACGCGCCGCGCCGGACGACGCCGACGCGCAGCTCGCGCTGCTCGCGCATTTTCTCTACTGGCAGGAGCCTGCGCTCGCCCTTCCGCTCGCGAGAGAGGTCGCGCGCCGCTGGCCCGATAATTCGTTGGCTCAGCTGCGTTTGGCGGAAGCGCTCACGGCGGCTGGAAAGCCCAAGGAAGCCCACGCCTCGTTAAACGCGGCGTGGGCGTCGCGCGAGCTGCGCGCGCGTGCGACATTGCTCGAAATAAAGATGAGGCGGGCGACTAAGAAGTCGTCTGAAGGCGGCAGAACCGGGTATTTCTCATCCGACGGCCGCAACGATTTCAGTCGCTCCGACCTCTCAAACAGTATTTTGAGCCAGGTCGTCTTTTACCTAAATTTCGATGGGCGCGGCTCGGATTTCACGGGCGCGCGCTTCGCCAATATCGGCTTTGAAGGGGGAGATTTCGTCGGCGCACGATTGAACAAGGCGTTTTTTCATTCGGTGGAATTCAACGGCGCCGATCTGTCGGGCGTCGAGGCCCGAGAGTTCACTTGCGTTATATGCGCCTTCGCCGGGGCCGACCTTCGCGGTTTCGTCGCGTCGCAGGCGTCCCTCTTCCGCGCCCGGCTGACACGCGCCGATCTCTCCCGCGCCAACTTGGAAGACGCGGATCTGCGCCATGCCGACCTGCGCGCCGCACGGCTGGTCGGGACGAAGCTCGATGAAGCCAATATTTCCGAAGCAGATTTGCGGGAGGCGACGTTAGACGGAACGTCGCTTCACGGCGCCAATCTTCGCAACGCCGATTTGCGCGGCGCAGATTTGCGTGGCGCCGATCTGTCGCGCGCGGACCTGTCCGGCGCCAATTTGAAAAACGCGTCGGTGGATTGCGCGACAAAGTTTCCCGAGGGGTTCGATGGCTCGAGGTTTGCGCTCATTCGCACGCAGGCATGCCCGTAAGAAAAGCCGCTCATCGCCAGAGCGCGCGTAGCGGTCGGAATCCACAATCCTGCTTTTGCGCGAAAGCTCGCTTCGCTCGGCGACTCGAACAAACTCGATCACGACTGCGCCAACGCGATCGAACTTTATCTGTCAGACTCATGCAAGGCCGGCATGGCGAAGGCGGGCTTCGCGTATGAGTGTCCGCCCACGCCGTGATTGTCACAGCCCTTCGAACAGCGCCGTCGAAAGATAGCGCTCGGCGAAGGACGGGATGATCAGAACGATATTCTTGTCCTCGGCCTCGGGGCGGCTCGCGATCTCCAGGGCCGCGGCGACGGCGGCGCCCGATGAGATGCCGCCGGGAATTCCCTCCAGCCGAGCGAGCAGCCGCGCCGTCTCGAACGCCGTCTGATTGCCGATGGTGATGATCTCGTCGATGACGCTGCGATCGAGAATGGGCGGCACGAAGCCCGCGCCGATGCCCTGAATCTTGTGGGGACCGGGCGGACGTCCGGAAAGCACGGCGGAATCTTCGGGCTCCACAGCCACGACGCGCAAGCCGGGCCGGCGCGCCTTCAGCGTCTGGCCGACGCCCGTGATCGTGCCGCCGGTGCCGACGCCCGACACGAAATAGTCGACCTCGCCATTCGTGTCATTCCAGATTTCCTCCGCCGTCGTCACGCGGTGAATATCGGGGTTGGCCGGGTTCTCGAACTGTTGGGGAATAACGGCGTCGGGATTTTGGGCGGCGAGTTCACTGGCCTTGGCGAGAGCCCCCTTCATCCCCTGCGAGGCGGGGGTGAGCACAAGCTCGGCGCCGAGCAGCGCCAGCATCTTGCGCCGCTCGATCGACATCGATTCCGGCATGATTAGAATGAGTCGATAGCCGCGCGCGGCGGCGACGAAGGCAAGCGCGATGCCGGTGTTGCCCGACGTCGGTTCGATCAGCACCGTTTTCCCCGGCGTGATCTTGCCGCTCGCTTCGAGCGATTCGATCATGCTGACGCCGATGCGGTCTTTGACGCTCGCGATCGGGTTGAAGAATTCCAGTTTGGCGAGGAGATTCGCCTTTACGCCGCGCTCTCGCGCGAATCGATCGAGCCGGACGAGCGGCGTATCGCCGATCGTCTGTGTGATGGAATCATAGATTCGGCCTCGGCCAGGTTTGGCCGGCGGCGTGAAGCTCTGTGCTGCCTGCGACATGTTTCGCCCCCAGGGAAAGAAGAATGAGGTCTAGATTGAGAGTTTGATTCCGACCAGAGCCATGACGCTGGCAAGGGCCGGCCGCAGATAGCGGTCGGGAACCCGAGCAGCGAAATGGGCGCCAATGGCGATGCCTGGAAGAGACCCGATGAGGAGCGAAAGCAGCAGCAACCAGTCGACGCCGCCCATCAGCCAGTGCCCGAAGCCGGCGATCAGCGTCAGCGGCACAGCGTGGGCGATATCGGAGCCGATAAGACGCGCCGTCGGCGTGTGCGAATACAGCGCCAGCAGCACGGTCATGCCGATCGCCCCGGCGCCGACCGAAGAGATCGAGACCAGCACGCCGAGAAGAACGCCGAGAATCGCCGTCAGCCACAGCAAGCGCCGATCGCTCATGTCGTTCGTGTGTTTCGCGATGTGATCGAGAATCCACCGCCGGAAGAGAATCGAGAAGGCGGTCAGCAGCAGCGCGAATCCAAGCGCCGAGGTGATGAGCCCATTCGCCGCATGGCCGCCGGACTTGCCGAGCCAGGAGAGGACGAGAAGACTCGCGACGCTCGCAGGCACGCTGCCGTAGGCCAGCCGGCGGGTGATGCGCCAGTCAACGGTGCCGTGCAGGGCGTGAACCAGCGTGCCATTCGTCTTGGTGACGGCGGCGTAAAGCAGGTCGGTGCCAACGGCGGTCGTCGGGGGCACGCCGAAAACCAGCATCAGGATCGGAGTCATCAGCGAGCCGCCGCCGACGCCCGTAAAGCCGACAAGCGCGCCAACGAAGAAGCCAGAAGCGGAATAAAGGAGATTGATCGCGCTGAGCGCGTCCAAAAAGGCGGGCATTTCTTTCTTTCGTCGGCAGTGCTAATTCTACTCTATAAATCTAGTCAACTTTGTCAAATCTGACGTGCCACATTTTGGGAAAAGATGAACATGCCGGTCGACTGCAGTAGTATGCCGGCGCAAAAGGGCGTCCGGTCGGACCTAGGCCCTAAAGGTCGAAACGGGAATGCTGACAAAAAAAGCCAAATACGGACTCAAGGCCATGGTTCACTTGGCGGGGGTGCGGCCGGGAGAAACCGCATTGGTCGCGGAGATCGCCGCCTCCAACCAGATCCCGAAGAAGTTTCTCGATGCAATTTTAGGCGAACTGCGCAACGCTGGCTTCGTCCATTCGAAAAAAGGCAAGGGCGGGGGCTATATGTTGGCGCGGCCGCCTTCAGACATTGGCGTCGGCAATATTGTGCGCGCGCTCGACGGACCGCTGGCGCCCATCCAATGCGCAAGTAAGACCGTCTACCGACGGTGCGACGACTGCACGGACGAGACGCGATGCGCGGTTCGCCTCGTCATGCTGCGGGCGCGAGAGGCGATCGCCGAAGTGCTCGACAAGACGTCGCTTGAACAGATGCGCGGATTGGGCGAGAGCGGCGACGGCGTCCGTCTGCTCGTCGGTGGGGAAGCCGTGCGCCAAGCCATGGACATGGCGTGAGCCGGCTCCTATAAAACGCCGGCGCGGTTCCGCGCCGCAGCATCTCCTCCAAGGGGCCGGCTAAGGCCGGAAAGCGAATGTTGGACAGGGTGGCGCAAGTGACGAAGACGGGCGAGGCGACAGCGATTTTGCGCCACACCATGGTCGAACGCCAGCTTCGTCCATTCGATGTGACCGATGTGCCTTTGCTTGAGCGCTTCCTCGAGACGCCGCGCGAGATTTTCCTGCCGGACTCACTCGCCTCGCTCGCCTATTCGGATTTGGCGATTTCCGTGAAGGGCGCCAGCGGACGCAAACGCAACCTGCTTCCGCCGCTTGTGTTGGCCCGGATGCTTCAAAGCGCCGACGTCAAAGCGACGGATAGGGTGCTCGATATCGGGGGCGTGGGATACTCGTCCGCACTGCTCTCTGGCCTCGCCGACAAGGTTGTCGCGCTGGAATGCGATTCCGGTCTGGCCGCCCGCGCCAAGGCTGGCCTCGCGGCTTTGGGCTGCGACAACGTGCAATTCGAACTCGGGCCTTTGGAAAAGGGCTTCGCCGGCGGCGCCCCATACAACGTCATCATTATTCAAGGCCGCGTTCAGGCAGGACTCGAGGCGTTGTTCGAACAGCTGGCGCCCGATGGTCGGCTGCTGGCGATCGTCACGCCGGAGACGCGGGCCGGCCAGCAGGTCGTACGCTTCGAGCGCCAGGACGGCCGTTCGGCGGGCGAACTGCCGTTGTTCTCGGCGACGGCGCCGGTGCTCGATGGCTTCGAACAGGCTCCCGCCTTCAACCTATAGCGCCGCCATTTCGCCTTAATCGCGTTTCTAGCGTAGCGTTCGGGTGTCATCGTCGAGACTGATCGCTGCCGTTGATTGGCGTGCGTGTCGACGCGCGAAGATAGGTTGAGAACAATGAGAATCGACGGGTTGGGCCTCGGGTGGCGGCGGTCGGCCAACGTCCTGTCCTGCACGTCCGCCGCACTGGCGCTTGCAGCGGTCGCTCTTTCGCCGGGTCGGGCCTCTGCGGAGAGCCTTAGGTCGGCTCTGGCGCGGGCCTATTACGGCAACCCGGATCTAAACCAGAGTCGCGCCAATGTGCGGGTCCGCGACGAAGACGCGCCGAAAGCAAAATCGGGCCTTCGACCGAAAGCCAGCATCACCGCGCAGGCTGGCGCGCAATATGCGGCGATCAAGATTCCCTTTGGCGGCAGCAGCAGCCAGCAGGCCGGCGCCGCGGCCGGCGCGAGCGGCGATTTTCAGGACACCTACGTGGGTTACCCACGCGGCGCGACTCTGAACATGTCGCAGACGCTGTTCGACGGCTTCCGCACTGAAAACTCCGTGCGCCAGGCGGAATCGGGCGTCTTCGCCGCGCGCTCGACCATGCGCCTGACCGAGCAGGCGACCCTTCAGAACGGCGCAACCGCCTATATGAACGTGCTTCGCGACACGGCGGTGGTGTCGCTGCGCAAAAACAACATTTCGGTGCTTGAGGAACAGCTCAAGCAGAGCCGCGATCGTTTTCAGGTCGGCGAAGTGACTCGAACCGACGTCTCCCAGGCGGAAGCCTCGGTCGCGCTGGCGCGTTCGGAATTCTATGCCGCTCAGGCGCAGCTCAAGAACAGCATGGCGAACTACCGCCAAATTATCGGCGCCGAGCCAAAACATCTTGAGCCGGGGCGCAGCCTCGAGCCGTTGTTGCCCAAATCTTTGGAGCAGGCGATCGCCATCGCATTGGTGGAGCATCCCGGCGTGACCGCAGCCTTTCACCAGGTGGACGCGGCGGCGCTCGCGGTCAAGGTCGCGGAAGGCGCGCTGGCGCCCAATCTCTCCGTCAACGGCCAGGTGTCAAATCAATATGACTCGTTTCTCGGATTGCCGGGATCGAAGCAGTTCACTGCATCAGCGACAGCGCAGTTGAATGTCCCGCTCTATCAGGGCGGCGTCGAATATGCCTCGATTCGCCAAGCCAAGGAGCAACTCGGCCAGGCGCGGCTTAATGCCGACGTTCAGCGCGAGAGCGTCCGCGCAAGCGTCGTTTCGAGCTACGGGCTCCTCGATACCGCCAGGGCGTCGATTATCTCTGGGCAGGCGGCGGTGAAGGCGGCGGAGACCGCGCTCGCCGGGGTGCGCGAGGAGGCCAAGGTCGGGCAACGCACCACCCTGGATGTGTTGAACGCGCAGCAGTCGCTGCTAAACGCCAGGGTCAACCTCGTCACATCACAGCGCGATCGGGTCGTCGCCTCTTATGCGGCGCTGGGGTCGATCGGACGCTTGTCGGCGCAGGAACTCGACCTCGCGGTCGCGCTCTATGACCCGAGCGTTCATCTCAATCAGGTGCACGACCTGTGGTTCGGTCTCGACACGCCCGACGGCCGATAAGAATTTCGCGAATGCGGGTGACATCATAGCGCGAAAAGTGTGGAATTCGGTCGGACCGAGTTGATTCGCGGGTTTCGCGCGGTCAGAGATCCGGTCCACCCTCATGCGCGGCCTTTCCCCGCAAAGCGGCAGAACTCCATGAGCGCAGCGAATGCATCCGCCCCGTCGCACTCGTTGCAAGACGAAGCGCGCGCGAACGAGCCGTCGATGGAGGAAATACTCGCTTCGATCCGTCGTATCATCGCCGACGACGACAGCCTGCCGGACGCGCGTCGCGATGATCGCCGGCGTGCGCGCGATATCGACGCGGCGCGCAGCGCCTATCCGGCGCCCGTGCTTGAGCGACGCGAGGACGAACCGCCGTTGTCGCTCGTTGACGACGAGTTGCGCGACGGGATCGAGGACGCAGGGGAGGTTCGGCTGGTCTATGTCGCCGGCGAGGCGGCTGGGCAGGAGACGGGAGCCGAACTGTCGGAGGGCGAAGAGTCCTCCGAGATTGAACGCGTGGCTGAGCACGAAGAGGCGGGCATGGAGATCAGCGATGTTGCGCCGGTCGTTGAGAGGGCGTTGCTGTCGGATGAATCCGCTGCGACGGTCGCGTCAAAATTTCAAGCGCTCGCCGCTGGCGTAGCCTTCAGCGAGAGCGACATTCTCGACAGATGCGCAAAAGAATTGCTGCAGCCGATGCTGCAGCAATGGCTCGAGGCCAATCTGCCGTCGCTCGTGGAGCAGCTGGTGCGCGCCGAAATCGAACGGATCGCCCGGCCGGCAAACCGTCTGGCGGCTTCGGCGCGCAAACCCAGTCAGCCTTAACGACGCTTTAAACGGGTCGACGCTATCCTCGCGGCCATGCATCGGCTCCGAGTCATGATTCATACGCTCGTCCTTCCGCTTAGCCTCTACACAGTGGCTGGCGTCTTGGCCGCCTATTTCATCTGGCACGGCGTCAACGGCCAGCGCGGGCTGAAGATCGGTGAAGAATATGAGCAGAAACTCGATCAGCTGCGTCTGGAGCGCAACCTGCTCAAGCTTCAACGCATGCATTGGGAAAGTCGCCTGGCCCTCATCAAGGGCGAGACCGTAGACGCCGACATCCTCGACGAGGAGGCGCGCAAGCGACTGGGGCGGGCGCACAAGAACGACGTCGTGATCTTTTTACCGCCGCCGGGCGCGCCCTAACCTCGGCGCGGCGAGAAACGCGCCTGCAAGCCGGGCGGTCCCGCGCAGTCGACAAGGTCCCGCGAGATCAGATCTTCAAGATGGGCGAGGGCGGTCATCGCCGCCGCGACGTGGAGACGTTTGTCGACGCCTTCGTAAATGTGGGCGACGATTTCAGCGATCGTTTCGTCCCCCAATTCGAGACGCTGAAGAATGGCGGCTTCGCGCGCGCGCCGGTGATGAAGCAGGGCGCGCAGGAAGCGCTGGGGATCGCGCACCGGTTCGCCGTGCGCCGGCCAATAGATGCGGTCACCGCGCCCGCGCAGCCGTTCGAGCGACGCCATATAGGCGCCCATGGAGCCGTCCGGCGGCGCGATCACGGTGGTCGCCCAGGCCATCACATGGTCGCCGGTGAAGAGCGCCTGCTCCTTCGCGAGCGCGAAGCAAAGATGGTTCGCCGTATGACCCGGCGTCGCCACGGCCACGAGTGAAGCGTCGCCGATTTCGAGCGTGTCGCCGTCTCTCAGCACGATATCCGGCGCGTAGGTCCGATCGTGGGCTGCGTCTAGGTTGGGGGCGCCGTGATGTCCCGCCTCGCTGGGCGTGTAGGGAGCGCAACCGGCGATTATTGCGCCCGTCGCCTCCTTCAAGGCGCGCGCCGCCGGCGAGTGGTCGCGATGCGTATGGGTCACCAGCACGTAACGCAGTCTTTCGCCGCCGATGCTTGCAAGCAACGCCCCGATGTGACGCGGGTCGTCAGGTCCAGGGTCGATGATCGCCACATCGCCGTTTCCGACGAGGTAGCTGCATGTTCCTGTGAAGGTGAATGGACCGGGGTTTGGCGCGAGCGCGCGTCGCGTCAGCGCCGACAGGCGCGCCGAAAGGGCTGGGTGTGTTCCGGCTTGAATGACGGCGCCCTCATCGCGACCAAGGGGCCGCACGGCATCATAAGGTGTCGCAGGCGCGCTCGAAAGAGTGGCGCGGCGGTGGGACGTTCCAGCGCCGCGCCACCAGATTACATCGGGAAAAGGGAGTTCTGACGCTGCAGTTCGGACTGCAGAGCGTAGCCCTTTTTTCCGCCGTAGTTCACCTTGCACCAGGTCGTCTCGCCCCAGCCATAAACGCAGGAGCCGATGTTGACCGTCGTGTTCTCGGGGATGCTGCCGAGGATCTTGTAATTGACGCCAGGGCCTTTGTAGATGGCGACATCGTTGTTGGTGGTCACCGGCGCGACAACGACATTGTTGCCCTGCGTGCCGAGCACGCCCGCGGCGACGAAGCCCTTCATGTCGCCGGCCTGGATCTGGCACCAGTCGCGCTTCCAGCCGCCGCCACAATCGAGCACCGTCACGTCGACGCCGGCGGGCAGCTGGCCGATGACGGGCCACTTGGGGCTCGGGCCGGACCGGACGTTTGCGGCGCTGGTCAGCGGGCTGGCAAAAGCGGAAGCGCCGAACAGAACGGCAGTCGCCGCAGCGAATCCGATAATTTTCTTCATCTCTATCCTCCCCAGGAGAAAACTGGGCCGATTAGCAAGGCCCGTTTCCGAAGACTAACGAAACCGGAGCGAAACAGTTCCGCCCAAGACCGCAGTCCTCGAAACACACATATTCCTACGCTTGGCTTTAGCAAAGCGAAAGGCCGTGCTGAGCGCCGACCGAATTCCATTAGAGTTATCGAGCGCGCTCTGGGGCAGGGCAAAAGATCATGGCGAGGCAAAAAAGAAGCGGCTTCGCCTGCCGGTTAAGGAAGACTCAGCCGCCAAGTTTCTCACGCGCGAACTCGAAACGCACGCTTCCGAGCCGGACGCGCGTGCGCGCGACGCCCGGCCCGAAATTCTGCTAGAGCGCGCTGCGAAAAAGTGGGAACCGGTTTCGCGTAGAGCGCGCTCTAAACTTTGGCAATCGATCAATTTATCTGCATTTGGGCGATTCCGCCCAAATGCAGCGTGATCTAGTCGAACACCGAGCCCAGCGCGACGCCAAGCAGGCCGACGACGACCGCCGCCGGCAGAATTGCGTAACTGCCCATCAGCAGCGCGCCGATCACGCCGCCGATCGCCGCGGCGATCGCGCCGCCGACGATCTTGCCGGTGTTGCTCTCAGGTTTTTCCGTCGCCGAACCGCCGGCGTTCTGCATCGCCTCTTTCGACATGGCATCCTCGCGAGACATCACTGATCGCCGCATCGACGCGTCGGTAGCAAAGTCATGTGAGAGCGTGATGAGAGTTTCGTGAAGGCCGCGTCACCCGGGCGCCACTTTAGGTTCACACGAGGGTGTCGCCCCCGTCGCCCACGGCGAACACGAACCAAGGCTGCCGAAGCTTTAGAGGCTTAGGATACGAGCCCGCGCACCACCAGCACCGAGCATTGCGCGTGATTGACGATGGTTGTTGCGTTGGAGCCAATGAGAAAACGGTCCATGCCCGGCCGATGCGAGCACAGCACGATGAGATCGGCGCCCCAGTCCTCGGCCTCGGCCAAGACCTTTTGATAAACGGGGCCAAACAGCAGCGTCGTGGACACGCGTTCGGGCGCGCAGTCGATCTTGGCGGCGACCGCCGCTATTTCCTTTTCCAAGCCGCGACGCACCTGAACGTTAAAATTTTCAGGCACGTAGTCGAGAAAGGAGATGGGCAGGAGCGATTGCACGTTGACGACGCGCATCTCGCTGTCGAACGTCTTCGCCAGCGCCTGTGCGACGGAGATCGCCCGGTCCGTCATCTCAGATTCGGTGAGATCGATCGGCAGCAGAATTTTGCGATACATCGGCGCGCTCCGGGAGATTCTCTCCGGATATGGCGCGGGACCTGCTCGAAACAATGATGAGGCGGCGCACGTTTTGCGGGCCACCGCCGCTGTCCGCGGCGATCTCGAGCCGTTCGCAATCCATCGATCGGGTGGTGGAGCTGCGGGGAATCGAACCCCGGACCTCTGCAGTGCGATTGCAGCGCTCTCCCATCTGAGCTACAGCCCCGCTCCGGCGCGTGGGGTACACGGGGGGCGATAGCCTGTCAATCGGGTTGGCGCCGCCAAGCGCCGCCAAGCGCTTGCCATCGCGAATTCTTGTCGCATAATGTTTAGAGTGACTACTGCAGCTGCGCTCGGCAAAGGCTAAGCCAGCCTCGCAACGGCCAAGTAGAAGATTGAAATCGGCTCACAATTTTTAGAGCGTTACTGGTTGCCCGGCGCCCATTAGGCGCTTGAAGATTTTTTTGATTGCGGACGATTTGCTTTCCGATTCCCGGCCAAGGCGCCGGGCCACGCGAGACTCTTTTTAATTTTGGCGCCGCACGGCGCAAAACTAATTTTGGAGTAAGTTTATGTCTGAAGACGAGAAAAAGAGCCCTGCGGGGTTAGGCTCGAATGGCGCTATCGTCGTCGCTCTCTTCGCTACTGGCGCCTACTTCTATGCGCAGCAAGCGCCCCTCACGGTGTTGCGCCCCCCGCCGATTGAATCGCGCATCGAGGAAAAGTTTCATTCGGAGGACGTTGAGGCGCGGCTGTGGCAGGATCCGTTTGACGCCGTCGCCCGGCAAATCAAGAAGGTAGATCCCGACGAAAGGAAGGAATGCGAGGAGGCGTGGACAAAGAAGCCGTCGAGGATTCCGCTGCATTGCCGGTCGCCGCTCGCCGATGAGGGCGGTACGTTTCGTTCCGAACTCGGGAGCGCGCGCATCATCGCAATGACTGCGCCGGGGGCGTCTTATTTTGAGGACAGCGAAACGCGCCGACGACTGCGATATGCCGTACTTAGCGGCCTCCATCTAGAAGGTTACGAACCCCGCAGCGAGCAGCATATTGGATATTTTCGGCCTCGCGAACATGAAGCGAAAGGATTTCCGGTCGCTGTTCCCTATGAATGGTTTGATCAGGACAAACAAAAATCCAAACGGATACTTCTGCTGTGGATCGATGAGGATGTATTGTCCGACACTCACGATCCGCTGAAAAGAATCTCGGAATTTAAGACCATGCTCTGCGCATCAGCATCCGCCGCCCAATGCGCTGCAATAAGCTTTCAAGTGTTAGGCCCATACTCTTCCGAGGTTCTTCGGCAGCTCGCCTTAGCAAAGGCTCGCAAGCCCGAGGTGGTGAAAGCGCCGCCACCGAACCGAAGCAGAACAAGAATCGCATCGCTGTCGCCCCTATCCAACCGGTCGGAAAGCGGTGGGATGCCGGAGGACGCTCAGTTCTACGTGTTCGGGGCGACGGTAAGCGACGAGCAGCTAGGAATTAAGAATTATCCCCAGAGCGTCTTCCGGGCGACCGGGCAGGACGATGCATTGGCGCGGGCTATTACGGCTGAATTGAACCAAAGAGGCGTCAATCCTGGTCCCGCCGGCGCTCAAAATGGCCGCAAGGAACAGCAGATCGTTTTGATCTCAGACCGTGACAGTCTCTACGGACGCTCCATGATTCACGCGCTCGCTCGAGAACTGCAGTGTCCACACGTTTTCGGGAGGGATTCTCAAAGGTGTTTAGAAGATGTTGCAAGAAATGCGGCGCCGGAGTGGATTTACACCAAGACTTATCATCGGGGTCTCGATGGGATGCTGCCGCCAACAAGCACCGGCGGGAAGTCGAAAGCCGAAGACACGGAAAAGAGGAGCGGAAGCGAGAACTTGAAGGCGAGAGAGGACACCAAGGCGCTTGAGCGTCCTTTCGGGCAAGACCAGTTCGACTATCTGCGCAGGTTGGCGGCGAGCCTCAAGGAGAAGGATGACGACCTTCGAGCTCAGGACAAGGATGGCATCGCGGCGATCGGGGTGCTCGGCAATGACGTGTTCGACAAGTTGCTCGTTTTGCGGGCGCTTAGACCATTGTTTCCCGAGGCGGTGTTTTTCACGACCGACTACGACGCTGCGCTCGCCGGGCAGGAAGAGCTGCAGTGGACTCGCAATCTCGTCATCGCCTCAAGCTACGGACCCACCCTGTCCGATGAGCTCCAGCAGGATATCCCGCCATTCCGCTCGACTTATCAGACGGCGGCTTTTCTTGCAGCCCGTATGGCCGCGCAAGAAGAGGACGCCAAAGAGAATAGCGAACTGCGCAAGAAAATACGCGACGGGATTGCTCACCCTCGAATGTTCGAGATTGACCGGCGTGGCGGAGTTGTCGCGTTACCTACAAAAATTGAGGTAAGCGGCGAGTCGCAGCGGGCAAGCGATGAAATCCATCCAACGATACCATCCTTGTACACTAAACTTTCGGCCAAAAGCACTGTCGGGATCGTCGGGATACTGGCTCTCCTGACAGTCGTAATCTCGGCGTTCTATTGGAACAAGATGGTCTTTCCTTTTCTTCGTGCGACGTGCATCGGCCTCGCGGCCATATTGGTGCTCGGGGCCGGCGTGATCGCGAGATGGGATTACTTCGCGGCAGCCGCCACGGAGCACGGATTGGGAGAACCGCTGGCCTGGACTCAGGGGATCAGCGTTTGGCCGTCGATCGCGCTGCGCGTCATTGCCGCCATACTTGCATTTTGCTTGATCTTTGACGCTTGGCGGGAGCTTCAGGCCAATCTTGCGCAAGTCCACGCGAAATTCTTCGGAGAAAGGGCCGCAAATGAAGCACACAAAAAGTCCGCTTCTCGCCGGCGGGGACCGTTCTCGGTCACCTGGGATATGCTCTCCTATCATCTGCCTGAAATCGAGGATGGGAATGGGAGAGTTCACATCAGCCAAATCTGGAACGCCTACCTGGCGAAAAGCGGAGTCTGGCCAAGTGTATATCGCATAGCGGTGTACGTAATTTTGATGCTGATGCTGTTCACGTTTCTGTCGTTCATCTTCGGCACGCCAAACGTGCCATGGCGGGGCGAATTGCGGAAAGTATATTACGACGTCACGACGCCTGTCGTGTTTCTTATGTTGATCCTGATTTTCTTGGTTGTCGATTCCACGCTGCTTTGCCTGCAATTCGTGAACGCACTGCGAAAACATAAGACGCTCTGGCCTCCGGAGACGCATCAGACTTTCGAGAAGAAGCTCGAACTCAAAGATCCCTTACTCGACGAATGGATCGACCTTAATTTCATTGCGAGTCGCACGAATTGCATTAGCAAGCTGATCTATTTCCCCTTCGCGATTTTTGCGTTGATGATCATGTCCCGGAGCACCGCTTTCGCCGAATTCGCATTGAGCGTGCCAATTCTTGCGACGCAAATCATCGGGTTCATCGTCATTTTTGGGTGCGCCATGGCGCTTTGCTTTAGCGCCGAAAGGGCGCGAGAGACGGCAAAGTCGCGGCTGACGAAGCGGCTTGTTGCGGTTAAGGCCGCGGACGACTCCGATAAGAAGGTCTCCCAGCTCGAAACGCTTCTCAAGCTCGTCGACGGCCTGCGCCAAGGCTCGTTCGTGCCGCTTTCGCAGCAACCGCCTATTCGCGCGCTGCTGTTGCCGATCGGCGGGCTCGGCTGGACGGCGCTGCTCGACTATCGGCTCCTGCCGGGATTGTAGCGGGCTGGCTTCGGGGGAGGAGGCCCGGCCAAGGATTGCCGCGACGGGGCAGGGAGGCTAGACAGGGCGGAACCTCATCCGCTGGAAGCCGGTCATGTCCTACGCTATGGTCAAACTTCTTCTCACGATCATCGATATTTACTGGTGGATTCTGCTCGCCACGGTGGTCGTGTCCTGGCTCACGGCCTTCGACGTCATCAATATGCGCTCGAACGTCGCCTATTCGATCTGGAAATGGCTGAACGCCATGACCGAGCCGCTGCTGGGTCCGATCCGCTCGGTGCTGCCCAGCGTCGGCGGATTAGACATCTCCCCGCTCATTCTGCTGCTGCTCATGCAGTTCCTGCGCGATCTCATCGCCAACAGCGCCGGCGCCTACGCGCTTGGGTGAAGGAGGCGCGGAGAAAGCATCCTCCGCCTGGGCGATCGAATCGGGAGGCGTCGCCGTTTACGTGCGGCTGACGCCAAAAGGCGGACGCGACGCCGTCGAAGGCGTGGAGACTCTCGCCGACGGCCGCAGCGTCCTGAAGGCGCGGGTGCGCGCCGCGCCGGAGAACGGCCGAGCGAACACGGCGCTGATCGCGCTGATCGCGTCGACGCTAAGAACCCCTAAAAGCGCGGTTTCGATCCGCGCCGGCGCGACCAGCCGCGTCAAAACAGTTTTCGTTGCGGGCGCGCCCGCGCTTTATCTCGACGCGCTGGCGAAGCTGGCGCCAACAAACGGTTAGGACATGAGCAAGTCGAAGATCAATGTCGGCAATTTTTTCGAAGACTTTAAAATCGGCCAGGTCATTCGCCACGCGGCGCCGCGGACGGTCACGGTCGGCGAGGTCGCACTGTATACGGCGCTGTATTTGCCGCGCTTCGCCGTGCAGTCCTCGACCGCTTTCGCGCAGGCGATCGGCTATGAGCGCGCGCCGATCGACGATCTGCTCGTCTTTCATCTCGTGCTCGGCAAGACCGTGCCCGACGTCTCGCTCAACGCCATCGCCAACCTCGGCTACGCCGATTTCAAATTTCTGATCCCCGTCTATCCGGGCGACACGCTGTCCGCGACCTCGGAAGTCATCGGCCTGAAGGAAAACTCCAACAAGGAGACCGGCGTCGTCTATGTGCGCACGACAGGCGCCAATCAGCGCGGCGAGACCGTGCTGAGCTATGCGCGCTGGGTAATGGTGAAAAAGCGCGACAGGGACGCCCCCGTGGGACCGGAAATCGTGCCCGATCTGCCGAAGTCCGTCGCCCCTTCCGAACTGGGCAGGGCCGCCCCTGCAATCAATGTCGCCGCCTATGACAAGGCGCTCGCCGGCTCCCGCTATTTTTGGGGGGATTACGACCAGGGCGAGAAAATCGACCATATCGACGGCATGACGGTTGAGGAGGCGGAGCACCAACTTGCGACCCGGCTCTACCAGAACAACTCGAAGGTCCATTTCAATCAGTACTATGAAGCGCAGGGCCGTTTCGGCAAGCGCATCATCTACGGCGGCCATGTGATTTCCCTCGCCCGGGCGCTGTCCTTCAACGGCTTGGAGAACGTCTTCCATATCTCGGCCGTGAACGGCGGACGCCACGTCAACCCGCTGTTCGCCGGGGGCACGGTCTTCGCCTGGTCGGAGGTTCTGGAGAAGGCGGAGATCCCCGGGCGCCAGGATATCGGCGCGTTGCGCCTGCGGCTCGTCGCAACCAAGGACAAGCCCTGCGCCGATTTTCCGCTCTCCGGCGCCGATGGCAAGCCGGATCCGGCGGTGCTGCTTGATCTTGATTATTGGGGCGTGCTGCCGCGATGAATCAGCTATGATCGCCGTCGTATCAAGGATGTTGGGGAGATTGGTCGAATGAACAGAACTTTGCTTGTTGCGCTCTCATTCTGCATGGCCATCGCGGTCGCCCATCCTGTCCGCGCGGAAACCGCCGCGCCCGACAGCAAGGTCGTCGTGCCTATGGAAGCGTTGCCGCGTTATGGTTCGCTCGTTTCCGCTTGGTACAAAAAGCCAGTCTACGATTTGAACGATAAGAAAGTCGGCGTGATCACCGACATGCTGTTTTCAGGCGGCGAGATCAACGCCGTCATGCTCGACGTCGGCGGCTTTCTCGGCATCGGCGCGAAGCACGTCGCCATTCCGGCCAACGACATCACGGTCACAGAAAAGAACAACAAAACTTGGCTGACCATCAATACGACAAAGGACATCGTGAAGAAGGCGACCGGCTACAAATATGATGCGGCCGAACACGCCTGGAAGGTGAAGTAGCAAGGGCGCGGCGCCGTGAGGATTTCGCGTAGCGCGCCGTCCGGCTGCCGCTCGTTCCAAAAAGGATCTTTTCTATGCTGAAACGCGTCTTCGTCACCGCCTCGCTCGCTCTTGCCGCTTTTGCGCCGCTACCGGCCGGCGCCCAAAGCGCCCAAACCGAAACCATTGTGGTCGTGCCGCTCGAAAGGCTGCCGGTCTATGGTTCGGTGGTCTCCGCCTGGTACAAGCAGCCGGTCTATGATCCCAATGAAAAGAAGCTCGGCTCGATTGCCGACATGTTGTTTTCCGCCGATGGCTCCATAAACGCCGTGATGCTGAACGTTGGCGGCTTTCTCGGGCTCGGCGTGAAGCATATTGCGATTCCCGTATCCGCGATCACCATCACTCAGAAAAACAGCAAGAGCTGGCTGACGCTCAACACGACGAAGGACCTGCTGAAGAAGGCCCTCGCGTATAAGTTCGACAAAGCCACCGGTCTGTGGGACCCGATTTGATCGGCTGAACTGTTCCAGACGCGCGCGGCGGCCTGTCCTCCTGTTGGATATCTGCCGCGAAGCTTGGAACATCGATCTTCGATGCTTGTTCTAGGCACACACAACGAGCGCCGTTCGTTGTGACGCTAACAACATGACCGGAGACAGCCATGCTCAAGTCCTACCTCCTCGCAGGCGCGCTTATCGCGACGCTGTCAGGCGCGGCTTTGGCCGAGCAGATGAATCGCACGACCGATCGTCCCACCGGGGCGATGGACCGCTCAACGACCGGGACGATGGATCGTTCGACCACTGGGGCCGCGGCGGGTCGGCCGGATTTCCTGACCACGCTTCCGCAGAATGCGCTGCTGGTCTCGAATATCCATGACCAGAACGTGTACGATCCGCAGGAGAACAAAATCGGCGAAGTGAAGGATCTCGTGCTGGATCGCGGCGGCAAAGTCACCGCGGCCATCATCTCAGTCGGCGGCTTCCTTGGCATGGGCGAAAAGGACATCGCCGTCGCCTTCAGCGATCTCCGCGCCACTGAGCGCAACAACAAATGGTGGCTGACGGTCAACGCCACCAAGGACGAGCTGAAGAACGCAACGGGCTTCCGCTTCGACAAGAACAAGGGCCTTTGGACCCTCGGCAGCAAGTAACGCCGCAAGTAACCGCTGTCGGCCTGTTTTGACGCTAGCCTCGCCGCTCTGCGGCGAGGTTTTTTTCACATGCGCGCCGGCAGCTTGTCCTCGTCGGCAAGATTGGAGAAGCGGGTGACCTCAGCCTCGAAGGCGAGCTGCACCGTCCCTGTCGGACCGTGGCGCTGCTTGCCGATGATCGCTTCGGCGCGGCCATGCGCGCGCTCCATCTCCGCCATCCATTGAATGTGTTCTTCGGTGCCTTCGCGCGGCTCGCGGTTGCGCAGATAATATTCTTCGCGATAGACGAAGATGACGACGTCGGCGTCCTGCTCGATCGAGCCTGACTCGCGCAGATCGGACAGCTGCGGCCGCTTGTCGTCGCGGTTCTCGACTTGGCGGGAGAGCTGCGACAGCGCGATGATCGGCACATTGAGCTCTTTGGAAAGCGCCTTGAGGCCGGTCGTGATTTCCGTGAGTTCCTGCACGCGATTTTCATTGCGGGAACGCGAACCGGCGAGCAGTTGGAGATAGTCCACGACGAGCAGATCCAGGCCTTTCTGGCGTTTGAGGCGCCGCGCCCGTGCGGTCAGCTGCGCGATCGAGATGCCGCCGCTCTGATCGATGTAGAAGGGAATGCTCTGCATTTCCCGTGCGGCGTCGGCGATGCGCCGAAAATCGTCCTCATTGATGTCGCCGCGGCGGATCTTGTAGCTCGGCACGCCGGATTGCTCCGCGATGACGCGCGTCGCCAATTGCTCGGCCGACATTTCCAAAGAAAAGAAGCCGACGATGCCGCCGTTGATCGTCTTCTGCGTTCCGTCAGGCTCAGCTTCGGACTGATAGGCGCGCGCGACATTGAAGGCGATGTTGGTGGCGAGAGCGGTCTTGCCCATGCCCGGTCGCCCAGCGACGATGATGAGGTCGGATTTTTGCAGACCGCCCATCTTCTCGTCGAGATCGAGCAGGCCCGTGGCGACGCCGGACAGATGCCCGTCGCGCATATAGGCGCTGCTCGCCATGTCGAGCGCGGTGGTTAGCGCGTCGGCAAATCGCTGAAAGCCGCCGTCATAGCGTCCCGTCTCGGCGATCGAATAGAGCTGCCGTTCGGCTTCTTCGATCTGCGCACGCGGCGGCGAATCGATCGGCGAATCATAGGCCGTGTTGACGATGTCCTGCCCGATGACGATGAGATCCCGGCGAACCGCGAGATCATGGACGGTGCGGCCATAGTCTTCGGCGTTGATGATCGTCGTCGCCTCGGCGGCGAGTCGGGCGAGATAGGCCTGGATCGTCACGCCGGCCGGAAGCTCGATGTCGGCGAGGAACGTCTTCAGCGTCACGACGGTCGCGAGCTTGCCGGCGCGAATGAGCTGCGCCGCGATTTCATAGATGCGGCGGTGCAAGTCCTCGGAAAAATGCTCGGGCTTCAGGAAGTCCGAAACTCTGTCGAAAGCGTCGTTGTTGACGAGAATCGCGCCGAGCAGCGCTTGCTCGGCCTCGATATTGTGCGGAGGCGCGCGATAGGCAGGCGCGTCCGGCTGCGCGACCTGAAACGCGCGCCGGCCCGCCAATTGTTCGATTGGTGGCATCGATGATCGGACTTGTTTGAGACTGTTCCGGGCTGCGAACGCGACGCGCGAGCCTGAGACGCCGTTAACAATACATTAACGCGTCGGCGCCGCCATAGGCTTTTGTCCGCTGCAGCGAGAAGCGAGTCTTATCCACACGGTGAAAAAAGATTCGTTCGCGCGTGTCCGACTCTTCTTGCATTTAAAAGAGAATCAGAGAGGCCCCGGGAAAACGAAACCGGCGGCCCAAAGGGCCGCCGGCGATGGACGCGTGCGCGGTTACGCGAGCTTACATCTCGACGTCGCCGGCTTCCGCAAGAGCCGCGCCGACTTCCAGGCCAAGATCGTCCATCGACGTCTCTTCGCGGATCGTAGCGCTTTCGCCGCGCGCCTGCCGCTCGGCCTCTTCTTCCGAACGGGCCACGTTGATCGTGATCTTCACATCGACTTCCGGATGCAGATGCACGGGCGTCTGATGCAGGCCGAGGGTTTTGATGGGGTGCACCAGGACGATCTGATCGCGATTGACCGAGAAGCCGCCCGCGGTCGCCGCCTCGGCGATATCTCGCGCCGAAACCGAGCCATAAAGCTGGCCGCTCTCGCCCGCCTGGCGAATGATATTGAAGCTCTGTCCGTTGAGCTTTTCGGCGACGGTTTCGGCTTCTTTCTTGGCCTCGAGATTGCGGGCCTCGATCTGCGCACGCTGGGTCTCGAAATGCTTCTTGTTGTTTTCCGTCGCCCGCAGCGCTTTGCCGCGCGCCAGCAGGAAATTGCGGGCGTAGCCGTCGCGCACGCGCACGGTCTCGCCCATCTGGCCGAGCTTGGCCACGCGTTCCAGCAGAATGACGTCCATCTTTGCTACTTCTCCGAGATTGCGGGCTATGTCGAGAAAAACCGGGCGAAAGTCAATCCGGTTTTTGCATCGCGGTGGGCCCGGCGTCCGTCTTTCGGGCGCGATAGTTGAAGATCAGGTCGGCGACGCCGAGTGCGGCGAAAAACAGGAGTGGCCACCCCAAAAATCCGAGGGTGAAATAGATGACCGACAGCACCAGGGCGCTCGAGCGCGAACCGCGGAGGTAGATATGCGCGACGGCGAGCCCTTGGAACGCAAGGAGCAATCCCATGGTCGTCGCCAGCACCAGTCCAATCGCGCCGGCGAGGCCCTGGAAGAAGACCAGAGCGATTCCGCTCAGAAAGAGGCCGCCCACCGGCTTGGGCAGGCGGAATTCATTGGCGATGTCCGGCCAGGGGCGGCTGAGCAGCTTGGACGCTTGCGCAATCCTTGCGGCGAGCCACAAATTGATGACGTGGATCAGCAGGCCATAACCGGCGAGAAAGGCGGGAATGGCGCGCGCGACGGAACCTGAAAGCGTCGTAGGATCGATCTTATCGCCAAGTTCACGCTCTTTCACCATCATGTCGAGCAGGATGAAAGCGCGCGCCCGGATCGGGTTTAGCGCTTCGTCGAGCGATCCGAACACGAGGGTGGCGACAATCAGCCAGAGAATGATCGCCGTAGCCAGAAAGGTCGCTGGCGCGAGCGCCGACCAGGCCGGCAGATAACGCGTCAGCCTGTTCCGGCCGCCGCGGGGCGCCCCGAGCGCCGCGTAGACAGCCGACCACGCCGGCGCAGCGATCAGCAGGGCATAGCCCATGCCGATCACCGGATGGGGCCAGAAAATCAGGATGATCGTGGCGAGGATTGCCGACGTCGCGCCGTGGATCAGGCCAAAGGCGAAGGCGACGATCATAATCGGCAGGGGCGCAAGATGCGCCAAGAGGAGCCCGCCGACGCCGCCGCGCGCGACGACGGCGAAGATCACGGCCGCTGCGACGCCGCCGAGAATCGACACCGCGAAATTCGGCCAGGAGAGGGCGTTCTTGTCGGACAAGACTGGGTTCCGCTGACGGCGCGTCGCGCATTGGCGCATGACCGCGAAAGGCGCCGGGACCGTCGACGCCCAGGGGTTTTAGGAGGTCGCAGCCCAAAGGGCAAGGCGGCGCAGCCCAAAGGGCAAGGCGGCGCAGCCGTTGGCAAATTTCCGGCAAATTTCGTGTCAGTCGCGCCGCGCTTCTTGCGTGCGCCTGCGCTCGAACAAATTGCGCGTGGGAAAGTTATTTCTCCAGACATCGAGGCGGGCGGCGGTTCGCCGGTCAGGAGAAAGACAATGAAGCTCATCAGATACGCTTGGGCGGCGTTCTTCGCCGCCGGGCTGGGCTTGTGCTCTGCGACGGCCGGGCTGGCTCATCATCAGTTCCTCGTCGAATCTTTCCCTGCCTCGAGACAGCGGGTCGTTAAGCCAGTGCGTCAAATCAAGCTCGTGTTCGAGGGGAAGGCTGACGCCGTCATCTCAACGATAACGCTCAAGAGCAGAAACGGCCTGGTGATCGCCAAAGCGACCCAGAAACAAGCCTCCAAAGAGTTGATCCTCGACACGCCGGTTCTGCAGCCCGGACTTTATGAAGTCGACTATCGAGTGCTCGCAACGGATGGAACGATCGTTGAGGGAGCGTTTCCCTTTATCGTCGAGCCGTCCCTTTCCGCCTGAGCAGGTGCTTCCCGATCAAATGATTCCATGGGACCCGCTCTATGGCCGGCGCAACTCCGGTCCGGGACGTCTGGAGAGCGCCCGCCAGGCGCCGGTGAGGCCGAGGACGATAGTGACGGCGAGAGTGGCGAGCGAGATCAGCGCCGTGGTCCAGGGCAGGAAGGCGAAATCAATCTTCATGAGGATCGTTGTCATCGCGTAGGCGGCGGCGGATCCGGCGGCGACCGCGATCAGGGAGGCGGCGAGGCCGACCAGCCCAAATTCCAGAGCGTAGGCTGAGGCGAGCCAGAGGCGGGTCGCGCCGAGGGTTTTGAGCACCACCGAATCATGCAGCCTTGCCCGCTGGCCGCTTGCGAGCGCGCTGGCAAGCGCCAGCACCGCCGTGACGATGGCGAGCCCCGCCGCGGCGCGCGCGGCCAGCGCCAACTGTCCGGCGATCTTGTCTATCGCGGCGAGCGCATCCTTGACCCGCACCGAAACGATGCTCGGAAAGCGTTTCGCCGCCTCGCGCGCGAGCCGCGCGTCTTTGGCGTCGCGGGCCGCCACGGAGGGCGCGCCGTAAGCCACGGTGAAGAGCTCGGTGTAGGGCGCCCCGGCAAAAACATTGGGCGAAAACACCATGATGAAATTGATCGCGTAACTGCGCCAGTCCACCCGGCGCAGATTGGCGACCTGCGCTGTCACCTCCCTGCCGAGCACATTGACCCGAATCGAGTCGCCAACGGTCAGACCCAATCCCTCGGCGACCTTCTGCTCCAGCGATACGAGCGGCGGACCGACGTAATTCGACGGCCACCATTCGCCTTCGGCGAGCGCGGAGTTTGCGGGGACTGTGGGGGAAAACGTCACGCCGCGGTCGCCCTCGAGCGCCCATTTAGCGTCGTCCGCAACCGCGGTCTTGTCGACAGACGCGTCTTTCACGGCGACGATGCGGCCCCGCATCATCGGCACATGTTCAATGCGGGCGCCGGGCGCCTCGGCAGATAGGAATTCAACAAAAGCCTCAGTTTGCGCCTTCGGCACGTCGATGAAGAAGAAGTTGGGGATTTCTCCGGCGTCGGCCCGCGCCAACTCGTTGTGAATCGCGCCTTCAACCAGCGCGAGCGAAATAAGCAGCGTTTGCGTCAGGCCTATGGAGATCATCAGCGCCGGCGTCAGGCTTTTCGGCCGCCAGATGTTGGCGAGCGCGAATCGCAGCCGCGCGTCACGCAAACGGGGAAGGCCGCGGGCCAGCCGCATGGCGACCCATGCCGCGCCGCGCAGCAGGGCAAAGGCCGCGACAGCGGCGGCGACATAGGCCGCGCCGAGCTTCACGTCGAAAGACGTGGCCATGACGAGGACGGCGAGCGCAATCGCCGCGGCCCCTGCGCCAGCGCGGTAGCGTGCGAGCGTCGCGCCCCGCTGGTCGTCGCGCAGCAGCGCCGCTACGGGAACTTCATGCGCGCGGCCCAACGGAACGAGTGCAAAGATCAGGACGACGAGCAGCCCGTACAGAGCCCCATAGAGCGCGCCTTGCGCGTCGAGCGACGCCGCTACGGGGAGATCGGCGAGATCGCGCAGCGCTTGCGCCGCTCCCCAGGGAATCGCCGCGCCGACCACGAGTCCCAGCAGGATCGCCAAAGACGCCGCCGCCAAAACCTCAGCGAGGGCGATCCTGAAGACCCGAGAGCCCTCGGCGCCAAGCGCCTTCAGAATCGCGAATTGCGCGCGCTTGCGCTCGACGAAGCCCTGTACGGCGTTCGCGACGCCGGCGCCGCCGGCGACGAGGGCGGTGAGCGCGACGAGGGTGAGCAGTTGGGCGAACCGGTCGAGATTGCGCGAGAACTGCGGCGAGACGGCGTCCCGCGTGCGCGACTCCCATCCGGCTTGCGGAAAGGCGTTCGCGGCGTCGGCGGCGAACGCCTTGAGGTCGGCGTCGGCGCCTCCGTGTAGCATGACGCGGATGACATGCCGGACGATCGAGCCCGGCGTCGCCAGTTCCGCGCCTGAGAGCGCTGCGCGCGTCATCATGACGCGCGGCCCGAAGCCAATTCCGCCCGCGAGCTTGTCGGGTTCGCTGCGCAGAATTGCGCGCAGCGTGAAGCGCGAAACGCCGATCATTACGGTCTCGCCGAGCTTGGCGTCGAGGCGTGCGAGCAGCATCGGATCGACCGCGACCCCCGGCAGCCCGTTTCGTTCCTCCAGCGCCTCAATCAAAGACATGTCGGGATCGAGCGATACCGCGCCGAAAGTTGGGTAGGTCGCCGGATCGACGGCTTTGATCTCCACCAACGCGGCCTCGCCGTCGTCGCGCCGGGCCATCGCCCGCATCAGCGATATTTCGGAAAGCCGCCCGCGCGCCTCGAAGAAGGCGCGTTGCTCCGGCGAAAACTCCCGCGAGACGAGGCTGAAGGAGGCGTCGCCGCCCAATATCGTTCGGCCCTCCCGCGCAAGCCCCTGCGCCAGCGAGCGTGAAAGCCCGGAGACGCCGGAGATCGCAGCGACGCCGATGACGATGCAGGCGATGAAGACCCCAAACCCGCGCGGGTCGCCGAGCAGATCGCGCAGGGCGAAGCGCAACGCGAAGGGCAGGGCGGCGAATCGTAACGCTTTCATGACGCCGCGCGCTCGCTCGCCTCGATGCGGCCCGAGCGCAGCAGAACGCGTCGGCTGCAACGTGCGGCGAGCGCCGCGTCATGGGTAACGAGTACAAGCGTCGCGCCACGGCGCCGTTGTTGCGCGAAAATAAGTTCAATCACGGCGGCTCCGGTTTCCGAATCGAGATTGCCCGTGGGCTCGTCCGCCGCGAGAATCAGCGGGTCGGGCGCGAGCGCCCGGGCGAGCGCCACCCTCTGCTGCTCGCCTCCCGAAAGCTGAGCCGGGTAGTGGGACAGGCGTTCAGCCAGCCCGACCGCCGCAAGCTCGGCCTCGGCGCGTTCAAAAGCGTTTGATTTCCCTGCGAGTTCCAGCGGAATGGCGACATTCTCCAGCGCCGTCATGGTGGGGATCAGCTGGAAAGACTGGAAGACGATCCCTATGTTTTCTCCGCGGAAACGCGCGAGCGCGTCTTCCGAAAGGGCGCCAAGATCGCGCCCGTCAATCCTGACGCTTCCGGCGTCGGGTCGCTCCAGTCCGGCGAGGGTCATGAGCAAAGTCGATTTGCCCGAGCCGGACGGTCCCAGAAGAGCGACAGTTTCGCCCTGGTCGACGTTCAGGCTGACGCTCTTGAGCACATGCACGCGGGCGGCGCCTTCGCCGAGCGTGAGATCAACGCCTTCAACTTCGATGACTTGTCGCAGCACGGAGTAAAACCTTGAATGATGCGCCGCATTCGACGCCCGCAGTCCAGTCGCCTTATTGCGCTTTCCGCCGTTCTCTCCAAGCCACGGCTCTCGCGTCCTTGGCCCTTCTGACCATGGCGCTTACATCGGCGCGCGCCGAACCCGTGCGCATCCTGGCCTTTGGCGACAGCCTGACGGCGGGGCCCGGCATCGGCGCCGAAGACTCCCTTCCGGCGCAGCTCAAGAGACGGCTGAGCGAGGACGGATATCATGTCGAGGTCGTCCAAGGGGGCGTTTCCGGCGACACGACGACGACTGGGCTCGCGCGCCTCGACTATACCCTTGGCGCCGGACCCTTCGACATCGCCGTCGTCGAACTCGGCGCGAATGACATGCTGAACGGGCATGATCCGAAGATCACGCGCGCCAATCTCGATCGGATTCTTGCGACGTTGAAGCAGAAAGGCGTTCGCCCGGTGCTGACGGCGATGGTCTCCAGCGCAAATCACGGGCAAGCTTACAAGAAGGAATTCGATTCGGTTTATCCGGATCTTGCCGCCAAACATGAGGCGCCGCTTGTGCCCTTTATCTTGGAAGGCGTCTGGGGCTCGCCCGCGCTCCTCATCTCGGACGGCATTCATCCCAACGCCGCCGGCGTGGCGAAGATCGTCAAAAAAATCGCGCCCTATGTTGAAAGAACGCTCGTTTCCATGGGGGCGCGTAGGACCTCGCGCGCGCAATGAGGCTGCGCGATCCCGCTTGGGGAGGATGTCATGCCCAGACTGTTTACGGCCCTGGAGATTCCCCGCTCAATCGCCGAAAGCCTCGCGCGCCTGCGCGGCGGAATCCCCGGCGGCCGCTGGATCGACGTTGAGAATTATCATGTCACCTTGCGCTTCATCGGCGACGTCGACGACGCTTTCGCACGGGACGTGGCGAATGCGCTCTCCTTCATCCGCCGTCCGGAAGTCACCGTCACCTTCGACCAGCTGACGTCGTTTGGCGGCGACAAGCCCCGGGCGATCGTCGCGCGCGCGCGGCTGGAGCCGACCCTCATGGACATGCAGGCGGAGCAGGAGCGGCTGTTGCGCCGGCTCGGCGCGCCGCCCGAGCCGCGCAAATTCATCCCGCATGTGACGCTCGCGCGTCTGCGCGGCGCCAGCGCCGGCGCTGTCGCCGCCTATCTCGGCGCGCGCGGCTATTTCCCGCCGCTGCGCTTCACGGCGGAGCGCTTCGTGCTCTATTCGTCGCGCGATTCCGTGGGGGGCGGCCCCTACATCGTCGAGGCGGAATATCCGCTGCTTGTGGCGCCGCAAGCCCTGACAGGAACGGCGCGAGGTTAAGCGCACGCAGAAACAGGTAAACAATTGCAGGAGATTAAGAACCGCTTAATATGCTCGCGAACGAAAGGTAGCTGATTTTGGCCGAGGCGCCCGAAAGTCTGATCCTGCAGCTGCTTCGCGACATGCGCGCGGAAATGGCCACCAAGAATGACCTGGCTGAGATAGCTGCTGAGTCGCGCTCCTTGCGCGCCGATGTCGCTTCGGATCTGATGTCGCTCGACGCCAAAGTCGATGCAACCCGCAAGAATTTAAGCGAGCAGATTGTCGGTTTGCGCCGAGCGGTGATCGAATATCATACGTCCGCGATCGGCCACGGCGTCCTTATCAGCGAACTTGAAGCGCGTCTTCGGCGGGTCGAGCAGCATCTCAACCTTGAACAGGACACTCTTTAGATTCGGCCGGAGGATACAGCGCCATTCATTCCTGCGCCGACGCCATAGGTTGGGCGTTTGCGCGGCCCTTCTCGACGATTTCGGCGAGCGACGGGTCTTTCGCGAGCGCTTCGGCGATCAATCGGTCGGACGCGGCTTCGATGTCCGTCGAGAGCTTGTCGAAAAAGGCGCGCGGCTTCATGCCGGGCGCGATCAGCGGTAGGAATTCGATCACGACCGTCCCTGGTCGGATGAGAAAAGAACGGCGCGGCCAAAAAAGTCCCGAATTCACGGCGACGGGAAGCACCGGCATTTCCGTCGCGGCGTAAAGCTGCGCGATGCCGAATTTATATTGCGGCGGCGCGCCGGCCGGGCGGCGCGTGCCTTCGGGAAAAATGAAGAGCTGCCGTCCCTGGGCGAAAATCTTCTTCGATTTGGCGATCAGCTGCGGCAGCAGCTTGCCGCCCTTGGCGCGATCGATGGCGATCTGCTCGGCCGCCAGCAGGTACCAGCCGAAAAAAGGCAGCCAGATCAGTTCGTGCTTCAAGATGTAGCTGAAGTCGGGAAATCTGATCGGCAAAACGAAGGTTTCCCAGATCGACTGATGTTTGCAGGCGACGATCACAGCGCCTCTGGGGATATTCTCGAGACCTCGCCAGTCAATCTTGGCGCCGCAGATCTTGTCGAGCAGCCAGAGAGTCGTGCGCCCCCAGGTGCGTCCAAGCTCCTGGTTGATTTGGCGCCGCATCATCAGGCCCGGCAGCCAAATGATCATGAGCGTGAACATGTTCAAGAAGAACACGATCTGGAAAATGAGGGAGCGCAGGAGGAGCATGGGCGAGATCTGGGCGAAGGAGCGTGGCGCGCTTTTACGGCGCCAGGAGGCGTAGGAACAAGCTCTCACTCAGATGCGACGCTGTGGCGAAGCTGCGGGGGAGGCTCCGACTCCTCGTATCTCCTGAAAAGCTTGGTGCGCAGCAGAGATCCGACGTATTTCACATATTCCTTGCCGACAAAACGGGCGACGCGCAAATCGCTGATCCAGTCGGCGACGTCGATATGTTCGCTGACGACCGGAAAGGGATAGAGCTCGACATTCGGCAAGGCGGCCGAGATTTCGACCAGCGCACGCGGCATGTGGTAGTTCGACGTGACGATAATGAGCGTGCGGGTGATGTTGTGTTCGCGCGCCCAATCGCGCGTTTCTTTGGCGTTACCGGCGGTATCGAGCGCCTGATAGCCGAGATCGACGCAGCAGTCGAAGAGCTCGCGCGACATGGGGAGTATTTTCGCGAGCAAGGAGCTGCGGGTAGAGGGATTGACGCCGGTGATCAGCATGCGTCGCGCCTGGCCGCTGGCGAGAAGGGTCGCCGCGTCGAGCACGCGATCCGAGCCGCCAGTCAGCGCGACGACGCCTTCCGCCTGCACCGGAATGGAGAATTCCTCTCGCGGCAGCGACAGCGCGAAGCCGACAAAACCCAACAGCAGCGCCGCAGCGAAAAAGGCGCCGCCGGCGAGGATCGCGCACGCGGCCTTGCGGACGGCGTTACCGATCCCAAGTCCCTGGCGTGCGGAGGTCGTCAATCTTGGGGTCCTCGCCCATGCTTCCTGCCCAGAACGCGCGAGGCGCGATTCTGACGCGACTATAGGGCTATTTCTGCGCCGATGTTATCGGGGCGGCTGTTTTGGGTGAATGCGCTTAACCGAGCCGCTGCAGGTGGCGCAGCACAATGAACTGCGAGAGATAGCCGGTCAGCGCAGCGACGCCGCCCGCGAGCAGAACGATGACGACAAAGCCGCTCGGGCCAATCGTGAAATCGCCGAAGAGGGCCTCCATCTGATCGCCGCCGCCGGTCGCGCGCCACCGCTGCGCCAAGAACTGCGCCAGGGCGAAAAAGGCGATCGCGCCGCCGCCGCCGATCAGCGCCCCGCGAAATCCCAACGCCATGAAGCGATGCTGGAATTCTCGTGAGATGAACGAATCGGCGGCCCCGACGATATGAAGCACTTCCACGATCTCGCGGTTGGTCGCCACCGCGGCGCGGGTGGCTGAGGCCACGGCGACGGCCATGGCCGCCAGGATCAAAACGAAGATGAGGGCGGCTATGGCCACGGCTGCGCGCGCCATATCGCCGAGACGCTGGATGAAGACATGATGGTCGTCGAGCACGGCGTTAGGAACGGCGCGCTCGAGCTCCACGCGCAACTTGTCGAGATCCGCCCGACTATCCGCGTCGAGCTTCAGCACGATCATGCGCGGCGTGGGCAATTCAGAGAGATCCAGACCCTCGCCGAGCCACGGCGTCAGCAGCGCCTCGGATTCCGACTTGGCGTAGACCCGCGCTTCGCGCACGCCGGGCGTGCGCCGCATCGCCTCCGCCGCCTCCTTAACATCGGCCTCGACGTTGCGTCCGGGGACCGGACGCACCTGCACGGTCGCTTCGCGCGCGACGTCGCTGCGCCATTCGACGCTCGCATCGGCGACCAGAATGGCGACGTTAGCGGCGAGCGCGGCGAGAAACGTCATGATCGCGATGACGATGACGAGCGAGCGGCCGGCGACGGAATCGGCGGGGACCAGCGCGCTCTGCGCTGGAATCTCTTCGGCGTCTTCATCGACGTCAGACGCGGCCGGGCGAATCGAGGACCAAAATCGCATCAGGGCCATCGTCTGCTCATTCGAAGATGTGAAGCCGGCCGTCGGCAAGCACAAGACGCCGCGCATCTTCATACTGGTCCATGAGGCTTAAGTCATGAGTGGCGATGATGACGGCGGTTCCGGATCGGTGGAGCTCGATAAAGAGGCGCAGGATCCGGCGCGCGAGCGTCGGGTCGACATTGCCCGTCGGTTCGTCGGCAAGCAGCAGTTTGGGTTGCGAAATCAGCGCGCGGGCGATCGCCGCGCGCTGCTTCTCGCCGCCCGAAAGGACCGTTGGGAAGGCATGCGCGCGTTCGCCAAGACCCACCCAGCGCAACAGTTCGAGCACCTCGGAGCGATAGGTCGACTCTTCGCGCCCGAGCACGCGCAGGGGCAGGGCGACGTTTTCGTAAAGCGTCAGATGATCCAGAAGGCGGAAGTCTTGGAAGACGACGCCGATTTTGCGGCGTGTCTCGGCGACGTCTTCATTGCTGAGCGCCGCCGTATCCTTGCCGAAGATATTGATCAACCCGCGCGTGGGCCGCAGCGCCATGATGATCAATCGCATCAGGGTGGTCTTGCCTGCGCCTGACGGGCCGGTCAGGAACTGGAAAGAACGCGGTTCGATCTGGAAATTCACGTCTCGGAGCGTTTCGGCGCCGACGCCATAGCGCAAGCCGACATTCTCAAAGGTCAACACGACGCCGTCTTCTCCCCAAAGATGGCCCCAACGGCGGGGGTTCGAATGACGCTCGGGACGGATGCGCGAGTCGCGACAATAGCAGTTCAGCCCTGCTTAGCCATCATCACTCTTAACGATCTCTTGTCTTGGAACTTCTATGCGTGCGACGGCGCTTTGCGCCGCCGATCGCCGGCGGCGTCGCCATCGCCCGCCTGACCGGTCAGCGACCTTCCAGAGGCAATACGAAGCTGAAGATGGTTCCGCCCCCAGGGTTGGGCTCCGCCCATATCTTCCCATTATGCGCTTCGATGATCGAGCGTGAAATGGAGAGGCCGACCCCCAGACCGTGCGGCTTCGTCGTCGTGAACTGCTCGAAGAGCCTGTCTTTGATCTCCTCTGGCAATCCTGGGCCGGTGTCCGTGACATCGGCGCGAATGAGATTGCCTTCAATTAGGCGAGTCGACACCCTCATCTCGCGTCGCTCGCAGTTCTGCATCGCCTCGACGGCGTTACGCTTAAGATTGACGACGACCTGCTGAATCTGAACTTTGTTGATCATCACCGTGTCCGGCGACGCTTCGAGGTCGATAGAGGTTTTGACGTGATGTTCCTTGGCGAGCGCATCGGTGAACTCGCATGCGGTTCGGATGACGGCGTTCAGATTTTGGGGAGCTTTTGAAGTCTCTCCGCGCGCGATGAACTGGCGCAGATTGTCCATAATTTCGGCGACGCGGAAGACTTGCGCATCGGCGTTGTCCAACATCTCCTCGACCTTCTCGATCGAGAGGTCTTTTTCGTTCAAATGCCGACGCGCGAAATTGAGATAGGCGCCGATCGCCGCCAAAGGCTGCTTGAGCTCATGCGCCAATCCGGTCGCCATATTCTCAATCAACTCAAGGCGATTCGCCTGAAGTTCCTGAACCCCCTGCTCGAAGCGGCGCCTGGAGCTGAGATCGCGGATCAAAGCGATGAAAAGCCGCTCCCCGTCGCAGGCGACTTCGCTGACGACGAGCTCCACGGGAAACACTGAGCCGTCCTCGCGCAAGCCTTCGATCTGACGGCGAATGCTTGGCGTTCCCTGCCGCAGATAGTCGCGGTGGCGCTGGCGCGCCTCTGGCGCCAGCATGCCAAAATCCCGCCCGACAACGTCGCCAGGCGCATAGCCGAAGAGCGCCGCCGCCTCCATGCTGATCGAGCGCACCACGCCGTGCTCGTCGAGCGCAATGATTCCGTCGAAGGCGACGTTCATCATCGCCGGCAGATCAGGGCGTTCTTCGCCTTCCGCTACGCTTGGCGCGAGTGGGGAGTCTCGAAGGCTGAGGGAACGCATACGTTTTCCCCCCGGGGGCGCCCGGCACGCGCCGCTCGCAGCCCCAACTCGCGGTAGCTAGGCGCTGGCGAGACGAGTTCAACCCCAATACCCCCGACCCAGGCGCATTTTCAACCGCCGAGAAATGGCCTAAGCAGACGCCATGTCCCCGACACAAGCCCCAGCGCCGCTGTTCTTTCTCAACGCAAGGCTGGTCGATCCGGGCTCGGGTCGCGAAATGCGCGGCGGTCTCGTGACGCTCGACGGAGTCGTCGCCGAGGTCGGCGAATCCGTTCGCCAGGGCGACGCTCCCGAAGGCGCGCGAGTCATCGATTGCGCCGGCGACGTCGTCGCGCCGGGGCTCATCGACATGCAGGCATTTGTCGGCGAGCCGGGGGCGGAGCATCGCGAAACCATCGCCAGCGCCACTCTCGCCGCTGCGGCGGGCGGCGTGACGACAATCGTATCGACCGCGGCGACGGCGCCGCCCGTCGACGATCCCGCCGTGGTCGATTTCGTTCTGCGCCGCGCGCGCGACACCGGGCGCGTGCGCGTCGCCCCGATGGCGGCGCTGACCAGAGGCCGCGAGGGCAGGGAAATCGCCGAGCTGGGACTGTTGCAGCAGGCCGGCGCGATCGCTTTCTGCGACGGCGCGCGCTCCGTGCGAAGCGCGCTGGTCATGCGACGCGCGCTCACCTACGCGCGGGATTTTGATGCGCTCGTCATTCATTTCGCCGAAGACCCGGATCTTTCCGTCGGCGTTATGAACGAGGGCGAATTTGCGCATCGGCTTGGCCTCGCTGGCGCGCCGCGTGAAGCTGAGGCGATCATGCTCGATCGCGACTTGAGGCTCGTCGCGTTGACGGGCGCGAGGTATCACGCCGCGATCGTGACGACGACGCTATCGTTGGACGCGTTGCGCAGAGCCAAGGACGAGGGCTTGGCCGTCACCTGCGGGACTTCGATCAATCATCTGACGCTGAACGAGAACGATATCGGAGACTATCGCACCTTCCTCAAGCTCAGACCGCCTTTGCGCCATGAGGATGAACGTAAGGCGCTCGTTCGCGCGCTCGGCGAAGGTCTGCTCGACGTCATCGTCTCCGACCATGATCCGCAGGACGTCGAAACCAAACGGCTGCCTTTCGCCGAAGCCGAATATGGTGCGATCGGCGTCGAGACGATGCTCGCCGCGGGGCTTCGGCTCGTGCATTCGGGCGACGTCACGCTCATCCGCCTGCTCGAGGCGATGACGTCGCGCCCGGCGGAAATTTTAGGGTTGCGGCAGGGCAGGCTGCAAAAAGGGGCCCCCGCGGATGTCATCCGCTTCGACCCGGACGCGCCCTTCGTCGTCGATCCCGCAACGCTGCACTCGCGATCCAAAAATACGCCTTTCGACGGCGCGTTGTTGCAGGGCGTCGTTAGGACGACCGTTGTCGCGGGGACGGTCGTCTACGAGGAATAAAGGCCGCGACAGCGCCTGGCGCTTGTCGCCGGCCAGAGTCAGCGGCCGTGTCGGCTCGACGACCGGACGGCTTCCGCGATCATCAGCAGAAACGGCGCGCCCAGGATCCAGGCGGGAACGAACCAGCCATAGCTATCAGTCATGACATTCTCCTTGGTCGAATCCCCAGCTCGCCTTCAACCGCGGCGACCGTCCGAGGTTCCGTCTGGCGCCCTTTTTTTGCCCGTCGCAGTTCCTCATCCCAATGCAGCAGCGAATCTGTGTCGCGCCTTCAGCGCCTGCATACTGAGCCAGACCGCAGCTCCAACCCCAATGAAATGAGCAAGTAACAAGTTAAAGTTCGCCATTAAGATGAAGACGTCGAGCGCGCGCACGATCCTGTCCGGATCGGTAATCGCGATCCCCGGCGGCTGCGACACGGTCTTGGCGACAAGCAGCGCGATGCTCAAGCCGGAGCCGATGAATGAGACTACCGAGCCGAGCGCATTGACGAGTGAACCGGCCCCCAAAAACCACAGCGCCGCAGACTGGTCGGCGCCGAGCACGCTGGCCGGATCGCGCATCAGCCTGCCGGAGGCGATCGTCGAAAATAGATCCAGGAACAGCGAAGCGAACAAGAGTCCCAGTCCGAAATATCCCCAATGAATGGGATCGCTGACCCAGACGGTGGAGCTGATGGATTGGCCAACCGCGCCAAAGGCGAGGAGCGGGGCGGTCAGGAACGCCAGGACGAAATCCAGCCAAAAACCGATCCAACCCATGAGGCGGATGCGACGGCCAAGATCCTGTCCGATCAGAACCGATTCCGGCGAAATCGCCAACGCCATCCTTGGCGGCGCGGCGGCGACAAGCGCCGTCGACGTCGTGCGCCTCGCCGGTCCGGCCAAAGCGACGAAGCCGAGATATGCGATCAATCCGGCCGGCAGTGCGAAAGCGGCGATCTGGTTCATTGCGCGTGAAAAATTCGCGAAGCCCGGATCCGCCAGACCTGGCGATCCGACCGAGATCCCCATGACGTCAAACGAAGCGCCGCTGAAAATCGCATCGAATCCGCTGCTGACGATGAGCAGGCCCGCGAACGCATAGACGAATTGGCGCAGGGGATAGGCGGCGAAGCGCCGCCAGGCCGGGCCGACGCCGAAAGGGTAATTCGGAAACCAGCTGCGCCACAGATATTGAGCGGCGAGCAGGATGACGACAAGCGCGGCGAAGTTCAGCGCCAGATTTGTAAGCGGGCCGCCGGTCGACGGCTCCCAGAGCCGCAATCCCCACGCGGCGAGGGTGAGCAAGGCGAAGAGGGCGGCGAACGCCCAATCGACCGGATCATCGAAGAAATCGTAGCGCAATTTTTAAAGCCGCATTTAGGCCCCGCCACACAACCAGTTGGCGCGCGCGCCGGCGATTTCAACGCGCAGCGCTTTAGTCACGGGCCATCGGCGCCGACGCTTGAACAAATGCCAAATAAGGCGAAGACTCATGCTCCTGGGAAGGCTATCGACGACTCTTGAGGAATGCGTGAGCCGCCTTATGAACATACGACTGATTCTAAGAATTAAATGGCTCTAGGAATTAGGAGTGGATTTATGAAAGCGCTTTTCGCCACAGCCGCCGTTTTCGTCGCAATCTCTCTCTGTTCGAGCGCGCTCGCGCACGTTCCGAGCTTCCCAAAGGATGAGCCTTACGCGAAGGCGCGCCAGGCTCTCATCAAAAAGGGTTGGAAGCCTGTTCACGCGCCCGAGGCTGGATTCGTCTGTCAAAAAGGCGATCCGCGCTGCAAGGGACGACCCGAGACCGTCTCTTGCGCCGGAACGGGAATGGCTAATTGCGTTTTTCGCTGGAAGCGCAAGGGCGTCGTGATCGACGTCAATACGGTGGGTGAAACGAAGCCGGTGATTACGGAAGTAACCTGTCATTCTGGCTGTAGTTGATCTCTCGGCAGCAGACCGACATTTCGCGACGCCAGTTATCCGCGGAACGATTTCGCGCGTTCGCACGTTAGCCCAAGCGAACGATTTTTCGATGAGCAAAGGTCATTCTGGCGCCCGATAGTCTCGGCGCCAAAGACATTGGGGCTGGGCAGGCCGACAGGAACAGATATTTCGCAAAACCCATTTTTCGTGGAGTGCGGATATGAAACGCGCGCATGCTTTCAACAGCACCCTCCTCGCGCTGAGCCTTGCTTTCGCTGGAATTCCCGCGAGTTCACGCGCGCAGGCGGTGAAATCCAACGAAACCATAAAGACCGAATATCAATATGCCGCCAAGGTCGTCTGTTCGCTGCTGGTTCCACATCAGGACGGAACTTTGGCGAAGGGCGTCTATCGGACAATCGTCAACATCCATAATCCGACCAGGAAGCGCTTCGCCATCGCCGCGAAAGTGGCGCTCGCGACGGAATTCGGGTCGGACCCTGGTCCGTTCAGCGTCACGCCGTTCAAGAAGGCCGAACTTCAGGCCGACGGCGCGACGGAGCTGAATTGCTTCGACATCGCGGGCTATTTCTGCCCGATCAACGGCGTGTGCGTCGATTTCGCATTCCTTGAGGGGTTCGTCGTGATCAAAAGTCCCGAGCCTTTGGATGTGGTCGGGGTCTACACCGCCCGCCATTCCGATGGCGAAGTGGAAACCATGGACGTCGATGCGGTTCGCGAGCGGCAGATCAGCGAATCGGTCGAGTTGACTGCGCCGGAGCCTAAATCCGAGATCAAAAGACACATGGAATTCCCAGCCAAGGGAAGTCCCGCGTTCGGCGGCAAGGAGCAAAAGAAATAAAGGCAGGCGCGTGTTTGCAGCGTGTGTCACGCCATCATGTCCGCGCAACGCCAAACGGCCGGTGACTCGGCTAGGGTCCGCGTTCCGGATGCAAATGCGAATTGCCGGCGCCCCAGCCGGGTCCGGATAGCCCAGGCCAGCCGCGCCCCTTGAAGAATCCCGCCAATAGCCGTAAAGGCTCGCCGCGCGCGAGCGACGGGCTCGTGACCACTCGGAACGAGGATCATGGCCAAGGAAAAGTTTTCACGCACGAAGCCGCACTGCAACATTGGGACGATTGGGCACGTCGACCATGGCAAGACGTCTTTGACGGCGGCGATCACCAAGGTGCTGGCGGAGACGGGCGGCGCGA